>ERZ1673734.809-NODE-809-length-23321-cov-51.929253_pt1 | contig 23321 bp, 15 predicted proteins | sample MGYA00580199_ERZ1673734 | MGnify/ENA primary metagenome ERZ1673734 (study PRJEB41218, sample SAMN15661742) | gut metagenome | host: Homo sapiens | place: Canada: London | collected 2015-08-20/2019-03-30 | study: EMG produced TPA metagenomics assembly of...
TGGATTTCATCCTTCGTTTTCTCGCCATGGCAGAGTTAAACAAGATTTCCTCCGCTCATTTGGCTTAACGAAAACGTTGGTTTTCGTGCTCGCCTTACCATGCGATGGGTGCTTGGCCTTGCTCTGTGAGGTAGGCGTTGCAGCGTGAGAACTGGTGCTGCCCGAACCATCCACCGCGGTTGGCCGACAGGGGAGAGGGATGAACCGACTCGAGTATCAGGTTCTTCTGGCCATTGATGAGTGCTCGTTTGGAGCGCGCATAGCCACCCCAGAGCATGTAAACCAGTCCTTCGCGGTGGGCCGACAGGGCTTGGATGGCGGCGTCGGTGAAGAGGCTCCAGCCCAACCGTTGGTGGCTGTTGGCCATGTGGGCTCGCACGGTCAGCGTGGCGTTGAGCAGCAGCACCCCCTGCTTGGCCCATCGTGTCAGGTCGCCATTGGCGGGCATGTCGGTACCCAGGTCGTCTCGAATCTCCTTGAAGATGTTGAGCAACGAGGGCGGCATGGCCACCCCTTCGGGCACCGAGAAGCTCAGTCCCATGGCCTGTCCGGGCTCATGGTAGGGGTCTTGCCCGATGATCACCACCTTCACTTGGTCGAAGGGGCAGAGGTTGAAGGCGTTGAAGATGAGGTTTCCCGGTGGGTAACAGGGTCCGCCCTGGTACTCTTGGCGCACCTGTTGGGTGAGAGCGGTGAAGTAGGGCTTGTCGAATTCCGCCCCTAAATGTTGTTTCCAACTCTCTTCTATCTTGACGTTCATGGTTGGTTGGTCTAAATGATTGGATGGTACGCCCCGTTCCGACGTGTTGCGCGTACCCCGTGTGTGGGAAGCGCGCCTCGCCGTGCCATGCATGTCTCGTGGCCGATTGGGGTTCAAAAGAAAAAGAGAATTAGGTAGAGGGCAATGTCGTGATGCATGTCCGTCTGCCTAATTCTCTATGTTTATGCGCCAGATGCGGTAATCTTCTTGTTACGGGAGGTTACCTCTCTTGCTTACTTGTTGTCGCTGATGAGGCACTCGCCCGTCATGTCGGCAGGCTGCTCCAAGCCCATGATGTGGAGGATGGAAGGCGCCACGTCGGCCAGACGGCCGTCCTTCACGGTAGCCGAGTTGTTGTTTGTGACGTAGATGAACGGCACGGGGTTGAGCGAGTGGGCGGTATTGGGTGTGCCGTCCTCGTTCATGGTGTGGTCGGCGTTACCGTGGTCGGCGATGATGATGGCCTCGTAGTCGTTGGCCTTGGCTGCCTCAATCACATCCTTCACGCAGTTGTCGACGGCCCACACGGCCTTGGCAATGGCGTTGTAGACGCCTGTGTGGCCCACCATGTCGCCGTTGGCGAAGTTCACCACGATGAAATCATACTCCTGTGTGTTGATGGCACCCACGAGTTTCTCCTTCACCTCGTAAGCGCTCATCTCAGGCTGCAGGTCGTAAGTGGCCACCTTCGGTGAGTGCACCAGGATGCGGTCCTCGCCGGGGAACGGTTGCTCGCGGCCGCCGTTGAGGAAGAACGTTACGTGAGCGTACTTCTCCGTCTCGGCTGTGTGGAGCTGGCGCTTGCCGTTGTTTGAGAGATACTCGGCCAGTGTGTCGCGCACGTCCTCCTTCGGATAGAGGATATGCACGCCCTTGAAGTTGGCGTCGTACGGAGTCATGCAGTAGTACTGCAGGTCCTTGATGGTGTGCATGCCTTCCTCGGGCATGTCCTGCTGTGTGAGCACGTAAGTGAGCTCGCGAGCGCGGTCGTTGCGGAAGTTGATGAAGATGATGACGTCGCCCTCCTGGATGGTGCCCTCCACCTTGGCGTTGTGGATCGGCTTGATAAACTCGTCGGTCACACCCTCGGCGTAGCTCTCGTCCATGGCCTTCAGCAGGTCGTCGGCCTGCTTGCCCTTGCCCTCAACGAGCAGGTCGTAGGCCTCTTTCACGCGGTTCCAACGGTTGTCGCGGTCCATGGCGTAGAAACGTCCCACGATGCTGGCGATGTGTGCGTCGTTCTTGTCGCAGCACTGCAGCACCTCCTCAATGAAGCCCTTGCCGCTCTTCGGGTCGCAGTCGCGGCCGTCCATGAAGCAGTGCACGTAGGTCTCCTTCAAGCCATACTCCTTCGAGATCTCGAGCAGCTTGAAGAGGTGGTTGAGGCTTGAGTGTACGCCACCGGTTGAGGTGAGTCCCATGATGTGGAGGCGCTTGCCCGTCTTCTGGGCATAGCTATAGGCGTTGATAATCTCCTGGTTCTTCAGGATGTCGCCGCTCTGGCAGGCCTTGTTGATCTTCACCAAGTCCTGGTAAACTACGCGGCCGGCGCCGATGTTGAGGTGTCCCACCTCCGAGTTGCCCATCTGTCCGTCGGGCAGACCTACGTCCTCACCGCAAGCGTGGAGCTGTGAGTGAGCGCATGTAGCGTTGAGATAGTCGAGGTAAGGTGTCGGCGTGTTGAAGATAGCGTCGCCCTTGTCGTGCTGACCGATGCCCCATCCGTCGAGGATCATCAGGATTGCTTTTTTTGCCATAACTGTATTGTTTTTAATTGTCTTGTTTCTTTTTGCAAAGGTACTACCTTTTCATCGTTTGGGCAAAACGTGAAAAGATAATTTGTGTTTATTTCACCACTTTCTTTCCGTCCACGATGTAGATGCCGCGTGGCAGCGTGCGGAGATCGGTGCCCAGATACTGGCCCGAGAGGCTGTAGACACGTCCCGTCTTGGTGGGGCGCACCCCCTCAATGGCGCTGATGCCCGTGGCGCTGGGCTTGGTCACCGCTACGTCGTCGAGGAAGAAACGCTTGCTGGGCTGGAAGTTTATGCAGAGCTTGCCCGTTGCGGTGAAACGCAGGGTGTAGGTGGTCCAGGCACCCTTCGCCATGGTGAGGCTCATGTCGGTCGACTGGCTGTCGACAAACGTGCCGTTGCCCTTGAGCACCACCAGCAGGTCGGTGCCGTCGCGCTTCGCATCCCATCCGGCGGCGCGGAACGAGAGTGTCATGGTGTCGGAAACGGCGGTGAACGAGGGTGAGTTGACGAAGCCCGGGGTGCTGCTGTTGCCAAAACGGCCACAGCGGTCGGCGCCGATGGCCACCGTGGCATCCCAGCCGTCGAGGTCGGGCGAGAACGTGCCCATGGTCAGCGTGCCGCCGAAACCGCCCGAATTTCCGCCTTCGCCGTTGCAGTTGTCGAACGTTTCGTGCAGCAGGTAGTCGCCCTCGATAGGCACATTGGCGCTTGGCGCACTTGTGGGACGGCTCTCAAAACTGACGGTTCCATCGCTGTTTTCGGTGATGCGGTAGAGTCCGAGGTTCATGAAATGGCTGCCGTCGGTGTTGGCGTTGTATACCTTTGCGGCGGGAACGGAACGGTTGGTCAGCGAGTCGAGACCGTTGTAGGGATAGAGGTCGTGAACCTCCGAGTCGATGTTGTAGCTTCCGTCGTAGTCGTAAAAGCTTTCGCCGTCCTCGTTGTCGGCGTGGAAGATGGTCATGCGTTGGTGGTCGTTGCTTACGCCCTGTTGCTCATAATCGTCGCCCTTCTCGGTGAAGGTGTTCACGATGTTGTAGTCCCATATCGTGGGGTCGTAGTCCACGTGGCTCACCATCAGTCCGTGGCTGGGAAGGTTCACGTCCCATCCCGTTTGCTGGCGGTTTTCCAGGAGGTAATACTCGTTGCGGTTGGCCTCGTTATAAATAACGTATGTGTTGCCGTTCTCGGTGAGCGACAGCATGCCGCTAATGGCCGTGGTGTCGGCCGTGAGCTCGATGGGCTCCGTCCAACCGCTGTACCATCGCTCCCAGGCGGTGTAGTTGGGGGGCGTCATGCCGTCGCCCAGGTAGCTGCCCATGTCCATGAGGCTGAAGTCGCACATGCCGAAGTTGCCACTGTAGTAGACGTCGTACCAGTCGGGAAGGCCCAAGCAGTGGGAAAACTCGTGGCAGATGGTGCCAATGCCGCTCAGCCCGTTCTGCCCGTTGAGCTCGCTCGAGCAGGCGTAGGTGTCGATTTTCTTACCGTCGAGCGTGATGTGCGACCCGCCTGGGTAGGCCGAGAGCCAAAATTCGTGGGGCCAGATGGTGTTGTTGGCGCCCCCGTCGGCCTGGCCCTTTCCGGCGTAGAGGATAAACACCTGGTCGACCTCGCCATTGCCGCTCCAGTCGTAGTTGGCGAAGTTCACTTGGTCGTCCACCTTGCGGCAGGCCTCCTTCACCAGTTCGTCTACCGGCTCGTCGTCGCCATTTTTGCTGGTTCCGCCATAGTAAGTGGAGTTTTTCGACATGCGCACGGGCCCCACCACGTCGAACGAGAGGTTAAACAGGCCGTTGCTCTGGGCGCTGAAGTAGTCGCTCACCGATCCTTTGAATCCGTTCTCGGAGTAGCCCTTCTCGTTGGCTATCTGGTTGAAGAGCGCTTGGGTGTGGCCCGCCTTGAACGGCTTGTCGGGGAAATCCACGAGGATGATGAGGCCTTTCTTGTTGCCCGTGTAGCCCTGCGCCCTGCGCCTGGTGGCCAATTGGCGTATGTTGGCGGTGTTGCGGCGTGCGGCTCCGCGCCGCATGCCCATGAGCGTTTGGGCGCTGGCCTTCTGCCATACGCCGTCGTTCTCCACATAGCGTGTGCCGTCGGCCGCCTGCCAGTAATGGTTAAACTCGTCGCCGCGCAGCTCTACGCGCACGGCCTGCCCGTCGCTGAGCGTCACGGTTCGCCATTGTCCACGCTTGGCGGGCACGGCCATCGTGGCCACTGTAGCCAGCGTGAGCGCCGCGGTAAGTAGTGTTTTCTTCATGCTGATATGAACTTTGTTTTTTTGTCAGTGGGGGGATGTGTGGGCGGTTAGCCCTTCTCTTCCTGCCGACGCCGTTGGTCGGTGAGGGCGATGCAGTTGGCTCCTACCCATTGTTTTGGACCAACAAAATTATAAATAATCTCGGTGCGCACAAAGTGACGGTGGTTAAAGTTGCTGAAAAGTGCGGCTTTTTTTGACCAAACAAACCCCGAGGCAGGTTCCGGATATAGCCGGCTTGAGGCGACAGGGTAGTTGGCGGATGGCAACCTGTCAGGTAATTTGGTGAAAAAGTTGTGTCGTGATTTTGCGCGAACCAGCGAGCGCGAAGCTCATTTTTGCCCCATTTTATCGGCAAAACTGCGCTTCGCTTTTGCCGTTAGGCATCTTTCGAGTTGCGAAAGACCATGTTTCGAGCCTCGGTTAGGCATGTTCCGAGGCGCGAAACATGCCTAACCGTGAGGTGTAGTATGAAATGAGGCGTGCGGAATGTTGAACTTTGATAGTAATGCTCTGATTCTTAGCGTGTTGGGTAAATGTGCTGAGAATCGCGTATTTGCGCCCAACATTTCCGTCGTGGAAAACAACAGTGTAGTTCTTGCTATAGATTGTTGCGTGTTTTCAAACCATGTGTTCACGAAAGAAGGGCACACCCCTTATCGAGGTGTGCCCTTCCTATAGAAGAGAAACAGTTACTCTGATAGCTTCTTACCCGACGATTTTCACGCTCTTGCCGCCTTGTCGCACAATGTAGGCGCCGTGGGCAGGCAGCCGTCCGAAGAAGTAAGCGACAAAATCAGCATATACCAACGAAGGCGCCGAACGACACGATGGCTGTTCGGCGCCTTTGGTTTATAAGCTATCGACAGGGATAGCCTGTGTTCTCTCACGATCAGTGGGGATTAGGGGATAGGCTTCACCTTCTGCTGCGTAGACCACAAGAGGGGCATGCGCTTGGGCAGGAGGTTGGTACTGCTGCCGTCGAGGTACACACCGGCCTCAACGAGGTTGATAACCACCGACTTGTCGCTTGTGCTGTAAGAGCCCCAACTCAGGTTGGCGGCATTGGCAAAAGTGATGCGCAATTGGTGGTCGGCACCGCCAAAGCGAACCGTGGTGGTGAGGGGTTGCGGATCGACAGTGAACACGATGGGCGACACGTGGTTCACCGTGACGTCGGCGGTGATGGTCTTCGTCATCATGGCTTTGGCGGCCTCTGTGAGCTCGGCGTTGTTGACGCCAACGAGCAACTTGACCAGGGGCACGTCGTTCAGCGTGAGCTTGTTGCTGGTGCTGATGGCCCAGGTGGCGTCGAGCGTGTCCATCACGACACTATCGGTGCGTGTCTCGCTCACGCAAACGAGCTTGCCCTTGAACGAGTTGTGTAAGTAACGATAGGCGTCATCGATGGTCTCCTCGTTGTCTTCGTTGCATGAAGTGAGCGAAACTGCACCCAGGACGACTCCCATCATAAAGAGGATGTGAAAGAAACGTTTCATGATTTGATAACCTTTTTGCCATTGATAATATACATGCCCTTGCCAAGGCGGTCGGCGTTGGTGCCAAGATAGCGGCCGTCGATGGTGTAAACCCCTTGGCGAACCTTAGGGGCCGATGCCTCAACGCGGCTCACACGGGTGGTCCAAGTGTCATCGGTGACGGGACGAACGGAGTAGTCGCCATTGCTTATGGTCACCATATAGCTGTTGACGTCGCCAGCCACTCGGCGCACCAACTGCCAACCTTTATCCTTGGTCGACTTTGAGCCAATGAACACACGATACGTGCCGTTGGGGATGGTGGATGGCTGCAACTTCACCATGGCCGATAGCGTGCCCACATTGTAATAGTTGCCTATTTTATCGGCGACCAGTGTCTTGAGCACCTTCAGACTGTCGCCCATGTCCATCAGGCACGCAATCTCACCTGTGAAATTCTCGCCGGTCATGTTATACATCGATCCGGCGTCAATTTTCATCAGGCTTTTGTTGATACGCGACACTGTGAAACCGGTCTCACCATAGACATGCGAGGCATAGTCCATGACCTGCGTAGGAGCAATTCCGATAAGGATGTTTTGGCTCTCGCTGAACTGGTAGCCTGTGGGATCGAGCAGGGCCACGTCGTAATAGCCGTTGCCGCCTTCGGGACCCCAACCCCAGTTGATGTGAACCAAGCCGTTGGCGTTGTAACCATCGCAAACGAAGGCGTGGCCACCCGAGCTCTTGTCGACACCGGTATAGTAAATGGCGCGGCCCGTGTTGAGCTCGGTGTAGAGGATCTTCATCCACTCGGCCGTAGAATAATACTTGCGGGTGAGCAAGTTGATGCCGGGGTTGTAGTTGAAATAGGTAATCATGCCATAGCGGGCCTCATGCGAATAGGCGCCACTGCCCGACGGGTTATAGTTCATGCCCACGGCCACTCCGCAGTGCAACATCAGCGTAGAGACGGCCTTGGCCTGCTCTTCGGTATAGCTGTTGGCCTTGTAATCGGGCAACATATTGTCCCAATCGTACGTGGCGGCGCCAAAGTCGACGGAGATGATGCCGCCGGCTCCCTCAGCCGAGACGCTCAGCGTGGCCTTGCCTGTGCCATGCACTGGATACTTAAAGCCATACATAATCTGTGAGAGGGCTGTGGCCACACATCCTGTGGGGTAAGGCTTGCCACCCGTGAGTGTGGGGCACTGGTCGTTATAAGGGGAGCTTTGGCTCCAAACGGTCTTAACGATGGGCTCCACGGTGGGCTTGAAATCGCCGGAAGGAACCACAGGGGCATACTGGCGACCCTGGCTCATGGCAGCGGAGGCTGTGCTGAGGAACCACTTCAGACCGTCGTTGCGCTCTGGCTGGAACGCCGCGTCAGAGTAACCGATCACGGCGGGCCAAGCGTCATCATTGCTGAGAACGGCGAAACCCAGGGCGTCGTTGCCCATCACGGTCAGCGTGGCATCCTGCTGAAGAACCTTGAGAGGAGCGGAGGCGGCCTTGTTCTTGCTCACCGACGTACCTGGCTGCAGCACCGAGAGGGCAGCCTTGGCCAAGTCGGCTTGGGTGCGCTCGCGTGCCTGCAGGGCTTGGGAAGCCAACAGGACGAATGCGAAAATGATAAATTTCTTCATGATTGACGATAATAATGATTTGTGTTTAGGAAACGGCAATGTGTCTTTTTCGAAACACAACGTGTTTGCTTGTTGTTATGAAAAAAGCAAAGTAAGATAGAAAAAGCCGGACAGGATGGTTTGTCCTATCCGGCAAATTCTATTGCTTTACTCAGACTGTTTTACTGAGCGTTGGGATCCTCATTGAAGGTGATGTACTCAGTGAAATCGCCCTTGAATGATGCTCCTGCGTCAGGCAAAGCCATCTTCGTGTCTTCGAAAGAAGCGGTAAGGGACTCAGGATCGTAAGTACCATGTACAATCTGGTCCTCACCCTGACCCATCATGACTACACGACCGTAGTCCTGACTGTAAACGAAGAGATACTGAGGCTTAGCGGTTACCTCGTTCGTCTTGAAGTCGATATGGAACTTGAAGTCGTAACCTTCTTGGTACAGGCCGGGAGCCATGAAGTCGCCATTTGTCAAGTCGTAGATGACGATAGCCACGGGATTCTCGTAGAAATTAGAGGTCAGCACGCCCTCGTAGGACTTGTACACGCTCACCGTGAAAGAGATCACCTTCACGCCATAAAGGAAGGCGTCTTCGTCGGCTACAGAGACAGCCACCTTGGCGGTCTTACCCACGGGAACATTTCCGTGAATAGTAACCGTCTTGCTGGCCTCGCCAGCTTTGAAGATAACCGGCTGAACGGTGAAGTACTCATTGTCGGAAACCAAGTTCACCGTGTCAGCCTGCGTCGTATCCACGCGATTCACAACGAAGCTAACGGCCTGATCCTGTCCAGGCAGGAAGGTGTAAGAAGACTTGGTGGCCTCGATGGTAGCGTTGCCACCCAACTGGTTGGGGTTGGCAGGTGTGTAGTCGAACTCATCGGTGCAAGAGGCCAGGGCCAACACAGCGAAGAGCGCCACATACGCATATTTGAAAATTGTCTTCATATTAATTCTTGTTTATCAATTAAATATTACTGTACGGGAGTGTACTTGTCTGACGGGTCGGGGTTGTTCCAACCATTCACGGCAGCGTTGTTGTTCTCCTCGGTCCGAACAATCACGAAGTTCATCCAAGCAGGACGACCGTTGGTGTTGAAACGGCACAAGGGATAGAAGTTGGTGCCAGCGTAACCACGTGTCACAGAGTAGTTGAGACGCTTGATGTCGAAGAAGGTCTGACCCTCGCCCCACAACTCAACGCGCTTCTGGAAGACGATCTCGTCCACAAGGGCGTCCTTGCTGTTGGCCTTGCACACATACTTGGCGTCGCGATAGTTCTTCATGAAGTTCTCGATGAGCTTCTTGCCCTCGGCTACGTCCTGGTGAGCGGCAGCCTCGGCCTCGATGAGGTACATCTCCTCCACACGCATGAGCGGATAAGAAACCACGTTACCCACGGTACCATCGGCGTCGTTACCACTTCCGGGACGGAACTTAATAGAACCGTATGTGGGGATCGACTGCTTGTAGGTAGATTTCAGGAACGGCACTTGGCTTGCCAACGGGCTGTCATCCGGAGCCTTCCACTCGAGCTTACGCCAGTCGGTGTCGCTAATGCGATCGTAGAGGCTCTTGCTGATCATAGTCTGAGGACCTGCAGAAGCATAACCCCACTGTGTCTCATTGCTCATCCAAGAAACCCAGTTAAGGATACCTGTCTGAACAGTGGCGTTCTCAGCGGTGAGCGTAGAAGCCCACATCCATGGATCGGCCGTGTTGAAACCAGTGGTAGGATTCAAGGCCTGAGCCTGAGTCATAGGAGTCAAGCCTGAGGCGTCGATAGCCTTGCGGGCATACACCTTGGCCTGGGCATAATCCTCAAGCCACATGTAGCAACGAGCCTTCAAACCATAGACACATGCCAGGTTGGGCAAGGTCTTGCCACGGGTGTCGGTCAAGTTGCCAATGTACTGCTCTGCCTTGTCGAGGTCGCCAAGGATAAACTCGGCCATCTGCTCACGAGTGGCGCGGGGGTTAACACGTGCGCTATCCTCTGACATGCCTGCCTTCACGATAGGCACAGTGAGGTTGGTTACAACCTTACCGTTCTCGTTCTTTCCATCGGGATACTTCTCGTTGGGAAGGAACTCGTACATACGGGCCATATCGAGGTACATATAGGCACGCTCCGCATAGCCAACGCCCAGGAATCCGAGCTGATCAGAAGTAGCCTTGGAAGCGTCGATACCGTTGATGAGGTTGTTGGTGGTCAGCACCATCGACCAATAGTAGTTCCATACAAACTGGGTGGCCAAATAGCTCTTACCAATATAGAAGCACTGTGCCCAAGCACTGTAATGGTCGTAGTTGCTCTCAACGTTGGTATAGTCGCCTGTCATGATATCACGGATCTTCATCAGTGATCCATAGCCCCAAGTATAGCCTACGTTTATACTTGGCTGCCAATGGCTATTGAACGACGCAGGAACAGCACTCAGAAGGGCCTCAGTGGCCGATGACGACTGCGCCATCTGGTCTACGGTGGCGTAAGAGGTAGGATGTGTTTCCTCCTCACAAGAGGTGAAAGTTGCCAGTCCGAGGACAGCCACCCCCAAGCCACAGATTAACTTATTTATATTTTTCATACAGATAAATTCTCTTTGATTATTAACAACTTAGAAAGACACCGAGATACCACCAGAGATGCTGCGGATGGGCGAGTAAATCTGGCTGGTGACAGAACCGCTAACACTCTGGCGAGGATCCAAGCCCTGACGCTTTGACCACAACCAGATGTTGTCGGCTGAGAAGTATACACGCACGTTGGCCAGGCCCATGTTGCGAACAACGTTCTTAGGCAAGGTGTAGCCCAAGGTGATGTTCTGCAGGTTCAGGTACGAAGCGCTTGTAAGGAAGCGGTCGCAGGTTGCTGTGGTGTACTTGTCGTTGAACTGCAGGCGAGGAATGTTAGAGCTCTTGTTGGTAGGCGACCAAGCGTTCAGGATGTCGGCATGCATGGCGTGACCACGGTTCATTTTCATAGAAGACTCATAGTCGTCGTCATAGACGTAACCGCCGAGCTGATAAGTGAAGTCGACGCTGAAGTCGAAGCCCTTATAGGAAAGGCTGGTACCGAAGCCACCGAATGCGTCGGGGTTGGCGCTATCGAAGAGATACTCGTCAGCGTCGCCCGTGCTGTTGGTTGTCTCCTGGCCAATGACCTTAGGACGAGCGCCCTTAGAAGAGGCATCAACCACATTGCCAGCAGCGTCGTAATAGATCACAGCGCCGTTATCGTCCTTCTGGTAAACATTCTTGTAGTAGAGTGCCTCACCAGTCTCCTTGTCTACACCTGCATACTTGTACATGTACCAAGTGTAGAGCGGCTTGCCCTCACCATAGTAATGGTTCCTTGATGAGTAACCTGACACACCGTCAACGACCATCACCTTGTTGGCATCGGCGATCTTGAGGATCTTATTGCTGTTGGTGGTGATGTTGCCATAAACAGACCATGTGAGATCCTTGGTGCGGATCACGTCGCCTCTGAGCTCCACCTCAAGACCCGTGTTGCGCATGTCACCGATGTTGTCGTAGTAACCGGTGAAACCGAAGCTGGCAGGGAGTGAGAACCAAGACAACATGTCAGAGGTCTTACGATAGTAGTACTCCACGCTACCTGTGAGGCGGCTGTTGAGCGCTGCAAACTCGAGACCGATGTTGAACTCGCCACCCTTCTCCCAAGAGATCTTGCTGTTGCCGAGCTGACGCGGAGTAAGAGCCAGGGCGCCGTTAGAGTTGACGATATTGTAAGTGGTGATGTAGTTGTAGTAACCGATACGGTCGTTACCCTGCTCACCATAAGAAGCCTTCAGCTTAAGCTCATCAAGCCAGCTTACGTTGAACCAAGCCTCCTTGTTGAGGAGCCAAGCGCCACCGATTGACCAGAAGTTACCCCAACGATGGTCGGGATCGAAGTAAGAGGAAGCGTCGCGACGGTAAGAAGCCGAAGCGAAGTACTTGTTGTCATAGTTGTACTGGAGCTGTCCGAAGAAACCCTCAGTGTTGTAATCGCTTGTAGAAGAACCAGCGATGCTCATGGTTGTCACTGCAGCATTGAGCTCAACGATGTTGTTCGAGAACATGTTGTTGTTTGAGCCAGAGAGGCTGTAGATGCGACGGCGATAGTATTCGTGACCGAGCATGGCCGTGATGTCGTGCTTGCCATAGAGCTGGTGCCACTTGAGCAACTGCTGGTAGTTGTACGACCATGTACGGCCGTGGCTCACAGAAGCGATACCATTATAGGTAGCATAACCTCCAAACCAGGGGTTGCTGCTGCCCTGTCCGCGATACTCGTCAACATAGGTGCTGTTGGTAGAGCTGAAACGGAAGCCATAAGGAAGGTCGATATCGATGGTACCCACGGCGTTGAAGGTGTTGCCGTTATTGTGGTTCGTGTCGACGTAAGCGTTGCACAGGGGGTTGGCCTGTGTGAGGAACGGACGAGTGAGACCGATCTGCTTGCCATCACCGAAGTCGTAAAGGGGACGACCTGAAGCCTCGTGCTGGATGATGTTGCCTTTGGCGTCGCGGATGTAAAGCGGATAGATCGGAGCCATGGTGGTCATAGAGAACATGTTGTCTGATGAACCGGTTACGCCATCACCCGACACGTTGTCGCTATCGTAGTGTGCATAGTTGACGTTCATGCCCACCTTGAGCCAAGGCTTGAGCTGATAGTCGGCCTTCAAACGAGTGGTGAAACGCTTGTACTGTGAGCCAACGGTGATACCCTTCATGTCGAGGTAGTTGGCCGAAGCGTAGAAGTTTGACTTCTGTGTGCTACCCGTAGCGGTAACGGTGTACTCCTGGCGGAGAGCGTTGCGATAAGTAGCGTCTACATAGTCATCGGGAGTGATGAAGTATTTCTGACCACCGTACTCCACATAGTTGCCCAGTGTAGCGTTGGGGTTGAGCTTGCCATTGAGACCGATGAGGGTCTGACCTGTGGGAACAGAATAAACGTTGTAAGCCAAACCATAGGTGTTGTCGGCCGTCGTCAAGTTGGCGTTTGCCCATGCGTTGGCCTGAGCCTGGTTGTAGCCCATGGCGTTTGTGGCGTAGTTCTCCAAGCCCTTGTACCATGTCTCATAATAGCCAGCGGGGCTGCTGATGTAGTTGTAGTCGGGCACCTGACGTGAGTTGGAACCCCACTTGGCGTCCACCGTGATGGTGGAGCTGCCCTTGTTGGCGCCGCTCTTGGTAGTGATGATCACCACACCGTTGGCACCACGAGCACCGTACAGAGCCGCTGCGGCAGCCTCCTTCAGCACGGTCATGCTCTCGATATCGCTTGGCGAGATGGTGTTGATGTCGCCATCGAAGGGCGAACCGTCGACCACAAACAGAGGATCGCTACCAGCGGTGATAGAGCTGATACCACGAATGCGGATGGTAGGCGCCGTACCCGGCTGACCCGTGGCCTGTGTGAGCTGCACACCGCTGACCTTACCCTTCAGGGCCTCAGCGGCGTTGGTAGCCTGCACCTTTCCGATGTCGCCAGCCTTGACGACAGCGGCCGAACCGGTGAAGGCCGACTTCTTGGCAGTTCCGTATGCCACAACCATCAATTCGTCGAGGGTCTGGTCTTTGGAAACGAGCGAGATGTGCAAGTTACGACCAGCTTTCACGCGCTTGGGCTCCATGCCGAGGAACGTAATCTCGAGCGTAGAGTTAGCGGGAGCCGACAGACTGAAATGACCGTCGCTGTTGGTTGCTGTACCCGTGTTGGTGCCCACAACCTTCACGCCAGCTCCGGCGACAGGTTCACCATTATCGTCAGTAACGGTACCGGTGACCTGTGACTGTGCCAACGCTATTCCTATAGAAAGGAAGAGGCCGGCCAAAATCATTGAAAGTCTTTTAACCATAAATTCTCTCTTTTTAATTAAATGAATATAATATTTGTTATTCTTTGAGCTATCTTTATAACCACCTCGCCCCGCGAGGTGGAAGCGCCACTTTATTATATTATAGGGTGAGAGCAAACAGGAACATGCGCAAACAGGAGGCAAACATGTCCTCTGTGGGAAGCCGTATTATATATAAGGTGACGGAAGGCAACCTTATGGATGGGCTTTATCTCGGCGTATGATGTTAATGGGCCAGAAGGAAAAATGCTTTTCAACCCCAATCGGTCATTAGGTTTTGATTCTTGTTTGCGTTTGTTTCGAGCAGGTTGCAACGGGTGTGTTGAAACCATAGTGGGCTATGGCGAAACGCAACCGGAAGCAAGGGGCCGAAAGAAACGCTGACAAGAGTTGAAAAGAATAAAGAGAGTACAAAACAACTCGCCTGTTTCGGTCTAATGATCGATTGGGGGGTTAACCGATAAGGCTTCCCCAAGCCTTTTTAAGTTGTATAGTGAATAATCGATGTTTCAATTTAATTAATAATCATTATGGTGTATTTCAAGATTGAGATTGGCGTTGGATGCGGCAAGCGCACCAGCAACGCAAGGAAGGTTGCCCACAGGGATGAGCCTGACGGATGGGTGAGTGTTAGCAAGGAAGTGGAACGCATGAAGGCCAATGGGTGCTTCAAGACCGCCGCCAATTACCTCACGGCCGCAAGGTCCTGGAGGCGGTTCAAGGGCGGGGAGATGGGACGGATCTCTGAAATGAACGCCGAAGAAACGGCGCTTTTTCAACGATGGCTTACCGCTCAGGGCGTATGCCCCAATACCATTTCTGTGTATATGCGCTGCTTGCGCGCACTCTATAACCGTGTGATGAGCGATGGCGGGATAAAAGTTGAGGCTAACCCTTTTGCCAAGGTGTTCACGGGGCGCGACCGAACGCGTAAGCGAAGTGTGACGGAAGAGATGCTGGCACAGTTGAGACGACTACCCCTCCCTGAGAATTCCTCATTGGACAGGGCACGCAACTTTTTTCTCTTTGGCTTCATGGCCATGGGCATGCCTTTCGTTGACATGGCCTATCTGAAGAAGTCGCAGGTAAGGGAGGGCTTCATCCATTACACGCGCCGCAAGACAGGGCAGGCCATCGTCGTGGCTGTGTCGCCACAGATGGCCGAGATCATGAGCCGTGCAACTGATGAATCATCAGACTATGTGTTCCCCATTCTTACAGGAGGCAACGCGGAGGCGGTTCACCAGCAGTATCGGCAAGCACTCAGGCGCTATAACTACGCATTGCACCGTCTGTCGGAAATAATGGGAGCTCGGACCTCGCTCTCATCCTATGTGGTGCGTCACTCGTGGGCAAGCATCGCCTATCAGCACCACTTCGATATCGAACTGATTGGCAAAGCCTTAGGGCACACAAAGACGTCCACAACCATGATTTACATCAAAAGTCTGTTCGACAAAGACTTGGCCTCGGCCAATGGAGCGCTCATGGATGCGTTAGGGCTTTAAATCATTCTCGCAATAATTGGGAGGAAATCGTCTCGCCCCATTCCATAACTACCCTGAAAGAAAGGCGCAAAAAGGCTTATGACAGGGAAATTCTTTTTGTGGCTTTGTTAATAAGTGTTTGATCGTAGGATATGCGCTCATTTCTATCAAAATTTGCATATTTCGCTTGATAATCGTAACCAAAACCGTCAAAAACGAGAATATTTGTTATAAAAAGTGGGTTCTCCACTGTTTTTTTCTGCAAAAATATTTGGATTGAACCTAAATAATACTTAATTTTGCAATGAAATGATAATTTCATGAAAATTACGCTAAGGCTTGGCGATTATCAGTAACGCTCACAAAGGCATGCGCTTATATATATAATAAGGTGGCGCTTCCACCTCGCGGGGCGAGGTGGTTATAAAGATAGCTCGAAGAATAACAAATATTATATTCATTTAATTAAAAAGAGAGAATTTATGGAAAAAAGACTCATGACGTTCATCGCCTGCTTGTTCTTGAGCATAGGACTGGCCATGGCGCAAAGTCAGGTTTCCGGTACAGTCACCTCTGCTGAAGACGGTGCGCCCGTTGTGGGAGCATCTGTCAAGGTGGTGGGCACCCACACGGGCACTGCTACCGACGCTGACGGTCACTTCTCACTGAACGCACCTGCCAATGCAAAGTTGCAAATTTCATACATTGGCATGGCGACTCAGACCGTGAAGGCCGGAAGAAACATGGACATCAAGCTCGAAGCCTCCAGCGAGTCGCTGAGCGAGTTTGTGGTAACAGGTTATGGTACAGCCCGTAAGCTTGGTACCATCGCAGGTTCTGTCGAGACTATCTCTGGTAAGACCTTGGAGAATCGCCCCATCGCCAACGTGGCCGACGCCATGCAGGGCCAGGTGGCCGGTCTGCAGGTTATGACCTCTTCAGGAGAGCCTTCTGCCACAGCCAGCATGCGTATCCGTGGTGTGACCTCTATCAACGCTTCCACCGAGCCTTTGTTTATCCTCGACGGTAGCGAGATCTCACAGCAGACCTTCCTGTCGATCAACCCCAACGACATCGAGAGCATGACCACTTTGAAGGATGCTTCTTCAACCGCCATCTACGGTTCACGTGCCGCCAATGGCGTCATCATCGTCACCACCAAGAAGGGTAAGTTTGGCGAGGCTCCCACAGTGAGCGTTTCTGCCCAGTATGGTATCTCACGCATGACGGGCGACAAGGCCGACATGATGGACGCCAACCAGTGGCTTGCCTTCCAGGAGGTTATGGATCCCTCTTTGGCCAACAGCGCCAACTTCCAGGCTGAGCGTGCTTACTACAAGAAGTACAACATCGGAACCGACTGGAACAAGTTCTTCTTCAGCGACAGCAAGCCCACCTCTCAGATCGATGTGAGCGTCCGTGGCGGCAGCCAGAACACCGCTTACCTGCTTTCGTATGGCCACTACAAGACCAGCGGTATCATCGACGACTCCAACATGCGTCGCGAGACCCTTCGCGCCAACCTCGAGACCAACATCAACCCTTGGTTGAAGATTGGCTCCAACACCAACCTTGCTTTCACGAAGTATCGTTCTTCTCTTTGGGGCACTACGGCCAATAGCGTCTACAACAAGACCTATGCCGCCCGTATCTACCTGCCCACCCAGCCCACACACGAGGTGCTCGGCCTCGATCCGAGCGACTACGCCAACAGCACCTTCGAGGGTTACGGCGAAGAGCTTCGCTACTACGACATGATGGGCTTCTTCAACCCCATGTGGGTGTCATCATGGCAGCCCCAGACTACCAACCGCGTTCGCTTGAATGAGAACGTGTTTGTGAACATCAACCCCATCAAGGGCCTGAACATCCGCACCGCCGTGGGTCTCGACGCCAACGACCTCCGCAACTCACAGAAGTGGACCATCACCGAGGACGAGCCCGACATCAACCCCACAGCCAGCGCTGCCGAGAGCTTCTCGCGCTTCTACCGCTGGACCGTCACCAACACCGCCGAGTACAAGTTCAACATCGCCAAGAAGCACGACTTCACGGTGCTCCTCGGTCAGGAGTCGATGACCAGCAAGACTGTAGCCTTCGACGCCACAGCCGATGGCATTACCGACAACCGCCTGTCGCTCATGTCGGCCGGTGCCAAGGCTCTCGTTCCTTCCCACTCAATCAGCGAGGAGGTTCGCAACTCATGGTTCGGCATGCTCAACTATAGCTACGCCGACCGTTACTTCCTCGACCTGTCTATCCGTCGTGACGGCAGTTCTCTCTTCGGTGAGAACAACCGTTGGGCTACCTTCGGTGCCGCCGCTGCCATGTGGAACATCACCAAGGAAAACTTCATGAACAGCACGCGCAACTGGCTCAACGACCTGCAGTTCAAGGTGAGCTACGGTAGCACTGGTAACTCAGGCATTTCGCCTTACATGGCCTTGGGTCTGGTGGCCGCCGGTCCTCTCTACAACGGCCAGAGCGGTACAGCCATCGCCAACGCCTCCAACCCCGACTTGACATGGGAGACTGTGAAGACCTTCAACCTCGCCCTCACAGGTAAGGTGCTGAACCGCATCACATTCGACCTCGAGTACTACGACAAGACCACCTCCAACATGCTCATGAACGTGCCTTACTCTTACACCACAGGTTTCTCTTCTGGTTGGGGTAACATCGCCGAGATGTACAACCGCGGTTTCGACTTCACCGTTGGTGTTGACATCATCAAGAACAAGGATTGGTATTGGAACGTAAAGCTGAACGGCAACTACAACAAGAACCGCATCACCAAGCTTCTCAATGGTGTTGACTCATACGACTCAGGCGGCTTGCACCTCGAGGTTGGCCACTCCTACGGCGACTTCTACGGTGTGCGTTGGAGCCATGTTGACCCGCGCGACGGTCAGAACGTATGGCTCGACCTCAATGGCAACGAAACCAAGAACGTTTCCGACAGCTACCAGTACGTGAGCCGCAAGAGCTTCATCGCTCCTTGGTCGGGTGGTTTGATCTCGACCTTGACTTGGAAGAACTTCGAGCTCGACCTGCAGTTCTCTGGCATGTTCAACCGTTACATGTATAACAATGAGCGCTGGTTCACAGAGAACCCAACCTTCGCAACCACCAACAACCAGAGCACAGCCATGTTCAACATGTGGCAGAAGCCGGGCGACATCACCGATATCGCAGCTGTTGACGCCCAATACTACTACGGCGACGACCGCCTGTTGGAGAACGCCTCATTCGTTCGTCTGAAGTTCTTGCAGTTGTCTTACACTGTTCCCAAGAAGTGGATCAACGCTACCCACTTCCTCAAGGGCGCCAAGGTTTATTTCGTAGGCCGCAACCTCCTTACCTTCACAGGCTACAAGGGTTACGATCCTGAGGTTGACGCCGATTACACCCTCGGCAATTACCCCAACACGCTCCAGATTTCATTTGGTGCAGAACTCACATTCTAATTATATAAACGCAAACTAACATGAAGAAAATATATTTAATGTTGGCCTTGGCAGCTGGTCTGATGTCGTCTTGCGACATGGACAAGGAGCCCTACAATGCGCTTCCTGACACCGAGGGCATCAGCACCCCGACCGACTTTGCCAACGCCCGAGTGAGTCTTTATTCAGGTCTTCGTGGTTGCATTGGTGGCAACGAATTCAACAACGCCATGGAAATCCAGACCGACGGCTTCAATGCCGTCACTGGCTACAGCAACACACTGGGCGACATGTACCGTTACACCTTCGCCACATCGAGCGGCTACTTCTCTACCGTCTACAGCAGCTACCAGGGCATGATTGCCCGCGCCAACTACATCCTTGACGGTTACAAGAAGGTTGACATGAGCAACGCTGTGGTTTACACTCCCGAGAACATCGCCAAGATCAAGGTGGCTGTGGGCGACGCCTACTTCACACGCGCCTACTCTATCTTTGGCCTGTCACAGTATTTCTGCGCCGACTATGAGGCTTCTACGGCTTCTGCCGCCAACAGCGGTGTGTCATACCGCCTCGACTACGCTCCCTCTTCAAGCGCAGCCACCTATCCTGCCCGCGCGACCCTGGAGCAGACCTTCAAGCAGATCACCGAGGACCTCGACTCTGCCGCCAAGTACATCACCGCAGAGGGTGAGGCAAGCTACGGCTACTTCTCACAGGATGCCATCAAGGCCCTGCGCGCTCGCGTAGCCCTTGCTATGGACGACTACACCAACGCCGCCAAGTATGCCACTGAGCTGATCAAAGATGGCAAGTACACACTGGCTGAGGATGCCGACGAGTTGGCCGACCTCTGGCAGAACGACGGTGGCAACGAGACCATCATGCAGTTTGCTTGCCCCACAAAGGAAGAGCTTCCCAACAGCAGTAAGATTTACCAACCTTACTCAGATGGTTCTGTGCCCGACTACATCCCCACCCAGACCTTGATGGACCTGTACTCAGCCAACGACTACCGCAAGCAGGTATGGTTCAACAAAATGACACTGACCACCAACACAGGTGCCACTGGTGAGGTTTACTGCTTCAACAAGATCGTCGACCACGGCGCTCTTTGGACCAAGCTTCAGGGCTACGAGTATGCCCGTTTCTGCATCGAGCCGAAGATGTTCCGCATCGCCGAGATGTACCTCATCGCCGCCGAGGCTTACGCACAAGCTGGCGACCTGACCAAAGGCGCCAAGTACCTCAACGACCTGAAAGGCAAGCGCATCGAGGGCTACGTGGAGACATCGTTCCCCACAAAGAACGCCCTGATGACCGAGGTGCAGAACGAGCGCGAGCGTGAGATGGTGGGCGAGGCCACTCGTCTGTTCGACCTGAAGCGTTGGCACAAGGGCTTCAAGCGCGGTGTTCCTCAGCAACTCGACCTCTGCCTGCTGCCTGGCGCTACCACCACAGGCTTCTCTCTCGACGCCAACTCTCCCAAGCTCACTTGGCCGATCCCGAAGCACGAGATCGATGTAAACAAGAAACTTGTGCAGAACCCTGGCTATTAATCAAGCGTTAACTATAAACAGAAAAAGTAAAAAGACATGAAATATATCAAATTATTCATGCTGCTGGCTGTCGTTTCGTTGTTCGCCGCTTGCTCAAGCGACGACGACTACAACACCAACGAGACGACCGTAAGCTTCGCTAACAACGCCATCACCACCAAGGAGAGCGCTGGCATCGTAAACATCCCCATCAATGTAACGGGCCTGCGCAACGGCGACATCAGCCTGCGCATTGTGACTGAGGAAGTGGGCGCGAACCCCGCCAAGGAGGATGTGAACTACATGATCACCGACAAGACCCTGACCCTGAAGGCCGACACGCTGCAGAGCGGTGTGATCAACGTTGAGGTGAAGATGGTCGACGACGACGAGATCAACGAGAACCGCACCTTCAAGCTCACCATCGCAAGCGTAAACGGCGCCACGGTTGGCACCAACGCCTCTACGACTATCACCATCCGCGACAACGACGCTGCCTTCTACGAGAAGTTCTTCGGCAAGTGGACCCTGAGCGGAAACATCGAAGGCTCAACTGGTGTGAGCCCATTCAGCAAGGATGTAACCATCTCGGGCGTAACCGATGAGGAGTCGGCCGACTACAATAACATCCTGACCGTTTCAGCTCCTGGCTTGGTCAACGTAGGTGTGTCCGTCGACTGTGAGTGGCATTTCCGCTACTCATTCAACACGGAAGCCAAAACGGGTACGCTCGGATTCATCTGCGGCGAGATCATTGGCAGCTATGCCGGTGCCTACCAGTGGATGTGGGCCTCTATCAGCGCCAACAACCAGCTGACCACCGACGACGTCACTGCTCCTTGGGCATTGGGCGAGAACGATGCATTCCCAACAACCATCACCTTCCCCGAGAGCGCCAAATTGGCATTCTATATGCCCGGCGATGGTGTTTGGAGAATCTTCTCCGACCTGAAGCTCACCAAAAAGTAAACACACAGGTTAACAACTGACATACCAAGGCAGGTTGACAAGGTTATCAAGTCCTTGCCAACCTGCCTTTATCTTGTACAAACCCAGCTGGCCCAACCAGCAAACAACGTTTTTTACATCCTAACATGATTCGCAACATGCACAAACATTTATCGATCATCGCACTCGCATGCATGGTTAGCCTGAGCGCCACGGCCAAGCAACGCACACAGCAACAACTGTTGCAGGCCGCACAAGCCTTTGTGCAAGCCAACGGTGGCCCCGCCAAGGGCGCCAAGAGCAAGGTAACCTTCACGCAGTTGCTCAGCAATGATCAAATCACCCTTCTGAACAGCAGCAACGGCCAAGCACTCATCATGGCCAACGACGACGCGTTCCAGCCCATCGTGGGTTACACCGACGCGCCTGTCGACCGCAACAACATGGCTCCCGCCTTCGAATGGTGGATGACCACCATCAGCCAAGCCATGGAGGAGACCCTGGCCAAGGGCGCGACGCCCACACAGGTCAAGAAGAACGCCGCCTACCGCGAGGCCGTCGACAAGCTGATGACCACCGAGTGGGGGCAGAGCGAGCCTTACTACAACCTCACACCCACCTACACGCAGAACTATCAGGAGACCCATTACGTCACAGGTTGTGTGGCCACAGCCATGGCGCAGGTCATGAAATACCACGATTACCCCGAAAAGGGTAAGGGTTATAACCGCTGGACCTTCTACCCCAACGGCAACAACAGCACCGGCACCACCGTTCGCTTTAATTTCGCAAACACCTACGACTGGAAGAACATGCTCGACAAGTACACCCGTGGCAAATATAACGACACGGAGGCCAAAGCAGTGGCCGTACTGATGAAAGACTGCGGTGGCTCGGTAAGCATGCAATACGCCAAGGACGGCAGCGGTGCCTACGCCGCCGACGCTTGCCGCGCCCTCCGCAACAACTTCAATTATCACAAGGCCATCAAACTCTACACACGCGCTTTCTACCCTAAGGACGCATGGATGGATCTCATCTACCGTGAGCTCAACGACAGTTGTCCCATCCTCTATGGTGGAGCCACCACCCAGGGTTTCGGCCATGAGTTTGTGTTTGATGGCTATGACAAGAACGGCTTGGTACACGTGAACTGGGGTTGGGAAGGTACCAACGATGGTTACTTCGACGTGGCGCTGCTCAACTCTCGCGAGGGAAGTTTCACCGAGAGCCAGAACATGGTGATCGTGCGCACGCCCGACGACAAGCGCTTTAAGGAGACCTACCACTCATTGTGGGGCAGCGAGACAGGACTGATATTGACGCAGGCCGGAAGCCGAGTGAACGCCAACAACTATGTGGCGTACAATCTCGACGTGGATTATTTCACAGGCTACGTGGATCTGGTGGCCGCCAACACAAAGACGGGTGTAGTTACGCAGCTCACATCCAACGATCCCGTGAGCAATGTGAAATACACCAGTGGCTTCCGCCTCAACATCAGCGCCAACCTCAGACAGTTGGCCAATGGCGAGTATCGTATCTACATGGCCACCAAGTCGACTTCTGCCGACAAGCAGGAACTTGATTGGCAGCCTATCTTGAGCAACGAGACCGTAAACTCCAACTACTTGCTGACGGTGAACAACGGCAAGTACACGCTCACCAAGGGCTCCAACAATTTCACCACGGGCATCTCCACGACGCTCGTCGAGAATGAAGCAAGCAAGGTTACGCGCGTCTACAACCTGCAAGGCCAAGAGGTTTACCAATCGGCCACCGATGATTTCGACCCTAACCGCCTGCCTGCCCACGGCACCTACATCGTGCGCCAAGGCAGCAAGAGCGTGAAGATCGTCAGGTAAGAAGCTATCAGAGTAATTTTTTCTCTTCTATAGGAAGGGGGAGTCAAAAGTCAATTATACGGGCTGAAAGCCCAATAAGCTCATAGCCCAGGGCATCCGCCCTGGGTGTACGGATTGACAAAAGCAAGACGCCCTGCAAGGGCAAAAGCATTGATTATTAACGCTTTTGCCCTTGCAGGGCGTTTGGCTGTTTGGGAACTTTTACCCAGGGCGGGTGCCCTACCCTTTATACACATCTTTGACAATTCTCAACATCTCACATTTGCAGAA
>ERZ1673734.835-NODE-835-length-22535-cov-11.445863_pt1 | contig 22535 bp, 16 predicted proteins | sample MGYA00580199_ERZ1673734 | MGnify/ENA primary metagenome ERZ1673734 (study PRJEB41218, sample SAMN15661742) | gut metagenome | host: Homo sapiens | place: Canada: London | collected 2015-08-20/2019-03-30 | study: EMG produced TPA metagenomics assembly of...
TGCACGATCTGGCGGTGATGCAGAGCCGGGCGGACGCACAGGAAAGCGAAGTCCGCACCTTTATCAAGGAAATCCGGCGCTATGCCACGATTGAGGAACTGGACGAGTCCGTACTGAACCGACTTATCAGCAAGATTTTAATTGGCGAAGTCAAGAAGGTGGACGGACAGAAGGTGCAGGAAGTCAGGATCGTTTATAACTTTGTCGGGGAAATCCCGGAGATTGCCGCGTAAATAGTTTGCCCCATCTCTCTTTTTTGAGGGATGGGGCTTTTACTATATTTTTCAATGTTTATCTTTTATTAGCCGTATTAATCTTGCTGTAATCGTTCTACTACAGTATGCTTTTGGGATACTTGCCCTGTTATGATAGGAATTGTGATTCCCAGCAGAGCAAACAGAGGGATAATCAACAAGAATGGCGTCAGGTTCAGGTGATAGGTAAAGAACCAGAACAGCCCCTCCACTGCCTGGAAGGCCACCGGCCCCAGCGCCAGCGTCAGCAGCAGAGCAAGTCCTGCCGCTCCAAGAGCGTATAACAAGCCCTCCCAGATCAACATGGAACGCATCTGTTTCCCGGTCATGCCCACGGCCTGGAGCACTGCCAGTTCCCTCTGTCGGGCAATGATGCCAGTAAGGATGGCGTTGAAGAAGTTCAGCACACCCACCAGTCCCACGATGAAGCTGAGGGTGCCGCCCAGCAACAGGAACATGGAACGCATACTCTCAAACTCCCCGGCGTAGGTGGCCTTGCTCTCGTAATCCAGCTCCGGGTTGACATTCTCCGTGTAGTCTTGGAGGAACGCCTCCATATCCCCATTGGCCTCGTCCGTGGTGTCGAAGGCGTAGTACATGACGCTGTTCGTGCCGGTGTCCTGGACAAAGGTCTGGTCGTTGAGGATAAACTCATTACTGCCGTAGTAGCGGTAGCTTAGCGCGAAGGGTACCGTCACCAGGGCGGCCACGGTGTAGTCCACGTCCCGGTACTCTACCGGTCGCTCCACCCAGTTGGCGCCGTCTGGCACATCCTCCAACATGGGCCAGACCTCGCCAGTGTCCGGGTCGTAGTATTCGGATGTTTCCACATAGCGCAGGGTCACGGTGTCCCCCAGCCGGGCCCAGTGGGAGTCCATGTCAGCATTGCCGTAGTCATCCTCTGCGTACACTGCGGCTATGGCCCGGGTGCCCGGCTCATAGAGGGCAGATAAGTCCCCTTCCAGTACGGTCAAGTGGTCCAGCGCAAAAGCACTCATGCCGGAGATCTGAACACTGTCGGCCAGCAGACCGGCGTCATTTTTGTCCGTCAGCCGGATCAAGTTGTCCAGTTGCTCCGGGGTATAGAAGTACCCCTTGTTCTGCCGGAACCAGTCCTCGGTGACATACTCCAGCATAGGGGAGGTCTGTCCATACACCACGCCGCTGCCGGTGATGCCACCCTGTGCGTCGATGTCCTCCATGACCTGCCGGGGCACGCCCATGTCATTGGAAAAGCCCACCGTGGCGGTTTGGAATTTCCCCGCGTTGGCCACGATGAAATCGCTGGCCGTGAAGTTAGCCACATACTTGTCCATATCAAAGCCACCCGCAAAGTTGACCGTCACAGTGAGCAACACCACCGCAAGGGACAACGAAAGGATGGTCACCACGGTTTTGCCGCGACTTCTGCCCAGATTGGCCCAGGCCATGGTGAATGGAGTTACCTTCCGGGCCTTCCGACCCTTAGCACGGGTTTTCATACTGCCGCCCTCGGTGTAGCGCACCGCCTCCACCGGGGAAACTTTCGCCGCCATTTTCCCCGGTTTCCGGCAGGAGAGCAGCACCGTGAACAGAGCAAACAGGGCGGCAATCAGGAATATCCAGGGACTAATCGAGGTTACAGCCATTACCCCATTGAGCCGGGCTACGATCACCGGCGTCAGCCGGCCGCCTATGAGCCAGCCGATCACCAGACCGATGGGAATACCGGCGGCGGAGAGAGCCAGGGCCTGGATGCGGATGATCCGCCGCAGTTGCCGGGGCGTTGTGCCGATAGTCTTGAGTAGGCCGTAGAACCGGATGTCCCCAGCCACGGAGATTTGGAACACATTGTAGATGATGAGGTAGCCGGTAAAGATGATGAGAAGGGCCACTGCGGCGATGGCAACTACTGTCATCGGGTCAACGATATCGGATATCCGTGCCCCGGTGTAACCCCAGTTGACGCCGGTGTCGACGTAGTCATCACCGGCGGTCTCGCTCTGATAGCCGTGGTTGGCCAGAATCTGATCCAAGTCCTCCTCGATGTGGCGGGAACCGCTTTTCAGCATCACATCCAGGCTCCATGTGCCGGTTATCCCGTCAGCAGAGGTTTCTGGGTCTACTCCCACCTGGTCGAGAACCGCGTCCACCCGGCTCTCGGGGATGAGAATGTGATCGGCCACGATGGCCTCGTCGTATTCCCACCAGCCGGATAGGGTAAAGGTCTGGGTGGTCTCATGGCCGTCTACGTCAAAGGTGACGGTGAACTGCGCCCCGATCTCCGGCTCGATTCCCAGCAGCTCCAGCACATGGGTGTCGGTGGCGGCCTCGTCGGTGCCCTCGGCGGGCAGGCTACCCTTCACCGGGTCGCAGTACATCCAGTGGGCCTCGTTGGCATCGGCGTAGCTCACCTCCACATGGGACTTATTGAAGGGCGCGTCCATAGGCATCCCCAGGAAACGCCGCTCGCCCCACGCCTCGATGAGGGGATCGTCCCGCAGGTCCTCGGCCTGCTCTTCGGTCAGATACTTGAACCCTCCGTGGGAGAAGCCGCCCACCTGGCGGAAATTGCTCTGCTGGAAGCCCTCGTTGATGGACAGGGCAATGGTGAACAGGGATGTGAACAGCACCGCCGTCAGGGCGATGGCTGCGATGGCGATGAGGTTGCGGGTGCGGCTGGCCTGCAAGCTCTTCCAGGCAAGATGGCGAATACACCTTCCGTTGGAAACTTTCATGGTGCTCACCTCCTTACCGTGTCACGATCCGGCCATCTTCGATGCGAACGATTCGGTCGGAAAGTTGGGCGATTTCCTCGTTGTGTGTAATCATGACCATGGTTTGTGAAAATTTCCGGCCCGTCACTTTCATCAAACTCAGCACATCCTGGCTGGTGCGGCTGTCCAGATTGCCGGTGGGTTCGTCTGCCAAAAGAATGGCGGGCTTGGTAGCCAGGGCACGGGCAATGGCCACTCGTTGCTGCTGGCCGCCGGAGAGCTGGCTGGGCAGATTGTCCAGCTTCTTCTCCAGACCCAGGGCGGAGACTACCTGGTTCACATAATCCTCATCTACTTTGCCGCCGTCCAGCTGGATGGGCAGGACAATGTTCTCCCGCACAGTGAGCACCGGCACCAGGTTAAAGCTCTGGAACACGAAGCCGATCTTCCGGCGGCGGAAGATGGTGAGGGCCTCGTCCTTCAGAGAGAAAATATCCTTGCCGTCTACAATAACGGTGCCGTTGGTGGGCCGGTCCAGCCCGCCCAGCATGTGGAGCAGGGTGGATTTGCCTGAGCCACTGGTGCCCACGATGGCCACGAATTCCCCATCCTCCACCGCGAGGTCCACCCCGTCCAGGGCTTTCACCAGGGTGTCTCCTTTGCCGTAATATTTCTTTAACTTCTTGGTTTCCAAAATTTTCATCGTGTATTCCTCCAGAAAAAAGTCTGTATTGCCTTTTGACAATACAGACTTTACCACAACATTCTTTCTTGAGCCTTTCTCAAATCTAACAGAGTTGAAAGATTTCACATTTTTTATACCCCACTTAATTCGCGTGGCAGATACAACGAGAAAGTACTCCCACTTCCAGGGATAGAAGATACTTTGATATAACCGCCTTGAAGGGTCAAAATCTTCCGGGTCAGGTAAAGTCCCAGCCCCAGGCCCTCGGCGGTACGTGTCCCTGCGCCTCGATAGAAACGGTTAAAGATTTCTCCCTGCTCCCCCTCAGGGATACCAGGACCAGTGTCCGTTACATCTACTCGGCAAAAGGACCCCAACATTTGGGCGGAGACTGTTACTGTTCCACCGGCAGGCGTGTACTTTACCGCATTATTGACTACATTGCCGAGGGCTTCACTTGTCCATCTGAGATCAAAGGCTGCCGCGCCTTCCAATGAGATTGCCCGCAGCGCAATTCCTTTTTTCTGCGCCGCAGGTTCTTCCTGCTCAATCACCTCTTCCAGCAGAGCCCTTACCGAATGCTGCGACGGAGCCGGAACCACAATACCGGTTTCCAATCTGGAAGCCTTCACCAGATTTTGAATTAAAAATGACAGTTTTTCTCCCTGCGTCATGAGCGCACGAACTTGTTCCCGCTGCCGGGGCGGTAAATCACTTTCCAGCAAAAGTGATGCATATAAAAGCAGATTAGCGATCGGTGTGCGTGTTTGGTGAGATATATCGGCAATCAGTGCCTTTACCGCCGCCTGCTCTCCTGCAATCATCTTTTGCGCATGAGCAGAGCCACGCAGAAACCGGGCCAGCTTTCCCTCTAAAGCAGACAGTTCCGTTTCATCGAACCGATCCTCAGAAAATCCCCCGGCAATAGCACGATCCAGCAGGGCGTTCAACCGCCGGAAAGTGCATCGCCGGGATGCCAACTGCCAGAGTCCGAAAGCCGCCCCGACGATAGCCAAGGTCAGAAAAATCCACGCTGATACAGTCATTTTCCTGCCTCCCAGGTGTAGCCCACCCCATACACTGTTTTAATGGGAGCATCCCCCAGTTTTATGCGCAGCCGCCGCACCGCCACCGACAGGGCGTTTTCATCCACAAACTCGCCGCCGTCCCACACCTTTTCCAGCAGCAGCTCGCGGGGCAGGGTGCGGCCGCGGTTTTCCACCAGCAGCCGCAGCAGTCGCTGTTCCGTCTTGGAGAGGTCGATGATGGTACCATCTTTGGAAAACTCCAGCTGCGCAAAGTCAAATATAAAACCATTTAGTTCTATACGATCCGGCTTTACCGGGGCGGAGCGCCGCAACTGGGCATTTACTCTGGCTCGGAGTACTGCCAAGGAGAAGGGCTTGGTGATATAATCATCGGCCCCGGCTTCCAGGCCGGTGACTTCATCAAGCTCCAGGTCATTTGCCGTAAGCAAAATTGCAGGCGTAAAGCTACCATTCTGCCGTAGTGTCCGCAGCAGTTCCAGTCCACTGCCATCCGGCAGGTTGATATCAAAAATCAGCAAGTCAAAGGCCGTACTCTGCAAAATACCGGTTGCCTGACACCTGGTGCTGCAATGGGTTACGGTGCAGCTTGACGTTTCAAGAGCCATACAGATCCCGCGCCCCAGCGCTTCATCATCCTCTAAAAGTAAAATTTGACTCACCTTTGTGCCCTCCCTTGCTTTGTTCTGCCATCAACCGGCTTTACCGCATTCTTTGGTATCAGCCAAATGGTAGCCATTTTCACAGCACCGGGAATTCGCCCATCGACGCAGTAATAATTGATTTGGCGGGACGAAATGCCCCATTTTTTGCTTGCTTCTTTAAGCGTCATGTAGTCCATATTTGTACCTCCGACAATATTTCTTATTATATTTCATCCGCTCGAAGAATACAAGGAACAAAAAATGAAACTGAATTCAGGCAAGCACGATGAGAGAAAATTCTCATCGTGCCTGCCTTTTTAAATTCACCACTTGACATTGTGGCAAAGACCTGATGACCATTGATGAAGTCCGCAAATTGGACACCAATAAAGCAATTTTATTCATCCGCGGTGAGGACCCGGTGATCGACCGGAAATATAACCTTAAGCGCCATCCCAACATCAAATTGACCTCGGACGGCAAGGCAAAGCCATACATCCACAAGCCGCAGGGCGCGCCGGATTACGCGCTGCCTGACCTGCCCTATGCGTTCAAATCACTGAACGATTACGAATTTATTGATATGGAGGAAAACGAACATGAGCAAACAGAAGAACAACGGCATGATGAAGCCTGACAAGTGGAAGCGGCGTTACTGGACGGCGGCTGGTGCTGCCGTCCTCTGCCTCTGCTGCGCCACGCCCGCGCTGGCGGCGGGCGGCGATCCGCTGGATATTGTAAATAACCTTTCCGATTTTATTTTCAGTATCATCAAGGCGCTGGGCGTTATCATTCTCGGCTGGGGCATCGTGCAGGTGGGTATGTCGATCCAGTCCCATGATGCCAGCCAGAGAACGCAGGGCTTCCTCTGCCTGTTTGGTGGCTTAATGATTGCCTTTGCGAAGGAGATTCTGACCGCTATCGGCGCGATCTAATGAAAAGAGCCGGGTGATACTGCCTTGCAGTGGATCTCCCGGCTCCCTTGCGGGAGGTGATTTTCATTTGGATAACAACTGGATCGTAGAAAACCTGACCAACGCCTTTGGCGTTTGGAATAGTAAAATGACGGAAATGTGGTCACTGCTGACGGAATCACCCCAGACCTTCAAGGGCGGCACCATCTGGCAGACCATTGTGACCATCAACGGCGGAATGCAGGCCATCGGCTACGGGCTGCTGGTGCTGTTTTTTGCCATCGGTATCTTTCGCAGTGCATCCAGCTTTCGGGACTTTCAAAGGCCGGAGCACTTGCTGCGGCACTTCATCTACTTTGTGCTGGCAAAGCTGGGTATCACCTACGGTATGGACCTGCTGGTAAATATATTTGATGTGTGCAGCGGCATTGTGGCAACGGCGGCGGGCAGCGTTGGTGGCTTGACCGGCGCATCCGTGGCACTGCCGCAGGAGATTGCGGACGCCATTGGAGACGTGGGCTTTTTTGCAAGCATCCCCCTTTGGCTGGTGACGCTGCTGGGGAGCCTGTTTATTACGGTGCTGGCATTCATTATGATCCTCACCGTCTATGGGCGCTTTTTTAAGATCTATATGTACGCCGCGCTGTCCCCGGTGGCACTGGCATCCTTTGCCGGAGAGGGGACTTCCCATTTCGGCAAGGCGTTCCTTCGGAGCTATGTAGGCGTGTGCATGGAAGGGGCGGTGATCGTTCTGGCCTGCATCATCTTTTCAGCCTTTTCCTCCAGCGGTACGCCGGTGGTGGATAGCAGTGCCTCCGTAGTGACGCAGGTGTGGAGCTATTTGGGCGAGGTCATATTCAACCTGTTGGTATTGGTGGGCTTGGTGAAGTCTGCCGACCACATCGCAAAAGAGATGCTGGGGCTTTAACCAAAATCATGGCGAATACCGCCACTGCTTCCGATTTCTTCAAATGCGCGAATGATCTCCTCAATTTTTTGAAAGCACTCACTGTCATTAAGACGATCATCTTCGATAATTGCTTTGATTTTACAGAGTGCTTGATAGCATTGTCCTTCCACTATCTGTGTAAATGGCTCGTTCTGCTGCGGGAAAGTGATTTGCACCTCACCTTGGGCAAGGATGTGACTTAATAATTCCATAGCCAACTCCACTTTTGAACACCTCAACTTTCTGTATGGGGATTATATCCCCTTAATACATGGGATTATAACCCCCATAATATGAGTAGTCAAGCTGAGGAGGTTCCCATGATTAAATTCGACAAGCTATGGCTGGTTATGGAGCAGAAGGGTGTCACTACCTACGCCCTTCGTGAAAAGGGCGGCATTGACAGTAAGACCATTCGGCGGCTCAGAAATAACGAGAACATGGAGACAAAAACCTTAGACAAGCTGTGTAAGGCGTTAGATTGCAAGTTGGAAGATATTGCGGAGTATATCGCGGATTGAGTAAAGATGATTTGGAGGCTATTCCAAATCATCTTTTTATTATATTTGCAGAAAGAAGGGTTTTAATTGGAAATCAAAATCAACAAGGAAATTCGCGCGTACCGTGAAACACTCTTTTTCGGCCTGTCCGTGCGGCAATTCATCTGTTCCGTTCTGGCGGTTGGCGTAGCCGTGGCACTGTATTTCAGCCTGAGCCGAGTGTTGGACCGGGAAACGGTGAGCTGGGTGTGCATTGTCGGCGCAGCTCCCGTGGCCGCTGCGGGCTTTTTTCAGTACAACGGCCTGACGCTGGAGCGATTTTTGTGGGCATGGCTGAAATCAGAGGTCATCATGGCAGGCAAGCGTGTCTGGAAAGCGGAAAACTACTATGAAGAAGCGATGAAACGCGAGGTGAAGAAACATTGATCTTTTTCAAGCATCGGCGCAGCGCAGAACGGGACGCCTTTTCCGTTCCTCACAGCGTCCAGAAATCCATTCCCATCAAACGTATTTATCAAGACGGCGTGTTTCAGGTAAGCGGCAAGTTTTCAAAAACTTGGCGCTTTTTTGATGTCAATTATGCCGTGGCCTCCCCGGAAAAGCAGCGGGAACTCTTTATGACCTACTGCTCCTTCCTGAACTCGCTGCCCATCGGGGCCACGGCAAAGATCACGCTCTTTAACCGTCAGCTCAATCAAAAGGACTTCGGTCGGACGCTGCTCATGCCCATGCAGGGCGACCGCCGTGACCGCTACCGAAACGAATACAATGGGCTGGTGTTAGGCAAGGCGGCGGAGAGCAACAATCTCATTCAGGAAAAGTACATCACTGTTTCGGCGGAGAAGAAAAGCGTGGAGGAGGCCCGCGCGTTCTTCTCCCGTGTTGGGACTGACCTTACCACGGGACTTTCCCGTATGTCCTCCAGCGTCCGTGAGATCACGGTCAACGACCGCCTGCGGCTTCTGCATGACTTCTATCGCCCCGGCGAGGAGCAGCTATTCCGGTTCAATTTGGAGGACACCATGCGAAGGGGCCACGACTTCCGGGACTGCATCGCCCCGGACTGTATTTCCTTTCAAAAAAATCACTATGAGTTGGGCAATCATGTGGGGCGCACCCTGTTCCTGCGGGAGTATGCCAGCTTTATCTCCGACGCGATGATCACGGAGCTGATGGACTATCCTCGGAACATGATGCTTTCCATCGACATTATCCCTGTGGCGATGGACGAAGCAGTGAGCGATATTCGCAAGCGGATTATGTCCGTGGAATCGGATATTACCCGCTGGCAGCAGCGGCAGAATCAGAACAACAATTTTACTGCCAATATCCCCTATGACTTGGAGCAGATGCGGAGCGAAACGAAAGAGTTTATGGACGATCTCATGAGCCGCGACCAGCGTATGATGCTGGCTTTGGTGACGCTGACGCACCTGGCAGATAACCTCGAACAGCTCGATCAGGACACCGAGGCCCTGCAAGCCATCGGGCGAGCGCGGGGCTGTCAGTTTAACATTCTGCGCTACCAGCAGGAGGACGCACTGAACACGGTGCTGCCCCTCGGCCTCAAGCGCATTGACGCTACCCGCACCCTGACCACGGAGTGTACCGCTGTCCTCATGCCGTTCAAATCGCAGGAGATCCAGGACGCGGGCGGTATTTACTACGGTGTCAATGCCGTATCGCATAACCTCATCGTCTGCAACCGCGGAAATCTGCTCAACGGCAACGGTTTTATTACCGGCGTGTCCGGCTCAGGCAAGTCGATGGCGGCCAAGCAGGAGGTCTCCGCGCTGGCGCTCTCCACCGACCATGACATCATTATCGTCGATCCCGAACGCGAATATGGCGAGCTGGTACGGGCATTGGGCGGTGAGGTCATTACCATCTCTGCCTCTGATCCAACCGGCTGTCACATCAATGCGCTGGACTTGTCTGAGGGCTACGGCGACGGCAAGGAGCCGCTGGTGATGAAGTCCGAGTTTATTATGTCACTGTATGAACAACTCATGGGCGCGGACAAGATCGAGCCGCAGGAAAAGTCCATCATCGACCGCAGCGTGGGAAACATCTATCGGGAGTACATCAAGAATTTCCAAGGTCAGCCGCCTACGCTGAAAGACCTCTATGACGACCTGATGAAGCAGGTCAACCCGGAGGCCCACCGCATCGCGCTGGCATTGGAGCTGTTCACGGTGGGCAGTCTGAATGTATTTTCCCACCAGACCAATATCAACACAAAAAGCCGCATTCTCTGCTTCGATATTCAGGACTTGGGCGAAAATCTGAAATCAGTGGGCCTGTTGGTGATGCTGGACGCCATCTACAATCGCGTTATCCAGAACCGCAGAGAGGGAAAATACACCCATGTCTACATCGACGAGATCTATCTGTTTTTCGCCAACGGGAGCGGCAGCGGACACAGCATTACCAATTACAGCAGCGAATTTCTCTACAAGTGCTGGAAGCGCTTCCGTAAATACGGTGCGACCCTTACCGGTATCACACAGAATGTGGAGGAATGTCTGCTATCCAATACGGCGCGGATGATGTTCGCAAACTCCGAGTTCCTGCTGATGCTCAATCAGGCCACCACCGACCGGGAGCAGCTTGCCCGCCTGCTGGGGGCATCGGATACGCAGATGAGCTATGTGGACAACGCCCCTGCCGGTCATGGACTCATCAAGGTGGGCGGGGCCATCGTGCCTTTCGCCAATGAGCTGCCCAAAAATACGGAGCTGTACCGCCTAATGTCAACACGCCCCGGTGAGGAGTGACGCCATGCGGGACTTGAAGATCAAACCCGGCATGGACACGCCAAAGGCAAAGTTGAAGAACCCCGCGCCAAAAGATGCCAATTCCATTCTGAAAAAGCACATGGATAAGCGGCAGAGGGAAAAGGAGCCGGAAAGCCGGGACCCAGTGCGCTACGCCACCGACCGTGTGGAGAAAAATATGCGCCGTGGCGCATCTGGGGCGGCGGATGCCTCGCGGCGCATGATAAAGCACTACCGAGGAAAGCTGCGACAGAGTAAAGAAAATGTGGTGGGAAGTCACAGCGCGGCAGATATGGCGATCGGTTCGGAAAGTGTTTTCATCGACACACCGATGGAATATGCCTTTTCTCCGGTAGAAACCGCTGCACGAAATGAAGTCGGAAACCGGACCATTTCTCCGCAAACTCGCGGAGGTACAAAAAGCGCAAATGCCGCCCCGCAGGAGCGTGGGCGGCAGAAAGTTATACAGGACGCGAAAGCCGCCTATCGGCGGAACTTGGCCGAAAAAAGAACAACGGAACGCCGCACCTCTGCTGCCCCGAAGGGCAGCGGGCGCACAGCGGCAGATCCGTTCCAGATCTCCGAGGCTGCAAAGCAGCAAGGCTCCCCACCAAAAATCGGAGGGATACCCCGCAAGGACGGCGTTCACGCACCAAAAAGCCGAGTCTTTCGGCAGGCACAGCCTGCGCAAAGCGTCATGCAGAAAGCAAAGTCGGCAGCCCAGCGAAGGATGCAGCGGAAGATGCTTCAGAAATCGGCGCAGAGTGGCGGCAAAACTGCGAAAAAGTTAAGCGGCACCGCAACGCAAGCCGCAAAAGTGATTGGGAAAAGCGTCGCGTCTGCGGCCAGTTCAATCCTGACGGCAGGCGGCGGTGCGGTGGTGCTGGTGCTGCTCCTGACGGTGATCCTCGTGGCGGCAATCGTGGCGTCCCCCTTTGGTATCCTTTTTTCCAACGAGAGCCGGGAGGCGGGCGTTGTGCCGCTCTCTGCTGCGGTGGCGCAGGTCAACTATGATTTCAATGAGCGGCTGGAAGCCCTGCAAACAGCAGATGATTATGATTCCATTTCCGTGACCGGCCAGCCTGCCGATTGGATCGAGGTGCTGGCGGTGTTCGCGGTGAAGGTGGCAGGCAGTAACAATGCGGATGCCGCGGACGTGGCCACCATGGATGCCGACCGCATTGCCCGCCTGAAAGCGGTCTTTTGGGATATGACCACCATTGCACACCGCATTGAGGTCATTGACCACCCCGGCAGCGGTGACGACGATGGCTGGACGGAAAGAAACCTCTATATCACCATTACCGCAAAAACGGCAGAGGAAATGAAAACCGAGTATCATTTCAACCGTAACCAGATCGCGGCACTGGACGAGCTGCTGGAGCAGCGGGCGCTTCTGCTGGAGCTGTTGGAGGATGTGTACTCCGTCAGCGGGGATACGGCGGCGCTTATCCGCAGTCTGCCGGAAGATCTATCGCCGGAGCGCGAAGCGGTGGTACGCACCGCCTGTTCTCTTGTCGGCAAGGTGAATTATTTTTGGGGAGGAAAATCCCTCGTGATTGGCTGGGACGCCCGATGGGGCGAGCTGCGGCAGGTCACTGCGGCAGGCAGCTCCACCACCGGAACTTACCGCCCCTACGGACTGGATTGCAGCGGTTTTGTGGATTGGGTGTTTTACAATCAGTCCGGCGGCAGCTATGTCATCGGCCATGGTGGAGGGGCTACTATGCAGCACTCATACTGTGTCGATATTTCGTGGGCGGACGCACAGCCCGGTGACTTGGTGTTCTACCCGGATAATTCCCATGTGGGCATCGTTGGCGGCAGGGACGCAAACGGAGAGCTGCTGATCATCCACTGCGCCAGCGGCTATAACAATGTGGTCGTTACTGGTCTGGAGGGCTTTACATCTATCAGTAGACCGAGGTACTACGCAGAGTAAAAAAGTTTTACCTTTTGTTCCCCCCTGACAGGGGTAACAAGTGATTCCTGGGATACCCCGGCAGGTCATCGTATCTACGATGCCTGCCGGGGTTCTTCCGTTTCCTTGGTTTGTAGGGGGTCCGGTGCTTCCATCGTTTCTTCCACATCCAGCTGGCCGCTGCCGACATAGCCAATGCCGTTGTAGTGGATCTCCACGGTCTGCGGCGCGTGCTTAGACCACTTTACCTCTTTCTCGTGAACCACGATCTTCTCAATAAACAGCCGCAGCAGTTCCGGCGTCAGCTCCGTGATATCCGTATACCGCTTCGCTTTGTCGAGGAAGCTGTCCGTTCCAATCGCCGTTTCCCGCAGGCGCTGGATCTCGTCCTCTTTCTGTGAGATGCCGACAGTGATGAGGTTCTGTTCTTCCGTGTAACTGTCGGACAGCATCTGGAACTGCTCTGTTGTAATGCGGCCCAGCACACTGTCCTCATACAGCTTTTTGAAAATCGCGTCCAGTTCAGCTTTCCGCTTCCGTATGGCTGCCAGTTTCTTCTCCTGCCTGCGGATCTCCCGCTGAAGCTCGGCGGATTGCTTGCTGCCAATGTAGGCGGCGAACTTTTCCGGATGTTCCCGCGCCGCACTCGTCACCCGGTGCAGGTCCTCCAGTACGATCTCATTCAGAACGTACTCCCGGATGTAGTGGCCTGTGCAGGCTTCTCCATCTTTCTTGTAGGTGCGGTAGGTAAAGTGATTGTACGCTTGCCTGCCCTCCTCTGTGTGATCGTGCGTTCGTGATGCGTGGCTCAAGCCGCAGTGTTTTCCTCGTCGGACTCATCCTCGAAAGCAGCAGCGGGCATGGCATCGAGCGACCGCGCCGCGGAATTGCTGGCGGTGGAATCGTTTATTGTGAGTTCTTTACCGATGTTTTCAAATCCTTCGGGGAATGTGTTGGTAGCATCGATGTTGGTTGTCACAGAGTATTCTGTTCCGGTCTTCGAAACAACGCGCTTTCCGATGCCGCCGAGGAAACCGCCGACCGACGCACCGGCCGCATGATTCTTGTTGACCGTCATATCCTCCACCTTGCAGCCGGTGATGGTCACGCTGCCGTTGCCGCGATAGTCATTATTGTCGGCCCAATTTCCTTCTGCGTCATACGGCGTGTAGAGCGCATCCGCATAGCCGATGAGTCCGCCAATCAGGAACTGCGTTCCGCCGTTGTCATTCTTATCGGTGACATTGACGGTCATATTCTCCACCTTGCAGCCAGTCAAAGTCACGGTGCCCTTGGCATAGCCGACAAGTCCGCCGATGCACTCCGCAGGCAGCAGGTGGGCGGAGTTATAAGCATTTCCTTGCTCGCCCAGCAGGTTCAGATTCATGGTCACATGCCTGACCGTCACATTTTCCGCCGTGAACCTGTCGCCCACAAAGCCCGCCAGAGCACCGAAAGCATGATACTCGTTGCTGTCGACACTGGGTTGGGCAGTGTAGTCGATCGTCATGCCGTCAATGGTCAGGTTCTTCACCGTCACGTTATCTCCGTAGCCGTAGATGGTGCCCACGGATTGGCTGGGAGCCGCCTCGCCGCGTTTTGCATGGTAGATCGTGTGATTGTTTCCATCGAATGTGATGCCGCCGACAATGTCACCGGTGCGCGTCGTATCGGCATAGCAGAGATCCAAATCAACGCCCAGTGCGTAGCTTGCTGCCTCAGAGGAGTAATCCTGCACGACCTTAGTCAGAAAATCGTTGGCATTATAGAGCAGCTCTGTGCCATTGCTATCAGTTTCGGATTTCCATTGGACACCGACCTTGACGATGGCTCCCTGTTCAGCGGCCATTTGGGTTAGTTTGGTATCTTCCACTTTTACAAAAGTCTCGGTAGGATTCCCCCATTGGTTCAGCTCTTCCTTATAATAGCCGAAATATTCGGTGCCGGGGATACCAGTGGGCAGGGTAAAGACCTGATCGTACTTTACGCTCACCTCAATATAGGGAATGCCATGGTCGTTGGCGTTGCTATACACACCATTTTCCTCATCGTACGCAGCCGTGAGCAGCTTGCCGCCATTTTCAAGCAGCCAGTCTCTCAACGGCACATTGCCGTCCCAGTCGAAGCGGAGGAAATAGGTCATGGTATCCCACTTGGCGTAGAGCGTGAGGTCACAGGCGGGCATGGTCGTGCCGCTCCATTCAGTCTGACATGCTTCATCTTCGTACCAGCCGACGAAGGTATAGCCGGTGCGTTTGGCATTCGTCATGTCCGTAGAAATCTCTGCGCCGTAATAGATGCTTCCGTCGTTGGGGGCGCAGCCCTCGTCCAGCGTCACGCCGTCGCCCAACTTAAACGTCAGCATGTACTGGCTACGGGTGTAGTAGATATCCGCGACATTCTGTGCGCTGTCGGCTTTGAGGGTGATTGAGGTGGACGAATCAGCTTTCGGTACAAATCCCTTGAAAGACTTTTGCACATTCACCGTCTGACCGGTCACGCCGGAACCGCTCACAGTTTCAGAGGGCGTATCCGGATAGGTCGTGCCGTCCACGTTTTGCAGATAGTAGTTTACAGTGTAGTTGACCTCCCCAGCGTTCCACTTGGCATACAGGGGGGTGTTCTCCGCAGGCATGGTAGTCGCGGTAAACTCATTTCCGCTTGTGCACGCTTCGTCTGTGTACCAGCCGCCAAAGGCGTAACCCGCTCGGCTCAGGTCGTTGGCACTCGGGGCGGTGACAGCCGCGCCATAACGATCAGTGTGGAATTTGTTTTCTGCGCTGTCCGTCCAGCTTGCACCACTGCCGTTGAGGTTATAGGTCAGCGTGTATTCGTTGCGGGTGTAATACACCTGGACCACCGTGCTGCCGTCGCCCTTGACGATCTGCTGCGTAATACTCTGCGGTGCGGTGAATCCGGGGTAGGACTTACTTCCGGCGGCGGTAAGCTGACCCGTAGCGCCGGTCTTGGATTCCGTTTCCGCAAGGGTATATTCATCGTCCGTCACATTCTGCTGATAATGCTCCACAGTATAGGAGATCCCGCCCTGCGCTGTCCACTTGGCATAGAGGGTAACATCATGGTCGGGCATGGTGGTCGCAGTAAACGCAGTCGTGCAGTTTGCATCCGTGTACCAACCATCAAAGGTGTAACCCGCTCTCGTCACATAGCTCTGCGTCAGGAGCTTGAGCGCAGCGCCCAGACGATAGGATTTAACACCGGGGTCCGAAACCCATGCTGCATCCGCGGTGTTCAAGTTATAGGTCAGTTTGTACCGCTTACGGGCGTAGCTGATGGAAACCGTTCCGCCGTCCTCCGCGTTGACCTTGTAGCTCATCGGTTTAGGAATGGTATAGATGCTGTTCTCCGCCTCTGTAAGGAACTTCGCCGGATCGATGGAAACTGTTTCGTCCGTTTTCCCGGTTTGGATCTTGGTCGCCTGCGTCCACTTGCCGTCTGCCCCCTCTTTGCGGAGCACAAGGAAATAATTGATATCGACCGGCTCCCACTTGGCGTAGAGGGTAAAGTCCTTGGAAGGCATGGTCGTTGCGGTAAACGCATTTTGGTAGGTTTCGTCCGTGTACCAGCCATCAAAGATATAGCCAAGGCGGGTAGGGGCGTCGTTCAGCCGGTCAAGTTGATCGCCATAGCGATAGGGCACAGTGCTTACCTGACCATCGTTTCTTAATGTAAGCGTGTAGGGCGCGCGGCTGTAATAGTAGTTCTGTCCGCCCGTTCCGTCCGGACGGATGTGGATGCCCGCATAGCCGGGGTGGCGGTAGCCGATTTCGTCCGGCACAAGGGCCTTATCCGGCACAAAGTAGTTGTCGGCGGTGCCATAATAAACCACGCTCTTGGTCGGCGTTTCGGGATAGGTTCCGTCCTCGTTTTGCAGATAGAAATTGAGCGTGTACGGAATGTTGGTCTTGGGTTCAAACGTTGCCACCGCTACCAATGCGCTCTCCGGCATGGTGGTGCCGGTATAGGGGTGTTCCTTATCGTAAGAGAAGATGTTGCTCTCGTTTTTCAGCAGATAATACGTCCAGCCCGTAAAGTCATAGCCGGTGCGGGCGGGCGTTTTCAGATTGAGCGCCTCGTCGAATTTCCGCTGCTCCCAACCGATGTAACCGCCGGTGCTGCTCAGCTCATGAATGGGATAACCGTCCCGCAGGCGGTCCCAATGGACCTTGACCTTGAGCTGCACCGGAGTGGTGGAAAAGCTCAGGTCTGAGCCTTTGTAGGTGAGCGTCATCACGCAGTCGATCTCTGGCTCGTCGCAGGTCTGCCAGTTATCAAGTGCCAGCTTTATGTGCTGCTGACTGTAATTGCCGCCGTAAACACCGGTGTGATAGGCACTAAAGCGGGGATCGTCAAAGCTGATGTCAAACTTGTTCCAATCATACGTCTCGGTGCGGTCGTTGCCCGTTGTGAGGTCAAATCCGGTCAGCGCTTGCACCGATTGGGGCAGAACGACATCAAGGCCGCCGTTTTTCAGATAAACCGTCGGTGTGTCTTCCTCGCCGTCCGCATTTTCCATCTTAAATGCCGTGATGGCATGGGTGCTGCCCGCCGACCACAGTGGCGTTTCATCGGTGTATATCTCCGGTGTCCACGAAACCTTGCCCTTAAACGCGGAGAGGTTGGCGCTGATGTCCATGAACATGCCGACTTCCACATACAGCGCGCCCGAGGCATTGGAGGTTTTGGGTTTCCCCGCCTCATAGTGGAGCGCATACAGCACATAGCCATAGCCTTTTAAGTACGCGCCCAATTTGGCCACAATGCCCACTGTGGCCACCTTCCTCGATATGAGACTGACGCTCGGCCATATCTCCACACCGGCTCGCAGACCCACCGCACCCATTGCGTACAGCCGCAGATTGTACTGCTCGTTCACAAGATTGTAAGTGCGGGTGGTGGTCCTGTGCTTAAACAGGTAAACGCCGAACACATATCGCTTGGCATTGGTATAGTTGAAGTTCATACCCATGGCCATTCGGATGTTCAGCTCGACCACAAAGTCTACCGTGAGCTCAAACTTGATGATTTTTGCCACGGTCTTTTTCATGCTGAAAATCTGTTTGCGGTACAACTCCACCCAGTCGCTGTCCAACTCCAGCATACTGTTGTACAGCTCCTGCAAGCTGAGCTTGGAAGTGTCGATTTCTTCGCGCTCGCCGCCGGTGTCCTTGCCCTCCAAAGCATCCAGTTTCTTTCCCAGTTTGTTCACCAAGTCCTTCACCTTCGTCACGGTGTCCTTTTCGCCCTGAGAAACAACGGTGGCGTCGAGGTTGATGGCGGTGTAGGTATAAACATTCAGACCAGCCTCCAGATACACATCGCTGATCCAGTAGAAAATGAACTTGTGTTTCCAAACAAGCTTGCCGTGGGTGCTCAGATCCAGTTTCAGCTCCTGAATAAAGGTAGGTGTGACGGTGATGACAATGTCGCCGCCGTCCTTCTGGATTTCCTTCGTGACCTCCAGTTGCAGTTCCAGACGCACGCCGGACAGCGGGTTTCCGGACGCATCCGTAAAGTTTTGCAGTTTCTTTGTAATCTGAGCGCTTTTGACCTTCACACTGGTCTTGCCCCCGCCGTTGGCATTTGCCCTCGCCGGTGAGACAGCGCCGGAGCCTCTTGCATCATTCAAGGATAGGGTAGAAATACCGAGAGTGCCCTCCGGGTCGATGTCAATGGAACGCAGGTCGATCTCATCACCTGCCGTCAGGCCGCTCAGATCCATCTCGTCTATCGCCACGGAAATGCGGTCCGCCACAGTCTGGGCAAAGCCGCTTTCTACGGCTTGACGGGCGATCTGCTTCTCCAATTTTTGGGTGTCAACATCATGCAGCATGGCATCGCCGCTGATGGGGTCAGTGGTGTCCACATCCATGGAGGAGAGCACATCATCTTTAGTGGCATCGGTATAAGTAATCTGATAATAGTCAGAACTGAGCTCATCCGTGGTATAGTCCACAGCCGTGATGCGGCCGTAGCCATCGGACTCTGCGTTTCCGGCTGTATAGCTTTCGCCCGTATAGAACGCAAGGAAATCTCCCACATCAATGGTGGTGTTTTCGTCCAGATTTCCCACACTCGATGCAGCGGTAAAGGTCAGCTCCTCCACGGGAACGAGGATGGTATAGTCGTCGGACGGGTTCTCTTCCTTAGCCGTTTTACGGCTTGCCTTCACCGGCAGCACATCGGGAACGAACAGAACATCCTCCACCGCGGCGGACTGATAGGAATAGGTATTGGTTGTCTTGTTGACCCCAGTGATTTTCACATAGGAAACATCGCCGGTGTTGGCATCGGTGGTTCCGACTGCCACACGCTTTTCAGGCTCGGTGCCCTCATAAATGGCCACGGTGTCACCGACTGCCAAGTCGCCCTTATAAACAAAAGTACCTGTGCTGTCGGAGACAGCATCCATGGCTGTGCCGCCGCTACCAAGAGCAGCGACCGGCATGCTGAGTGCCTTGACCCGTTTGCCGTTCTGGGTGGCATTGCCGATGGCGGTTGCCGGGATGGATTTAACTTCCTCTCTGAGATGCCAGTTCAGCACCGGATCGCCCGCTTCCACGGTGAAGTGATATTCCCGCACGGAAGGTGCTGTACCGTCAAAGTACAGACTGTTATCTTCCAATACCACCTTATAAGTGCCGCCCTCTGCCCATCCGCCTGCGGGCGGCGCAACGGTGTAGGTGCCATCGTGATTGTTCCTGACGCTGCCGACAACGAGGATCGTATTGCCGTCCGCGTCCACTTCGCTGGTGGGCTGCTCCGTGCCGATCAGACTGATCTTGCCCGTCAGGTCGCTTTCGGAATCGCTGTTGACGCGGATCGTAAAGTTCGGTCCGACATCCGTCGCTCCGGCGTAAGTCGGTGTTTCCACGCCCTCGATCGCATCGTAGTCCACCATCTTTGCGTAAAGGGACAGATTTTCGCTGAGCGGATCACCGTCGGCAACGGCCTTGTTATAGTTTTCATCATAATACCAGCCGACGAAGGCTTTCCCCGCTACCGAAGGCGTGGGAAGATTGGCAAGGGAAAGCGCAGAAGTTGTCTGTGTAAAGGTGGAAGTTGTTCCATCGGGCAGATGTAGCGTGATGGTATGCGTTGTGCTGTCGGAGCCGCTTCCACCAGAACTGCCGCCAGAGGAACTGCTGCCGGAGGAATTGCTGCCGCTATTTGGCTTGCTCTGATCTTCCTTCTGGGGTGTCTCACCCGATTTACGCCCCACGATGCCGGGCGCTGAATACCAAATCTCTACCGCCTCGTCCGCACGCATACACAGCGTCGCCATCTGGGCGCGGGTAGCATTGCCTTCGGGGGCAAAGCGTGTGCCGTCACCGTTCAAAAGCCCCTGTTTCCAGAGCTTCAGCACAGCATCCTGTGCGTAGGCGGGGGTACGATCCAGATCCGCAGGCGCAGTGGTGACATTTGCGCCGGTCGCATAGTCCACTTGGAACGCTTCAAAATACCGCACAAAAAATGCCGCCATCTGTGCCCGGTTGATAAACGCATCGGGAGAGAATTTTCCGTCGCCTGTGCCTGCTGTGATGCCGTACCTTGCCGCCCACTGCACATAGGGGGCGTAATACATCGTCTGCGGCACATCAGAAAACGGCGTCTCTCCACTGTGATCATCTGGATTTACACCAGCCATGCGCCCCAGCACCGTCACAAACATCCCGCGCGTCATGGTGCCGTTTGGTGTAAAAGTCGTGGCGGACGTGCCGCTGAACAGGTTGTGGGAATAGACATATTCCACAGCCTTGGCACACCAGTCCGAGGACTTTACATCCTGAAACGGCATTGTCTGGCTGGGCTGCTCCGCCCTGCCGCCGTTGCCTGCGGCAAGTACCTCCATGGGCAGCATCGTTACCAGCAGGACGATACTCAGCAGTCCGGCCACAAACCGGTTCCATTTTCTCCTCATCCGATACCCCTCCTCATTTTCTAATTGGATGCGCGGAAAGTACGGCAACCCTCTCAGGCACGCGCCTGAGAGGGCTTTGCACGCAAGCCCCTCCACAGCATGATGTTGCACTTTTATTTTACCATTCCCATACCGTGCTGTGTTGTGTTGTTTAGGGGCAAATCCGTGTCGTTTAGGAAAAAGGGGCCTTTACCGCTTGTGCAGAGGAACACACTTTGTTACAATGGCAAACAGGAAAGGAGGCGGTATCATGGAGCCTCAGCACAGAAAGATCTGGCCCGCAGCCACTCTGTTGATCCTTGCTGCCGCTGCAGCGGTCTTCTGCCTGTTCCGCCTGTCTCAACCAGACAGGATGCAGACATCGCTTCTTTTGAACTGCACACAGACGAACCGGAACGGTTGGACCTTTGAGACAGAAAGCGGTCCGGTGGAACCTGTATTTGGCTTCGGCGGCTATCTGGATGGTATTCCGGTGGACGGAGACAGCCCGGTGGCGGCGGAGCGGGTCATGGAGGAACCTGGTCAACGGGATCTGCTGCAATTTTTTGGCTTTTGTGCGGGGATACAGGTGTTTCTGGATGGTGAACTGCTCTACACTGACTTTCCGAACGAAGAAAACCGTGCGGATGCCTTTTTGGAAGATGTGGATTTCAGCAGCATTTCCTATGACGATCTGCGCATCCCGCTTCCTATAGACTGCGCCGGGAAGACGCTGCGGATCGTCACCTACGGCACAGCCCTCAACGGTTTACTTTACCCTGCTTTCCCATCTCTGGTCAGTCGCTTTTCCGACTCTGTGACCGCTGTTTCCAGCATTGTCTGGCCCATGGCGGCCATCACAGCACAGGTCATACTGGCGCTTTTCCTGCTGCTGGTTTTCCTTTTCAGCGCCCAGACGGGGCCGTATCTGTGGAAACTGCTGCCGCTGAGCGGCTATTTTCTACTGGCGGCGGTGCCTGTGACATGCGGCTCATTCTTCGCACTTTCTGCCGGATTGGATACAACGGGCAGCCTGACCGCCTGGATCTGTCTCATTTATATTGACCTGCTGTTCTGCTTTCTGGCTATTTCCCTGCATGGTTGGAAGCGCCGGATATTGTTGATCGGAGCGGCGGCGCACATTTTGTGCTCGGCCCTGCGGTGCTTTACGTCGGTCACTCTGTTTTCCGGCAGGCTGGTGGACTGGCTTGGCTTTGGTCTGTTCCTGCTGACGGTTCTTTTGATGCTGCTCTCTCATGAACGGATGCTCCGCCGGACAAGCCTCTGCCTCTGTGGTGTTGCAGGCGTGCTGTTTGCCGCATGGTGCGTCAGCCGATTCGTGGGCGTGGAATATCTCTATCCACTGAGCAATCCCATCACCTCCCTGCTCTACGGCAGCCCCACGGCTCTATATACCCTGCTGTGTACTGTGGCAGGCCTTCTCTGCGCGGCACAGGTGGTGGCGGAGTTCATCCGCACCGCCTTCTCCCGCCAGCGGCAGATGATAGCCCTGCAAAGCCGCAGCCAACAGGCACAGGAGCAATACAAGCAAGCCCAAGAATCCCTTCGGAATGTATCGGCCTTCCGCCACGAGTGGAAAAACCACATCTCCGTGCTGTCGCTCTTGCAGCGCAAGGGGGATACCGAAGGTTTGACGGAATATCTTGCGCAGTTGGATGACCAGTTGGAGCAGCTTTCACCCCTCCATTATACGGCGAACTTCATTGTCAACACCGTTTTGCAGCGCTATGTAGCCAAGGCGAAAGAGATTGGCGCTGCCTTCCATGCAACGGCTCCGTTGCCTGCCGAGCTGTCTATTGATGAGGATGACTTGTGCAGCTTTCTCTTCAACCTGCTGGACAATGCCGCGGAGGGCGCAGCCGGAACACCATCGGGCAAGCCGCGGGAAATTCGTTGTTCCTTGCAAATTCGCCAAGGCTACCTTGCCATCCGCTGCGAGAACACATTCAGCGGTGTGGTTGCCCTCGACGAGGAGAACAATTTGCTGACCACAAAGACTGCATCTGCCGACCACGGCTACGGACTAATTCAAATGCGCAGGATTGCTGCCAAATACGGCAGCACCCTTTCCGTCAGCTACAATGCGGAGCGTTTCACAGTCATGACCGCCCTCAAGCTGCCTTAAAACAAAAAAACGGACGCATGGGGAGACTTGAAGTGACCCCGAAAAGTTAGACAATATTTTGAAGTAAAAATTGTTCAAGCAG
>ERZ1673734.841-NODE-841-length-22326-cov-12.435724_pt1 | contig 22326 bp, 20 predicted proteins | sample MGYA00580199_ERZ1673734 | MGnify/ENA primary metagenome ERZ1673734 (study PRJEB41218, sample SAMN15661742) | gut metagenome | host: Homo sapiens | place: Canada: London | collected 2015-08-20/2019-03-30 | study: EMG produced TPA metagenomics assembly of...
GTGAATAGTAATGCTTCCTATTAATCCCAGCAATCATTGCGCTGACGGAAGGTTGTCTGGCTCACTGCGCGCCTGGCAAACACTGGCCCGTCAGCCCTTGGCAATCTTGGCCCAGAGGCTCGACACTTCCAGCTTGCGCGGCAGCAAATGTCGATAAAGGATGATCTCCATGTCGACGCAAGGGAAGCCGGCAATTTGCGTCAACTCCCCCGCTTCCAGCTCCTTGGCCACCAGCCTGAAAGGCAGCCAGGCCATGCCGACACCTTGCAGCACCATGGCTTTGATACTTTCAGTCAACGCCGTTTCATAGATGAGGTTGAATCGGGTGGTCTGCGCAAACTTCGGCAGGCACTCTTTCTGGATCAAGCGGCCGAAAAAAGCTTCTACCGGAAACCCCACCAGATCAACGTTGCGTAACCCCTCAAGACTACCCGTATATTTGTGCGGATCGACGCACACCGGAATCAGTTGCTCTGTGCCCACCCGGGCACTCACCACATCATCGCGATCAAGTTCCTTATAGATGCCGGGGGCAAAATAGCAGAGCAAAAGATCACTGTGCGCCGACAAAAATGACTCGATGCAGTCATGCAAATTGCTGGCATTGACCCTGAGGGCTTTGCCGCCAATGGCCGCACTTAACGTGGAGTACCACTGCGGAATAAACGACACGCTCAGTGAATGCTGGGTCGACAACATCAAAATATTGTCACGGTTGGAATGATCCTCAACACGTGCCCGCATGTCATACAGGCGGCCCAAAAGATCGTGCATTGGCGCAATCAGCTCTACACCCATCTCCGTCAATTTGGTGGGGAATGCGCTGCGATCTACCAGACTTCCCCCCAACCAGGTTTCCAGCGAACGGATACGCCGGCTGAAGGCTGGCTGGGTGACAAATCGTGTCTCAGCCGCTTTGGTAAAGCTCCCCTGCTCCGCCAATACGAGGAAATCTTCAATCCATTTGATGTCCATCTTTTGATAACCCTTTCAGCAATGGGGGGACTGCAGGCCATGCAGAAAACTAACCGGTACCAGCCATAAAAGCATTGGTTTTGGCTCAAGCGATAGCCTAATTTCGGCCTCGTTTTCATCACAAAAACGAAGGGTTACTTTCATGCATCTTTCTCGCTTTCCACGCATCCGCTTTGCTCACTTGTCGACGCCGCTGGAGCCTATGGCCAACCTCAGTAAATTACTAGGGGGGCCCAATCTCTGGATCAAACGCGATGATTGCACTGGCCTGGCCGGTGGCGGTAACAAAACACGAAAGCTTGAATTCCTGATGGGGGATGCCGTTCAAAAAGGCGCGGATACCATTATTACCCAAGGTGCCACGCAGTCTAACCACGCCCGCCAAACCGCTGCCATCGCCACCAAAATGGGCATGGAGTGCCACATCCTTCTGGAAGATCGCACCGGCAGCAAAGACATCGAATACAACTACAACGGCAACGTGCTGCTGGATCAACTGTTCGGCGCTTCGCTGAGCCAGTTCCCGGCCGACACCGACATGAACAAAGCCATGGCCGAGCTGGCTGAAAAGCTCAAGGCCCAAGGCAAGAAGCCTTACATCATTCCGGGCGGCGGTTCGAACGTGGTGGGCGCGCTGGGCTATGTCAACGCGGCACTGGAAATCCTCGGTCAGGCCAATGACATGGGCCTGCGCATCGATAAAGTCGTGCACGCCACCGGTAGCACCGGCACCCAGGCGGGCCTGGTGACCGGTTTTGTCGCCAGCAACAGCCTCATTCCCGTACTGGGTATTGGCGTGCGGGCTGCGCGTGAGGCGCAGGAAGCCAACGTCTTCAAACTGGCTGAGCAAACCGCCATCCACCTGGGCATTGAAGGTGTGGTCAAGCGCGAACACGTGGTTGCCAACTGCGACTATGTCGGCGCCGGTTATGGCCTCCCGACACCGGGCGGCATTGAAGCCATTGAACTGTTTGCGCGCACCGAGTCGATCTTGCTGGACCCGGTGTATTCGGCAAAAGGCGCCGCCGGCTTGATCGACTTGATCAGAAAGGGCCACTTCAAGAAAGACGACAACATTGTCTTCGTCCATACCGGCGGCAGCCAGGCGCTGTTTGGCTACCGTAACGCGTTCGACTACCCGAATTATCGTTAAGTAAAAAAGGCGCAAGGGGGCGGTGAAGATGTTCTTCACCCTCCCCTTTTTTACACCCATACATTGAAGCCGGTCGTTTACGTTCGCCATTCCAAGGCGGGACTAACGCCTGGTGATTCAGGCCTTTAACACACTCATAAAAAGACCGGTCATATGGCGGATCTATCAGTGTCACTCTCGAAGTCCTATCTCCACAAAAAGACGGACAACGCGAAAAAACTTCTACCCGGCATTGCCATTTGTATCGTGGTTGCCATGGCCGCTGTTTTTATCTCGGATAACTACAACGGCCCAACCATTCTTTATGCGCTGGCATTGGGCATGGCCCTCAATTATCTGGCAGGCGACGGCGCCTGCTCGGCGGGTATTCAATTCAGCGCCAAGTCCGTGTTGCGTTTTGGCATTGCACTGTTGGGCGCGCGCATCACCACCGACAAAATATCCGAACTTGGCCTCACGCCCATCATGATTGCCCTCAGCGTTGTGCCGCTGACCATTGCCTTTGGCTACCTCAGCGGGCGCCTGCTCAAGCTCGGTACCACGCAAAGTATTTTGTCTGGCTCGGCCGTGGGCATCTGCGGGGCGTCTGCCGCGCTGGCGGTGTCAACCGTGCTGCCTGCAGGCAAAAACGCCGAAAAAGAGCTTATTTTCACCATTATTTCAGTCACCGCCCTGAGCACCATTGCCATGGTCGCCTACCCGATAGCGGCCAATCTGCTGGGCTTCGGCACCTCAGAAAGCGGGGTGTTCCTGGGCGCGACCATTCACGACGTGGCGCAGGTCGTGGGGGCTGGCTACATGATGTCCAGCGATACCGGCGACATTGCCACGTTCACCAAACTGCTCAGGGTCGCCATGCTGGTGCCGGTGGTTGCCATTATCTCGGTGGTGGTCGCCCGCCAGACCCAACATAAAACCTCGACACGTTCAAAACTGTCGTTCCTTCCGGGGTTCTTGATAGCGTTCATCCTGATCATTGCCCTCAATAGCCTTAATGTCATTCCCACCTATGGCGTGCAGTGGATGAGTGATCTTTCGCGCTGGTGCCTGATCATTGCCATGGTCGCACTGGGGATGAAAGCCTCCTTGAAAGAACTTGTGTCCGTAGGCTGGCGGCCGCTCGTGCATGTGATACTTGAAACGCTGTTCCTGGCCCTGTTTGTAGCGGCCTGGCTTTTGCTGATTCGATAACTTTTTTACTTCATACCGGTAACTGAACATGAGCGATAAAACTGTTGGCATTATCGGCGGGATGGGGCCTGAAGCCACTGTTGATCTGATGAGTAAAGTCATCAATCTCACACCCGCCAAAGACGACGCCGACCATATCCGCATGATTGTCGACAACAATCCAAAGATCCCGTCGCGCATCAAGGCATTGATTGAAAAAACCGGCGAAAGCCCGGGCCCGGCCATGGTGGCAATCGCCCTGTCACTAGAAGCCTATGGTGCCGACTTTATTGTTATCCCCTGCAATACCGCGCATCACTATTACAACGAGGTGGCGCAGGCCGTCACTGTCCCGGTACTTAACATGCTTGAACTGGTTGTAAACAACGTACGCTTGAAGCACCCGCAACTCCGTAAAGTCGGGATCCTGGCATCTACCGCTGTGATCGGCTTGAAAATGTACGACAGGTTGTTTGCAGATCACGCCATCGAGGTCGTTGCACCGGAAACAGCGGTACAACAGAACGTGATGGACTCTATCCGCCAGATCAAATCCGGAATCAAAGACGCGAATACGGTCAATGAACTGAACAGCGCCATTCAACACCTCGAAGCACAGGGCGCTGAATGCATCATTATTGCCTGCACTGAATTGTCGGTTGTTTCAATACTCTTGCAGAGCAAGGCTGACATATACGACGCCGCGCAAGTGCTGGCGGAACAGATTGTCTCATTGGCCAAAGCAGACCAATAAGTTTCCCTCCTAAAAATAAAAGCGGCACCTCCCGACGTGCCGCCGGTACCACGACTCAATTAACGAAGCATAACTGCCGAAGTAACTCTATCGATGTGAACTAACACTTTCCTACAGCAAAACTGATTCAGAGGACACTATGAATAATAAAAAACTACCGCGCCGCATACTCTATGCGATAGCGTCCGGAATTCTGACGGGATGGATATTCCATCATTACTCTGCAGATGAGTCGACGGCCGTTGAAATAGCCTCTTACTTCAACTTGGGCACCGATATTTTTCTGAGGATGATCAAGATGATCATCGCACCGCTGGTGTTTGCCACACTGGTCAGTGGCATCACCAGTATCGGGAGTTCGGCCTCCCTGGGCCGCATAAGCCTGCGTGCAATGATCTGGTTTGTAACGGCATCGATAATTTCCCTGAGTCTGGGCATTTTTCTGGTCAATGCCTTCCAGCCAGGGGTGGGCATGAACCTGAGTATTCCCCCTTCGGCAGTCACGTCTGTAGACACTGCGGGGTTTAACCTTAAAGCATTAGTGGGGCACATATTCCCGCGCAGCATCGCGGAGGCCATGAGCAACAATGAAATCCTGCAAATTGTAGTGTTCTCGATCTTCTTTGGCTTTGGTCTTTCCCATGTCAAAAAAGAAAACCTCAACTCGATCTCCAACATCCTTGATGAACTGGTCAAGGTCATGTTCAAGATCACCGACTACGTGATGTTGTTTACCCCTTTCGGCGTGTTTTGTGCGATTGCCAGTGTGATAACCACACAGGGGCTGGGTTCACTGGTGGATTACGGGCGGTTGATCGGTCAGTTCTACATTGGCCTGGGCATCCTGTGGGTGTTGATCATTGGTGTGGGTTACTACTTTCTCGGGCGCTCGGTGTTCAAGCTGGGCAAACTCATTCGTGAGCCGGTCCTGCTGGGGTTTTCCACCTCAAGTGCCGAGTCGGCGTATCCCAAAGCCATTGAGGCACTAGAGAAGTTCGGCGCCTCGAAGAAAGTCACCAACTTCGTACTTCCGCTCGGCTATACGTTCAACCTGGACGGTTCGATGATGTACCAGGCCTTCGCGATAGTATTTATCGCCCAGGCTTACAACATCGATTTGAGTTTCGGACAGCAATTTATAATCCTGCTGACCTTGATGCTTACCAGTAAAGGAGTAGCCGGCGTTGCTCGCGCTTCGGTGGTGGTGGTTGCTGCGGCACTGCCCATGTTCCATTTGCCAGAGGCCGGCTTGCTGTTGATTCTGGCGATCGATCAATTCTTTGATATGGGCCGAACAGCAACCAACGTGCTGGGCAATTGCGTGGCAACTGCGGTTATTGCCAAAAGTGAAGATGAGCGCGAGCGTGTCGAAGCCACTCAACCCGGCGCCAGTCCGGACACACCGGCCAGCCTTATTGTGCAACCGCAACAAGCTACCTGACCGAGTAGTACTACACGCATAAAGACAAGGACCTGCCAGTGTGTGGCAGGTCTTTGTTGTTCACGCCGACATTAAAAAGCCGCAGTTTTCTTTAAAAACTTAATGCACGATTAATACAACGCCCACCCACATCAAGTTTCTGCAGAAAACACTTACAACACGCAGCAAACCTTCAAAAACCCGTTAAATCTGCAGGTTATCTCTCGATTGCCGGCAGTACGATGGCACTTGGCTAAAGCGTATTAAAGGCTGCATCCATAACAATTGCCTGACAGGCACATTGCTTTGGCCACACTTCCTGACTCTGCCGACAATAATTATCTGGAGACACTCGTATGATTGCTCGCATCAAGTTTGGCTGCATCGCGCTGATCGCGCTGACCCTCAGTTCAGTTGTTCAGGCACGGTCGATGGAAGAGATTGATAAAAGTGGCCGCCTGATCATCGGAAGTTACGGTAACTTCCGCCCCTTTACCTACTTCGAAGACGGCAAGTTCACGGGTTTTGAAGTTGACATCGGTAATGAAATTGCCAAACGCATGAACCTCACCCCTGAATGGAAACCCATGGAGTTTGACTCCCTGCTCACGGGGCTGTCCCAGGATCGCTGGGACATGGTCACCGCCTCTTTCGGCATTACTCCGGAACGCTCCAAAGCGGTGCTGTTCACCGAGCCGCATTACTGCACGGGCGGCATCATTGCCACCACCAAGCCGGACATCAAGACAGCTGAAGACCTGAACGGCAAAAAAGTCTCAGTCCAGACCGGCTCGACGTACTTCCTGGCCTTGCAGAAAATCCCGGGGGTCCAGGTTCGCAATATGTCCTCGGACAATGCGCGCAACGCGCTGCTGACCGGCAAGGTCGATGCCTGGGTAACCGACAAGTTTGTGGCCCTGCTGATGCAGCAAAAAGAGCAGGACACAAAAGGCGCAGCGCGCCCGCTGTACCTGGGTGATCTGTTGTTCAGCGAGCGTGTGGCAACAGCCGTCAAGAAAGACAACCATGAACTCGCCGAGCGTTATAACCAAGCGCTGGCGAGCATGCTCAAAGACGGAACTTACGAAACGATTTCAAAAAAGTGGTTCAAAGAAGATGTACGTTGCCAGTAACGTTTAACCTTCATGCAGGCTCTCCCTGAGGGAGGGCCTGCATGAACGATGAGCGCACGCGGGCAATTATCAGATTTCTTCTATCGGGATGGTAAAGCCTGCCTTGACGCGGTCCATCACAACCATGGTTTTAAAACTTTTGATGTCACAGTTCTCGTAAAAGAACCGGCGGGTAAAGTTCTCGTAATCTTCCATATTCTTCGACGTGACCGTCAATACGAAATCAGCATCACCCGTCACATAAAAACCGCTCATCACCTCCGGTGTATTGCGAATGGCTGTTTTGAACCGGTCAATAATATCGGCCCGTTCACGCTCCAGCGTTACCAATACCAACATGGTCACATGCCGCCCGACTTCTTTGGGCGCAATAATCGACACATCCCCCTCAATAACACCCTCGGCTCTAAGCCGTTTAAGTCTGCGCTGACACGCGGTTGGCGAGAGTCCGGCCAACTCGCCGATTTCTTCCGAAGTCAATCGATTATTAACCTGGACAGCATTGAGAATTCGCACATCAATACGATCAAGCTCCACGACGCAGAACTCCTTCAAAAAGTCTGATTATTTGCAGTAATACTGCGCCTACACCCTGTTTTAATGCTGCTTCCACGCAAGCAGGAATGTATAAACTCATCGCATCAACAGTGTCAACTGCACCCGCACTTACTGCGGGCCACGCGTACTGGAGCCCCTGTGGTTAACACTTAACTTATTAAACTAAACCTCTGGATACCGGCGGTTAAAACATAACTATCCAGAGCCATCCAGCAAGCAGGAGTTAGGGATGATTACCCTTCCATTTAGCAAAGAAGAGTACGCGACGCGTCTGGCGAACGTCAGACAGCAGATGCAAGCCAAAGGGCTTGAGTTGCTGATCATCAGTGACGTCGCCAACCAGCATTACCTGACCGCTTATGACGGCTGGTCGTTTTATGCACCGCAAGTGGTCGTGGTGCCCATGGAGGGCGATCCGATCTGGATTGGCCGCTCCATTGATGTCGCGGGCGGCCGCCTGACGGTTTGGATGTCACCTGAGCATGTGGTGGGCTACCCGGAAACCTATATCCAGATGCCTGATTGCCACCCCTTTGACTGGATCGCCGGCTACCTCAAGCAAAAAGGCTGGGGCCGCGCCCGCATTGGCGTTGAACTGGATGCCTACTACTACACCGCAAAAACCCATGCACGCCTGACCGCCGGGCTGCCGGACGCCCATTTTGCCGATGCCAGCCTGCTGGTTTCGTGGATCCGCGCGGTCAAGTCGCCCGCTGAACTCAGCTATATGCGCAACGGCGCCAAACTGGCGCAAGCGGCTGTGGAGTGCGCTTACGAGGTGATTGCCCCGGGCGTGCGCGAGTGCGACGCGGTGGCCAAAATCCAGGCCGTGCAGGTCGCTGGCTCGCCGGACTTTGCCGGGGACTTTCCGGGGATTCCGCCGATCATTCTGGCGGGCGAAAAAGCCGCCGCGCCGCACATTATGTGGAGCGACCGTCGATATCAACCCGGCGAAACCGTTGCCGTCGAGCTGGCGGGCGCCTGTCGCCACTACACCGCCTGCCTGGCCCGCACTATTCAGTTAGGCGACAAACCCCAACAAGTCGCTGACGTCGAAAAAGCGCTGCTTGAAGGCATGGACGCGGTACTCGCCGCCGCCAGGCCCGGCGCGTTAGGGCATGACGTGTCTGCGGCGTGGCAGGCGGTGATCGGCCGCTACGGCATTACCAAAGAGTCGCGCATCGGCTACTCCGTGGGCCTGGGCTTCTCGCCTGACTGGGGCGAGCACACCATTTCCTTCCGCAAGGGCGATCAGACCGTGCTGACCCCGGGCAACGTGGTCCACACCATGATCGGCATGTGGATGGAAGGCTGGGGCATTGAGCTAAGCGAAACCATCATCATCACCGAAAGCGGCTGCGAAACGCTGTCGACGCTGCCTCGCCAGATCTACGTGAAAAACTGATCGGCGCCTGCGCGAGCTTGTGGGTGGGCGTCCTCGTACGCCCGCCTTGTTCTGTCCTTCTTCTCCCTACAGCGCAGCGGTGCGCTCGCACCTGCCGGTCATTCAGGAACTGCAATGAAACCCAGCCAAATCAAACCGACGGTCGACTTTGAACGTGACGGCATTCAACACGGCTTTTTAAAACTGCCTTACTCGCGCGATGACTCTGCCTGGGGCTCGATCATGATCCCCATCACCGTGGCCAAACAGGGATCGGGCCCAACCGTGTTACTCACCGGCGGCAACCACGGCGATGAATACGAAGGGCCAGTTGCCCTGACCAAACTCTGCTCCACCCTCAAAGCCGAGGATGTCCAGGGTCGCATCATCATTATTCCGTTTATGAACTACCCGGCATTCAAGGCGGGCACCCGCACTTCGCCTATCGACCGCGGCAACCTGAACCGCACGTTTCCAGGGCGCCCGGATGGCACCGTCACCGAAAAAATTGCCGACTTTATCCAGCGGGTGATGCTGCCCATGGCCGACTTCGTGCTGGATATTCACTCCGGTGGCAAGACCCTGGATTTCGTGCCCTTCGCTGCGGTGCACATTCTCCCCGACAAGGTTCAGCAGCACAAAAGCGAACAGGCCATGCGCGCATTTGCGGCGCCGTTCAGCATGATGATGCTGGAGATCGACAGTGTCGGCATGTTCGACACGGCCGCTGAAGAGTCGGGCAAAATCTTCGTCACCACCGAGCTGGGCGGTGGTGGCTCAAGCACTGCCACCACCATCGAAATCGCCGAACGGGGGGTCAAGAACTTCCTGATTCATGCCGGGGTGATTGCTGGCGAACTGACGCCAGCCAAGGCCTGCGTGATGCTCGACATGCCCGACGCAGAGTGCTTCATCACCAGTGAGCATGCGGGCCTTATCGAGCTTTGCTTCAATCTGGGCGAGCCCATACGCGCGGGCGATGTGGTTGCTCGTGTCTACGATGCCTCGCGTACTGGCGTGCCACCCATTGAATACCTGGCCAAACGCGACGGCCTGCTCGCCTGCCGGCACTTCCCCGGCCTGGTCCAGTGCGGCGACACCATCGCCGTGCTCGGCGTGATCGTGTAGCGATCAACTGCAGCCTGGGAGGTGGCGACTAACCTTTCAGGCTGTATGTGCCATAAGCCGCGCAAAGACGCCAAATCCGCGACCGACACAACATCTCGCTTAACCAATGAATAACGTCGACAAGCCCACTAACTTTGCAGCTTTTCAACATCAAACCGTTGTTTTACGCCCAATAACGGCTTGGGTTATAGGGATACTAACGACAGCCCCGCGCAATTAAACACCGCACTTTTTAATGAAGGCGCGGGGTTAATCAAAACAAAAAAACTCGCTCTACGACCTTATCTCTGCCTAACAATAATTCCATCAGGAGATACACAATGCGTATTGCAATATTGGGTATGTTGTTCGCTTTCACGACGACACTGGTAGCCCCGGTTCAGGCAAGACCTCTGGAGGACATTGAAAAAAGCGGCAAACTCATTATCGGAACCGACGGGACTTTCCCGCCCTTTCAATACTTTGAAGATGGCAAATTAGTCGGGTTTGAAGTGGACCTGGGCAATGAAATTGCCAAACGCATGCACCTCACCCCCGAGTGGAAACCCATCGCCTTCGATACGCTGTTGGCAGGGCTGACTCAAGACCGCTGGGACATTGTCATCGCCGCACTGGGCGCCACGCCTGAGCGGGCCAAAGTCGTCAACTTCACCGACCCCAACTTTTGCACTGGCGCGGTCATCGTCGCCACCCAACCCACTATCAAACACAAGAACGATCTGTCCGGTAAAACCGTATCGGTTCAAACAGGCTCGACGTATTTCGCAGCCGTTGAAAAAATCCCTGGCATCAAGAAAATCCGCAATATGTCCTCGGATAACGACGCGCGCAACGCCATGCTTTCAGGCCGTTCAGATGCCTGGGTGAGCGACAAGTTCGTTGCCCGAATCGCCCAACAGAAAACTGAAGACCGCGATAAAAAACTGTTGATCGGTGACATGTTGTTCGAGGAAAAAAGCTCGACCGCCGTCAACAAGAACAACCCCGCCCTCCTGGAAAAATACAACCGCGCACTGGCTGAACTTCGTGACGATGGCACCTATGACGCCATTTCCAAAAAGTGGTTTGGTGAAGACATCAGTTGCAGTGCCCCGCCCCCTGACACCCAACCTCTTCAGACCGTTAAATAAAACCGCGCCCCACACCCTCTGAACTGCCTGTTCAAACGATGTCTGCACGTTAAACGTTAGAGGTACTTTATGACTTCCACTATCAAGCCGATAAGCCAAGGCGTTACGCGCTTTACCGTAAATACCCCGCTGATTAAAACTTGCGTCACCCTCTGCCTGGCCGTGGCCTTTGTTTTCGGCATGGGCTTTATTCTGGAGCATGTTCCGGAGCCGATTGGTTCCAATGCCACTCAAATCGCCCAGGCCGCGCTGGTCACCATACAGCTGACCCTGGTGGCAGGCATTATTGGCGTGGTGTTCGGCACGCTGGCAGCGCTGGGCAAAGCGTCTGCATTTCTGCCGTTCAAATGGCTGTGCTCCCTGTACATCTGGGTCGCTCGCGGCACCCCGCTGTTACTGCAGATCCTCTTTACTTTCTTTGCCCTGCCGGTGCTGCTGCCCTCCCTGGAGTTCAGCGATTTCACCTCGGCGACCATTGCCCTGGCGTTCAACGTGGGCGCCTATAACGCCGAGGCCATTCGCTCCGGGCTGCTTTCAGTACCCAAAGGGCAGATTGAGGCGGCTGAGGCGCTGGGCCTTTCCAAGTTCACCATATTTTTCTCGGTAATCCTGCCCCAGGCGCTGCGCATCAGCCTGCCGCCACTGGTGAACAATGGCGTGTCACTGCTCAAGGATTCGTCCCTGGCGTATGCCATCGGCGTCGTTGAACTCTCCAACGCGGCCAGCCGCATCCAGTCTGCCACCTTCGAGCCAGTGCCCGTGCTGCTGACCTCGGCTGCCATCTATCTGGTCCTGACCACCAGCATGACCCAAATCACCAACGCCCTTGAACAGCACCTGAGCTACGAGAGGAAGTAAGCATGTCCATCAACAACGAAAAGCCCACGCTCATCAAGGTCGACCACGTGTGCAAAAGCTATGGCGCGGTCAACGTGCTCAACGATGTCAATGTGGAGTTCAAACCCGGTGAAGTGGTGGCCATTCTGGGTGCATCGGGATCGGGCAAGTCGACTTTCCTGCGCCTGCTGAACCGGCTTGAGCGTCACGAGCAAGGCACGATTGTGATTGACGGCGTCGAGGTCATCGACAAGCCCTCGAACCTGTCGGCCCTGCGCCGTGAAGTGGGCATGGTGTTCCAGAGCTTCAACCTGTTCCCGCACATGACCGTGCTGGAAAACATCTGCCTCGCACCACGTAAAGTGAAGGGCCTGACCAAATCCCAGGCCGTCGATAACGCGCAAAAACTGCTAAATCGCGTGGGCATGGCTGACCACGCGCACAAACACCCGTCCATGCTCTCCGGGGGCCAGCAACAACGGGTGGCCATTGCCCGCGCACTGGCCATGGAACCGCGCATCCTGCTGTTCGATGAGCCGACGTCCGCCCTGGACCCGGAGATGGTCAGTGAGGTTCTGGACGTGATGAAAAAGCTCGCCGCCAGCGGCATGACCATGTTGATCGTCACCCACGAAATGGGGTTTGCCAGCGAGGTCGCGGACCGGATCATCTTTTTCAGCCAGGGCAAAATCGAAGAAGACCTGCCCCCTCATGCGTTCTTTGGCAATTGCAGCAACCCCAAAGTCAAATCGTTCCTTGGCAAAGTGCTACAGCCCTCTGTAGCCAATTAACAGGTAATCCGGACGGGGCCAGACAAGGGCCCCGTTTCAGTTACAGCCTGTCTGTTTAACAGCAAGTTTCGCCCTCTCCCGCATCTTTAAATCCGACTTCTGCATCAATTCTATAAATGGCGCAGTTATTCGTACTTATCTGCGCAACATTGCATCTTCACGGCCCATTAACGCCCTTTAACGCAGTAAGTCGTCAGCGCCCCACTCATACAATTAATCCCGAAGTTACTACTGCAATCCTTCGCTGAGGCTAACAAAATGAATAAACGCGCCACTGCAGCCCTTCACATGCTGCGTCGCCCCGACCTGCTCGAAACCCGCGCCTATGTAAATGGCCAATGGGTCAATGGCGAAGGACGATTGGCCGTCACAGATCCTGCAAACAATGAAGTGATCGCTGAAGTTGCGCATTGCAACGAGCACTGGATCGATCGTGCGGTGGATGCGGCCAACGAAGCTTTTATTGGCTGGAAGGCATTACTGCCAGTGCAACGCGCAACCCTTTTGCGCAAGTGGGCGGCCCTGACCCGTCAGCACCGCGAAGACCTCGCCACGATCATGACCGCCGAACAGGGCAAGCCCTACGAAGAGTCGCTGGGTGAAATCAATTATGGCGCCAACTTTCTTGAGTGGTTCGCCGCAGAAGCAGAGCGCAGCTACGGCGAGTCGATCCCGAGCCACTTGCCGGGCCGCCAGCTCACCACTCGCCTGCAACCCATTGGCGTCACGGCAGCCGTGACCCCGTGGAACTTCCCCAGCGCCATGATCACCCGCAAAGCCGGGGCCGCACTGGCGGCGGGTTGCCCCATGATCATCAAGCCCGCCCCGGAAACCCCGCTGTCCGCACTGGCGCTGGCCAAACTCGCGGAAGAAGCCGGGTTCCCCGCAGGTGTGTTTCAGGTCGTGACCGGGGATGCGCAAAAACTGTCCAAGCGCCTTTTGCAGCGCACCGAAGTTCGCGCTTTCAGCTTTACCGGCTCTACCGAAGTGGGCCGGATCTTGCTGCGCCAGTCTGCCGACACCGTGAAAAAGGTATCGCTGGAACTGGGTGGCCACGCGCCATTTATGGTCTTTGAAGACGCCAATGTCAAAGAAGCTGCCAAAGACTGCATTGGCGCCAAGTTCGCCACCTCCGGCCAGGACTGCCTGGCTGCCAACCGTATTTATGTTCACCGAACCCTCTATGAAGCGTTCATCACAGAGTTCACCGAACTGGCTAAAGCGCTGCGTGTCGGCCACGGCCTGGAAGAAGGCGTTGATATCGGCCCGATGACCCGCGTCAGCGTTGCCAATAAATGCCGCGACCATATCGGTAACGCTGTTTCCATGGGCGCAAGACTGATGTGCGGCGGGCTGGATAACCACTTGGGCAGCAACTTTGTTCTGCCGACTGTATTGGCGGACGTCACCGATGAAATGGATATCTCGTTCGAAGAAACCTTTGGCCCGGTGGCAGCCATTTTGCCTTTCGATACCGAAGAAGAAGTTGTTCGCCGAGCAAATAAGACTGAGTACGGTCTGGCTGCTTATGTTTACACAAATGATCTGAAGCGGGCCGCGCGCGTATCAGAGCAACTTGAATACGGCATGGTCGCTTTAAACACCCCGTCATTTACCGGCGCGCCAATCCCCTTTGGCGGCTGGAAACAATCCGGCTTGGGCCGGGAAGGTTCAAAACACGGCCTGGCAGAGTATATGGAGCTCAAATACGTCTGCGTTGGCGGTCTTTAATCACAGGAGAACAACAATGGATAAGCAAAAGATCGAACTCATCGCGTCACAAGATCGCGGCGCAGTGTTGCACCCGTTCACCAACCTGAAAGACTTCGCCTCCGGCAAACTCGGCGACCCGACCATCGTTGAATCGGGCAAAGGGATCCGGATTACCGATGCCACAGGCCGTGAATACATCGACGGCTTTGCCGGGCTGTACTGCACCAACATCGGCTACGGTCGCACTGAAGTGGCCGACGCCATCGCGCGTCAGGCGCACAAACTGGCGTACTACCACACCTACGCCGCGCACACGACAGACGAGCTGGCACGGCTCTCCGACCGCCTGGTGAAAATGGCCCCGGGCAAGATGAGCAAGGTGTTCTACGGATTGTCCGGGTCGGACGCCAACGAGACCCAAGCCAAGCTGGTGTGGTACTACAACAACCTGCGCGGCCTGCCGAAAAAGAAGAAGATCATTACCCGCGACCGTGGCTACCACGGCTGCTCGGTCATCGCGGGTTCCATGACAGGCATGTCTTTCTACCACGACTACATGGACCTGCCGGTTGCCGGCATCCTGCGCACCGGCGTCCCGCATCACTACTGGGGAGCCGAGCCGGGTGAATCGGAGCTGCAATTCTCGGAACGTCGCGCCCGTGAACTCGAAGAGATGATTCTGCGTGAAGGCCCGGACACCATCGGTGGCTTCATCGCCGAGCCCGTGCTGGGCACCGGCGGTATCACCCCGCCTCCAGCCGGTTACTGGCCCGCCATTCAAGCGGTGTTGAAGAAGTACGACATTCTGTTGATTGCCGACGAAGTGATCACCGGTTTTGGCCGTACGGGCGCCATGTTCGGCTGCGACAAATACGCGATCGAACCGGACCTGATCACCGTCGCCAAAGGCCTGACTTCTGCCTATGCACCACTTTCAGCCGCGATTGTTGGCGAGAAGGTCTACAAAGTCATGGAAGACGGCGCAGACACCGTCGGCGCGTTCTCCCACGGTTACACCTACTCCGGCCACCCGATTGGCGTGGCGGCGGCCAACGCTGTACTGGACATTGTCGAGCGCGAAGACATCCCCGGCCACGTGGCGAAAGTAGGCGAGTACTTCCAGAAATCCATGCAGGAAACCTTCGGTTCATTGCCGATTGTCGGTGAAGTCCGCGGTGTCGGCATGATGGCGGCCATCGAGTTCGTTGCCGACCCGGCGACCAAAAAGCGTCTGGACCCGGCACTCAAAGTCGGCGCCCGCATCTCCAAAGCAGCCCGTGATCGCGGCTTGATTGCCCGGGCCATGCCCCATGGCGAGATCCTCGGCTTTGCCCCGCCGCTGGTGACCACGCGAGAAGAAATCGATCAAATCATCGATATCGCGCACAAGGCTGTTATCAGTGTGCTGGATGAGTTGAAGGTCTGATCAATCGGCTAAAACCGATGATTAAGGGCCGGTCTTAATCGACCGGCCTTTTTCATTTATAGGTTAAACACCCACGGTTCTCTCAGGTGTTGAGCCTCTCTGCAGACCTTGACATCCTTGCTTCTCGACACAGCATCTGACACGCACTGACAGCTGGCAAAGGCCCGCGCAAGAACGGAACGCTAATGAATAACACTAAAAATATTAGCCATGCTCACCCTCCTGCAACACCTACCTCAAACCTCAGTCGCGGATTATCCAGCCGGCATATCCAGTTCCTTGGATTTGGCGGTGCGATTGGTTCGGGGCTGTTTATGGGCGCTGGCAAAACCATCAGCCTGTCCGGCACCTCAATCCTGCTGACGTACCTGATGATCGGCCTTGTGCTGTTTTTTGTCATGCGCGCGATGGGCGAGCTACTGCTGTCCAACTTGAACTACAAAACCTTTGCCGACTTTTGTTCCGATTACATCGGCCCATGGGCCGGTTTTTTTATTGGCTGGTCTTATTGGCTGACGTACATCGTGGCCGGGGTCATCGACTTTTTGGTGATCGGCGCCTACTTGCAGTACTGGTACCCGGATTTGCCCGCCTGGATCCCGGCCATGGCCCTGCTTTGCTCGCTCCTGGCGCTCAACCTGATCACCGTCAAAGTGTTTGGCGAGATGGAGTTCTGGTTCACCTTGATCAAGGTGGTGGCGATCATTTTCATCATCGTCGGCGGCATCACTCTGATCGCCACCCACCACGTAATGCCCAATGGCGTGACCGCCTCAGTGGGGCATATCTTCGAACCCGACGCGTTCTTGCCCAATGGCCTGGTCGGCTTTTATGCGGGCTTCCAGATCGCGCTGTTCTCCTTTGCCGGCATCGAGATGATCGGCACCACGGCCGGCGAAGCACAAGACCCCGAGAAGACGTTGCCCAAAGCCATCAACTCAGTGCCACTGCGGGTCATGATTTTTTACGTGCTCTCAATCGCCTGCATCATCGGCGTGTGCTCCTGGCAGGAGATCTCACCGGACAGCAGCCCGTTCATGCAGCTGTTTATCGTCTCCGGACTACCGATTGCGGCCGCCTTGATGAACCTGGTGCTGACCAGTTCGGCCATCTCGGCCTCCAACAGCGCGGTGTTCTGCACCAGCCGGACCATTTACGGCCTGGCCGGTCAAAAGCAGGCGCCTGGGGCCTTTGGTGCAACAACCAAGTCCAAAGTGCCGGGGGTCAGCCTGTGGTTTTCCTGCGGCTGTATCGGTGCCGGGATCAGCCTGCTGATCTTCATTCCTGAAGTCATGAAAGTCTTCACGCTGATCTCGACCGTCGCCGCCGTGCTGCTGATTTTCATCTGGTCGATGATGCTGGTGGCCTACTTGATCTACCGCAAACGCCGACCCGACCTGCACGCAGCGTCCAAATACAAAATGCCTTTCGGCACCGTGGCCAGTGTCGCCTGCCTTGTATTCTTCGGCTTCACCCTTTGGGTCATGACCTTGCAACCCGACACGCTGATGGCGCTGTCAGTCATGCCGTTCTGGTTTATCTGGCTCACGGCTATCTATGCCGTCAGTTACAAAAAGGCCTTGAAGGATGCCGCGCAAAAACTGCAACGGCCCACCTCCGCAGAGCTCACCTGACGGCCAGCGATAAACGTCGGCCCGGGTGACGCAAATCCGGGCCAACGCAGCCTAGATACTGTTGACGTAACAGTGGTTCTGGGTGCTGACCACCGACGAACGTTTTTCGATTGCCCGCCCTTGGTAGTCCAGGGCAATCCGGATGATTTGCAACAACGGCGTCCCCACTTTGACGCCGAGGGCGTGGGCCTGAAGTTCGTTCGCACAAATGGCCACAATTCGTTCATTGGCGTGCGCAACCGTCGCGCCGAAACGCTGCTGGTAGAGGCGATACAACGTGTTGGGCAGCACTTCTGGCTGTTTCTCCAGGCCGATAAAGCGCTCGGCGCACAGCACGATGTCTTCGTAGATCGCCGGTGTGCCTTCCAACTCACGGATGCGCGAGATATGGATGACTTTGCCACCCGTGGCCAAGCCAAGCTCATTGACCTCTTCGGCGAGCGCCTTGCGCACCTTGCGCTCCAGGACAATCGACACCGGCATGCTGCGCTCGCCATCCAGACGGCAAATGTTGAAAAAACGAAACAGCGCATGGTCCGCATCGTGGGTCGCCACCGAGGTGCCCTTGCCCTGCTGGCGGACCACGACATTCTCGGCCACCAACTCATTCAGCGCTTTGCGCAGCGTTCCCACGCTGACCTTATAGGTGAGCGCCAGAGCCGCCTCACTGGGAATAAATGTCCCGGGCGACCATTCACCCGAGTTGATGCGCTCCATGAGCAGATCTTTGATCTGGCTGTACAGCGGCTGGAAGGTCGGGGTTTTCGGCGGATTTTGCAGGGCTTCTGTCATGGGTGTCGTCATCGCTGATTCCTGTTCGCCGGAGTATAGCCCGGCTCGACTGAAAAAATCATTTCTTGACTATCATACAACCTATGTCCTATACATGACTTACGGTATATGAGTTACCGTCAATGAGGAGAACAACAATGAGCATTGATTTTGTCGTCCACGACGCCGACGACGCGGTAGGCGTCGTCGTAGTCGAAGGCGTCCAGGCCGGGCAGCAGTTGACAGGCTGGGTCATGGATCAAAACCAGACCTTGCAGTTCGTAGTGCGCGATGCCATCCCGATCGGCCACAAACTGGCCATCCGGGATTTGCAGGAAGGTGACACGGTGATCAAGTACGGCATCGACATTGGCCGTGTGATCAAACCCATCCGCGAAGGCGAACACCTTCACGTCCACAACGTCAAAACCAAAAGGTGGTAAGCATGGAACTCAACGGACGCACTTTCATGGGTTATCGCCGCGACAATGGCCGTGTGGGCATTCGCAACCACGTGATCATCCTGCCGGTGGACGACATCTCCAATGCTGCAGCCGAGGCTGTGGCCAACAACATCAAAGGGACCCTCGGCCTGCCCCACCCTTATGGCCGTTTGCAGTTTGGTGAAGACCTCGAACTGCACTTTCGCACCTTGATCGGCACGGGCTGTAACCCGAATGTGGCGGCGGTGGTGGTGATCGGTATCGAACCCGGCTGGACCCGCCGCGTGGTAGAAGGCATCCGCGCTACCGGCAAACCGGTCGAAGGGTTCTGGATTGAGCAGAACGGCGATCACAACACCATTTGCGCAGCATCACGCAAAGCCCGGGAGTTCGTGCAGTACGCCACCGAACTGCGCCGCGAGCCCTGCGACATCAAGGAGTTGTGGGTCTCAACCAAGTGCGGCGAATCAGACACCACCTCCGGCTGCGGCGCCAACCCGACCGTCGGCAATGCCTTTGACAAGCTGTACGCCGAAGGCTGCACCCTGGTCTTTGGTGAAACCTCGGAACTCACCGGCGGTGAGCACCTGGTTGCCGAACGTTGCAGCACCCCCGAAGTACGGGAAAAATTCCAGTTCATGTTCGATCGCTACAGCGCCATGATCGATCGCTGGAAAACCAGTGACCTGTCCGAATCACAGCCAACCAAGGGCAATATCGAAGGCGGCCTGACCACCATCGAAGAAAAAGCCTTGGGCAACATCCAGAAGATTGGTCGCAAGTGCCGGGTCGACGGTGTACTGGACAAGGCCGAGGCGCCAACCGGCTCTGGCCTCTGGTTTATGGACTCGTCTTCTGCGGCGGCCGAGATGGTCACCTTGTGCGCCGCTTCGGGTTATGTCGCGCACTTCTTCCCCACCGGGCAGGGCAACGTGATCGGCAATCCGATTTTGCCGGTCATTAAAATTTGCGCCAACCCGCGAACCTTCCGCACCATGGGCGAACACATCGATGTTGATGTCTCTGGCCTGCTGCGTCGGGAGATCAACATGGACCAGGCCGGTGACGCCTTGCTCGACATGTTGATGCGCACCGCCAACGGCCGCTTCACCGCCGCCGAAGCCCTGGGCCATCGCGAGTTCGTCCTGACCCGGCTGTTCGAAAGCGCTTGATCGACTGCGCCGTGCCCCCGCCAGGGTCACGGCGTTTTTTACCGCCCTGCTAACACCTGCTGGCCTGTTTTCAAGAAGTACGTCTCAAAACAACCATAAATGGAGACCTTCATGAATCTGCTCATCTCGCTGTATTGCCCACCCAATCTCCTCCTGCCATTGGCCCATTCACGACGACCGTCCTGATCCGGGCGGCACGTCTGCCAGTGCGTCAACTACAACAACAATAATGTGCACCCTGCCCTGATCCTGGCGACCGGGGTGGGGGCTTGTGCTACGGAGAGACCCCGTGAAAATCCTCAAGAACCTGTATGTCCAAGTGATCATCGGCCTGATTGCAGGCATTCTCCTGGGCTACTTTTGGCCCTCCCTCGGGGTCGAAATGAAACCCCTCGGCGACACCTTTATCCGCTTGATCAAAATGCTCATCACCCTGGTGATTTTCTGTACGGTGGCCATCGGCATCGCGCGCATGGAAAGCCTCAAGGAACTGGGAAAAGTGGGCTTCAAGACCCTCGTCTATTTTGAAGTGGTGACGTCAGTGGCGCTGCTGCTGGGCATGATCATCGCCAATCTGGTGCAGCCCGGCGCGGGCATGAACATCGACCCGGCCACCCTCGACACCGGCGCCATGTCGCAATACCTCAATGAAGTTCACGCTCAAGAATCGTCCAGTCTGCTGACCCAACTGGTGCCCAACTCCGTGGTAGGCGCCTTTGCCAGTGGCAACCTGCTGCAAGTGCTGCTGTTTTCAGTGTTGTTCGGCGTCGCCCTGTCCGGCATGTCACGGCGCAGCAAACTGGCCGCCCGGGTGATCGAACAGGTCGGTGAGACCCTGATGCGCATCGTTGGCATGATCATGTGGCTGGCACCGATTGGCGCTTTTGGTGCCATGGCCTTCACCATCGGCAAATACGGGATCGGGGCGCTGCAACAGATGGGCATGCTGATCGTCTGCCTGTATGTCTCATGCCTGCTGTTCGTGACCCTGGTGCTGGGCTCGATCAGCTTTGCCTGCGGGGTCAATATCTGGTCGCTGATCAAGTATTTCCGCGAGGAACTGTTGATCGTGCTGGGCACCTCTACCACCGAGTCGGTGTTGCCCAGGCTGATGGATAAAATGGAACGCCTGGGCTGCGACAAGTCGATTGTCGGCCTCGTTTTGCCTACCGGCTACTCGTTCAACCTCGATGGCGCGGCCATTTACCTGACCATGTCTTCGCTGTTCCTGGCACAGGCGTTGAACATTGATCTGTCCTGGACGCAGCAGTTGAGCTTGCTGGTGATCCTGCTGATCACCTCCAAAGGCGGCGCCGGAGTGGCGGGCGCTGCGCTGATCGTGCTGACCGCGACCCTGGCCAGTCACGACATTATTCCGGTGGCGGCGATCACCCTGATCCTTGGCATCGACCGTATCCTCAACGAGGTGCGGGCGTTGACCAACATGATGGGCAACATTGTCGGCACAATGGCCATCGCCCGCTGGGAAGGCAAGCTGGATCTGGCCAAGACCCGCGCAGAACTGGCTTCGCCAAATCACTTGAAAACCAACCCGAGTAGCGAAACCAAACCCAGCCGAGCGCTTTGAACCGACCCGCGTCACTGTTCACAAGGAGCCGACCATGACCGACCGCATTCCCGTTCAACAGGCCTATGCCCTGGCCCTGCAAGCGCTGCTCAGCGCCGGTATGCCTCACAACACGGCGCACAGCTGTGCACAGGCGCTGGTTATGGCTGAGCAAGATGGTTTGCCCTCTCACGGGCTGTCTCGCTTGCCGTTTTACCTGGCGCAAATGAGCACGGGCAAAGTTGATGCCCGGGCCGAGCCTGAAGTGGTGATCGACGGCGCCATGGTTCGCGTGGACGCCCGCCATGGCCTGGCATTTGCCGCGATTGATGCGGGGCTCGACCCGGCCATGACAGTGGCCCGCAATCTGGGTATCGCCGCGCTGGCAATCAGGCGCTCACACCATTTTGGCGTGGCCGGCCAGCCGGTCGAACGGGCGGCGCGCCAAGGTCTGCTGGCGCTGGCCTTGAGCAATGCACCTGCGGCAATGGCCCCGTGGGGCGGGTGTGCCCCCTTGTTTGGGACCAACCCCATCGCTTTTGCCTCCCCACGGTTGAACGCAGAGCCCATCGTCATTGATCTGTCGTTATCCAGGGTGGCACGGGGCAAAGTGATGTTGGCGAAAAAAGCCGGAACGGCTATCCCGTCTGGCTGGGCGCTTGACCGCGAAGGCGTTGCCACTACCGATCCTAACGCGGCCTTGGCCGGGAGTATGCTGCCAATGGGGGACGCCAAAGGGGCGGCACTGGCGCTGATGGTCGAATTGCTGACAGCAGGGCTGACCGGCAGCCACTTCGGCTTTCAGGCCAGTTCATTCTTTGATGCAAAAGGCGACGCCCCCGCAGTGGCGCACTTGTTGCTGCTGATTGACCCCGAGCGCTTTGGCAGCAGCTACCTGCTCCATGTCGAACGTCTGTTTATGGCCATGCTCGAACAACCGGGCGTGCGCCTGCCCGGCCAGCGCCGCTTCGCCGAGCGCCAGGCACGCAGCGAATTCATTCACATCCCGCAAGCCTTGATCGAGGAACTGCAGCAGGCCGCGGGCGTTTGACCTTGCTCTGCTGCTGACCCTCTCGCGCCCCCACACACCTGGGGGCGCCATGCCGGGCTAGACCTCTGCCAACGCGCGCAAACGCCGCTCGACCTGATGGCCACGGGCAAAGCCGA
>ERZ1673734.853-NODE-853-length-22099-cov-5.987797_pt1 | contig 22099 bp, 10 predicted proteins | sample MGYA00580199_ERZ1673734 | MGnify/ENA primary metagenome ERZ1673734 (study PRJEB41218, sample SAMN15661742) | gut metagenome | host: Homo sapiens | place: Canada: London | collected 2015-08-20/2019-03-30 | study: EMG produced TPA metagenomics assembly of...
GGCGGCGGCCATCGAGACCACGGACATCTCCCTGCGCGGCGGCCTGCGGGCGTTCTATATGAACTTCGTGTCCTTCGGCGGCGGCGAGGACTGGGATGCCGACACCATGATCGGCACGTTCCAGCTGAGGGTCATCGGGACCTCCGGCTCCTCCGTCATCCGGAATACGGAGAATCTGGTGTCCACCGCCGACGGTATGGACAGCTATGCCGCCGAGGCCCGGGACGTCACCGTGGTGGTGACGGACGACTGCACCGTGAAATTCGAGAGCAACGGCGGCTCTTTCGTGCCGGAGCAGGTGGTCAAGCGGGGCCAATACGTGACCCGGCCCGAGGACCCCACCAAGGAGGGCTTTGTGCTGGAGGGCTGGTATACCGATTTCGACATGACCCGGCCCTGGGACTTTGACCGCGACACGGTGACGGCCAGCATGACGCTGTACGCCAGATGGACGGACGGCACGGCCATCGCGCCGGTGGACGAAAACGGCGGCGGTCAGGTGCCGGTGTGGGTGTGGATCGCGCTGGGCGCGCTGCTGCTCCTGCTGGTGCTGTTCCTGCTGCTGCGCCGCCGGACCGTGAGGTTTGAGACCTTCGGCGGCACCGCCATCGACAGCCGCAAGGTGCGCCGCGGCGAAAAGCTGACGCCTCCCATGCTGCCTGTGAAGGAGGGTGCGGCCTTCGGCGGCTGGTTCGCGGATCAGGCCTGCACCAAGCTCTGGAGCTTCGACAGCGACACGGTGGAAAAGAGCATGACGCTGTACGCCAAGTGGCAGTAACCGCGGAAATAGAATGAGGGTGCAGATGAGAAAACGGATCACAGCCCTGCTGCTGGCCTTTGTCATGACGGCGAGCCTGCTGCCGGTGACGGCGCAGGCGGTCTCACCGGAGGCGGAGGCGCAGGCGGCAGTTATCACCACGGCGGCGGAGTTTGCCGCCATGGCGCCGGACGGGAATTACCGTCTGGAAGCGGACATCACGGTGGACGAGCCCTACGGCAGGACATTCACCGGCAGCTTCGACGGCGCCCACCATATCATCACCATAGATCTTCATGCCTCGGCCGGTGGACCGGTCGGGGCATGGGGCCTATTCGGAGAGCTGGACGGCGCGGCGGTAAAAGACCTCCGTCTGCGGGGCGAACTGACCGCGGCGGAGGACAGCGGTGTCCGAAGCCTGGGCGCACTGGCCGGTACGGTTTCCGGCGACACGGCTATCGGCGGCTGCCGCAGTGAGGCGGCGGTGCAGTCGGAGGTGTCCGGCGGCAGCGTGGGCGGCTTTGTGGGCCGCGTCACCGGCGGTACGCTGACCATGACGGGCTGCGCCGGCGCCGGCGTGGTAAAGGCGCTGGACAGCGCCGCGGCCGGCGGCCTTGTGGGCAGCCTCGACGGCGGCAGCATGACGCTGACGCGGTGCTACCGGTACGGCGATGTGCTGGGTGGCCTGTGCGCCGGCGGTTTTGTGGGACAGATCGCGGAGCAGGCGGACTGCACCGCGTCGTACGGCTATGCCGCCCTGCGGCCTGCCGCAGAGGACGCGGCAGCACCGGAAAACTGGGGCGAGCTGCGGACCGTCAGCGCGGAGAAGGCCGGCGCACTGTGCGGTGAAGGTACGTTCAGCGCGGAGAGCAAGGCGCTGTTCTGGTCGGGCAAGGCGTTCGGAACGGACGCTGTCCCTGCCGGTGGGCGGTTCGAGGAGACGGATGCCGCCGCGGTGCTGGCGGCTTTGAATGAGGGCGCGGCGGAGGACGATGCCAACGGCTTTCTGCTGACGGCGGAGAATGGCGGCTGGCCCATGCTGCGCTGGGAGCTGACCCAGCCCCAGACGCCGTCTGCCGCAATAGAGCAGGAGAAGGAGACGCTGCGCACCCAGTTGGCCCAGCTATGGAGCCAATACAGCGAGACGGCCTATGAGCCGGAGAGCTGGGCGGCGTTGACCAAGCTCTATCAGGGCGCGCTGGCCGCTGTGGACGCAGCTGTGTCGGCAGAGGAGCTGCCGCTGCTGACGGTGCTGGCCGCGGCCATGGCGGAGGTGCCCGTCAAGGCCCAGACCTACACCACCCTGTCGGAACAGGAACGGCAGGCGGTGATCCAGCGGCTCCAGACAACGTATGAGACATATTTACAGCAGATCGAGGACAAGGCATCCGCCTTTGCCGAGGCCAGCCGCGGCGTGTGGCTGAAGCGCACGGCAGAGGGGCGGGAACAGCTGGACACAGCCCGCCAGACGCTGGTCCGGCAGCTGACCACGGCGCTGACAGCGCTGAAAGACTGCCATACCACGGCGGACGCTCAGACGCTGGAGGATGCCTTCGCGGCCTCCGCCCAACAGACGGCGGAGGGCGTGGATCCCACCGTGGCGGATAATCGCGTGCCGCAGGGGGACAAGTGGGACGGCACGTCCCGTACCCGGCCTGCGGAGGGCAGCGGCACGGCGGAGGACCCCTATCGCATTACCACTGCCGCGGAGCTGGCGTGGTTCGCAGACCAGGTCAACGGCGGCCAGCGGACGCTGTGTGCCCGTCTGGCCTCGGACATCGACCTGAACGGCTATGTCTGGACGCCCATCGGCAGCACCGGCGGCAAGAGCTATCAGGGGACGTTTGACGGCGGCAACAGCGTCGTCCACGGCCTGCGGGCGGAGAGCGCCGCCTACGCCGGACTGTTCGGCGTCATCGGCATGTCCGGCACGGTGCAGCGCCTGTGTACGGCGGGCACCATCGCCATCACCGCCGCTCAGGGCAACAAGATCTCCAGCGTGGGTGCGGGCGGCATCGCCGGATACAGTATGGGCATTATCTTTCAGTGCTTCTCCACGGTGTACGTCACCAACGACCGCACCAGTTACAGCGCGGTGGCCGGGGGCATCGTGGGCAAGGCGTCGGCGCAGGCCGTGGTGGACAGCTGCGGCAGCTACGGCGCCGTGGGCGGCCGCAGGAACATCAACTACATCGGCGGTATCGCGGGCGTGGCCCAGAAGGGAGCCGTCATCCGCTACTGCACCAACTACGGCGCCGTCACCGGCAGCCGCGGCGTGGGCGGCATCGTGGGCCTGCTGACGGACTACGCCCAGGTGCGCCTGTGCGAGAATCAGGGCGCTGTGGACGGCGAGAGCCGCGTGGGCGGCGTCGTGGGCTGGGTCTGCGGGGCGGACTACATCTCCGGAAACGTGCTGGACGTGACCATCCGGAACGTGGGAAGCTACGCCGATGTCACCGCCGATGGCTCCCCCGCTCTGGGCTACGGCGCAGGCGGGATCGTGGGATACATCGACACCGCCGATGATACGGGCCTCACCGGCCCCTGCACCCTGTCCTGCGCCTACAACACCGGCACGGTGACGGACAACGGCGGCACCACGTCTCAGGGCGTGGGCGGCATCGTGGGTGAGTGGCACGGCGGCGTTCTCAGCCATGTGCAGAGCGCCTCCGGCAACACGCTGTGGGGCGTGGTGGACATGGCGGTCACCGCCAGCCACGACGCGGCGCGGGTGTCCACGGTGACACCGGCCTATGACATCACCGGCGGTGACCGCTGGGACAAGGTCAGCGCTGCGGTGACGCTGCTGGCGAAGCTCATCCGGCCCGAGGCCGGCGATGAGGGCTACGCCGCCTACGGCAGGGACCAGAGCATCCTCTATAACGGCGTGATCCTGTCCTATCTGGAGCGCATCGAGTCCGCCGCAGACAGCGGCGAGACGGAGACGCTGCTGCGGGAGTGTCAGGAGCAGCTGGACGCCGTCCTCACCGGCACGGATGCCAGCGGCCAACAGCTGCTGGAGGACCTGCGCGCTTACGCCGGAAGCCGCGTGTACGCGGCGGCGGAGCAGGCGGAGGCGGATGCCCTGCTGGCGGCGGCGGAGACGGAGATCGCCGGCGCCGCTACCATCGCGGACATCAGCAATATCCGACTGAAATATCTGGGCGACAACGGCCTGCTGACCAGAATCACCACCTATCAGGCCAAGCGGCAGCAGGACCTCTACAATACCTACGTCTACAACAGGAACTATACGCAGGACGATATGGCCGCGGCGCTGGCCGCCTATGAGAGCTGGCGGGCCAAGTTGGACAGCGCCTCCTCCGTGGAGGAGGTGGACGCCATCTACGCCGACGCCCGCAAGGCGCTGGCGGACCTGACCGCAGGCTTCACGGAGGGCGATACTGCGCCGGACATGGACGCGGCGGCAGCCGCAGCCCTGCAAAAGACACGCGATGAGGCGCGGCAGGCTCTGGATGATCTGGCGCAGCAGCGCATCGCGGCGCTGACGGCGCAGCTGGACGACATCAGCGGTTTCGACGAGACACGGCGGCAGCTGCTGACCCAGGCGCTGGAGCGGGGCGTGACATCCATCCGGGAGGCCGCTGCGGTGGAGCTGGACAGCCTTACCGACTATACCGCCATCCAGCAGGCCCGGCAGGAGGGCCTTGCCGCCATCGAGCAGGCGTACACCGCCGCCGCCGGCAAGCTGAAGAAGCTGCTGGAGTCCTCCCGGGCGGAAAACGGCTGGGACGGCATCACCGCCAGCCGGCCCCACGGCAGCGGAACGGAGGCCGATCCCTACCAGATCGGCACGGCGCAGGAGCTGGCGTGGCTGGCCTATGCGGTGAACAACCAGACGGAGAGCGGCGGATTCAGCGCCGTGCTGACGGCGGACGTGGATCTGGGCTATTGCCAGTGGCCGGTGATCGGCACGCGCAGCAGCGGCAGCCAGCGGCCCTATACCGGCACCTTTGACGGCCGGGGACACACCGTGTCCGGCCTGTACATCACTTCGTTGGGCGGGCGGCAGAAGCTGGGCCTGTTCGGCGTGGCGCAGGACGCGGTGATCCGGAACCTGACGGTGCGGGGCAGCATCGAGCTCACCGGCGTCCGTTCCTACGACGGCGACACGGCGGGCTACCTCATCGGCGGCCTGCTGGGCAGCGGCGAGGGCATCGGCGTCACCATCAGTAACTGCGTGTCGCAGGTGGATGTCTCCGTGTCCTTTGCCAACGACCAGAAGGCGCAGCGCGCCGCCGTGGGCGGTCTGGTGGGCCGCCTCAGCGGCAGCGGCAGCCACACGCTCACCGACTGCCGCAGCGAGGGGCGGGTCTACACCGCCTTCGCGCCCGGCGCCTGCTATCTGGGCGGCTCCGGCGGCGACGGCGGGCAGGCCGGCATCGTGGGCTTTGTCAGCGCCGGCGCACGACTGGAGCGCTGCGTCAACGCCGGCGAGGTCTACGCAGGCCGCGCCGCAGGCGTGGGCGGCATCGTGGGAAGCGCGGGCAGCAGCGGCACGGAGGTGACGCTGTTCCAGTGCGCCAATCAGGGCGCGGTGTCCAACGATACTGCGGCGGTGCTGCTGAACAAGGGCGGCACCGGCGGCGTCCTGGGACTTGCCGCGGCGGGGACCGTAACGGTCCGCAGCTGCTACAACACCGGCAACGTGGCGGGCAGCACCATCGTGGGCGGCATTCTGGGCGGCGAGCGCGGCGAATACTCCGCCAACGCTCAGTACGGCTGCCGGGGCCTGACGCTGGAGAACTGCTACAACGCAGGCGGCCTGCTGGTGGGCACGGCCACCGTTCGGGTGGGCGCGCTGGCGGGCTACCCGCTGGACGGCCGGTACTACACGGGACTGACGGTGCGCAAGGGCGCCTGCCGGTTCGTGATGGGCTGGAAGTGCAGTCAGGGCGACAGCGTGAAGGAAAGCGCGGTGCTGACGGCGGCACTGTTTGACGGGCTGGTGGACAGCCTCGGCGGCGTCAACAGCGGCTATCCCCTGTTTGAGTGGCAGCTTCTGGAGCAGCAGAGCCGCGAAGAGGTGGTCAGCTATCTGAACGACCGCTATGAGCGGGAGATCAAGCCTATCGCCACCGTGGCCCAATGCCAGGAGATCGAAAAGCTGCTGACAGAGACGGCGGAGACCATCCGCACCGCCAAGACCACAGCAGAAATGACTGCCGCCTATGAAAAGATGCTGGCGCGCATGAGCGCGGACGACCTGCTGGCGGCAGCAAAGGAAGCCGCCCAGAAGCAGCTGGATAGGCTGTACAAGAGCGCAAAGAAGGATTACAAGGACATTGCAGAGCAACTGGACAAGCTGTATGAAGCACAAAAGGCCACCATTGAGGCCTGTACCAAGTCCTCGGATACGGACACGGAGCTGGATCGGTTTTCTGCCGGTGTGGCGGACCTGCTGATCGCGGCGCGGGTGAAGTCCGGCGCGGCTATGCGGGAGCTGGCCGCCGCGCTGCCGGAGGTGCGTCAGGTCTATGACGCCCTCACCGCCGCCCAGAAGCGGCTGGTGGTCAACGGCAGGGCCATCACCGATGCGCAGGTGCTGGTAACGGCCTACGAACAGAATTTGGACCTGCTGCGGCAGTGGGAGAGCGCCGACAAGGCGAAATACACCGCCGTGAAGTCCGGCATCGGCCGTCTGGCGGCGGATATCCGCAGCCGTCTGGGCGATTGCGCCGACGCATCGGGCATGACCGCCGCCCTCAACGGCTACGCCGCAGGGGTGGCCCAGCTGCTGCTGGACAAGCTGGCCTTCACCGAGGGTACGACCACACTGGGCCAGCTGCACAAAGCGTCGGAGGTGCTGACCCAGACATCGGAGGCCGTAAAGGGCCTGACCCGGGAGCAGCTGGCGCTGCTGCCTGCGGAGCAGGTGGCGGGCGTCAGCCGCGCCCAGCTGCTGCTGGCGGTCTACACCAGGGCGTCGGAGCAGCTGGACACCTGGCTGAAGAACGACAAAGCGTCCTACGCCGATGTGGCCCAGCGGCTGGAGCGTCTGGCAGACAGTGTCCGGCAGGGGTTGGAGCGCAGCGTGGATCGGGACAGCGCGGCCAAGGCGCTGGACCACTACTGCGGCGGCAGCGTGGAGGTGCTGATCTCCTCCATCGGCACGGTCAAACCCGTCATGCCCCCCACCGAGGCGGCTGCAGCCAAGACCCGCCTGCAGCGTGCCCGCACGGCCTACAACGCCCTGACGGCATCGCAGAAGGCGCTGGTGCCCAACTACGCATCGCTGCAGGAGGGCGAGACGGCCTACCGCACCTACGAGAGCAATTACGCCGCGGCCAAGGCGGCGGAGAGCCTCATCTCTGCCATCGGCACGGTAACGGCAGACAGCGGCGATGCCATCCGCAAGGCTCAGGAGGCCTACGACGCCCTGACGGCGGAGCAGAAGCAGCTGGTGGACGCCAGGCTGGTGCAGCAGATGGAGACTGCCGCCGCCCAATACCGGCAGCTGCTGGCCCAGAGCGCGGAGAACGGCGGGGAAACACCCTCCGCCGACGAGACAATGTCCGACGGCGTGAAGCCTGCGGACCGGATGCAGCCCACAGACCAGACCCGGCCGGAGCAGGCGCAGCCCTTTGACTGGAGCCTTGTGTGGCTGGGCGGCGGCATCCTGGCGTCTGCGGCGGCGATCGCGTTGATCCTCCGCTGGCTGGCGGCGGTGCGGCGCACCGAAAAGAAAAACAAAGCGTAAGTCCCGCAGGAGGGGGAGGTCTCGTGCCGCTCCCCTCCTGCGGCGGTTGCAGAAGGAGCGTGAAGCGTGAAAAAGAGACTGGGAGGCGTGATGCAGACCGCCATGGCCATACTGCTGTGTATGGCGGCGGTGCTGTGCGTGACGCGGCTTCAGACCGGCCGTGCCCCACGGGAGGATGCCCGGGCGGCATCCCGCATGCTGTACTCACCCGGGGAGGTGCTGTACGACGGCGACCGCGTGACGGCCATGGACAGCGCCAACGACGCGGAGGTCCCTGAGGACGAGACGCCGCCGGATCAGCCGGACGCACCGGAAAGCGCGCAGCCTGACGATACCCCCACGCCGGACGCGCCCCCCGTGGACAGCGACACCGCGTCCTCGGACGGGCGGGACGGCATCGGCGACCTGCTGGACATCGCGGATAACGGCGGCGGCTCCGGCGGACAGACACCGGACCACGCCGCGCCGGGGGACGTTACCGTACCGGAGGCACCGGATGCCGCGCTGTATTTTACCACCAGCATCATCGACGGCGAGACCACGGCGGAGGAGACCTATCCCTTTACCATCACCCACCAGCCGCAGCGGGAGCCCATCGGCCTCGCCGTCACCGTCAACGGCAGGGAGCTGCGCTATGCCGCACAGACCACCTCCGTGACGGTGCATCTGGCGGCGGGAGCCAATACCATCGTTGTCAGCGCGGACTATCGGGAGGACGGCGGCACCGTCCGCGCCACCCGCAGCTACACCGTCTGCTACGCCCAGCCCGGGGAGCTTATCATCGTGGCGAAGCGCACCTCGGACGGGCGGCAGCTGGGCGAGCTTGGCACCGTGTCGGAGGGCGCGCTGACCTTTACCGCCTGCGCCGAGCGGGACGGCAGCACCTATCCGGTGCAGTCCGTGGAGCTCAACGGCAGGACCCTCGCCGGCAGCGGCGGCAGCTACACCGCCGACCTGAATTCCGGCGAGAACCGCATCCGCGTCAAGGCAAGCTATCAGTCCTCCACCGCCGATGTGACCTATACCATCACATACAACGCCAAAGCCTTCCAGATCATAACCTATAATCTATCCTCAAGAGTACCGGTTATTGATGATAACACGGTGCAGTCCAGCTCTAAATTTGAGCAGGTGACAGTGGATAGTGAGCAGCACTGGTTTAAACTACAGTTGATCCGGAGCACCGGCAAGGAGGCCATCACGAACGTCCGCGTCAGCGACAGCACCGGCACCCTCTCCCTGACCCAAGACAGCAACGGTCTGTATACCGTGCAGATGGGCCGCGAGGACCGGCAGCTGTACATCGACTACAAGGATTCCACGGGCCGGAGCAAGACCTATAAATACCAGCTGCACTTCCAGCGCGGCGCGGAGGACACGCCGGAGGACCGCCAGCCCACCATCATCGCCCAGGTGGAGGCGGACGGCACCGTTATCGGTCTGACCAACGGTCTGACCATGAAAACGCCCGACCTCATCGTGCTGGTGGATGGCCGCAGCTGCAACGGCCAGCAGCTCTACGCCAACAACTACACCGTGTCGGTGAACGGCACGGTGGTGCCCGCACCCATCAGCCAGTCCGGCTACCAGTTCGGTTACACCGCCTACCTCTCCAACGAGGGGGCCAATACCATCACCATCACCGCCACCGATGGCGACGGCTATTCCGCCACCCGCAGCTGGACGGTCTACTATGAAAACGGCGACATCACCGTTACCGTCAGCGTGGAGGCCACCACCGTGGGCCTCGGCTATCTGGTGGCGCCCACGGAGGTGACGGTCCCCGGCGGCACGGACGCATGGACCGTGGTGCAGCAGGTGCTGACGGAGAACGGCTACACCGTCAGCGGCAGCGGCAGCTATCTGTCCGCCATCCAGCGCAGCGGCATTTGCAGCGGCTTTTTCATCGATTCCGAACTGATGGAGCTGATCATGGCCGACGGCATGGACGAGAACGGTGCGGGACTGGATCCCCAACCCTTCTCCATGGACAGTCTTGGTGAATTTGACTTCTACCGCTGGTCGGGCTGGATGTATTCCTATAACGGCAGCTATCCGGGCTACGGCTTCAACGTCTGCAAGCCGCAGGACGGCAGCGTCATCCGCGTGCGGTACACGCTGGCCATGGGCAAGGACATCGGCGGCTATTCCAGCGCCAACGGCAATTACGGCGTTTCCAGCGGCAACTACTATAAAGAATGGTAAGAGGAGAAAAGCAGATGAATACCAGCGTAGAAAAGATCCTGCATGAAGTGAAAAAGGTCATCGCCGGTAAGGACGATGTGCTGGAAAAGATCATGATGACGGTCCTCTCCCGCGGCCATGTGCTGCTGGACGACGTGCCCGGCACCGGCAAGACCACCACGGCGCTGGCCTTCAGCCGCGCCCTGGGTCTCCGGTATGGGCGTATCCAGTTCACGCCGGACGTGCTGCCCTCGGATATCGTAGGTTTCTCCATGTACCATAAGGAGAGCGGCAGCTTTGCCTATCAGCCCGGCGCGGTGATGACCAACCTGCTGCTGGCCGATGAGATCAACCGCACCTCCAGCAAGACCCAGTCGGCGCTGCTGGAGGTGATGGAGGAGCGTCAGGTCACCGTGGACGGCCAGACCCACAAGCTGCCGGACCCCTTCGTGGTCATCGCCACCCAGAACCCGGTAGGCTCTGCCGGTACGCAGCTGCTGCCTCAAGCCCAGCTGGACCGCTTCATGGTGCGGCTGGAGATGGGATATCCCGATTTTGCAAGTCAAGTGAACATCCTCCGTGACCGCCAGACCGGCGACCCGCTGGAGGCGGTGGCCACCGTGTCCTCCTGCGCGGAGGTGCTGGCTATGCAGAAGGAAGCCCAGTCAGTCCACATGGCGGACGCCCTGCTGGAGTATGTCACCAGCCTGGCGGAGGCCAGCCGCAGCCACCCGCTGACGGTGCTGGGCGTCAGCCCTCGCGGCGCTCTGGCGGTGTGCCGCATCAGCAGGAGCCGCGCCTACATGGCGGGCCGTGACTACGTGTTGCCCGATGATGTGGCCGCCGTCTTTGCCGACGTGTGCGCCCACCGTCTCATCCTGTCGCCCAAGGCCAGGATCGCCGAGACCACCGCCAAAGACGTGCTGGCAGAGGTGGTGCAGCAGGTCCGGCGGCCCGACCACATCTGAGCGATGGCGAAAAATCGGATCGTTTTTATTGTATGGCTGCTGCTGTGGCTGGCAGCGTGGGCACGGGGCGTGGGCAATATGGCCGGCGGCGTCCTGCTGGCCTCGGTGCTCTGCGCCGCGGCGGAGATCGCCGCGGCCTGCGCCCTGCGCAAGCGCCTGACGGCCCAGCTGTCCGCCGCTGTCTCCTGCCGCAAGGGGGAGGAACTGCCGGTAACGGTAACGGTGGCAAACAGCGGCCTTCTCAGCTGCCTGCGGGTGCAGGCAGACGTCCAATGCCGGAATCTGCTGACCGGCGAGGTGACGCATACCGCAGCCTGCCTCCCTGCGGCAGGGCACGCCAAGGCCCAGACGGTATGTACCCTCCGGCCCCGGCACTGCGGCAAGCTGGAGCTGACGCTGACGGCCCTGCGGGTCTACGACATGTTCGGTCTTGTGGGGGCGAAGAAGCCGGTGGGGCTGACAGCCCCGTCTCTGGTGCTGCCGGATGTCTGGCCGGTGGAGCTGACGGTGTCGGAGCGCCGGAGCCCCGACATGGACAGCAGCGAATACTCCATGTATCATCCCGGCAATGATCCCAGCGAGACATTCGCCCTGCGGGAATACCTGCCCGGCGACCGGATCAAAAACATTCACTGGAAGCTGTCGGAAAAGACGGATCACCTGCTGGTGCGCCAGCTGGGTCTTCCGGTAAACAACGCCATTCTGCTGGTGCTGGACAACACCGCTGATACCGCTCCCTCTCCGGAGGAGCGGGAGGCGCTGGGCGAGGCGGCTGTCTCCGTGTCTGCGGCCTTATGCGAGGCGGGCCTGCCCCATCAGGCGGCGTGGCTGGACCGCGAGACCATGGAGCCGCGGCTATGTGCCATCGGCGACACGGAGGAGCTGACGCAGGCCCTGTCCGGCCTGCTGTCGGCGGAGACGGAGCCGGACACCCGGACGGTGACACGGCGTCTGGCGGAGACGCAGGGACTGGACTACGCCCACGCGGCGGTGCTGTCTCTGCGGTCGGAGCCGGAGGACCTGACCACCGCCTCCGGTACGCCCGTGACCCACGTGGCGGTCTCGGCCGCCATGCTGCGAAGTAAGGAGGGGATCTATCTTGCGCTTTAATGGCGCCCGCTTCGGCGGACTTCTGACCGCATCCCTTCTGACGGCGGGGCTCATGACCCTGCTCATCACGCTGCTTTCCCTGCCGGTATCGCCCCTGTGGCCGGTGCTGCTGGGCGTTTTAGCGGCGGCCACCGTGTGTCTGACGGAAGGCACGCGCCTCTCGTGGCTGCCTGACGCAGCATGGATGGCGGGCTGCCTGCTGACGGTGCTGGCACTGCCGGGTACTGTGACCAACGGTCTTGCCCAGCTGCTGGACGCGGCGGTGCAGACGTGGCAGCAGCTCCACGCCCGCAATTACACCAGCTTTCTGGCGCAGGACGACGGCGCCGCGGGCCTGACGGCGGTACTGTGCCTGCTGGGCGTACTCTGCGGACTGTGGAGCATCCACTATGTGCGGCAGCCCAGCGGTCTGCGCTTCTGGCCCATGGCGCTGGTACTGGCTGCGGCGGCGGTGCTGTTTGCGCCCCTGACCGCCGTATGGTGGCTGCTGCTGGCGGCTTTGACGCTGCTTTTGCTCTACGCCGTGCGCTTCGGCGGACGGCACGCGTCCCCCGCCCCGCTGCGGGCGTGGCTGCGTCCTGCGGCGCTGCTGCTGGCCTGCGTCACGGCGCTGGGCTGCTGGAACGGCGACGCCGCCCACCCTGCCGCCGTGGATACCGCCGCCCGCTGGACAGCGGCACAGGCGGATATCCTGCGCTACGGCAGCAACGCCGCCGCAGGTCTGCCGGAGGGCGATATGACCGGCATCGGCCCCCGCCGCACCACGGAGGACACCATGCTGGAGGTCACCATGACCCAGCCGATCTCCTACTACCTCCGGGGCTTCGTGGGCGAGGCGTATGCCAACAGCCGCTGGAGCACGCTGGACAGTAAGACCCTCAGTGAGGACGCGGATACCTTTTACTGGCTGCATCAGGACGGATTTTACGCCCAGAGCCAGCTGACCACAGCGGCGCAGGCCGGTGTGTCGGACGTGCTGGGCTATGACAACACCGTGACGGTGCAGAACGTCGGCGCGTCGGGGAAGTATCTCTATGCGCCCTATGAGCTGCTGGCGGACAGCGATGTGCTGGATGCGGCGCAGATCGGCGACCGTACCCTGCTGGCCAGTGGCCTGCGGGGGCAGCGGACGTACAGCTTCCACGCCAGCGACAATATCATCACCCAGTACCAGCGGCTTGCTGCGGCACTGCTGGAGGAGACGGAGCAGACCAATGCCTTTCTGAATACAGAGGCGGCCTATAACCGCTTCGTCTACGACCACTATACGGACATCCCTGATGATATCCGCGGTTTTCTGGAGGAGAAGCTGGGCGGCTATCAGAAAGACGAGGGGCAGGTACACTTCGATTACCGGCGGGCCAAGCAGAACATCCTGTTCTATCTGACCACCTACATCACCTATGAGGAGAATGTTCTTCCCATTACCGGCGGCGATTTCGCCCTGACTTTCTTGGACGGCACCCAGATCGGTTACGATGTCCACTACGCCACGGCGGCGGCCCTGATGTTCCGTTACTACGGCATCCCCGCCCGCTATGTGGAGGGCTTTCTGGTAACAAAGGACGATGCAGCCCATATGACCGCGGGCCAGACGCTGCCGGTGGACGGCAGCCGTGCCCACGCATGGGTGGAGTACTATCAGGATGGCCTTGGCTGGCTGCCCTTTGAGGTCACGCCTCCCTATTTCTCCGCCATGGAAAAGGCGGAGCGGTACCAGAGCATCTCCGGTCTGGTGGGTCAGGCCCCGCTGGAGGACACACCGGAGCAGCCGGACGACACCGACGCCCGGGACCCCGTGACAGAGGCACTGCGGGAGCTCTGGCTGAAGCATGGCATGACCGTACTGCTGGTGCTGCTGGTATCACTGGCCGTGGTACTGGCGGCGGTGCTGCTGGGCCGTATCCTGCGGGAGCGGCGGCGGACACGGCAGCGGAAAGCGTCGTTTTTCGGCGCGGACGCGGCGGCCGCCATCGACGCCATCTTCCGCTATACGATGGATGTGCTCCGTGCCCGGGGCATGGCGGCGCGGAACTGCCCGCCGGAGGACTATGTGGCCTATATGGATCAGGACCTGCGGGAGGACTACCTGCAGGCGGCCCGACTGTGGCAGGAGGCCCGCTTCCGGGGCCGGCCCATGACGGAGGAGCAGCGCCGTCGGGTACTGCGCCTGAAGGACGAGATCTGGCGGCGTACCTGGCACAACGCGGGGCTAAGGCAGCGCCTGCGCCTGAAATACGTGGAATTCCTGTAAGGAGGGGATCGGATGAAACAGAGTATAGCGGCCCTGCTGCTGGCAGTGCTGGTGCTGCTGCCCGCCTGCGGCGCGCAGCCTGTGCCGGAGGCCCCGTGGCAGACGGCCTGCCGCGAGACGGGGGCCTATCTCCAGACGCAGGGCGCCCCCACGGCGGGCTCCATCGGCGGTGAGTGGGCGGTGATCGGCCTGAGCCGCGCGGGGCTGCTCAGCGACACGGCGGCCCGGAGCTACGAGCGGAGCGTGGAGGATTACGTGCAGCAGGCGGGCTCCGTGCGGCTGCACCACGCAAAATCCACCGAGAATTCCCGCACCATCCTGGGCCTGACGGCCGCAGGCTGCGATGCCGCCAACGTGGCGGGCGTGGACCTGACGGCGGGTCTGAGCGATATGACCTTCGTCCGTGCCCAGGGTCTCAACGGCCCCATCTGGGCGCTGATCGCTCTGGACTGCGGGGCTTACGATATCCCGCAGTGCGCCGACGGCGAGGAGCAGACCACCCGCGAAGGCCTGGTGGCGGAGATCCTGTCCGCCCAGTGCGCCGATGGCGGCTGGACTCTGATGGGCGACGTTTCCGACGTGGACATGACCGCCATGGCTTTGACGGCTCTGGCATCTTATCAGGAAGATGCTGAAGTCAAGACCGCAGTTGACGCGGCGCTGACCTATCTGTCCGATGCCCAGCAGGCCGATGGCGGCTTCATGAGCTGGGGCGAGAGCAACAGCGAGTCCTGTGCGCAGGTGATCGTGGCCCTGACGGCGTTGGGCATCGACCCCGCATCGGATGAGCGCTTCCTGAAGGACGGCGCGTCCCCGCTGGACGGCCTGTGTGCCTTTGCCTGCACCGGCGGCGGTTTTCGCCACAGCGCCCGGCAGACGAAGCCGGATGGCATGGCCACGGAGCAGGGCTTCTACGCCCTGACGGCCTACGACCGCTTCCGGCAGGGCAAGACGCGGCTCTTTGACATGACGGACATCACATGATGCGGCACACCGCCGGTCCTCTCAGGGATCGGCGGTGTTTTTTTTACCGCGCCGCGATTGCATAAGAACACGCTTTATGGTATGCTAAAAGCACCCAACGGGGCGAAACAGGGGAGCGCCCCCAAATTGCAGAAAAAGGAGAAAGACTATGGGACTTATCAGAGCGGCGATGGGCGCGGCCGGCGGTACGCTGGCTGACCAGTGGAAGGAATATTTTTATTGTGACGCCATTACCGAGAATGTGCTGGCGGTAAAGGGACAGAAAAAGACCACCCGACGCTCCAGCAACCGTCACGGCGATGACAACGTCATCACCGACGGCTCCGTCATCGCGGTGGCGGACGGCCAGTGCATGCTCATCGTGGACCAGGGCAAGATCGTGGACATGTGCGCCGAGACCGGCGAGTATACCTACGACATGTCCTCGGAGCCGTCCCTGTTCTGCGGCAGTCTGGGCCAGGGCCTGAAGAACATGTTCGGCACCATGGCCAACCGCTTTACCTTCGGCGGCGAGGCCCCCAAGGATCAGCGCATCTACTACTTCAACACCAAGGAGCTTATCGGCAATAAGTACGGCACGCCCAGCCCCGTGCCCTTCCGCGTGGTGGACCAGCGGGCCGGCATCGACATCGACGTGGGCATCCGCTGCTTCGGCGAGTACAGCTACCGCGTCTCCAACCCCATGCTGTTCTACACCAACGTCTGCGGCAACGTCAGCGAGGACTACACCCGCGACCGGCTGGACAGCCAGCTCAAGACCGAGCTGCTGACGGCCCTCCAGCCCGCCTTCGCCAAGATCGGCGAGACCGGCATCCGTTACTCCCAGCTGCCCGGCCACACCATGGAGCTGGCCGATGCCCTCAACGAGGTGCTGAGCAAGAAGTGGCGCGACCTGCGGGGCATCGAGATCGTGTCCTTCGGCGTGTCCAGTGTCACCGCCGATGAAGAAGACGAGAAGATGCTCAAGGAGCTGCAGCGCAACGCGGCCTTCATGGATCCCACCCGCGCGGCAGCGCATCTGGTGGGCAGTCAGGGCGACGCCGTGAAGATGGCGGCGGCCAACAAGGGCGGCGCGGCCATGGCGTTCATGGGCATGAACATGGCGGGTCAGGCCGGCGGCATGAATGCACAGGACCTGTACGCCATGGGTCAGCAGCAGATGCAGCAGCAACAGCAGATGCAGCAGCAGGCCGCTCCCGCGGCAGGCGGCTGGACCTGCGCCTGCGGACACACCGGCAACACCGGCAAGTTCTGCGGCGAGTGCGGCGCACCCAAGCCCGCACCGGCGGGGGAATGGAAGTGCTCCTGCGGCGCGGTGAACACCGGCAAATTCTGCGGCGAATGCGGCAAGCCCAGACCTGCCGACGAGTGGACCTGCTCCTGCGGCAGCGTCAACAAGGGCAAGTTCTGTGCCAACTGCGGCAATCCCCGTCCCTGACACCGTGTGACATGTGAAAGGAGAAAACCATGCAGTTCATCGATTACTATTATTATGAGTACCAGATGGCCCCCAGCCCCTTCGCCAGCTTCCTCTCCCTGCTGCTGGGCGTGGCGGGCATCGTGGCCTGCTGGCTGCTGTTCAAGAAGGCGGGTAAGCCCGGCTGGGCCTCCATCGTACCCTTCTACAACGTCTATACCCTCTTCGAGATCACCTGGGGCAGCGGCTGGCGCTTTTTGATGCTGCTGATCCCCATCTACAACATCGTCCTGGGCATCCAGACCTGCATCAAGCTGGCCAAGGCCTTCGGCAAGAGCGGCGGCTTTGCGGTGGGCCTGATCTTCCTGCCCTCCGTGTTCACCATGATCCTGGGCTTCGACAGCTCCGTCTATCTGGGCGTCCCCGGGAAGGGCGGCTATCAGCAGTCCGCGCCCAATCAGGATTACGCCCCTCGTCAGGACTATGCGCCCCGGCAGGACACCGGCTTCCGGCCCACGTTCTGCCCCAGCTGCGGCGCCAAGCTGGAAAATGACGGCAGCAAGTTCTGCCAGAACTGCGGACGGCCCCTGTAAGGCCGCCCCGGTCAGACTGTGAGAGGGAGGAAAATTATGGCATCCCAAGTGACCAACTATAAATGTCCGGCCTGCACCGGCCCGCTGCACTTTGTGGGCGCGTCCGGCAAGCTGGAGTGCGACTACTGCGGCGCGCAGTACGAGGTGGCGGACATTGAAAAGCTGTACGCCGATAAGGAAGCCGCCGCAGCAGCGGCGTCCGAAAAGGCGGAGGCCAAAGCTGAGGCAAACCGCCAGAAGATGGCAGACATGGAGTCCCAGGGCTGGGATACCTCCGGCCTGAGCAGCGACTGGGGCGCGGAGGCCGACGGCATGAAGGCCTATAACTGCCCCTCCTGCGGCGCGGAGCTGATCTGCGACGCCTCCACCGCCGCCACGTCCTGCCCCTACTGCGGCAATCCCACCGTGGTACCGGGCCAGTTCAGCGGCGCGCTGAAGCCGGACTTCGTCCTGCCCTTCAAGCTCAGCAAGGAGGACGCCGTGGCTGCCCTGAAGAACCACTACAAGGGCAAGCCCCTGCTGCCCAAGGCGTTTACCAGCGGCAACCACATCGAGAAGATCCAGGGCGTCTATGTGCCGTTCTGGATGTTTGACGGCCAGGCCGAGGGCACCGTGGACTACGAGGGCCTCATCCACCACGAGTACGAGACCTCCGACTATGAGGTGACGGAGACGGAGCACTACGATGTTCACCGAGGCGGCTCCATCTCCTTCGAAAAGGTGCCCGTGGACGCATCCAGCAAGATGCCCGATGACCACATGGACTCCATCGAGCCGTATGACTACACCGATCTGAAGCCCTTCTCCACCGCGTACCTGCCCGGCTTCCTGGCCGACAAGTACGATGTCAGCGTGGAGGACAGCCATGACCGAGCCGACGGACGCTGCGCCGCCTCGCTGGAGAGCGCCCTGCGCCGCACGGCGGAGCAGTACGACAGCTGCATCCCCCTGCGGCAGGACATCCGGCTGCGGCGCGGCAAGGTGCATTATGCCCTGCTGCCCGTTTGGATGCTCCATACCAAGTGGAAGGGACAGGATTTCCTGTTCGCCATGAACGGCCAGACTGGCAGGCTGGTGGGCGACCTGCCCACGGATATGGGCAAGTTCTGGACCATCTTCGCCGCCGTGGCGGCGCCGGTGGCGGCCATTACCGCCGCCATCATGATGTTGGTGTAAGGGGGGACAGCGCCATGAAAAAGAGAACTTGTACATTCCTGCTGGCCCTGCTGGCAGCACTGACGCTGACCGTCCCCGCATGGGCGGAGACCCAGCCCGGCGACGCCCTGATCTACGACACGGAGAGCCTGCTCACCGACGGCGAGCGCCAGCAGCTGGAATCTCTGGCCGATCAGATCACCTGGCAGTACGACTGCGCGGTGTACGTGGTCACCATCTACGACTACGAGCAGTATGCCGACGGCGTCTACGAGGCCGCCTACACCATCTACAACGACTACGACTTCGGCATCGGCGAGGGCCGCGACGGCGTGCTGCTGCTCCTGAGCATGTACGACCGCAGCTACAGCCTGTATGTCCGCGACGGCTACGCCCAGAGCATGCTCGGCAGCTATGCCCAGCAGCAGCTGGAGGACAGCTTCTTGGACTATCTGGGCGATGACGACTGGTACGGCGGCTTCCATGCCTATCTGACCACCTGCGCCGACATGATGCAGCAGGCGTCGGAAGGCCACGCGGTGCGCAAGCCTCTGGGCAAGGTGATCTTCCCGGCGCTGCTGGTGGGCTGCGGCGTGGCGCTGGCGGTGTGCCTGGTGCTGAAGGGCAAGATGAAGTCCGTCCGCCGCGGTGCGGAGGCGGATGTCTACGTCACCGCCGAGGGCCTGGACCTGACGGAGCGCTCGGACATTTACACCCACACCACCGAGACCCGCCGCAAAAAGGAGAAGAACGACTCCCACAGCGAGTCCGGCGGAGGCGGCTCCGGCCGCAGCGGCCACTTCTAAGCAACAAAAAAAGAGGACTGTCCGGGACAGTCCTCTTTTTTTGCTCTTTGTCAGAAAAATATGAAATAAGACTGATACTATGCAGCCAGCTTATTGAAATCACACGAAAACAGGTGTATTCTATCGTTGTAATGACCTGCTGGCACATACCGGCGGAGATCATAAAGAAAAGGGGAGTTTCTGTGAAAAAACGAATCCTATCCATCCTGTTGGCGGTTCTCATGCTGCTCAGCGCCGTTCCGCTGGGCATGGTGGACACCGCTTGGGCGATCAGCAGCAGAGATACTGTTGTGGACAGCGGTACCTGTGGGGGTACACTAAACAACAGCCAACTGATGAAATGGACGCTGACCTCGGATGGTACCCTGACCATCAGCGGCGAGGGAAATATGTTTGGCGCGCCGTGGAGTCAGTACAAGAGCAAGATCAAAAAGGTGGTCATCGGCGAGGGAGTTGAATCCATTTCTGACAACGCGTTTCATTATTACGAAAATCTGCGCAGCGTATCACTGCCATCCACGCTGACTTCTATCGGCGAGGCGGCATTCTGGGCCTGCAGCAGTCTGCAAAGTATTACACTGCCTAATAACCTGACCAATATTGGTCTCAACGCATTCCGCGCCTGCCATAGCTTGACGCAGGTACTGATACCTGCCAGCGTGACGAACATCGACGGCAGTGCGTTTGAGTGCTGTACAGGTTTGACGGATGTGGTATTCGAGGGAAACAGCCTGGAATTTGGCAGCGGCGCTACATTTTATGACTGTACCTCCCTGAAAAATGTGTTTTTCAATGGTACGAGGGCGGATTGGACGGCATCGCGGGGCAGCAGCGGCAGTGTATTGCCTGCAGCTGCACAGATATACTATAAAAACGACCTGATTTCCAGCGGAACTTGTGGGGACAATTCCTCAGGAAACAATACGCAGTGGAAGTTGACAAAGGCCGGTACATTGATCATTACCGTGGGCACAGGGTGCACCGAGGGAGGGATTGCAGATTTTGCTTATGGGAAAACGCCTTGGTATCAGGATATCTATGACAGTGGTATCCGCTGCCTGATCATCGGCAGCGGTATTAAAACCATCGGCAGCTATGCGTTTGCTGACTGCACCGATCTGGCGGAGATCATTGTGCCGGACGGTGTAATTTCTATTGGAGACGGTGCGTTTCAGCAAAACTCCGGCGCCAAAAGAGTGGTGCTGCCGCCTTCGACAGTATATATTGGTCATGGTGCGCTCCGGGACTGCTCGGCACTGACCTCGGTAAGCCTTCCGGACAGCATGAGCAATAGACTTTTTCTCGATATGTTTGAGGGCTGTACCAATCTGAAATCCGTAGATATCCCTGACGGGATTACCGATATCTATGAAGGTGATCTCGCGTCCTGCCCGAATTGGACGGACATCTATTATGATAACTGGGGGCGAGTATGGAATCGCGTTGTCAGCAATGTCCGTGATTCCATTCCGGATCGCATGAATGTCCATTTCAAGGACAACATCTACGACAGCGGCAGCTGCGGCGAGAACGTCACATGGACGCTGACGGCGGACGGTACCCTGACCATCAGCGGCACGGGAGCGATGACCGATTATACCTACGATTCCAGGTCACCGTGGTACAGCTGCAGGACGTACATCAAGCGCGTCGTCATGCAGCAGGGCGTGACCAGCATCGGCGACCATGCGTTCTGGGACTGCAGCGGCCTGACGTCCGTGACAATTCCGGATGGTGTGACCAGCATCGGCGGCGATGCATTCAGTGGTTGTGCCGCACTGACATCTGTGACGATCCCGGGCAGCGTGACCAGTATCGGCGGCGGAGCATTCAGCGGCTGCACCTCACTGACCTCTGTGGCGATCCCGAGTAGTGTGACGGAAATCGGCGGCTCTGCGTTCAGCGGCTGCACGGGGTTGACGTCTGTGACGATACCGGACAGCGTGACCAGCATCGGCGACTCTGTATTCAGTGGCTGCACCGCTTTGACCGCTGTGACGATTTCGGACGGCGTGACTGCCATTGGTGGCAGCACGTTTTCCAACTGCATCCGACTGGCGAAGGTGACCATCCCTAAGAGCGTAACGTCTATTGGCAAAAATGCATTTTACTACTGTGAAAGCATAGCAGACGTATATTACGATGGTACGGAAGAGGACTGGGCGAAGATCAGCATCTCTGAGGGCAACGAGGATCTGCTGGCAGCAGCGCTGCACTGCAAGCCTACGCCTCTGACAGCCCCCAGCGTCACCGGCGGCAACGACAGTCAGGGCCGTCCCACGCTGAAGTGGGACAAGGTCGCAGGCGCGGCCAAGTACGAAGTCTACCGCGCCCGCAGCATGAACGGCGACTACATCAAGTATTCTACCCAGACGTCTACCGGCTACACCAACAGCGCCTATCTGACCAGCGGCAGTATGTATTACTACAAGGTCCGTGCACTGGACGCCAACGGCACGGCAGGCCCGTGGAGCGACGTGGTTGCTGTGACCTGCCGACTGGGCCTGACAGCCCCCAGCGTCACCGGCGGCAACGACAGTCAGGGCCGTCCCACGCTGAAGTGGGACAAGGTCGCAGGCGCGGCCAAGTACGAAGTCTACCGCGCCCGCAGCATGAACGGCGACTACATCAAGTATTCTACCCAGACGTCTACCGGCTACACCAACAGCGCCTATCTGACCAGCGGCAGTATGTATTACTACAAGGTCCGTGCACTGGACGCCAACGGCACGGCAGGCCCGTGGAGCAGCGTGGTCAGCGTCACCTACAAGCAGACCCTGCCCGCCCCCACCGTCACCGGCGGCAATGACACGCAGGGCCGTCCTACCCTGAAGTGGAAGGCTGTTTCCGGCGCGGCCAAGTACGAGGTGTACCGCGCCCGCAGCAAGGACGGTGACTACATCAAGTATTCTACCGTCACCGGCACGTCCTACACCAACATCAGCTACATCGAAAACGGCAATACCTACTATTACAAGGTGCGCGCTCTGGATGCCGACGGCACGGCGGGCGCGTGGAGCAGCATTGTGTCCGTGACCTATAAGCAGACTCTGTCCGCCCCCACCGTTACCGGCGGCAACGACAGTCAGGGCCGTCCGACCCTGAAATGGAACGCCGTGTCCGGCGCGGCCAAATACGAGGTGTACCGTG
>ERZ1673734.861-NODE-861-length-21999-cov-40.865248_pt1 | contig 21999 bp, 20 predicted proteins | sample MGYA00580199_ERZ1673734 | MGnify/ENA primary metagenome ERZ1673734 (study PRJEB41218, sample SAMN15661742) | gut metagenome | host: Homo sapiens | place: Canada: London | collected 2015-08-20/2019-03-30 | study: EMG produced TPA metagenomics assembly of...
TGCCTTCTTTACTTTAGGTCTTCAGAGTCAAACGACTTTGGAGACCTTTTTTTGTATCCGTAGGAGGGTATAGCACGGATGCTATACCCTCCTATGGTTAGCATTATATTTAACTTGTACGTGAAAAAATCTGCCATATCTTCCAGAAATGGCGTAACGGGTTGATGGTGAATAGGATAAGGGCTGGAAGATAACTTGTCAGAGAGGGCTATCTTCCAGCCATCTTCCAGCTATTTACTGGCCATCTGCCAGCCATTTGCCATACTAGGCAACTATCAATAACTCTAATTGAATGTTATCACAACTAATAAGTCAATTAATAAATTGCCTTATCTGTTGGTGATTCTACCGCAAAGGTAGTTAATTCTGAGCAAATCTCATCAATATACTCTTGCAGATATAAAACATAAGTACGTGAAAAAAACTGCCATGTCTTCAAGGAATTTTTGATAGATATCATTGCTTGCTGCGGAGGCTTTCACCTCCGCTACGAATGGTGTATATCTATACAGTGTTTTATTCGTTAGTTTATTCTTTATTGTAAATATATACGCTTTTGTGGTGTAAAATGTTGTATATATGCAGAAATTGCAGTAACTTTGCATATCGTAATAGTAAATGATGGTGTATAAATATACGTAATGTTTCAGGATGAATACAATGGAAAATAATAAGAACGGAATTAATTGTGAATGTGTAAATGCTGAGAAATCCGTAAATGCTGAGGAATCTGTAAATGCAGGGAACGCTGCAAAAGCTGCAAAGGCTAAGTACTCAGCAACCGCACATTTGAAGAAGCGCCCGTCGGCGTTACTGTCATTCACGCCGATAGCGTTGCTCGTGATAATGCTCGTTGCGACGATACGAGCGTTCGGCAGCGACTCGCTGGCAGGAGCGTCGCAGGTGACATTGATAGCCGTATCGGCGTTCTGCGTGCTCATCGGCATGGGATATCTGAATGTGCCGTGGTCAAGTTTTGAGAAAGCGATCACGAAGAACGTGTCGAGCGTGTCGAGTGCGCTGATAATACTGCTGCTCATCGGAGCTTTGGGCGGCGCATGGATGGTGAGCGGTGTGGTGCCCACCTTAATATATTATGGTATGCACATCATCCATCCGTCGGTGTTCCTGGCGTCCACCTGCCTTATCTGCGCCCTTGTCAGTCTGATGACCGGTTCGTCGTGGACCACCATCGCCACCATCGGCATTGCGCTCATGGGAATCGGCAGAGCGCAAGGCTTCGCCGATGGTTGGGTGGCAGGAGCGATAATCTCCGGCGCTTACTTCGGCGACAAGATCTCGCCACTCTCCGAGACAACCACCCTCGCCTCGGGCAGTCTGGGCGTGCAGCTATTCAGTCATATACGCTACATGCTACTCACCACCGTGCCCTCGATAACCCTCGCGCTGATAATCTTCGCCGTGGCAGGACTCACTATCGACACCACCGAGACGCAGGAAGTAGCCTCGTTCATGGCAGCCCTCGACGGACGCTTCAACATAACGCCGTGGCTGCTCATAGTGCCCGTAGCCACCGGCGTGCTCATCGCGCGCAAGACCCCGCCAATCGTCACCATTTTCTTATCGACACTGCTCGCTGTGGCTTGCGGACTCATCTTCCAGCGCGAGGCGTTGGCAGAAATCGACCCGTCGATGTTCAAGGCGGCGATGATGAGCGTATACGGCGAGACGACGCTGAGCACATCGAACCAGATGCTCACCGAGCTCGTGTCTACGCGCGGCATGGCAGGCATGACCGACACCATCTGGCTCATCATCTGCGCCATGTGTTTCGGCGGAACGATGGCAGCAAGCGGAATGGTGGGCGGCATCACCCGACTGTTCATCCACATGGTGAAGGGTCGCACGTCGCTCGTGGCGTCTACAGCCACCACCGGCGTGATGCTCAACGTAGCCATCGCCGACCAGTATCTGTGCATCCTGCTCACCGGCAACATGTTCCGCGACGTTTACGACCGCGAGAACTACGAGCGCCGCCTGCTTAGCCGCACGACAGAGGACGCCGTGACCGTGACCTCAGTGCTTGTGCCGTGGAACACCTGCGGCATGACGCAGAGCACCGTGCTCGGTGTGGCGACGACCACCTACCTGCCCTATTGCTTCTTCAATATCATCTCGCCGATAATGAGCGTCGTTGTGGCGGCAATCGGCTACAAGATATTCCGCAAAGGCGAAGCCGAAACAGAATTACCGCAGTGTGGTAACACCGTTACCGCAGCGTGGTAATATCGTTACCGCGTATTGGGAATATTGTTACCAGTGCGCGGTAACGTTTTTTTTGTTGTAAAGTGAACTATTGTGAACTTGTATTTTATCGTTTAATTGCTTAACTTTGTATTTGTTAAGCTTTAACACCGCAAATAATATGAGTGCTTATGATAAGAAACCTGTCTTTCTGATTGCTTTAGCTCTTCTCGTAGCATGCTTGTCGTGCGGACACGACGACCCAGACGTGCCACCTACGCCCATCGAGCCCCCTACGCCCACCGAGCCAGACAAGCCTACCGAGCCAGACAAGCCCGATAAGCCCGACGAGCCAGATAAGCCCGCGGCACAGATACCTATAAATATCAGCGCCACGATAACCCGCGCCACGGAGGAGGCGTTCGAGAGTGGCGACCGTATAGGGCTGTTCGTTGTCAACCGCAATGCAGACGGCAGCGCGGCGATGCTGAAACCCTTGGGCAATCACCTCGACAACATGCCGTACACCTATACCACGACATGGAACGCAGAAAAGACAGTATACTGGAAGGACGCTCAGACACATGCCGACTTCTATATGTATTATCCCTACACGCAGACAGTGGCAAGCGTGAGCGCCATGCCGTTCGGCGTCAGTGCCGACCAGAGCAGTCTGGGCGCATACAAGTCGTCCGACCTTATCGTAGGATCCACGCTCGACGCCGCTCCATCGGCATCGCCGGTGAACATCGCGGCACGTCACCTGATGAGTCAGGTGGAGATAGTGCTCAAGGCAGGTGCCGGATATAGCGAAAGCTCACTCGCAGAGGCAGATGTGTCGGTGAAGATGAACAATCTCGCCACCTCCGCCACCGTCGACCTCGCCACCTCCACGGTAAGCGCCAACGGCAGCGTGCGCAGCCTCACGCCCTATAAAGACGGCGCCGTCTACCGCGTCTTCGTCGTGCCGCAGACCGCCACGGGCAACAACCTCATAACCATCACCGTCGACGGCGCCGACCACAACTTCTCGAAGACCGTCACCTTCGTCGGCGGCAAGCGCCACACGCTCACCGCCACGCTCAGCAAGACGGGCGGCGGACTGAGCGTGAGCATCAGCGCATGGGAGAACGACGGCGTGGATTACGGCGGTGTGGCAAGCTGACGCGGTAAAGAAACAGAAACGATTAAAAGAACATTGCATTTGATATGACCCATACGAATCACAAGAACTTCAATATATACACAGCTGTACTGATGCTTTGCATTCTGCTTGCTGCCTGCTCCGACTCGTTGTTCGACGGCGACGGCGGCAAGCTCAACGGCGAAGACCGCATACAGCTATCTGGCAGCATCGAGCAGTTGTCGCTGACACGTGTCGGCGACAACGGCTTCTGCGACGGAGACGTGATGGGCGTCTACGTCGTCGACTACAACGGCGGCACGCCCGGCACTCTGAAACCCAGCGGCAACCGTTGCGACAACGTGCGCCACACGTTCGACGAAACCAACAACCAGTGGGAACCCGCCTACGACATATACTGGAAAGACAAGCACACGCACATCGACGTTTACGGCTACTATCCCTTCGCCAACCCCGAGAGCATCGACGACTATCAGTTTGAGGTGCAGAAAGACCAGAGCCGCGCTTCCGCCGACGGCGAGATGGGCGGCTACGAGGCGAGCGACTTCCTTTGGGGCAAGGTGGGCGACGTGGCTCCCACGACCAGCGTCATCCGTCTGCCGCTGTTCCACCGCATGTCGAACGCTCGCGTCACCTTGATTCAAGGCTCGGGCTTTGCCGACGGCGAGTGGGCTAACACCGAGAAGATAGTGCTTGCGCCCAACCTGGTGCGCAAGGCGAGCATCGACCTTGCCACCGGCGAGGTGAAGCCCTCAGGCAGCGTGGAGAGCACAGCCACCATCCCCTCGCGCGTCGACGACGAATGGCGCGCCATCGTTGTGCCGCAGACCGTCAGTGCAGGCACCACACTCTTCAGCATCACCATCGGCGGCATGCCCTACAAGTTCGTAAAGAACGAGGCACTCACATACGTATCGGGCAAGATGATGAACTTCAGCATCCGCGTTGACAAGAAAGCAGCCAGCGGACAGTATCACCTCACACTCGTGAACGAGAGCATCACCCCGTGGGAGAACGACCTCGTGAGTCACGACGCCACAGCCAAGGAATACGTCATCGTGAACTCTACCGCCGGACACCTTAAGGAAGCCATTGCCGCTGCCAACAAAGACTATACAAAGCTGAAGAATCTGAAGATTAAGGGTGAGATTAATGCTAAGGATTTCTTCTTTATGAGAGACAATATGAATAAATTGTCTGCTGTTAATCTCAAGGAAGTACGTATCTTAGAGTGGATAAACCCCAACAATCCAGGCGAAAAACATTCCGCTGACAACATACCTGTCTCTGCTTTTAATAAACCAGGCGGAGGTGGACTTCTTAATCTTGTCACTTTTGTGTTTCCTGACAGACTTAAGGTGATTTGCGACAATGCCTTTACAGGCTGTAAGAATCTTTCCGGATCATTAATAATCCCCGAAGGAGTTGAGGAAATACGAAGAGGAGCCTTTACGGGTTGCAGTTCTTTAAACGGTTCATTGTCTCTGCCCTCAACATTGAAGAAATTAGGAACATCAGGAGATGGAGCAGATAAGGATACGAAAGACGAAGGCATCGATTATTATAATGGTGTATTTCAGAATTGCAGTAACCTTACAGGCCGTCTTATAATACCTGATGGCGTTGAAATAATAAGAGGCTATTGTTTTAGTGGCTGTCGAGGTTTATATGGAGAACTGAAACTTCCGTCAAAATTAAGAGTGATAGGACAATGCGCATTCTCTCACTGTGAAAATCTGACTGGTTCTATAGAAATACCCCAAGGCGTATCGTCTGTTCCCAGTTCTGCATTTGAAAGATGTGGCTTCAATGGAACCCTTACACTGCATGACGGTCTTTCGAGTATTGGATCTTCTGCTTTTATTGATAACAATTTAAAGGGCGAACTCCATTTGCCTAAAGGACTTAAGATAATTGCAGACAATGCATTTTGTAATAATGATTTTTCCGGAACATTAACCCTACCTTCAACCATTACCAGAATTGGCGACAACGCCTTTGCAAACAACTGGCGTTTGATGGGTATTCTTGACATTCCCTATGGGGTTGAAAGTATTGGTGAGAGTGCATTCTCAAATTGCCGAATGCTTGAAGGCTTGGTGTTGCCAGAATCGTTGGAAACCATACGTAGAGGAGCTTTCAACGGCTGTTTTGGTATAGGCTCCATCGTGTGCAAGGGCACCATGCCGCCCTATGTGCAGAGCGGTGCCTTCGACGGCGTGGCAAAAGACAACTTCATGCTCGAAGTGCCCGAGTCTGCCGTTCAGCAGTATCAGGCAGCCGGCGGCTGGTGCGAGTTCAAGCGCATCGCAGCCCACCACGAGCTGGTGTGCCGCCCGTCGGTAGCTTGCGCGTTGAGCACCCAGCACAAGCAGACCCTGGTCGTCAACGCCGAGGGCGAGTGGGAAGTGGAGAGCAAGCCCGACTGGTGTGAGGTGTCGCCCGCCAACGGCAACAAGAAGACCGAAGTGACGCTCACCATCAAGAGCATGTCGAAGAACGCGAGCGACCGCGAGGGCAAGATAGTGTTCCGACTGAAGAACAAAGACTATACCCATGCGTGCACCGTCTCGCAATACGGCTACGAGTACGGCGAGGACGAATGGATAACCCTGCAGAAAGCCACCAAGGGACGCAACGGCGGCATCAACATCGTGCTGCTCGGCGACGGCTACAACGCCAAGGACCTCGCCAGCGGCGACTATCTGAAGCACATACGTCAGGAAGTGGAATACTTCTTCGGTATCGAGCCGTACAAGACCTACCGCGAATACTTCAACGTCTACACCGCCATACCGCTGTCTACCGAGAGCGGAGTGGGCACGGTGAACACCATACGCTACAACCGCTTCGGCACCACCTTCACCGATGGCGTCGGACTGAAAGCCAACTACGACGAACTGTTCAGTTACGCCCTCGGTGCGCCCACCGTCAGCAAGGAAAACCTGAAGCAGACCCTCATAATCGTCGTGCCCAACACCACCGACTACGGCGGCATCTGCCAGATGTGGCCCGACGGTTCGGCTATAGCGTTCTGTCCGCTCAGCACATACGACTATCCGCTCGACACGCGCGGCGTGGTTCAGCACGAGGCAGGCGGTCACGGATTCGGCAAGCTCGGCGACGAGTACATCTACCACAACGCCTTCATCGACGCTTGCGGCTGCAGCTGCTGCGGACACGTGGCGGAGTTCAACAGCGCAAAGTCGCTCGGCTGGTACGACAACCTCTCGCTCACCGGCAAGATGCACAACGTAGGCTGGAGCCACCTCATCTTCGACGACCGCTACAGCGACATCGTCGACATCTACGAGGGCGGCTATATGCACAACCGCGGCGTGTTCCGCTCGGAGCAGAACTCATGCATGAACAACGACATACCCTACTATAGCACAATCAGTCGCGAGAGCATCGTGAAGCGCATCAAGCGTTACGCCGGCGAGACCTTCTCGTTCGAGGAGTTCGTCAGAAACGACAAGCGCGACGCCGGAACAGCGACACGCAGCATGGGCACAAGCTACACGCGCACCGCCCATACCTATCAGCATGCCCCGAAGATACACAAGGGCAGTCCGCTGCAGATGAAGAAGGTGAGAAGACACCGATAGGAAAGTCGTCAGTAAGAAAACTCTAAAACGAAGATTTATGAACAACCATATAATAAGATGTGTCGCACTGGCATTGGTAGTGTTCACGCTGGCGGCTTGCGGCGACGATCTGGAACCGACTCAGCCGCAAGACCCAAAGTCGACACCCATGACATTCGTCGTAGACTATCCAGGGCAGACACGCGCTACAGCCACCGACTTCGAGCGCAACGACCGCATCGGTCTGTACGTAGCCGACGCGAAACTGCCGCTGGAGCTGGCAGGCAATCTGGTGAACAACGAGGCGCTCACCTTCGACGGCAACAAATGGGAAGCCGGTCGCACGCTGTATTGGGACGAGGGGACGTACAACGCCTACGCCTACTATCCGTACATGCAGAATGTGACGAGCGTAACCGACCAGCCGTTCAGCGTAAGCACCGACCAGAGCACCCAAAAGACAGCTACAGCTCTCGGCGGATACGAGGCGAGCGACCTTCTCTTCGCCACAACCAAGGACGTCAAGGCTTCTGATTCGCCCGTAAGACTCACCTTCAAGCACATCATGAGCAAACTGAAGATTCGCTTGATAAAGGGTGAGGACTTCGAGGGCGACATGCCCACCACCGCCAAGGTATACATCCACAACACCGTGCCCACAGCCACCATCGACCTGCAGGCAGGAGTGGCGACACGCTACGTTAAGGGCACACGCCAGACCATCGTAGCCCACCAGGACGGCGATACAAGCTATTCGGCGATAATCGTGCCGCAGCGCATCGACAATCGTCAGCCGCTCGTCGAGGTGGAGATGATGGGCGTGAGCTATCTCTTCGAGAGCAAGTTCCTTTTCAAGCCCGGTACAGAGCATCTTGTCAACCTCGTCATATCCGAAAATCCCGACAAGGTGAAGATAAACATTGGCGGCGAGAAGCAGAACTGGTAATAAAACGATTCGTATGAAGAAAACTACCGGCATATTGTCAGCCGTAGCGCTGGCGCTCCTCCTATGGGCAGTGGCTTTATGGCTGCTGCCCTTTGGTGGTTATAAGAAAAACATGAAGGAGACGCGCTACGGACTGAACGAAGGCATGGAGGTTGTGGAGCAGATTGTGGCATCGGGGCAGCGCCAGTATGTGGTGGAAGACGCCCAAGGCAACACGCTCTTTCGCATTCCTCTGCGCGGATGTATGATAGACACGCGCTTCCGTGGCGGCAGACTCCGCTTCCGCGAGATGGCTACCGGTCGCGAGGGATATGTAGACACTAACGGAATGGTGACATTCGCGGCTGGTGCTGCGGCGCAAACAAAGGCTGTGGTGCCCGAAGACGAACTGACGAGGCAGAACATGGATATGGAGAATCGGTCTGTAGAGTCGGCAGGTTCTTCCGACAGCAAGTCGCGCCGTGAGAGTAAAGGACACGCGGTGAAGCTCACGCAGATCGACATACGCAAGATAGCGCAGAGCAGTCCGTTCTACAAAGAGGCGGCGAAGATATTGAAGGGCAAGCTGACGGAGACCGATGCCTCGCGCCGCCGTCAGATACTCAACTACTGCGAACATCTGCGCACGGCATACACCACGAAGGACATCGACTTTCTCAGACAGGTGTTCAGCGACGAGGCACTCATCATCGTTGGCAATGTGGTGAAGGAGTCGGCTACGACCGCCGGCATTGGGTCTGACTCGCGCGTTACTTACGCCCTGCACACCAAGCGCGACTATCTCTCGCGACTCGCCAAGGTGTTCGCCATCAACAAGACAGTCGACGTGAAGTTCTCCGACTTCCGCATCATGCGCCATCCTACGAAAGACGGCATCTACGGCGTTTCGCTGCGCCAACGCTACAGCAGCGACCGCTACTCGGACGACGGTTGGCTGTTTCTGCTGTGGGACTTCCGCAATCCTTCCATGCCGCTCATACACGTGCGAACGTGGCAACCGTCGGCAACTGTCGGCAGTTCGGAAGGAGTGATAGACATCTCCGACTTTAATCTTGAATAGACAAAGCAAGTCGGCTCTGATCTTAGCCGACTTTAATCCTGAATAAAAAGACATTGTATTATGCTAAACAATAGTTCTCGGACAATAAGTATAAGCCGGACGCTACGCAACGCGATGCTTTGTGTGGTGTATACCGTCGCTTTATGCTGTCTCTCGTTGCAGGACGCCAGGGCAACTGTGCCGTTCTTGTCTGCAGCGGAAGTCGCAGATGCGCCAGCGCCTGCCGACAGCACGTTCTCAGTAGAGAGCTTCCGTCAGTTGCCCACCGATGTGAGCGCTTTCATCGACGCTGTTCGCGACCTTAACGACGAAGCGTGCGCCCTGCTGAAGGTGGTAGCTCCAGCCGACTTCGCTTTCTCCTCGCCGTTAGGCATCGTTGAACGTCGCGACAAGGTAGGCGAGATATGGCTTTTCATGCCTAAAGGCACAAAGAGCATAACGCTGAAACACCCACAATGGGGAGTGCTGCGCGACTATGCGTTCGGTACAAAGCTGGAGAGTCGCATGACATACGAGATGCGTCTTCGTCTGCCGCAGGCAACTGTTGTGGAGAAGCACGACACCGTTGTGTACACACAGACTATTGTAGACACAGTTACCGTGGCGCCACCGCGTCGCGTCGTGCCCTTGCATCTCTATACATTGCTCACAGCCTCGATGCACACAGGCGGTCCGTCGTGGGGAGCGATGATAGCCGTGATGAGTCGTCACGGTGGCTACGTTCATGCCAGCACCAATCTGCGCTCTGGCAAGAAGACCGTAGGAGCGTGCAACCGCGAGGGCTATAGAGACGGAGCTACTGCGAAGCCATACTATTCGGGTAGCACGCATACTTCGGAATATGCCGTCACAGCGGGCTTGATACACCGCATAAACGCCAACTTCAACGTCTTTGAGGGCGTAGGTTACGCCAAGCAAACTACCGCATGGCAACTCGCAAAAAGCGAAGGCGGAGGATGGTTGCGTAACGACGGACTCACACATAAAGGCGTGGCAGCGGAGATTGGCGTGCTCTTTACAAAGGGCAGACTGAGCGTGAGCGCCTCTACGCTTACAATCGGCGGCAGCCAGTGGCAGGGATGTGTGGGCATTGGCATACGCATTGGAAAGAATAGCGTGATAACGAAACCCGCCAAGCGTTGAGACGGTGTTTCTATATAATATATGTGAAAACAACTTGAGATATGAATCATAGCTTACATTATAATAATATGTTCAATCGGCTCTATATCACTTTCGTGGCAGTAGTGGCGCTCTTGTGTTCGTGCAGTAGCGACAAACCCGACAGTCTTGAGCCGCACTTGCAGACTCTGCCGGCTACGGACATAACCCGAACGGAAGCCACAATATCAGGACGGTGCCAAACGGACAATGGTGTGGATATGCCGCAGTTGTGGTTCCGCTATGGAGTAGACGAGAGCATGAGCGAACGTTCGGAGGCGCTTGAAGCTGCGGACGGCAGTGTGAGCATGCGCTTGCGTAATCTCACGGCAGGCACCACATATTATTATATGTTGCAAGGCGGCAACGGCACCGCCGTACTGTCGGGCGAGACTCTCAACTTCACAACACTACCTAATCTGCAACCAACTATCGGCGACGTGAAGGTGCTGAGCAGCAGTCCGATGAGTGTCATCGTGGGCTATCGCATTGCTGACGACGGCGGCGACGAGATAACAGAAAGCGGTTGCCGCGTGTCGCGTCAGGATGGAGCCGCGATGAGCGACGGTGAGAAGAAAACAACCATAATGCAGACTGGCTCAGTGGGCGCTGACGGATTCTACCGCTTGCGCATAGGCAATCTGCAGCCGAGCACGGCATACACAATATGCCCGTTCGCCAAGAACAGAAACGGCGAGGCTGTGGGCGAACCGCTTTCGTTCACAACTCCAACCGCTGTTGTTTTGGATGAGGCAGGCATGCTTTCGGTAGTCATAGGCGACGACATTTACAAGTACACCACCATCTCTATAGCCGGACCGCTCAACGGCGACGACCTTCGCACCCTGCGCCACATGGCAGGACGCGGCATAGACGGTAGTGCTACAAACGGGCGACTTGCCGATATAGACATATCAGGAGCACGCATTGTCGCAGGAGGCGGTGTGTATGACGCTGCGCGCTATTCGGAGGACGACGTTGTGGGAGTGGGACTGTTTGCCGCGTGCAACAATCTGAAGAATATAAAGTTGCCGATGGACGTGGTGAGGATAGAAAAAGACGCCTTCCTCAACTGCTCGTCGCTGCGCAGCATAGTGATACCGGCTACCGTAAGCAGTATCGTTCCGTCGGCTGGATGCACATCGCTTGAAGAGATAAGCGTGTCGGGTGCCAACACATCATACACAAGTAGTGGCGGCGTACTGCTGAGCGGCGACGCCAAGAGCATATTGTGGTTCCCGATGGGCAAGCGAGGCGACTACGCATTGCCAGCCACAGTGACAGCAGTTGGTCCGTACGCCTTCCGCGAATGTAGCATTGAGAAGTTCGTGTTTCCGGCAGGACTCACCAAAATAGGCGAATGTGCTTTCTATAACAGTAAGGTAAAGGAAGTTGCGCTGCCTTCAACACTGAAGCTGTTGCCGACGGGCGTGTTCCAGAAATGTGCCGACCTGAAGACTGTGCGCCTTGGCGACGACGTCGAACTGCTGTCCGACTACGTGTTTGACGGCTGTCCGCTCACCGATCTGTACATAACAGCCCCACTTCCGCCGGTATGTGGCAGCAATACCTTCGCCACAACCGGCGCCGACTTCGTGAAGACCTGCCGACTGCATGTGCCGAAAGGCAGGAAGAAATACTATCGTGCGAATGCAAAATGGAATGTTTTTGATAATATCGTAGAAGAATGAACTCACCAGAAATAGAAGAACTCAAGCGTCTTGTAAAGGAGAAATACGAGGACACACTTGCTACGTCCACCGACTTCGAGGTGTTCTCGCTGATGCTTAAGAAGAAATACAATGCAACCGTGTCGATATCCACACTGAAGCGTCTTTACAACTATGTAGGCGACGAGCACACGCCACGCGTGGCTACGCTGAATGTGCTGGCGCGCTATATCGGTCATGCCGACTACACTAAGTTTGTGGCATGGCTGAAGACGAGTCCGTGCTACAACTCGTCGTTCTTTAACGCCAACCAACTCATGAGCAGCGACCTCAATCGCGGCGACAAGGTGGAGATAGGCTGGAGCCCCAACCGCATTGTGCGACTTGAATATCAGGGCGACAGCAGATATGCCGTGCTCGTGTCGCACAACAGCAAAATGCTGCCTGGCGACAGTTTCGTTACGGGCTGCTTCATCGCCGAGCAGCCGCTGTATCTGCCGTTCCTTGAGCGCGCCGGCGTGCGCACACCGCCGTTCGTGGCGGGTCGCAACGGCGGACTTTCGATAGTTAGGGTTGTTAAAGAATCGTGCTGATGAACGACAAGGAGAAACGACCCACATCAGGATTCGTGGCAGGCTTTGGCGGCGAGTGCGGCTTCAGTGGCGCGCAGCACGACAGCGGCTTTTCGAACATTAGCGAAGTCTATGTCTCGAAGTCGGGTTTTTCGCGCTTGCTCTCTGCCGTGAGATACGGCAAGCGCTATATGCTGAAGTGTCTGAAGCCCGACTTCGCCTTCACGCCAGTATATCGTCAGGCGCTCATGAAGGAGTTTGAGATAGGCTTGCAGCTCGATCATCCCAACATCTGTCGCACCATAAGCATGGAGCCGGTAGAAGAACTTGGCGAGTGCATCGTCATGGAATATGTAGACGGCGGGAATCTTGAGACAGCCGTCACAAGCGGAACGTTTACAGAAGAAAAGGCGTGCAAGATTGCCGCCCAACTGCTTGACGCGATGGAGTATATGCACGCCAAGCAGACCGTTCATCGCGACATAAAGCCGTCGAACATCATGGTGACCCATCGCGGAGGCGACGTTAAGCTCATCGACTTCGGACTTTCAGACAGCGAGACCTTCTGCGTGCTTAAGATTCCGGCTGGAACAATCGGCTATATGGCGCCGGAACAGTTGCTGCCCGGAGCCAAGAGCGACCCCAGCGCCGACATCTATTCGTTCGGCAAGGTGCTCGAGTTCATGGCTGAGGCTGCGCACAGCAAGAGTCTTGCGAGAGTAGGGCGCATGTGTGCCGCCGCCGACCGCGACCATCGACCCTCCGACGTCGCCCAGATAAGACGCCTGTTGGCAGGCAAGAGCAAGTCGTTCGCCGTTGTGAACGCCGTGCTCGTTGCGCTGATTGCGCTGCTGCTTGTTGTTATCGGTGTGATGACCAACGCACGCCAAGACACACGCCCGGAAACTGTTGCTACGGATTCGGTTGCAGCGGACGGCGTGAATAGAGTGGTGGACAGCAATCTTTGGTGATTATTGCGTTTGAAAGCGCAATAATCCTTCTTTCTTCAATAATATTCTGCCCGTAACTGCGTTATTAGTTATATGCAATGGACCGACCAAATACGTAGAGTGAAGATATTTCTTGTGCTCGCCGCGGTGATTATCGCCGTGGCGTCACTTGTCGTGTCGCATATCCTCATACGCGACCTCGCCAGGGAGGAGCACAACAAGATGGCGGTCTGGGCTGAGGCTATGCGCACGCTGAACAACGCCGACGAGAACACCGACATCAATCTGGTGCTGAAGGTGATAAACGGCAACAACACGATACCCGTCATCGTGCTCGACTCGAACGGCGACGTGCAGGCTTACCGCAACATCAATCTGAAAACATGCAACACGGCATCCGACTCGCTTAGGCGTGTGGAGCAACTCGGCAAGGAAATGCTCGCCGAGCGTCAGGTGATACGTATCGCGCTTAACGAAGACGCCGACAGCATATCGCACTCCGACGAGTACATCAACGTCTGCTACGCCGACTCCGTCATGCTGCGCCGACTCGCCTCCTATCCCTATATACAGTTGGGCGTGGTGATGATATTCGTCGTCATAGCCATCTTCGCCCTGCTCACGTCGAAACGCGCCGAGCAGAACAAGGTGTGGGTAGGACTCTCGAAGGAGACGGCACACCAGCTCGGTACGCCGATATCGAGCCTCATGGCGTGGACCGAGATACTGAAGGAGACCCACCCCGACGACCCGCTCATACCCGAGATGGACAAGGACGTGAAGCGCCTGCAGCTCATCGCCGACCGCTTCTCGAAGATAGGCTCGCTGCCCGAACCTGTGGAGACAAATCTGAAGGAGATAATGCAGCACGTGGTCGACTATATGGACCGCCGCACGTCGCGCAAGGTGCAGATGATATGCCGCTTCCCCGAGGAAGACGTCATAGTGCGCATCAACGCCTCGCTCTTCGAGTGGGTGATAGAAAACCTCTGCAAGAACGCCGTCGACGCCATGGAAGGCGCCGGCACCATTACGCTCACCATACTGAAGGAAGGCGCGCGCGCCGTAGTCGAGGTGGCAGACACCGGCAAAGGCATACGCAAGAAGGACATCGGCAACGTGTTCAAACCCGGATTCACCACGAAAAAACGCGGCTGGGGATTGGGCCTGTCGCTCGCCAAACGCATTGTAGAAGAGTATCATCACGGCAAAATCTACGTGAAAAAGTCGGAATTGGGCGTCGGAACTACCTTTAGAATAGAACTTTTCTGGTAATCAGTTGTGTAATTCGCAGAATATTCGTAACTTTGCACACCAAATGTGTAATTTAGAATCGCTTAAGATAGATTTAAAGGAGTTGAACGAGGGTCTCACAACGCTCCATTTCAACCTGGGCGACGCTTATTTCGAGTCGTTAGACGAGGACGAAATCAAGCGTGGCTCTGTCAGTGTGTCGTTAAACGTGCGCCGCACGGAGAACTATTTTGAGCTCGACTTCCACACCGCAGGCTCGGTCGTTATTCCGTGCGACCTCTGCCTCGACGATATGGACCAGGACGTAGAAAGCGACGACCGCCTTATCGTCAAGTTTGGAGAAGAATATTCCGAAGACGATGACCTCATCACCGTCGACGAGCGCGAAGGCGTACTCGACGTGGCATGGTTCATCTACGAATTTATAGCACTCAACATTCCCGCTAAGCACGTGCATACACCTGGAAAATGTAACGCGGCGATGATAAAGGTTCTCGAAGAACACTCAGCTACCCGAAGTAGTGGCGAGAATGAAGAGGCAGCGGTAGATCCGCGCTGGAATGGATTAGAAAAATTAAAAACAATAATTAAAGATTAAAGAAAATGGCACATCCTAAAAGAAGACAGTCAAAGACACGTACACTTAAGAGAAGAACTCATGATAAGGCAGTAGCTCCTACATTGGCAGTATGCCCGAACTGTGGCGCTTACTATGTATACCACACAGTTTGCCCTACTTGCGGTTACTATCGTGGTAAGGTGGCTATCGTTAAGGAAGTTGCTGAATAATTACAATGGGTAAGATACACGCAGTAATCACAGGCGTTGGCGGCTACGTGCCCGACTATGTCCTCAACAACGAGGAGCTGTCGCGCATGGTAGACACCAGCGACGAGTGGATTATGACCCGTGTCGGTATCAAGGAACGCCACATCCTCACAGAGGAAGGCCTCGGCACAAGCTACATGGCGCGCAAGGCAGCCAAGCAGCTTCTGAAGAAGACCGGCGTAGATCCTGACACAATCGATGCGCTCATTGTCACAACAACAACCCCCGACTACAAGTTCCCTTCAACAGCTTCTATCGTCCTTGGCAAACTCGGACTGAAGAACGCTTTCGCCTTCGACCTTGAAGCAGCATGCTGCGGATTCCTTTATTCGCTCGACGTTGCCGCTACCATGATTGAGAGCGGACGCTACAAGAAGATCATCGTTATCGGAGCCGACAAGATGTCGTCGCTCGTCGACTATACCGACCGCGCTACATGCGTGCTGTTCGGCGACGGAGCGGGCGCAGTGCTCGTTGAGGCTACAGAGGAAGAGAACTTAGGCGTGCAGAACTCATTCCTGCGCACCGACGGCATCGGACTTCCGTTCCTTCACATGAAGGCGGGCGGTTCGGTTTGTCCGCCGTCTCACTTCACAGTGGACCACCGTCTGCACTACCTCTATCAGGAGGGACGCACCGTGTTCCGCTACGCCGTTACCGACATGGGCAACGACGTCGAGGAAGTGCTCAAGCGCAACGAGATGACTACAGAAGATGTCAACTGGGTTATCCCTCACGAGGCTAACCTCCGCATCATCGAGGCTGTTGCTAAGCGCATCAATCTTCCGCTCGAGAAGGTAGTTGTGAACATACAGCGTTATGGCAATACAAGTGCTGCCACAATTCCTTTGGCTTTGTGGGATCACGAGCGTCACTTGAAGAAGGGCGACAACATCATCTTCACCGCTTTCGGTGCAGGTTTCGTTCACGGCGCTTCTTACTACAAGTGGGGTTACGACGGCGCTACAGTTGCCGGTGCACAGTAAGCACACGTTTCATTTATACAAAAGAGCATATACGGCTTGCGATTCTTCAAGCCTTATATGCTCTTTTTGCGTTTATACCCCGTTAAACGGCTTTCTTATATACTATGAAGATTAGATAATCTCGCTGTAAAACCTCACGAAAAGTCATCGTCACCCGAACGCAATCCGATTGGGTGGCGGACGGAATCTGATCGGACGGCGGACGGAATCTGATCGGGCGGCGAACGGAATCCGATCGGGCGGCGTACGGGTGACGGTGAGAAAAGCTAAAGAAAACAATCGAAACTTCAGTTGCTTAACCAATGTTAAAAACAGCTGTTCCGCATACACCCTATACATTATTTCGCTATATTTGCAACGTGTAAAACCTAATCCACAGCTTATGAAAAAGTCTGTTTTCATATTATTGTGTATGCTGTGCTGTTCGTCAATAGCCAATGCATGGTCTTGGGAGTCACCTTATGCATATTGCAATGGGAATCCTGTCAACTTTATAGATCCTAATGGACAGAAAGTCGTATTAGTTTTTTATACTAATGATAATAAACTAAATACGTTATCTGTTAATGGCTCAGGTATTTATTCACATCCGAAGAATCAATTTGTTAGTGATTTTTTCAAAGCATACAACTATAATATAAAGAATGGTGGAGGAAAATACATGAAACTTGCAGTAAATGATCCTTCACATACATATTATCTTTATGATGCGACAGATAAAAGAGCTGTCGAGAAACAAGTAACTACATTTAATCCTCAATTTGGAAAGTCTATTATAACATGGGAATCTAGAGTGGGAATTCAAACAACAGAAGGAGGTCATCAATCCCCTGCAACTCGTTTGGAACATGAATTCTATCATGCTATAGATAATACAAATTCTCCATCAGAAAGAAGAGCAAAATCTGCTGAAGATGGAACCCCATACGAAAGCAAAGGAGAAAAAGAAGCAATAGAAGCAGAAAATGACACAGCAGAAAAAAACGGGGAAGATATACGAAAGAATCATTATGGTACGACTTATGAAACAATCAGCCCAATTTCAACAAATAGAAAATAGAACATCTGTAAGTTTGTTCTTCATATTCTTCTGCTTCATCTCCCTACTTACAATATCCTCATGTAAAGACTCAGATGAGCTGTTGGTTTACTATAAGATGGGATTCGTGGAATCTCCTATCTCAATAACTAATGAAGATTTCGCTAAAGAAGCAGAACAGCATCATACAGATACCGTTATCCGTATTCCTAAAGAGCGGTTCGACAAATTCTGTGATATGCTTAGCGGATTACATGGAGTTTACAACTCGGAGAACTGGCACGACTATCGTATAAATATAAAATATAAAGACACAGACTTCGCCATTCAACTACCAGCTCCAGACAGCCTGAACGATAAGATTGTGGCTTACATAGGAGACAAAAAGAAAGTGTATATAAGCGATGCAATCCTTTATGAAATATTATGTTCTGCACGATATTTTGACTTCTTTGACAAAGAAGACCTCAACTACATCCCATTACTGAAGAAATACAAAACGCCCACAGACTACACGTACTATTTCAAGAATCAAGACAGCATTCCTGCTAAGGTAAGATCAAGGTATAAGGTGGCGTTAGAGTGCCAATAAATGAAAGTTATGAAGATGCTATTATTGACCGTTAGTTTGATGTTATTATATGGCTGCCAGCACACAGTTGAAGATTTCATAAGAATTGATGATTATGAATTCTGCTCTCTGACTGAGTTGGGAAAAGAAATAAAGAAGCCAAATGATGTTGACGTTATAGCTAACATTAGAGACTCAAAAAGAATAAAAAGTCCGGTGATTGGCTACTGCGTCAAACAGTTACGCTTAGTGAATAAAGGTAATGTCAAAGACACACTATCTGTCATTGTCTACGGAAAAGACAATAGGTATTTCCGTATTGCCAATGAGTACTATGAGGCAGAGAAATCTATTCTTTCTAAATAGATACATGGCAAAATACTAAATTTCAATGCTAACTACATCAAATTATGAAACAATATGTTTTACTTATAATTTGTTTCGCTGTCTTTATTACAAAAACAAGAGCACAACGGAACATTACAGAAGAGCGTTTCGATTCTGCATACAATGAAATTGTAGCTATGCTTGAAGACGAGAAACCACTGTCTGTTAAAAGGAGTGTGTTTCTTTCTGAATGGGCGTACCTTGACGGCAAACTTGATTATGAACAGGATTTTTGTGCTCCATTGTCAAAAGGTGCTCAATATATGAGAAGACTAATCGCTGTAAATAAATGGGACAAGTATAAAACAGCGAAACAGATAGCTATCTGCACTTTCTTCTTTCAGCCTTTGTCCGGAAATAACTATACTATTTTTTCTTATGATTTCAGCAATGAGTATCCTGATGGTGACTGGCATCACCAATTAGTGTCAAGAACATTGAAGACTCATACGGGGCAATGTCATTCGCTCCCATGGACTTTCAAGCTATTTGCTGAAGAACTTGGGGCAAAGGCATATATAGCCCATGCTCCACGTCATTGCTTCATCATGTACAAAGATGAAGACAATCTGTTTCCTGAAGACTGGGTAAATGTAGAGGTGACAGCACAACAGTATCAACCTACATGGGGTATCAAAGAACATTTTGAGATAAAAGACTCTGCAATAATGGCAAGAACCTATCTTTCGCCACTATCCGATAAGGAAACTGTTGCTTGCCAACTCAGTGATTTGGCCTTTGCATATTTTCATAAGTTTTTACGTTATGATGAGTTTACCCTAAAATGCGCTACAAAGTCATTAGCATATTACAAGGCTAATCCTACTGCCATCACTATCAAGTATAAATCTTTAGAGACCATATTGATTAAGCATCTTGAATCAAATGGGCATTTGAGAGATTCCTTTACTGATGATATAGATTGCCAATTTGCACAATGTCTTGATGAATTGAAAGCTACATACTGGACAGAAGAAACTGAAGAACTCCAAAAGAAATGGAACATGAGTGAAAAGGAAATCAATAACATTAAGAAAAATATCAAATACATAAAATGAATCAGAAATTATTATCATTTGCAATCGCTATAATTTGCGGTTCTCAAATAGCCAATGCATGGTCTTGGGTGTCACCTTATGCATATTGCAATGGAATCCCCAATATACTTGTTGATCCTGATGGTCGCAATCCGATTTATGATACTAATGGTAATTTCCTTGGAACTGACAATTTGGGATTACAAGGAAGATACTATGTAATGAATTCTAAAAACTTTAGGCAAGGTATGCCACATCAAAATGTTGGCGATTTTGCTATTATGAGTAATTTGTCTGAAAGTATATCACAAAAAATAGACAAGCATTATGAAAATTTGTCTTATAGACCTGATTATGATGGTTTTGTTACTGTTTCAGAAGGTTTAGATTGGGCTAAAACCCATCCAAATGCTTTAAAAGAAGCAACTCCAGACAATACATTATATATAGATTCTTCAAAACTTGATTTTGGCTCAATTTCCACTTCTGATTTTCCTGAAGTAGGAAAAAATACGCCTCAAAATTTATTTAACAACTCAAACATTATAGAATCCGTGATTAATCCTACGCTATTTGCAACAGTATACGCACTCGGACGTGTAAATATGATATTGTTAAATAAAGACGCTGGGACTGTAAAAATTGTCAATGATTCTGCCACTGATTATGACTGGAATATTGGAGGAGGTTCGAAAAGAAATACATTTATAAAAGTAAATAACATCCTATTAGGAATAGATCCTAATATACATGGCTTTAAAACTTACTATTATGGAGTAGGAAAACTTAGAAAATAATGCAATGACAATCTATCCTGATAAAATAAACGATTGTATTAAGAAGACACTGAAGGCAGTGTTGCTGGGTGTCTGCTTCTGTGGTATAGGGGCAATGGCTTTCCTCTATTCTACCGAATGGCTATGGCCGGAATTTAACGGTTCTCATTATTTAGGAAGCAATCTGTATATGATAGAATGGGATGGTGGACCTATTATTGTGCAGGGATCATACATCCGTGGCAGAACATGCTATGGTGGCGAACACGTAGTTCCTTGTTACGAGAACAACATTAAAAGAAAAGAACATGTTGTATACGCAAAACACAATGATTCCTGGATAATAATAAAAACAGTTATGCGCAATCCTATAGGCAATAAATTCTACTTAATCAAAAAGGACTTTAAAGTAAATGAAACACCTAAAGTTATACAAAGCAAGTATACAAAGATTTTTAAAGACAGCATCTCTGCCGCAGAGTATATGCTGGAGCATAAAATGAGTGCACCATAGAGGTGCTGAGTAGTTACGAATTTTCCTTTCTTGTGTAATCTTTGTTAAAAGAATGGTCTTCCCACGTACAGCCTATACATTATTTCACTATATTTGCAACATGTAAAACCTAATCCGCAGCTAATGAGTATGGCGAAGCCAATTGCCAAACGTCTTAAGACCAAATACTATTACTGTTCAAATCTCGTCTACGATAATGACAACATTTCCGCCATTCTCTTCGACGGCGGCTACGCAAGTGTGGATGACGACAATGGAATAGTCATGCATTTTTATGTGAAGGACCATCTTGGCAGCAACCGTCTGGTGGTGGACGGCAACGGCAACATTGAGGAAGTGAACCATTATTATCCTTTCGGTGCACTGATGGGCGACCGCTGTGGCGTGAGCCGAAACAAATACAAGTACATAGGTAAGGAACTTGATACGATGTATGGTTGGAACATGCAGGATCATGAAGCAAGATGGTATGATCCGGTTGTGGGTAGGTGGATGGCTACAGACCCTTTGCAGGAGAAATATGCAAGTGTGTCACCATATTGCTATGTTATTTCTAATCCAATTAAATTTATTGATCCTACAGGCTTGGAAATCAATATGACAGAAATATGCTTAGCAGATGAAAAATTAAAATTATCAACAACACAATCTGTAATAAAAGATCTGATTTCTCAAACGGGACTACAGCTTAGTTTAGATAAGTATAATAAGTTGCAATATGCTAAGAATGATGAAGGAAAACCTGTTATTACTAAAATTGTTAACAACAAAGGGGAAGAAATTGATGCAGGAAGTAAAACTGCAAGGAATTTTCTCGTAAAAATGATTGATGACAGGACAGAAATCAATGTTTCCTATGCCAAAAGTTCTTGTACAGAAATAATTCGGATAGGTCTTAATTTTGACCAAATCAGCGATATGGTTAAGGGTGCTGTTGGTGTTGATGGTAATACACTTGGTTTTGGAATGACCTTCTTACATGAACTTCATCATACAACAATAGGAGGTAACTATCAAGATACCACAGAAAATTTTGGGACTGGAGATGTTGTTGATAGAATGAATAAAATCCGCAATGAACTGAACAAACAAGGTTTTAATTACGGAGAAAGGTTAAATTATAAAGCAATCCCATCTGGAGATGGCAATATTATTCCTTTCAATAATTCTGCTTTAACTTCTTTGAAGTTCAATGGTTCTATGGGTAAAAAGGCTTATTATATTAAAATAAAATGAGAATCATGAGAATATTATTTTTAACTCAAGTTTCGGATTTAGACTTCAAGCCGTTTGAGCATACTCTCTAAGTGCA
>ERZ1673734.866-NODE-866-length-21893-cov-38.679687_pt1 | contig 21893 bp, 24 predicted proteins | sample MGYA00580199_ERZ1673734 | MGnify/ENA primary metagenome ERZ1673734 (study PRJEB41218, sample SAMN15661742) | gut metagenome | host: Homo sapiens | place: Canada: London | collected 2015-08-20/2019-03-30 | study: EMG produced TPA metagenomics assembly of...
TTCGTGAATCGAGTCAAGATCACTGCTCGCTTTGTCTGTCAGTGCGATGTTTGGCACGGTCCACCCACTTGGCTTTGATGGTGCTGAGATCGGTCAATTTGCCCGCGTCGGCGTCGGCTATGCCTTCGGCAATGGCTTTGATGTGCCAGGACTCGGCCTCAATGTAACGGGCCAACGCACGTTTGAGGTGGTACTGGCGGTCGCGATCAGTGGCTTGTGAAAGCTGGTCAAGTTGTTCGACCAATCCTTCTTCAACACGGAATGACAACACAGGCGATGCCATGATTGGCTCCTAAGTTCAAATGTATACACCGTATACGAATTCCAAAACTGTAAACCCTGAGCAATCGTTAGAACAGTAGCGTGTGTTGACTTCAGACGAACGCAACGCTGTTTCACGGTTAGCGTACAGGCTCAAAATCAGCCGTTTCGTACGACGCTTCCCTTTCAATCCGGTGAAACATCCTAGAAACTTCCATTCGCTTGTGTCTGTGCAGTTTGGGGAATAGTCTCGGCCCATCGCTGAAAATCAGCGGTCGGGTTTAGTAGCCCGGTCCAGTACACGGCGCAACGCGCCACCTTAGAGAGGCGCTTTTTTTCGGCCTCGGTTTTATGGTGGCCGTGCGCAGGGCGCTCTCGTAGCGCGCCGGGTTTCCGTGTACTCCGGTCTACTAACCTGCGCATGGCTGCCACCCATTCGTTTAGTAGCGAGAAGTGACAGCTCCTTTAGCAAACACGGAGTTGTATCTATGAAAAAGCTAGTCCCTGATCCACCCATTACCACCCTGCAAGATGCTGCTCAGTGCGATGCATTGTCGTTAGACCGTGCCGCCACGGATCGCGCCCTCGATTACTACCTGCTCAACCATAAGCCTCCACGGCACGTGGATCAGGCCACGTATGCCATCCCGGACAGCGTCAATTTAGAAGCGGCTTTGGCCCAAGCGTCAGACTTGTTGCGCTGCGCGGGTGCTTCGGCGAGTGAGGCGGGGAATGGCTTGAGCGGGCACCCGCGCCATCTGGTGTTGTCGGTCATGCATTTGGTGGAGCTGGCCAAAGCGTACGTCGACAAATCGCTGGACGGTTTAACGACGCACTAAGCAGCACGCGCCTGAGTGCAGCAGGCGCGTCACTTCTGTTGTTGCGGTCTTTTGTATGCCCTTGGCAGATCACTTTTAAATCCAGCTCTGTTATCTCCAGGAATTGGCTCCGAATGTACTGCGCCTTGGTTTTGTTGGTGTGTGCCGATGAAAGGCAGGTTGTGAGTTAGGTTTAGTCCGGTTAGTGGACTAGACTAACTGCATTAGCCAATCAACTGGGAGGGAGCAGTATGCAGACCCATAACATCCATGCAGCGAAAACGCATTTCTCGCAGCTTGTCGAAGCAGCGGCGGGGGGGGAAACAATCATTATCGCCAAGGCAGGTAAGCCCGTGGCCAAGCTGGTTCCTATTACCGCCCCTAAGCGTCGCGGCATGCTGGCGGGGGTGACATTCAATACCGCAGCGTCAGACGCCATGGATGCTGAAATTGCTGATATGTTTGAGGGTAAGGCATGAGGTTATTGCTCGATACTCACATTCTGGTATGGGCCGCCACCGATGACGTCAAATTATCCAAAGCGGCGGCTCAACTTATAGACGATGAGGCCAATACCTTGTATTTCAGCGCCGCCAGTATTTGGGAACTGACCATTAAAGGTGCCGAGCGTACCGGTGTTATTCCAGCGGTACTACGCAAGGTGCTCCTGGATGCGGGTTACCTTGAGTTGGCTATCACGTCCGAGCACGGGTTGACCGTAGGCGCTCTGCCGAATGTTCATCGAGATCCGTTTGACCGCATCTTGGTAGCTCAAGCACTGGCTGAAGGTATTAGCCTGGTCACACATGACAGCGCTATGCATGCTTACCCGCACACCATCATTGTTTGAACCTTTGAGGGAGCTGAAAACACCTCCCGTCGCGTCACTTCCCCTGACCTTTAAGCTCAAAACATCACGACGCCAGCTCGCCCTACAGAATGGCGGCTTGGCAGGCATTTGGGAAAAGGGCGGGACTTCCTGCTGAAAAATCGGATAATGGCGCCCATATTTTTAGCCCGTTATTCTGGTAATTCCCTCATGGAAATTAAGGTCAACTTTCTCGACAACCTTCGACTTGAAGCCAAGTTCGATGATTTCACGGTGGTGGCCGATCAACCTATCCGCTACAAGGGCGATGGTTCGGCGCCGGGTCCATTCGATTATTTTCTGGCGTCGTCGGCGTTGTGCGCGGCTTATTTTGTGAAGCTGTACTGCCAGACGCGCAATATTCCTACCGAGAATATTCGTCTGTCGCAGAACAATATTGTTGACCCGGAAAACCGCTACAACCAGATTTTCAAGATTCAGGTCGAGTTGCCTGCCGATATTTCCGAGAAGGATCGCCAGGGCATTTTGCGTTCCATCGACCGCTGCACGGTGAAGAAGGTGGTGCAGGCCGGGCCTGAGTTTGTGATTGAAGAGGTCGAAAACCTCGACGCCGATGCTCAGGCGTTGTTGATGCCGGCGTCGAGTTCTGCCGCTTCCGGTGGCACGTTTATCGCGGGCAAGGACCTGCCGCTGGAGCAGACCATCGCCAATATGTCGGGCATTTTGGCCGACTTGGGCATGAAGATCGAAATCGCGTCGTGGCGCAATATCGTGCCGAATGTCTGGTCGCTGCATATCCGCGATGCGCAATCGCCGATGTGTTTCACCAACGGCAAGGGCGCGACCAAAGAGGGCGCATTGGCCTCGGCGCTGGGCGAGTTTATCGAGCGTCTTAACTGCAACTTCTTCTACAACGATCAGTTCTGGGGCGAAGAGATCGCCAATGCGCCGTTTGTGCATTACCCGGAAGAGCGCTGGTTCAAGCCGGGGCGCAAAGATGAGCTGCCCACTGAGATCCTCGACGCCTACTGCCGCAAAATCTACAACCGCGATGGCGAGTTGCGCGGTTCACACCTGATCGACACCAACTCCGGCAATGAAGAGCGCGGCATTTGCTCACTGCCGTTTGTGCGTCAGTCGGACGGCGAGGTGGTGTATTTCCCGTCCAACTTGATCGAAAACCTGTACCTCAGCAACGGCATGAGTGCCGGTAACACCCTGGCTGAAGCGCAAGTGCAGTGCTTGTCGGAGATTTTCGAGCGGGCCGTCAAACGCGAAATCATCGAAGGCGAGTTCGCGCTGCCGGATGTACCGGCCGAGGTGCTGGCGAAATATCCGGGCATTCTGGCGGGCATTCAGGCGCTGGAAGAGCAGGGCTTTCCGGTATTGGTGAAGGATGCGTCGTTGGGCGGTGAGTTCCCGGTGATGTGCGTAACCCTGATGAACCCGCGCACCGGCGGTGTGTTCGCCTCGTTTGGCGCTCACCCAAGCCTTGAAGTGGCACTGGAACGCAGCCTCACCGAGCTGCTGCAAGGCCGCAGTTTTGAAGGCCTCAACGATTTGCCGCAGCCTACCTTTGCGGGCCACGCGGTGACCGAGCCGAACAACTTCGTCGAGCACTTTATTGACTCCAGCGGTGTGGTGTCGTGGCGCTTTTTCAGTGCCAAGGCGGAGTACGAATTTGTTGAGTGGGACTTCACCAGCCAGGGCGAAAACGCCAATGCCGACGAGGCCGCGACCTTGTTCGGGATTCTCGAAGGCATGGGCAAAGAAGTGTACATGGCGGTCTACGAGCACCTCGGCGCCAAGGCGTGCCGCATTCTGGTGCCGGATTACTCAGAGATTTACCCGGTGGATGACCTGATCTGGGACAACACCAACAAGGCGCTGTTCTTCCGCGAAGACATCCTCAACCTGCACAGTCTGGATGAGGCGGCGCTCAAAGATCTGGTTGAGCGTCTGGTGGAAAGTGAGCTGGACGATTACACCGACATCACGACCTTGATCGGCATCGAGTTCGACGACAACACCGCGTGGGGCCAGTTGACCATTCTGGAGTTGAAACTGCTGATCTACCTCGCCTTGCAGCAATACGAAGAGGCGAAAGAGGCGGTCGAAATGTTCTTGCAGTACAACGACAACACCGTTGAGCGTGGCTTGTTCTACCAAGCCGTGAATGCGGTGCTGGAGATGTACCTGGACGAAGATCTGGAGCTGGAAGACTACGAAGTCAACTTCCGTCGCATGTTCGGCAACGAGCGCATGGACGCCGCCATCGGCTCGGCTGACGGCAGCGTGCGCTTCTATGGTCTGACCCCGACCAGCATGAAGCTGGAAGGTCTGGACCGGCACTTGCGCCTGATCGACAGCTACAAAAAACTGCACGCAGCGCGGGCCAAGGCAGCGGGCATTTCGCTGTAATCCCTACTGTAGGAGGGAGCTTGTCTCGCGATCTATTGAAGGTTTAAAAGATCGCGAGGCAAGCTCGCGCCTACCGATTTGCAACCGCCTTTGAAACAGGTGGCGCGGTGTCAGGGCGCACTGCGATAAGCGGCCCCACTCGTCAGAAAATCACATCTCATCTAAACCTTTGCCGCCATGGGCCTTCAGATTCTGTGCAGGACATAAACCTGCCTTTTACTGGAGGACGCAATGAAACCCCTGATGGCCCCTAAACGCTTTATGGCTGGATGTGCCTTGGCCTACGCCCTGTTTGTGATCGGCAGCGCGGTCGCTGCAAGCCCGGCAGATTTTGTCGACGAGTCGTCTGCGGCAGGCATTGCGGCGATTGAAACCAGCCGCATGGCGATCAGTAAATCGTCTTCAACCGACGTCGGCAGTTACGCGGTAGAGGTGATCAAGGACTACACCGATGCCAATCGCGATTTAAAAGACATCGCGCAAAAACAGGGCTTGAAGGTCGCTGATCAAGAAGAAATCCTCAGCAAAGCCAAAAAACTGATGCTGCAAGTGCAGGAAGGCGATTCCTTTGATGCCGCCTATGCGGCTAACCAGGTCAAGGCCAGCGAGGATGCGATCGAGCTGTATAAACAGCAGATTGATGACCCGGCCTCACCCGAGCTTCAGGCCTTTGCCGAAAAGTACCTGCCCAAGCTGCAAATGCACCTGGACATGGCCAAAAGGCTGGTCTCGGCACATCACAAAGGTGATGGCGCGGTATTGCCGGAGTGACAGCGTTAATGGCGTAGCGGTGGGTTTGGCACCGCTACGTCAGCTCAGGTCAGACAGCGATGTCGTTAAAGCCGCAGTACTCTTCCCAGCTCATCTCAAGGGCTTCGGCCACTTCCTGATGCACTTCAAGGCGCATGGCTTTGAGTTCTTCGGGGCTGCGGGCGATCAGTTGCAGCGCCAGTTCCCAGGCCTCAAGGCCACGGCTTTCGGCTTCGTCTTCAAAGGCCCATAAAATTTGCTGCTGGCGGTCCTCGGCGCTCAGCTCTTTCATTTCTTCCAGCAGATGCGGGTGCGCCTTGATGAAGGTATCCAGGGCCAGTTCGTTACGGGATTCTTTTGGGATCATATGGCGTCTCGGATCGTTAGGACGGTCTGCGGGGCAGACCGTCGTCAGGGCGTTTTTCGCATGCTAGCGACTTCACCCCCTGATGAAAAGTGCCATTAGCCCACAGGTTGCAGCTTGCTTTCGCGCTGCAACATAAAGCCCCAGATGGCCAACGCCAGGGTCGAGATCACGGCGCCGACCACCACAATGCCGTCCCAGCCATACACCGGATAGGTTTGTGCGCCGATCAATGAGCCCAATGCACCGCCAATGAAGTAGCAGGTGATGTAACCGGCGTTCAGTCGATTCCGGGCCGCAGGGCGCACCTGGAACACCGCGTTCTGATTGCTCACGTGTACCAGTTGCACGGCAAAATCCAGCGCCAGCACGCCAATCAGCAGGGCGATCAGCGAGTGACCGGCAAACGCCATCGGCAGCCAGCAGGCCAGCAGTACCAGCAGGCCCACGGTGGTCGCCATTTGCCCGCGGCCACGGTCGGCCATGCGCCCGGCCCAGTTGGCCGCCACGGCACCCACCGCGCCTGCCAGGCCAAACAGGCCAATCACGCCGTCGGAGTAGTTGTAAGGCGGTACGGCCAGCAGAAACGCCAGCGGAGTCCAGAACAAGGCGAACAGCGAGAAGGTCAGCAGGCCAAGTACTGAACGCAGGCGCAGCACCGGTTCTTCGACAAACAGCTTGAACACCGACCCCAGCAGTTTCGGGTAGCTCAGGCCAGCGCTGTGGTGGTGATTGGGCAAGGCAAAAAACAGCGAAATGGCGCTGATAAACATCAAGCCTGCGGCCAGCAGGTAAATACTGCGCCAGTCACCGGCCGAAGACAGCGCCCCGGCCACGGTGCGGGCCAGCAGAATGCCCAGCAGCAAGCCGCTCATCAGCGTGCCGACTACACGGCCACGGCTTTGCGGGTCGGTGAGGCTGGCGGCCATCGGCACCAGCACTTGCGCCGACACCGAAAACATCCCGGTGACCGCCGTGCCGATCAGCAGCCAGGTCAAGGACGGCGCAAAAGCGCTGAGCAACAGGCCGGCCGCGCTGAGCACGGTCATGGTGACGATCAGGCGGCGCTGTTCAAACAGGTCGCCCAGCGGCACCAGCAAAAACAGGCCCGCGCCGTAACTCAATTGCGCCGTGATCACCACGGTGCCGGCGCTTTCCATGCTCAGGCCGAGCTCTTGGGCGATGGTGTGCAGCAGCGGTTGGGCGTAGTAGTTGCTGGCGACCGCAAGGCCGGTGGCAACCGCCATCAGGAGGATAAGGGCAGTGCTTAAAGGTTTAGTGGCAGCAGGTGATTCGGACATTGACTGTCTCTTTGGCAAGAGTGGAATGGCGTGAAGTATCCGGAATGCCTGCGCGAGATGTCACTGAATATGTCGAGAATTTTGATTTTTAAACGACAAAGCCCCGCGTCATGACAACGCGGGGCTTTGGTAACCGTGCTAGCGCTGGATCAGTTGCGACGGCCCAGCAGCAGGCCGACCACCAGGCCGACACCGGCCGAGATCGCTACGGTTTGCCATGGGTGGCCACCGATATAGTTTTCGGTGGCATCGACCACCGGCTTGCTGCGCTCACGCACGTTGCTGACCGAGTCCAGGGCTTGCTTGAGCTTGAGGCCAACCTGTGCACGCAGGGTTTCGCCTTCTTCGCCTACCAGCGACGCGCTGTCCTTGAGCAGCTTGTCAGATTCGGCGATCAATTCTTGAAGCTCGCTGAATGCTTGATCCTTGATCTGATCTTCAGCGGCTTGTACGGCATTTTTTCGAGCCATTGCGGTACTCCTTGCAGGTGAATGGGGTGATGACTAATGGAGTCAACCCAATGCTAAAAAGTTGCATCGATTTTTCAACGCATTGTGAAGCCGAGGTGTGAGCGTAGTAAAAATCCAGGCTGAGACACTTCTTTTGAGGGTGTAAGATGTCGCCTAATTTACGCAGCAGGAAAATCTCATGAGCTTCAACCTCGCCAATAAGTCACTCGCCGAGCGTGCTGCGCTTGAGGATGAAAAGTCCCGTCTGTACGAACTGTGGCAAAGCAACCTGGGCAAAGCCAAAGGCGATGCAGCCCGCCTGTTTGGCGAGCGCGCCAAACGCAAGGGCAAATGGGCAGAATGGGTCCGTTCAGAGCTGGACGCCATGTCGCCGCCCGAATACGCCAACATGGTGCGCAGTGAAGTCAACCGCCTGATGGCCGCCAAGTAATACGCATGCGCTAATCAACCTCGCACACAGTAAACCCCTGTGCTGCACCGCCGACCTTGATCTGCACCTCATCGTCCACCTGCTTGCCGATCAAGGCCGCGCCCAGCGGTGCACGCGGGGTGATCACGGTCACGCTCTGGCCTTCATGGGCAAGCTTGAGCCCGGCCGCGTCCGGGGCCAGGAACAGCCACTGTTCACTGCCGTTGTCAGCTTCCAGCTTGACCAGCGCGCCCAACTGAACCCCGTGAGCGGGATCAAACGGCGCCAGGGTCATGGCCTGGCAGTGTTTCAATGCCTGACGGATTTCCTCGACCCGGCGCGCCTGGCCGGTGGCCAGATACGAGGCTTCAAGGCCGAGGGTGTCGTATTTGTTCTCGGCGATGTTTTCTTCGTGGGTCGCGGCTTCATAAGCGGTTTGCGCCGCCCGCTGGAGCACGTCGAGGTCGATGGCGAGTTTTTCCAGCATCTGCTGGTACACGGCGGTTTTGTTCATAAAGGCGGCTTGAAGGGAAACGAGCGGCGATTGTCGCCTTGGCCCAAGCCTTCTGTACACGCTGATTTGCGCAGACAATCAGCCCTTTAACTGGTGGAGCCCGGAATGAAAGCCTCCTGGGATATTTTTTGCAGTGTGGTCGATAACTACGGCGACATTGGTGTGACCTGGCGTTTGGCCCGGCAACTGGTGGCCGAGCATCAGGTGCCGGTGCGGCTGTGGGTCGATGATCTGCAAGCCTTTGTGCCGCTGTGCCCTGAGGCCGATGCCAGCGCTGCCCAGCAGTGGCAGCAGGGCGTTGACGTGCGTCTGTGGCCCAAGGACTGGCAACCGGTAGAGGCCGCCGACGTGGTGATCGAAGCCTTCGCCTGCACCTTGCCCGACGACTATCTACAGGCCATAAAAGCCCGGCAAACCCCGGTGCTGTGGCTCAACCTCGAATATTTAAGTGCTGAAGACTGGGTCAGTGGTTGCCACGGTCTGGCGTCCCTGCGACCGGATGGCTTGAAACGCACGTTCTTCTTTCCGGGCTTTGAAGCCGGGACGGGCGGCTTGTTGCGCGAAGCTGACTTGCTGGCCCGACGCCGCGCTTTTGAGCAAGACCCGCACGCCAAACAGGCTTTCTTGCACAGCCTGGGCGTTGTGGCGGCGGACAATGCCCGCCTGATCTCCCTGTTTGCCTACGAAAACAGCGGGCTGGCCAGTTGGCTGAACGCCATGGCGTCGGGGGCTACGGCCATTCACCTGCTTGTGCCGCAAGGGCGGATTATGGGCGACCTGCTGCGTTGGCTTGAAATCGACGCGCTGGCGCTGGGGCGTGTGGAGCAGCGCGGGTCATTGACCGTGCAGGCGTTGCCGTTCGTCCGACAGCAAGATTACGACCGCCTGCTCTGGAGCTGTGACTTCAACGCCGTGCGCGGCGAAGACTCGTTTGTTCGCGCGCAGTGGGCAGGGCGCCCGCTGCTGTGGCACATCTATGAGCAGGAAGAAGACGCGCACTGGATCAAACTCAATGCGTTTCTGGCGCTGTACATCAAAGGCCTGTCGCCCGCTGCCGCGCAAGCCTTTACCGGCCTGTGGCATGCCTGGAATGCCGGCTCAGACATGGCGCCGAGCTGGAATGGCGTGCAGGAACACTGGTCAGAAATCACCGAACACGCCGAGAAATGGTGCCTGGAGCAGTCATTGCAGGCTGATCTTGCGCAAGCGCTAGTACTGTTTTATAGAAATTGGATATGATACGCGGCCTAGATTTTTGTAAATCTCAATCCAAATTCGGATACTCGTAATGAAAACTGGTAAAGAGCTTAAACCCGGTACAGTGATTCGTATCGACAACGACCCTTGGCTGGTTCAGAAAGCTGAGTTCACCAAGTCTGGTCGTAACAGCGCAATCATGAAGACCAAGCTGAAGAACCTGCTGACTGGTTACAAGACTGAAACCGTATACAGCGCTGACGACAAGCTGGATGACGTGATCCTGGATCGCAAAGAAGCGACCCTGTCCTTCATCAGCGGCGACACCTACACGTTCATGGACACCACTGACTACACCATGTACGAGCTGAACGCTGAAGACATCGAAGCCGTTCTGCCATTCGTTGAAGAAGGCATGACCGACGTTTGCGAAGCCGTATTCTTCGAAGAGCGTCTGGTTTCCGTAGAGCTGCCGACCACTATCGTGCGTCAGGTTGACTACACCGAAGGTTCCGCTCGCGGCGACACTTCGGGCAAGGTGATGAAGCCTGCCAAACTGAAAAACGGCACCGAGCTGAGCGTTGCTGACTTTATCGAAATCGGCGACATGATCGAGATCGATACCCGTGAAGGTGGTTCCTACAAGGGCCGCGCCAAGTAATTCTGGCGTAAACCGCACGATAAAAACCCGACTTCAACGTCGGGTTTTTTTATTCATGAAATTACGCTTAAGGTGCGGTTTTAAGCTTTGCCCCCTGCCAGTGACTGGTTAGCATGGCCGCTCTGATTGAGGGGCGGTGATGTTTATAGATTTTGCAATGTACACAGCCCTGGGGCTTGCCCTGGGTGCGTTGGGCGGGTTGTTCGGGATCGGTGGCGGCTTGATTGCGATCCCGGTGCTGGGTTTGTGGTTTGGTCTGGACCAGCAAATTGCCCAGGGCACCGCGCTGGTGATGTCGGTCCCTAACGTGTTTCTGGCGCTGTACCGCTACAACCAACGCAACAAAATTGACCTGCGCCAGGCATTGCCGCTGGTGTTGATGAGTTTTTGTTTTGCCTGGCTGGGCGCAATGCTCGCGGTTGGCGTCGATGCGCGGCTGATTCGCTGGGGCTTTATCGTCTTTTTGCTGGGCATCACCCTGTACAACCTGATCAAGCTCTATAGCTCGCCCGCGCAACCGGTGGCCGGTTCGCGCTATGGCTGGCCCTGGTACGGCGTGCTAGGCGCGCTGGCAGGCACCACGGGCGGCCTGTTTGGGGTCGGCGGTGCGGTGGTCGCGGCCCCGGTGCTGACCAGCGTGTTTGGCACCACGCAAGTGATGGCCCAAGGTTTGTCGCTGGCGCTGGCGGCGCCCAGCACGGCGGTCACATTGCTGACGTACGCGGTGCACGACGAAGTGAGCTGGCTGATGGGTATCCCCATGGCCATCGGCGGTCTGCTGAGCATCAGTTGGGGCGTCAAGCTGGCGCATGCGCTGCCAGAGCGCATGCTGCGGGGAATGTACTGCGCCTTTTTGCTGCTGTGTGCGGCGTTGCTGGCGATTAAAGCTTAAAGCCTTCGACGATGTACTCGGCGAAGCACTCAATGATCGGCGAGGCCGCGCTGTTGTGTTTGCGCAGCAGCACGATGCTGGCAGACGGCAACTGGGGCAGGTTTTCGGCCTCGCCAATGATGCGCAAGTCCGCGGGCAGCAGGCTTTGCAACTGGGCCGTTACCGCCAGCCCGGTGCTCACCACCGCATTGATCGCCGACAGGCTGGCGCTGGTGTAGGCAATCCGGTACTCGCGCTGCGCCAGGTCCAGAGCATTGCACGCCCAAGTGCTGCAAAAACAGTCGGTATTGAACATGGCCAGCGGCATGGGCGTGCGTTCGTGGGGGGCGAAGCCTTCGGCGACCATCCACACAAAGCGCTCCTGACGCAGAATCTGCCCGGTCTCCTTGCCGGGCTCGCGGGTCACAATGGTCAGGTCCAGATCATTGCGCTGTAACAGCAGCACAGACGGCTCGCAATGCACCTCGACGTTGATCAGCGGATAGTCCTGGGCAAAGCGCGACAGGATGCCGGGTAAAAAACGCATGACGTAATCGTCCGGCGAGCCGATTTTCACGGTGCCGACCATTTTTGGCAGGCTCAGCGTATTGAACACTTCACTGTGCAGCTTGAGGATGCGCCGCGCATACCCCAGCAGCACCTGACCTTCGGGCGTAAGGCTGACTGTACGGCCATCGCGCTGGAACAGCGTGCAGTGCAGCACGTCCTCTTCCAGGCGCTTCATTTGCATGCTCACCGCCGATTGCGTGCGATTGACCGCTTCAGCGGCGCGAGTAAAGCCACCGTGATCGGCAATCGCGGCAAACGTACGCAGCAAGTCAGTGTCGATACTCGGAAAACCGGCCATTCATCAATCTCGCAGATGGGTCGCATAAGAAACATTCGTTGGATTGATCTTATGCCTGGGCAGAGACTTGAGCCATCCCCCAGGAGGTCCAGGTGATGAAAGGTCTAAAAGAAAATGCATGGATGGCGCGCATTGCGCGTTGGTATCAACTGTCCCGCGAGCGCGCTGCGCTGCGGCGAATCAGCGATGCGGGGCTCAAGGATTTGGGCTTGAGCCGGGCAGATATCGAGACCGAAAGCTATCGCCCGTTTTGGGATGATCCGTTGAAGAAGTGAGTTAGAACAGGGCCTTGTGGGAGCGGGCTTGCTCGCGATGTCATCCACTCGATTTAGCTGAAAAATAGAGTCGTCTGCATCGCGAACAACCTGCCTCGTACGGTTTTTAGCGCTTAACCTGCTTCAACGTTTCGGCAATCAGGAACGCCAGTTCCAGCGACTGATCGGCGTTCATGCGCGGGTCGCAGTGGGTGTGATAGCGGTCTGACAGGCTGTCTTCGGTGATCGGATTGGCGCCGCCAATGCACTCGGTGACGTTCTGTCCGGTCATTTCGATGTGAATCCCGCCGGCGTAGCTGCCTTCGGCTTCGTGCACCTGGAAGAACTGCTTCACTTCGCCAAGGATCTGCGCGAAGTCGCGGGTCTTGTAGCCGCTGCTGGCCTTGATGGTGTTGGCGTGCATCGGGTCGCAACTCCACAGCACTTTTTTGCCTTCGCCTTCAACGGCGCGGATCAGTTGCGGCAAATGGTCACCGACCTTGTTGGCGCCCATGCGCACGATCAGGTTAAGACGGCCCGGATCGTTGTCAGGGTTGAGGATGTCGATCAGGCGGATCAATTCCTCGGTGTTCATGGTCGGGCCGACTTTAACCCCGATCGGGTTGTTCACGCCGCGCAAAAACTCGACGTGGGCACCGTCCAGCTGGCGGGTACGGTCGCCAATCCACAGCATGTGTGCCGAGCAATCGTAGTAATCGTTGGTCAGGCTGTCGCGGCGCACAAAGGCTTCTTCGTAGTTCAGCAACAGCGCTTCATGGGCGGTGAAGAAGCTGGTTTCACGCAGTTGCGGCGAGCTGTCCATGCCGCAGGCGCGCATGAAGGCCAGGGTTTCGTCGATGCGGTCGGCCAGTTGGCTGTACTTTTCTGCCAGCGCCGAGTTGGCGATGAAGTCCAGGTTCCACTTGTGCACCTGGTGCAGGTCGGCAAAACCGCCCTGGGCAAAGGCGCGCAGCAGGTTCAGGGTTGCGGTGGACTGGTGATACGACTGCAACAGGCGCTCTGGATCGGGCACGCGGCTTTTTTCATCGAAACCGATACCGTTGACGATGTCGCCGCGATACGCCGGCAGCGTGACGCCATTGATGGTTTCATCGTTGGCCGAGCGCGGTTTGGCGAACTGGCCCGCCATGCGCCCGACTTTGACCACCGGGCAGCCCGCCGCGAAGGTCATGACAATGGCCATTTGCAGCAGCACCTTAAAGGTGTCGCGAATCTTGGCCGCCGAAAACTCTGCAAAACTTTCAGCGCAATCGCCGCCCTGCAACAGAAACGCCCGACCTTGGGTGACCTCGGCAAACTGACGGCGCAGTTCGCGGGCTTCTCCGGCAAACACCAGCGGCGGGTAACTCGCCAGGCTTTGCTCGACCCGCAACAAGTGGGCCGCGTCAGGGTAGTGGGGTTGTTGCTGGATCGGCAGGGCGCGCCAGCTGTCAGGGCTCCAGGGTTGGCTCATCGCAGACTCTAGTGTCGAAAGGGGATGGCGCATGTTAGCAGCAATTAGTGCGTGACCTGTTGCGTTGCAATGGCCGACAATCGTGCCTTTGCGCTCGGCATCGAGTGGTGGTTTTTAGCGCGCTGGCCGTGTGTGCCGGGCGCGGCGAGGAGAGGCAATGTCTGAGGAGCGCATAGAGCGCCTGCTCGCTGAAGTCCATGATGACTTCGGCATGATTCGAGTGTTTGAAGTGGAAGACTACCGCTTCCTCGAATTTGGCGATGCGATCGAGCAGAGCTGCGTGTTCACCACGGACCCCAGCTGGCTGGAATACGACTACACCCGCGCCATGCTGATCGGTGCCTTGTGCCATGAGGCACCAGAGAGCGCCTTGTTTTTGGGGTTGGGTGCCGGGACGCTGACTCAGGCCTGCCTCAAGTTCTTGCCCCTGGAAGACGTCGAAGCCATTGAACTGCGCCCGGATGTACCGCGCCTGGCCATTGAACACCTGGGGCTGGACGATGACCCGCGGCTGTACATTCGCATTGGTGATGCGGTAGAGCTCTTGCCCAGCGCCGAGTCTGCGGACCTGATTTTCGTCGACCTTTACAACGACCTGGGGCCGGCGCCTGGTCATCTGGCCTGGACGTTCCTGGAAAGCTGCCAGAAAAAACTCCAGCCCAACGGCTGGCTGGTGATCAACCAGTGGGCCACCGACGACGGCAAACCGCTGGGCGCCGCCTTGTTGCGGGGCTTGTTCCATCGTCACTACTGGGAGCTGCCGGTCAAAGAGGGCAACGTCATCTTGCTGGTGCCCGGCGATCTGGATCAGGCGCTGGACATTGACGCACTGACCGCTCGCGCACAGGCCCTGGCGCCGCGTTTGGGTTATTCGCTCGAAGCGTTGATCAAGGCCATTCGCCCTGCGACCTGAAGCGCCACGGTGAATCGTTTTAGCGACAGGCCCGTAATTGCCGGGCCACGCCCCGTTTTGCGAAGCCCAAATTATCGCAAAAGCCCGGTCTACAGAGGCTTGCAGACGATCGACTGTTAAAAAAGCGCTTTTTTTTTGTGATAAATCCGGTATAGTGCGCGCCGGCCTTTAGCCGGGCCACGTTTAGGTGTTGCACTTCCCGAAGTACGCTTCGGCTGCTCGTCCGTTTCGCGGACTACCCTGAACGCTCCATTCATTTAACGTTTTCGCAAATCCCCGCCGACAAAGCAGCCAGGGCGACTCTTGTAGTCTTACACGGCATGCGCAGCTTTGGAGCATGGGTCTTTGCGGATGCACTTAGAGGCAGACCCATGACCCAGGAAACCGGCGGCTTCGCCGCTTTTGATCTTAACCCGAACATTCTTGCAGCCGTCATCGCGACTGGCTACGAAGAGCCTTCGGCTATTCAGCAGCAATCGATCCCGATCATTTTGGCCGGTCACGACATGATTGGTCAGGCGCAAACCGGTACGGGTAAAACCGCCGCCTTTGCCCTGCCTATCCTCAATCGCATCGATCCTGCAAAGCGCGAACCGCAAGCCCTGATCCTGGCGCCAACCCGTGAGTTGGCGCTGCAAGTAGCAACCGCTTTCGAAACCTACGCCAAGCAAATGCCTAGCGTTAACGTTGTGGCCGTTTACGGCGGCGCGCCCATGGGCCCACAACTGAAAGCAATCCGTAATGGCGCACAAATCGTTGTTGCCACTCCGGGCCGTCTGTGCGACCACCTGCGTCGCGACGAAAAAGTATTGGCGACCGTGAACCACCTGGTTCTCGACGAAGCTGACGAAATGCTCAAGCTGGGCTTCATGGATGACCTTGAGGTGATCTTCAAGGCTTTGCCTGCTACCCGTCAGACCGTATTGTTCTCGGCCACCTTGCCGCAGTCGATCCGTGCCATTGCCGAGCGTCACCTGCGTGACCCGCAGCACGTTAAAATCCAGACCAAGACTCAGACCGTTACCGCGATCGAACAGGCTCACCTGTTGGTTCACGCTGACCAGAAGACCTCGGCTGTATTGAGCCTGCTGGAAGTTGAAGACTTCGACGCGCTGATCATGTTCGTGCGTACCAAGCAAGCCACCCTGGACCTGGCCAGCGCCCTGGAAGCCAAAGGCTACAAAGCCGCTGCGCTGAACGGTGACATTGCCCAGAACCAGCGTGAGCGCGTTATCGACTCCCTCAAAGATGGCCGTCTGGACATCGTTGTGGCGACCGACGTAGCCGCTCGTGGCCTTGACGTTCCACGTATCACCCACGTGTTCAACGTTGACATGCCTTACGATCCAGAGTCCTACGTTCACCGTATCGGCCGTACTGGCCGTGCCGGTCGCGAAGGTCGTGCACTGTTGCTGGTGACTCCACGTGAGCGCCGCATGCTGCAAGTGATCGAGCGTGTAACCGGTCAAAAGGTTGCTGAGGTCCGCCTGCCGGATGCTCAGGCAGTCCTTGATGCCCGCATCAAGAAACTGACCAACAGCCTGGCGCCACTGGTTGCTGATGCTGAATCGACTCACGGCGACCTGCTGGATCGTCTGACTGCCGATATCGGTTGCAGCCCGCGTGCATTGGCCGCTGCTCTGTTGCGCAAAGCCACCAACGGTCAGGCTCTGACCCTGGCAGCTATTGAGCGTGAGCGCCCGCTGGTGCCGAACAGTGCTCCACGTGAGCGTTCGGAGCGCAGTGGCGACCGTCCAGACCGTGGTGATCGCGAGCGTCGTGCTCCGGCTCCATTGGCTGAAGGCCGTGCTCGTTGCCGTACCGCGCTGGGTGCGCGTGATGGTATCGCTGCCAAGAACCTGCTGGGCGCTATCCTCAACGAGGGTGGCCTGGCACGTGAAGCAATCGGTCGCATTCAAGTGCGTGATAGCTTCAGCCTGGTAGAACTGCCGGAAGAAGGCCTGGAAAAACTGCTGGCCAAGCTCAAAGACACTCGTGTCGCTGGCAAGCAGTTGAAGCTGCGTCGCTACCGCGAAGATTAATCACAGCGTGCTGTGATTGATCACTAAAAAAATCCCCGACTGGTTCGGGGATTTTTTTTGCCTGCGGTTAAAGGTGCGATTGATCCCTCGATCAGGGGAGTGGGAGCGGGCTTGCTCGCGATTGGATCGACTAGGTGCAACTGATGTACCGAGTTGTTTGCATCGCGAGCAAGCCCGCTCCCACAGAGGTTTGGCGCATCATTATCCAAACCGGTAGATGTCCATCCCCAGTGCGCCCAAGGTCCAGCCCTGATGCGCAATGCTGAACGGGCCGCCCGCGCCCCGGGCAAAGTACAGCGGCAACAGGTGTTCATCGCTCGGGTGGTTTTTGGCGGCGAACGGCGCCTGTTGCCGGTACTGGTGCAAAGCTGCCACATCGTCGGCGGCGAGCTTTTCAATCATCCAGTCACGAAACGCTTTGGCCCATGGTTCGACGCTTTCCGGGCCCGCCTGCCAGTCCAGCTCGCGCAGGTTATGGGTGATGCTGCCGGAACCAATGATCAAGATCCCCTCGCTGCGCAAGCTTGCCAGCGCCTGACCCACTTCATTCAAGCCCGCAGGGCCCAATTGGCTGGGCAGCGACACCTGCACCACGGGAATGTCGGCTGCCGGGTACATCAATGACAACGGTACCCAGGCGCCATGGTCGAAAGGGCGTTTGGCATCCAGTTGCGCTGGCAGGCCGTGTGTGGCCAGTAGTTGCACGATCCGTGCGGCCAGCGCGGGATCGCCCGGCGCCGGGTATTGCACGGCATACAGCGCACGTGGGAAGCCACCAAAGTCATGCCAGGTCTCTGGCGCCGGGTGGCTGGCAACCCGCAGGTCGGCGCTTTCCCAGTGAGCCGAAAGCAGCACGATGGCCTTGGGCTTTGCAAATTGCGCGGCGAGGCGCTTCAAGGCCGGGCCACTTTCACCGGGTTCCAGTGCCAGCATCGGAGAGCCGTGTGAGATGTACAGGCTAGGCAGCATGGTGAGGGTCCTCAAGGTTTGGATGCGCCATCTTCAACCTGATCATTGATCTAAATCCAATATAAGTTTTAGTGCTTATCTATCGAATTTAAAGGTTGGTTTAGCGCCCTGAAGCAGGCGTGTCGGCAATATCCGAACAGCAGGCACAAAAAAGGGCGACCGAAGTCGCCCTTTTGAGTAAGCCCGTAGCGGTTAGCCGCGACGACGCAGTGCGTCGATACGTTCTTCCAGAGGCGGATGGCTCATGAACATCCGCGCCAGGCCTTGCTTCAAGCCGCCATTGATACCAAAGGCCGACAAGGTGTCCGGCATGTGCACCGGCAGGCCTTGCTCGGAGCGCAGGCGCTGCAGGGCGCTGATCATGGCGCCAGTCCCGGCCAGGTGAGCACCGGCTTCGTCAGCCCGGAACTCGCGTCGGCGCGAGAACCACATCACGATGGCGCTGGCCAGGAAGCCCAGTACCAGCTCCGCGAAAATGGTCGCGACATAGTAGGCAATGCCACGGCCTTCATCGTTCTTGAAGATCACTTTATCGACGAAATTGCCGATGATGCGGGCAAAGAACATCACAAAGGTGTTCACCACGCCTTGCACCAAGGCCAGGGTCACCATGTCGCCATTGGCGACGTGGCCGATTTCGTGAGCCAGTACGGCTTTCACTTCATCGGGCGAAAAACGCTCAAGCAAGCCCTGGCTAACCGCTACCAGCGCATCATTTTTATTCCAGCCGGTGGCAAACGCGTTGGCCTCGTAAGCCGGGAAAATCCCCACTTCAGGCATTTTGATCCCGGCTTCGCGGGACAGTTGTTCAACGGTTTGCATCAGCCATTGTTCGTGGCGTGTACGAGGTTGAGTGATCACCTGGGTGCTGGTGCTCATTTTCGCCATCCATTTGGAAATGAACAGCGAGAACAAAGACCCTGCAAAACCAAAGACCGCACAGAACACCAACAGCTGATTGAGGTTCAGATCAACCCCGTTGGCCGCCATGAACCCGTTAAAGCCGAACAGGCTCAGGGTGATGCTGGCAATCAGCACGACCGCCAGGTTAGTGGCCAAAAACAGCAGAATGCGCATCATGGTTGTAAGAATCTCCTCGTCTTAAGGGTGTTGCCGCATGCGGGTATATAAGGTGCTGCCTCAGGCTATTCAACCAAGTGACTATTTCAAACTGTGTCCTACAGGTCGAATTGAGCGCGGCGCCAGATATTTCCTAATATGAATGGACCCTTTATTCAGGCAAAAGTCAGGCTCAAAGCCAATAAATTAAAGGCCTTGCCAGGTTTTAGGTTTTTCGGGTGTGCAGGAAAAGTCGGGAAAGCTAACAAATGAAGATTCTTTCAGTGGACACATGCTGTGCGACTTTTCATTTGTCGCACAGCATGTTCGGAAATTACTGACGGTAGGTCTTCAGAAAGTTACCGATTCGACCGATGGCCATGTCCAGTTCGTCAACGCGTGGCAGCGTCACCACACGGAAGTGGTCCGGCCAAGGCCAGTTGAACGCGGTGCCCTGGACCACTAGCAGTTTTTCCGAGAGCAGCAAGTCCAGAACGAATTTTTCGTCGTTGAGGATCGGGCAGACTTTCGGGTCAATGCGTGGGAAAGCGTACAGCGCGCCCATGGGTTTTACGCAACTGACGCCAGGAATGTCGTTAAGCAGTTCCCAGGTACGGTTGCGCTGCTCCAGCAGTCGCCCGTTGGGCAGCACCAGATCATTGATGCTCTGGTAGCCGCCGAGTGCGGTCTGGATGGCGTGCTGGCTGGGCACGTTGGCGCACAGGCGCATGTTGGCCAGCATGTCGATGCCTTCGATGTAGCTCTGGGCGTTTTGCTTGGGGCCGGAGATCGCGATCCAGCCGGAACGAAAGCCCGCCACCCGGTACGATTTGGACAAACCGTTGAAGGTCAGGCAGAGCACGTCCGGGGCCAGCGAAGCGGTGCAAATGTGCACGGCGTCATCGTAGAGGATCTTGTCGTAGATCTCGTCCGAGAACACCACCAGGTTGTGTTGGCGTGCCAGTTCGAGCATGCCCAGCAACACTTCCTTGGAGTACACCGCGCCCGTCGGGTTATTCGGGTTGATGATCACCATGGCTTTGGTGTTCGGGGTGATCTTGGCCTTGATGTCTTCAAGGTCTGGCCACCAGTTGGCTTGCTCGTCGCACAGGTAGTGCACCGGGTGGCCACCGGCCAGGGTCACGGCAGCGGTCCACAGCGGGTAGTCCGGCGCCGGCACCAGCACTTCGTCACCGTTGTTGAGCAACGCTTGCAGCGACATCACGATCAGCTCGGACACGCCGTTGCCCAGGTAGATGTCTTCAATGCCGACACCTTCGACCTGCTTTTGCTGGTAGTACTGCATCACCGCCTTGCGCGCGCTGAACAGGCCTTTGGAGTCGCTGTAGCCCTGAGCGGTTGGCAGGTTGCGGATAACGTCCTGCAGGATTTCGTCCGGCGCTTCAAAACCAAAAGGTGCCGGGTTGCCGATATTCAGCTTGAGGATGCGTTGGCCTTCCTCTTCCAGACGTTTGGCGTGCTTGAGCACTGGGCCGCGAATGTCATAACAGACGTTGGCGAGCTTGTTTGATTTGCTGACCTGCATGGCGATGGGATCCCGAAAATGAACGATCCAGGCAAGGTGGGCACCTGTGCACTGGGAAATTCTGCGTTGGCGAACACCGCTAGGCTTCAAGAATCCGTTTGAATGCTTACAGAGCGGGTGCCAGACTGGCGCATAACGAGGCGCAATCATACGTGCCACCCGCCCCCTGGAAAAGCCACCGGTCGGGGTTTTTCAGTTGCAGAGGTAGAACCATGGAAAAGTTGAACAAAACCCTGGACGAATGGAAGGCCATGCTCGATCCGGAGCAGTACAACGTGTGCCGTCTTAAAGGCACCGAGCGTCCGTTTTCGGGTAAATACAACGGCACCAAAACCGATGGCGTTTATCACTGTATTTGCTGCAATGAACCGTTGTTTGATTCGCGCGCCAAATTTGATTCGGGCTGCGGCTGGCCCAGCTTCTATGAGCCCATTGGTGCGAGCGCGATGGTAGAAATCCGCGACGTGAGCCACGGCATGATCCGCACCGAAGTGGTGTGCGCCAAATGTGATGCGCATCTGGGCCATGTATTCCCTGATGGTCCGCCGCCGACCGGACTACGTTACTGCATCAATTCGGTGTGCCTGGACCTGGTTCCACGTGCTTAATGCCCATTCCTTGAGGTGCTGTCATGACTGATACATTGCTCACAATTCCCTGTACCACCCTCAGCGGCGAGCAAAAGACCCTGGCGGATTACTCGGGCAAGGCCGTGCTGGTGGTCAACACCGCCAGTAAATGCGGCTTCACCCCACAGTACAAAGGGCTGGAAGCGTTGTGGCAGCAATACAAGGATCAGGGTCTGGTGATTCTTGGCTTCCCCTGCAACCAGTTCGGCCAGCAAGAGCCGGGGGATGAAGCAGAGATTTCAGAGTTCTGCGAAGTGAACTTTGGTGTGACCTTCCCGTTGTTCAAAAAGGTCGAGGTCAATGGCAACAACGCGCACCCGCTGTTCGTCGAGCTGAAAAAACGGGCGCCGGGGGTACTGGGTTCGGAAGCGATCAAATGGAACTTCACCAAATTTTTGATCGGCCCGGACGGTAAAGTCGAACGCTACGCCCCGGCCACCAAGCCCAGCGCCCTCAAGGCCGATATTGAGAAGCTCCTGAAATAACCTCTGTAGGAGCGAGCTTGTCTCGCGATCTTTTAAAGATCAACAGATCGCGAGGCAAGCTCGCTCCTACAGATCTTTTACAGGCACCCAGCTTTCCAGCAGCGCCGCGAGTTCTTCGCGGCGAAACGGTTTTGCCAGGTAGTCGTTCATTCCCGCCGCACGGCAGCGTTCGCGCTCTTCCGGCATGGCATTGGCGGTCAGCGCCACAATCGGCAGGTCTGGCCAGCGTCCGCTCTGGCGAATCCGTCGGCTGGTCTCGTAGCCATCCATCACCGGCATGTTGCAGTCCATCAGCACCAGGTCAAAGTGGCTGTGCTCCAGTTGCCCCAAGGCTTCGCCACCATGGGCCGCAATCACCACCTCGCATCCCAGTTTGCTCAGCATGCCCTTGGCCACCAATTGGTTGACCGGGTTGTCCTCGACCAAAAGTATCCGCGCGCGATGCAGCACCGGGTCGCTGCTGACCGGGAGGCTGGGACTTTCGTCACCTTCCTTTTGCAACAAATGCTGCACCGACTGGTACAGCGCCAGGCGCGACAGGGGACGGGCTTTTTGTTGCAACGGGGCGAGGGCGTTGACTTGGTCGCCGGGCATAAAGTTGCCATAGGCGGTGACCAGCAAAATAGGCGCGCTGATGGCCGGGCGCAGTTCGGACAAGCATTCCGAGCAATCGGTTATCAGCAACTCGGTGTCGACGCCCTCCAGCGATTGCCCCAGTGAGTAGCGTTCATACTCCAGCCCCCACAGCGGCAGGTAGTTGCTGAGCAGTTCGCTGAGGCCGCTGCTTG
>ERZ1673734.869-NODE-869-length-21858-cov-40.071504_pt1 | contig 21858 bp, 17 predicted proteins | sample MGYA00580199_ERZ1673734 | MGnify/ENA primary metagenome ERZ1673734 (study PRJEB41218, sample SAMN15661742) | gut metagenome | host: Homo sapiens | place: Canada: London | collected 2015-08-20/2019-03-30 | study: EMG produced TPA metagenomics assembly of...
ATTTCTCGTCATACCGCCATAATTGTGTCTGTCTGAAAATCGGGGAGTATTATACCTCAGAGAAATCATAATGTGAACGTTTCTGCAAAAAGGTACCGTAAATTCATCTTGAATCAAGATATGTAGGATATGCTAAAATTTAATAAAATTGCATCTAGTATAATCGACTTTTAAATATATTCAATTATTTTTGTGTGAACGTAATAAAAGATAAATGTAGAACTATACGTTCAAAACTATCAATATAATGAAAACAAAAGCAAAACCATTCATCAAATGGGTTGGCGGAAAAGGGCAACTCATTGAACAACTGGAGCAAAAACTTCCAGCTGACTTTGATAACTGGGATAATGCAACATACATAGAACCATTCGTTGGCGGTGGTGCTATGTTGTTCTATATGCTGCAACAGCATCCAAACATCAAACGTGCAGTAATCAACGACATCAATTCTGACTTGATTACTTGTTATCGAACAGTACGTGACAATGTGGAGCAACTGATTCCTGCGTTGCTTGATATACAAGCAAAATATTACGCTTTGCATGATATGGAAGCTAAGCGTGAAATGTTTATGGCTGTTCGCCAACGCTACAATGAAAAGAATCTTGACCCTATAGAGAACACCGCGAAGTTTTTCTTTTTAAACCGAACTTGTTTTAATGGATTATATAGAGTAAATAAGAAAGGACTTTTTAATGTTCCATGTGGCAAGTATATGCAGCCACAGATTTGTGATGAAGATACACTTAGGGCAGATAGTGAGTTGCTAAAGCGAGTAGAAATATTGGAAGGAGATTTTGAAAGAACATTGCTTTATGCACAAGATAATACTTTGTTCTATTTCGATCCTCCTTATCGTCCGCTTAGTGATACATCAAGTTTTAACGACTATACAAAAGAAGCCTTTAATGATGAATCACAAGTTAGATTGAAGGAGTTTTGTGACCAAGTAGTTGCAGAAGGCCATAGTTTTATGCTTAGTAATTCTGATTGCAAAGGAAAAAATGAAGCAGACAATTTCTTTGATGTTTTATATGCAGATTACTATATAGACCGAGTTATGGCTTCTCGTAATGTAAATGCAAATGGAGCAAAAAGAGGAAAAATCTCTGAACTATTGGTTCATAGTTATCTGAATACAAAAGATTGGCAACTAAAAAATATAGATGAACATAAACCACACCAGGTGGATATAAAACAAAAGGCTTATGCTTAAAGATTTTGACAAATTCATGTCTCAACTCAAAGAGACTAACCAAACATTGGACTTCTTCTGTGACTTTGAAAAAATCTCACAGAACGTGGAGGATATAAAGTTGAGCTTGTGTATGCTCAATAGTCTCATTGGGGCATCCGACTTACGTAAAAGTGTCGAAACAATATGGAACAGGGATAAGAATGCCTTTTCTGTTATGGACATATTGGTAGCTGTTCGTACTCGTGACAAGAAAAAGATACTTGATTCTGTCGGAAATTGCGTTCCTTTGGAAAGCATGTTTACTTCTTTAGATTCTGTTATGATATTCTTGACAGAAACAGGGCTTGGGGATATTCTTCAGAGACAGAAAGTAAAGAATCTGGTTGATTATGTATTTGGCATTGAAACTGGATTGGACACGAACGCAAGAAAGAACAGAAGCGGACATGTTATGGAAAATACTGTCGCCAACATTCTTACTAATGCAGGTGTTCCATTCAGACAGGAGGTGTATTCGAGAGAATGGGCTGCCATTACAGAGGTATTGGGAGACGATGAAAAGCGTTTCGACTTCGTTGTTGAAACTCCATCAAAAGTTTATCTGATTGAAGTCAACTTTTATAGTGGCGGTGGCTCAAAGCTGAATGAGGTTGCACGCTCATATTCAGATATTGCACCGAAAGTAAACTCTGTTGAGGGGTTTGAGTTTGTTTGGATTACAGATGGTATAGGTTGGAATTCTGCAAAGAATAAATTGCAAGAGGCATACGGAATCATTCCAAGTGTATATAACCTCACTTCCATTCAAGAATTTATAAGATTGGTAAAGGAATAAATAAGAATTTCAAGAACAATTATTCACTTTAACATCATAGATTGTATAAAACTTGTAACAACAAAATAATGAATTTTATAGTATTCGATCCTTCGTTTTTACAAGAGAATAAACTAAAAGATCTAATAAAAGCATATAAGATCTCAGAAATTTATTCTCTATTACCTTATTGTAACAAAACAGATAACCTGCTAAAGAATTGTTCAGTTCCAGTAAGTGTAAAAACGGCAAAAGGTGAAACTATAGATTCTGTTAAGAGAAGAGCTGTTTATTCATTTGTAAGTAAGATTTCTCATCCAATTATTGCTTATGGTGAATACATCGGGCAATGTGATGTGGCGGATATGTTCAAAGATAGTCATTGGAATTCTTTTTCTGCGAATATGCGAACTAATGACCCTAATATCCTAGTTTTACAAATATCATCGTACAATAAAAGGTACGAAGCAGAAGAATCTTCCATAAAATTATTTACATATATATTCAATATCCTCAAAAAACATTCAAATATAGATTACAGATCACGAATTTGCATAACCACTCTGTTATCATATATAACTTCAGAAAAATGGCTGGATAGGGAACATTTAAAAGAATTGTGGTGGTTTGGAAAAAATGGAGATGAATTAGCTACATATTTTCTAACAAATGAGGGATTGGATTTTAGGCAAGAAATAATAAAAGAAGAAGAGGAGGAATTTCGTAATCTTCCTACCGAAGATACGTATTGTGATGATTTGAAGGCAGAGATGGATTATATTAGAAACAATGGAGGAGATTGGATTGATGATTAAAAATAATGCAGCTTTCTAATGGTACAATCATATTATAAATCACCAAACAGTGACTTTATTCTTGCTCATGGTGACTGTTTTAAACTTCTCAAAGAGTTTGATTTCAAGTTCGACATGATATTTGCCGACCCACCTTATTTCCTCTCCAACGGTGGAATATCGTTGCAGAGCGGTAAGGTCGTGTGCGTTGATAAAGGGGATTGGGACAAAGGCAAGTCGCAAGAGGATATGATGACATTCAATATGGAATGGCTACGCTTGTGCCGTGACAAACTGAAAGACAATGGTACGATATGGATTAGCGGTACTTATCACAATATCTTTTCTGTGGCAAATTGTCTTACGGAACTTGGATATAAGATTCTGAATGTGATTACGTGGCAGAAGACTAATCCTCCTGCTAATATCTCTTGTCGTTTCTTTACCTATTCTACAGAGTTTGTAATCTGGGCAAGAAAAATGCAGAAAGTTCCACACAAATTCAACTATGACTTGATGAAAGAACTGAATGATGGTAAGCAAATGACTGATGTATGGCGAATGCCGGCTATCGGCCGTTGGGAAAAGACTTGTGGGAAGCATCCAACCCAAAAACCTTTGCGTCTTCTTGTTCGTATGATTCTTGCCTCAACTAATCAAGGCGATTGGGTTCTCGACCCATTTTGTGGAAGTTCGACGACTGGTATAGCTGCTAATCTATGTGGACGTAGATTTGCAGGAATAGAGCAAGAAGAGAGTTTTTGTAGGTTGAGCAAAGCGAGACGTGAGGAAATTGAGAATCTTGAAAGCTATGAAAACTTGATAAGGCATATAGATGATTTGAATAGGTCGCAAGATTGTTGTATGGTAAACGAGGATATTAGTAATTGTATGCATCCTCCATTCTAAAGGGGTCAAATTCGACCCCTTTTTGAATGAATCTATGTATTGTATTCCAAAGAGCATTTACCGTTGCGGCTGAAAAGGCTTGGTATTTGCTAAGAAAGTGTGAAAGTATATCGCGCTCTGCACCGCTCCTCTCGCGGCGAGATACGCCAGGAACGCAAGCCACAGCGCATGGTTGTGCCACACGCCGCGCAGCGAGAGATAGACGGCGAAGAAGACCAGCATCGCTACAGCCGTGGCGGCGAACATGCCGCGCGTGCTGGTGGTGCCGATGAAGACGCCGTCCCAGATGAACGCCGCCAAGCCGCAGACCGGTATCAGCACAGCCCACGGAGCATAGTCGGCGGCGGCAGCCACGACGTTAGGCTCGTCGGTGAGCAGAGCGAGAAAGCCCGTGCCGCCCACGGCGTAGACGAGCGTGTAGGCGGCGGTGAGCGCTGCGCCCCAAGCGAAGAGGCGGCGCACCGTGCGACCGAACTCCTTGTGGTTGCGCGCGCCGTAGTGCTTACCGCAGAGCGCCTCGCCGGCAAAGGCGAAGCCGTCCATCACGTATGAGTAGAGCGTGAAGAGCTGCATGAGCAGCGTGTTCACAGCCAGCACCACTGCGCCCTGCGACGCACCGGCTGAGAGGAAGTAGAAGTTGACTGCCACGAGGCACAGCGTGCGCAGGAAGATGTCGCGGTTCACGCCGAAGAAGCGACGCATAGCCGTGCCCTCCACGATGCGCCGCCACTCTACATGACGCAGTATGCGCTTGCCGTAGGTGGCGCTCCAGAGCACTAAGCTGACGAGCAGACCGGCGTATTGCGCCGTGAGTGTGCCCAACGCTATGCCCTCCACCTTCATGCCGAAGGCGTAGACGAACGTGCAGCTGGCTGCGATGTTCACCACGTTCTGCATAATGGAGATGAACATCGGCAGACGAGTGTTCTGCATGCCGATGTACCAGCCCGTCAGACTGTACAGGCAGAGCATGGCAGGTGCGCCCCAGACGCAGATGCGGAAGTAGTGCCACGCCTCGGCGTTTATCTCCTCCGTGGCGCCGACGAGGGCGAGAGTAGCCGTGCCGAGCGGTCGTTGCAGCAGCAGAATGAACGCCGCCACGCCTATAGCCACGGCGATGGAGCGCGCCAGCGTGGTAGCCACGTCGCCCATGTCGCGCCGTCCGAGCGCCTGCGATGTCATTCCGCTCGTGCCCATGCGCAGAAAGCCGAACACCCAGTAGATGACGTTGAATATCATCGAACCTACAGCCACCGCGCCGATGTACACGGCGTTGCCGAGATGTCCCGAGACAGCCATGTCTACCAGTCCGAGTAGCGGCACGGTGATGTTAGCCACTATCGAGGGCAGGGCTATGCGTAGTATGCTTTTGTCTATGTTCTGCATCTTTATCGTTTTTTCAGTATTTTATGCAAAAATAGTGCAAGTCGAGTGCAATAAAGTTCACTTTAATTGCCGAGGCGCCGCCTATTTTATGCAAAAATAGTGCAAGTCGAGTGCAATAAAGTTCACTTTAATTGCCGAGGCGCCGCCTATTTTATGCAAAAATAGTGCAAGCCGAGTGCAATAAAGTTTACTTTAATTGCCGAGGCGCCGCCTATTTTATGCAAAGTTACGACAAATCTGCGTAATAAATTGTAACTTTGCAGCATGAAAAAGACTTTATTCCTGATTATGATGCTCTGCTGCCACATTGTGGCGGTGGCGCAGATGAGTCGTCGTGCCATAGAGAAGTACTCTACGGAGGCTGTGAAGCAGATAGCCCTAACGGGGCGCACGCCGACTATAGACATTCTCGATTCGCTGGCGAACAACGCCGATGTGAGCATAGAGATGCTCAGCCGAATGGGCGATGCCGACGACGTGCGTCAGCAGCATGCCTGTCTGAAGCTCATCGACGACATCGTGGCGTACAGCCTTAAGCCCACGGGCATGAAGTATGTGGACGTGGTGCGACAGGGACTGAAGAAGGCTATCGACCGCAGCTACGAGCCCGACGTGCAGCAGCACGTGCTCGAGCAGCTGGCTCTTGTGGCTAAGCCCAACGATGTGGCGCATGTGGCTATGTATCTTGAGATAGACCAGCTCGCTCCGACCGTGGCGCAGATGCTCGTGGCTATGCCCGACATCGACGACCGACTGGCGGAGGCTGCCAAGACAAACCTTGCGGTGAAGGAAAAGCTGCTCGCCGTGATCAGCGCACGTCGCGGAAAGGCGGCTTCGGCGTCGTCTACGATTGCAGGCATAGCGCCCGCGCAGAAACAGAAGCCTACGGCTCTGCCGCTTTGGACGGAGAGTCTGCGTCGCGAGGTGGAGAGCATAGCCCGTCAGCCGTCGCCCGTAGCCGACAGTCTTATCATCATGGACAACGCACGTAAGGCGTTGCCCGAACTGCTGAGGCTTGCTGCGCGCCGTGAGGGCGCCGACCGCAATGCGGTGTTGGCGCGCTTCCTCGTGCTTGCCGACCATGCTGCGCAGAAGGGCGAGCTGAACGGCACTGAACTCTACCTGCTGCTGCGCGATGCCGACGCTCTTGCGGCTGACGATGTGCTGCGCACGCAGATTGTGGTGGCGATGGGGCACACGCACACCGTGCAGGCGTTCGTCTACATCACGCGCTATTACGGCAAGGAGCAGTATGCCGACGCAATGGCGCTGGCGGTTACGGAGTTCGTGGCGACGCATCCCGAGATGAACCGCGGAAAACTTGTCAACGCCTTGCTCTACAAGGCGAAGCAGTCGTTCATACGCCACTACGACGAGCAGGGTGTGGACGCTTATATCGACCAGGCGCTTGCGGCTATCGACAACTGGCGGGCTGACGGCGCGTTAAATCTCTCGCATACCGAGCAGACATGCATGGAGAAGTGCGGCTTCTGGGTGATGCACGACGAGCTGACCGACTTCGACATGGCGTTCGACTGGCGTGCGGAGGGTCTGCTCACGCTCAGTCTGCACTCGACGCCGATTCTGAAGTTCGACGCAAAGCGTGGCGTGTGTGTTGAGGGCGAAAACAAATGGCACAAGTTCGAGGCAGTAGGCGAGTGGTCTACGGCGAACGTCAGCGTGAAGGGAAATAAGTTGAGCGTGGCGGTGAACGGCAAGCAGCTGGTGTCTCAGGCGCAGCCCCTTACCATCAATATTCCTGCGTCGGGTTTCACAAAAATACTCGCCGACGACGCTGGAGCCGTAGTCAGACAGTATTGTTTCCGCAAGAAATAGCGCTGTTCGACGCTGTTTTCTGCGATAAATATGAAGCAATCTAAAAAAAATAAAGCCATCTTTCGGGTTTGGCTGGAAGATGACTGTATGAAAACTGGAAGATAGGCTGGAAGATATCCCGTTTGGCAGGATATCTTCCAGCCTTTATTTTGCTCATAACGTGAGAGTTGCGGCGATGCTGGGAGATATGGCAGATTTTTTCGCCTACATAGTTGTTACGTAAACTTGCAGTAGGAAAACCGTTGCTTGTGATGAGCAATCTTATTGCTTGACGGTTCGCCACAAACGGTCGCCGCGAATCTCGAGCGGCATCTGAATGTTGTCGGTAAAGAGCAGCCCCGTGCCCAGTCCTTGCGGCATGGTTATGTCGTCGCCGTAGACATCGGCGGCGAACTGAGCTATTGCGTTCAGACCCACGTTGCTCTCCAGCGCACTCGTTATCCACGAACCGATGCCGCGTTCGCCGGCAAGCGCTATCCATTCGCGCGATCCGTGCATTCCGCCGTGCAGCGACGGCTTCAGGATGATGTACTGCGGACGGATAGTGTCGAGCAGTTGCTCCTTCACGGCCCGGTCGTTTACGCCAATAAGCTCCTCGTCGAGTGCAATAGGTATCGGCGTAGCCTTGCAGAGCTCCGCCATCTCAGCCCATTGGTGCTGGCGAATCGGCTGCTCAATAGAGTGGATGTCGTACTGCGCAAGCTGTTCGAGACGCTGCAGCGCACAGTCGGCAGTGAATCCGCCGTTGGCGTCTACGCGCAGCTCAATCTGCTCTTTCGTGAAAGCGCTGCGTATATGGCGCACAAGGTCGAGTTCGCGGTCGAAGTCGATGGCGCCAATCTTCAGTTTGACGCATCTGAAGCCGGCACGCATCTTCTCCTCCAAGCGCTGCAGCATCTCCTCGTAGTTGCCCATCCATACCAGTCCGTTGATAGGTATGCCTGTCTCGCCACGAGCGAAACTGTTGTCGAACAACACACCTGTGCCGCCACGCTCGAGGTCGAGCAGAGCCGTCTCAAGTCCGAACAGAACCGACGGATACGGGCGCAAAGCGTCGTAGCAGATGTCGCCCTGCTGCTCTACGATGCGGCAAAGCTCATGAAGACGCTTCTCATATTCGGGCGAAGCGTCGCAGCTCAGGTCGGGCAGCGGCGCACATTCGCCCACGCCCTGCACACCGGGACGTGCGTCGTCGGTAGCCGTGACGAACCACGACTGGCGCGTGGTGTAAACGCCGCGCGACGTTCCGGCAGGTTGTTTGAAGTGGAGTGTGCGTGGGGTGATGCTAATCTTTATGCTCATGTTCTATGATTTTTAGTTCTTCTTTCTTTTATATAGGGTGTCAAAACTCGCAAGCTACACGCCCCGAAGGGGCAGCACCACATAGCCCAAGGCAGCGCCTTGGGTTAAAAGACACACAAGAACCATACGCCCTGCAAGGGCAAAAGCCTAATTATTAAGGTGTTGCCCTTGCAGGGCGCATTGTTCATTATATACACCATTATACCCATGGCGCTGCCATGGGCTATGTGCTGTTGGGCTTTCAGCCCGCGTTAATTGAGTTTTGACCCTCTCCAGCTATAACCTCGTCCATCTTGATGTCGTGCTCTTCACACTCTATGCTCTCAACCAGCTGAAAGTCGAAGCAGATGCCAATCTTGTAGGCGTCGCCGAGCTGCGGCAGCAGTCGGTCGTAGAAACCCTTGCCGCGTCCCATGCGGTTGAGTTGGCGGTCGAACGCCACGCCAGGTATCACGGCGAGGTCTATCTGCGCATAGTCTGTGAATACCTCGCCAACGGGTTCCATGATGTTGTAAGCACCTTGTTCGAGACTTTGCGGACCGGTGTAAAGGCGCAGTTCCATAGTGCCTTCGCCCGTGACGCGCGGCAGCAGCACCCGCTTGCCGCTGGCAAGCAGCGCATCGACCAGCGTGTGTGTATACACCTCGTCGGGCAGCGAGTAGTAGAGCATTACGGTGCGGGCATCCTTCAGTCGCTGGTGGGCGAGCAGACGCATAATTACAGCAAACGACAGTTCGCTGAGCTGCTGGCTCGTGAACTGTCGTTTGCGGTTCTTTATCTCTTTGCGGAGTTCAGATTTTTTCATATTAGCTAAAGTTTGATTTAGTTGAGAGTTGAGAATCGAGAATTGAGAGTTATGATATGAATTATTGTTAGAACATAATGCAAAAAACTCGCTCTTTTGGGTAATCATAACTCTCAACTCTCAACTTTCAACTCTCAATTTACTTCTTAATACCGGGTTTCTTCGGGAACGCAGCATGGTTCTTGAACACGACGAGCGCCCTCTCAATCGTCGGGTCGTCGAGGTTGAGATATGCTGTCCACGCCTCATCGTTCATGATGTTGTAGATGATGCGCGAGTTGATGGACTTCTCGAGCAGCTTGTGCGACTTGCGAATCATCAGGTTGCGGCGCTTCAGTCCGTTCTTGTCGGCGTATGCTGCAAACTTCTCTACCGTGTTCTGCTGCACCAGATACTTCGACATCGCCATCATGTCTCTGAAGGTGTTCAGCTTCGGACGGTTGTTGTCGGTATAGGTGAAGGCGAACTGCAGGATGAGGCCCGACATAGCCGCCTGCTTGTAGTAGCTTGTCATGCCGAGCGTGTCTTCTGGCACGAAGATGTCGGGCGTGATGCCGCCACCGCCGTACACCGTGCGACCGATGCCGGTGTGATAAGCCGGACCCTGATGCTTTATGCTGTCCTGCGAGAAGAACTCGCCGTGCTCATATCGCGTTACGATGTCGCTCTCGTAGTCCTTGGTGTCGCCCGCCGTGAACGGCTTCTGTATGCAACGACCCGACGGGGTGTAGTAGCGTGCGATGGTGAGGCGTATCATAGAGCCGTCGGGGAAGCCAATCTGCTGCTGAACAAGGCCCTTGCCGAACGAACGGCGACCGATGATGGTGCCGCGGTCGTTGTCCTGTATGGCTCCAGCGAAGATCTCGGATGCAGACGCCGAGCCCTCGTTGATGAGCACGCAGAGCGGCAGCTTCTGATAAGAGCCGTGACCGTCGGAACGGAAGTCCTGACGCGGCGACTTGTGGCCCTCCATATACACTATGAGCTTGTTCTTCGGCAAGAACTCGTTAGCCATCTGCACAGCAGAGTTCATGTATCCGCCCGTATTGTCGCGCAAGTCGATGACCAGGTTCTGGAAGCCTTCCTGCGAGAGCTGAGCCAGCGCGATGAGCATCTCGGGATAAGTAGTCTCGCCGAAGCTTCTCACCTTTATATAGCCCGTGTTCTCGTCGAGCATATATGCCGCAGTGATGCTCTTCTGCGGTATGTCGCCACGTGTGATGGTGAAGTATTTCACGGCTTTCTGTCCGTAGCGCACCACGCCGAGCTTCACCTTCGTGTCCTTCGGACCCTTCAGTCGGCGCATAGCTTCCTCGTTGATCACTATCTTGCCCACGAACGGTTTGCCGTCGACGCTCACAATCTTGTCGCCGGCGATGATGCCAGCGCGCTGAGCCGGTCCGTTCTTCACCACGTTCTGCACGCGGATGGTGTCTTGGCGTATGGTGAACTCGATGCCCACGCCAGAGAACGAACCCTTCAGGTCGTCGGCCACAGCCTGCGCATCCTTAGCCGAGATATAGACGGAGTGGGGGTCGAGGTCGGCAAGTATCTGCGGAATGGCGATGTCGACGAGCGAGTCGATGTCCACCTTGTCAACATACTGGTCGTTGATGATGTGCAGCAGGTTCGAGAGTCGGTTCGAACCCGAGTTGATGATATTCAGTCGGTTGCCAGAGAAATGGTTCGCGTAGAACGTGCCAATGAGTATGCCCGCTATCACGCAGAGAGCCATTATCAACGGCATGAACCTATTCGGTTTCTTTGTGTTCATAATCGTCTGGATTTAGATATATTACTTCTATGTTAGCGCGTCGCAGCAGGTCGATGCCGTCGTTCAGACGGTACTGCTCGGCGTATATCACGCGTTTTATGCCAGCCTGTATGATGAGCTTCGAGCACTCGATGCAGGGCGCCGCCGTAACGTAGAGCGTAGCGCCGTCGCTGTTGTTGGAGCTGCGTGCCAGTTTGGTGATGGCGTTTGCCTCGGCGTGCAGCACATAGGGCTTCGTGGTGTCGGTAGCGTCCTCGCAGACGTTCTCGAACCCGCTCGGTGTGCCGTTGTAGCCGTCGCTGATGATCATCTTCTCCTTCACGACCAGCGCGCCCACCTTGCGGCGCTGGCAGTAGCTGTTCTCTGCCCAGATGCGCGCCATGCGCAGATAGCGCAGGTCGAGCTTAAGCTGCTTGCTCTCTTTTGTTTCGTTTGTTGGCATATCGTTGTTGTTTTTATTCTTCATCGTAGCGAAGGTGGAAGCCTCCGCTACGAAAACTCTATTTCTTTATTCCGTTGCGCTTGAGCAGAGCGTCGATGGTAGGCTCCTGTCCGCGGAAACGCTTGTAGAGCGTCATCGGATGCTCGGTGCCACCCTTCGAGAGGATATTGTCGCGGAAGCTCTGCGCCGTCTTCTGGTCGAAGATGCCGTTCTTCTTGAACACGCTGAACGCGTCGGCGTCGAGCACCTCAGCCCACTTGTAGCTGTAGTAGCCGGCAGCATATCCGCCCGCCATGATGTGCGAGAACTGCGTTGTCATGCACGTGTCGGGCAACTGCTTCGTAACCATCGCCTTCTCCCACGCCTTCTTCTCGAACGGAATGATGTCGGCTGTGAACTCCTCCTTCTTCGTATAGTAAGCCATATCGAGCAGACCGAAGCTCACCTGGCGCAGACAGGCGTAAGCTGCCATGAAGTTGCGCGAACGCACGATGCGCTCAATGAGGTCGTCGGGCATCGGTTCGCCCGTCTTGTAGTGGAAGGCGAAGGTGCGCAAGAACTCCTTCTCAACCGAGTAGTTCTCCATGAACTGCGAGGGCAGCTCAACGAAGTCCCACCATACGTTGGTGCCGCTCAGACTCTCGAAGCGCGTGTTGGCAAACATGCCGTGCAGCGAGTGACCGAACTCGTGCAAGAAGGTCTCCACCTCGCCCAGCGTGAGCAGCGCCGGCTTCTCGTCGGTAGGCTTTGTGAGGTTCATCACCACGCTCACGTGCGGACGAACGTTCACACCCTTGCGGTCTATCCACTGACCCTGAAACTCTGTCATCCAGGCTCCGCCTTGCTTGCCCTTGCGCGGATGGAAGTCGGCGTAGAACACGGCAAGGAACGAACCGTCCTTGTCGAACACCTCGTAAGCCTTCACGTCGGGATGGTACACCTGAATGTCCGTGCTCTCCTTGAACGTGATGCCGTAGAGGCGCGTTGCCAAGCCGAACACGCCGTCGATAACCTTCGACAGTTCGAAGTAGGGGCGTAGCATCTCGGCGTCGAGATTGTACTCGCGCATCTGCAGCTTGTGCGAGTAGAAGCTGAAGTCCCACGGCTCCATCACGAAGTCGTCGCCCTCGGTCTGCTTCGCCTCGCGTTCCAGCGCCTTCACCTCCTCAACGGCTGTAGGCTTGTAAGCGTCGATGAGGTCGTTGAGCAGCTTGTACACGTTCTCGGCGTTAGACGCCATGCGATGCACGAGCACGTAGTCGGCGTATGTCTCGTAGCCCAGCAGCTGCGCTATCTCGCGGCGCAAGTTGACGAGGCGCTTGCATATCTCGAGGTTGTTCTCTGTGTTGTCGTGTGTGCCCTCGGTGTTGCGTGCCATGTAGAGCTGGCGGCGCAGCTCGCGCTGAGTGGAGTAGGTCATGAACGGCGAGTAGCTCGGATAGTCGAGCGTGAAGAGCCAGCCCTCCTTCTCTGCCTCCTTAGCAGCGAGAGCCGCCGCTTCGCGTGCCGTTTCGGGCAGTCCGTCAAGCTGTGCTTCGTCTGTAATGTGCAGCGTGAACGCCTTGTTCTCCTTCAGCAGGTTCTGCGAGAACTGCAGCGAGAGCAGACTTGCCTCCTCCGTGAGGTTGCGCAGGCGCTCCTTTCCCTCGTCGTCGAGTAGCGCACCGCTGCGCACGAAACCATCATAACAGTTATCGAGCAGCATCTGCTCCTCGGCGGTCAGCTCGCGATGGTTCTCGTATACGTACTTGATGCGCTCGAAGAGGCGCTTGTTAAGCTTCACGTCGTTGGCGTGCTTTGTGAGTATCGGACTCATCTTCTGCGCCAGAGCATCCAGCTCGTCGCAAGTCTCGGCACTGAGCATGCACGAGAACACGGTAGACACGCGTGAGAGCAAGTCGTAGTAGTTCTCGCCGTTCTCGTTGTCTACACGCACAATGGTGTTCTCGAAAGTAGGGGTTTCGGGGTCGTTCACGAGCTTTTCTATCTCCTCGTCGTCGCGGCGTATGCCTTCGAGGAAAGCCTCCTCGTAGTCGCCTATCTCTATGCGATTGAACGGAACTGTGTCGTGTGGGGTGTTATAAGGTTCAAAAAACGGATTCTTGCGCTCCGTTTGTGCTGCGTTATTCTCCAACATACTAATTTCAAAAAATGTGTGATATATCACTGCAAATTTACAGAAAATATCACAGATGCGTTCCGTCCTTGTGGTTTTTAACTTATATTATAATCGTATGTGTATATTAAAATCGCGCGTTCATTTCATAGTGTGAAGAAATAGCTGTAAATTTGTAGATTGAAAATCAAAATAATGATAATGAAACGATTACTATTTATTTTTACAGCATTAGTCATGTTTGTTACAAGCATGTCGGCAGCCGAGAAACTGTCGATAAAGGACATCACAAGCGGTAAGTTTGCGGCGAAGACCGTGAACGGTATCAACCCTATCGAAGGCACCGACACCTATGCGCGCATCAGCGACGACGGCAAGCGTGTGGAGAGCTATTCGTTCAAGACGGGCAAGAAGATTGCCACGCTCTTCGACGTAGACAACACGATGGGCAAGAAGATAAAGGACTTCGACGGATACATCCTCTCACCCGACGGCACACGTATGCTCATACAGACCGAGACTGAGCGCATCTACCGCCGCTCGTTCCGCGCTACGTACTACATATACACCATCGCTTCGCACAAGCTGGCGCGCCTTTCGGACGGCGACAAGCAGCAGGTGCCGGTGTGGTCGAACGACGGACTGCAGGTGGCGTTCGTGCGCGACAATAACATCTTCCTCGTGAAGCTGCTCTATGACAACGCAGAGATTCAGGTGACGAAGGACGGCAAGCGCAACGAGGTTATCAACGGCTTGCCCGACTGGGTGAACGAGGAGGAGTTCGGCTTCAACCGTGCGCTCACGTTCAACGCCGACGGCACTATGATTTGCTGGCTGCGCTATGACGAGCAACGTGTGAAGACCTACTCGCTGCAGATGTACAAGGGCTTGAAGCCCGAGAAGATGGAGAACGACATCTACCCCGGCTATTACGAGTACAAGTACCCCAAGGCGGGCGAGGACAACAGTCTCGTGTCGGCTTGGAGCTACGACATCAAGTCGCACAAGATTTCGAAGCTTGAGGTGCCGCTCGACGCCGACGGATACATGCCGCGCATCAAGGCTACTGTAGACCCGGCGCGTGTGGTGGTATACACCATGAACCGCCATCAGGACGAGCTTTGCCTCTACGGCGTGAACCCGCGCAGCACCGTTGCGCAGCTCATTGTGAAGGAATCGGTGCCGAAGTACGTGAAGGAGGAAGCCATGGAGGGCGTGAAGTTCATCGGCAACAACATACTTCTGCCGAGCGACCGCTCGGGCTACATGAAGCTCTACGTTTACAACATGAATGGTCAGTTGTTGCGCACTATCGGCGAGGGCAACTACGATATCACCGAGGTGTACGGCTACGACGCCAAGACGGGCGACGTCTACTATCAGGCGGCTGCGCTCGGAGCGGCAGACCGTCAGGTGTTTGTGGCACACAAGAACGGCAAGACCGAGCGTCTCACTAATCAGAAGGGATGGAACTCGGCTCTCTTCTCGGGCGACTACCAGTACTTCATCAACACATGGAGCGACTACAACACACCTTATATATATACTACTCGCACTCGTGAGGGCAAGGTAATCTCTACGCTTCAGGACAATGCTGCGCTGAAAAAGCTCGCGGCTGAGTACGGATTTTGCAAGCGCGAACCGTTCGAGTTCACCACTTCGGAAGGCGTGAAGCTGAACGGATGGATTCTGAAGCCGCAGAACTTCGACCCGTCAAAGCGCTATCCTGTCATCATGCACCAGTACAGCGGACCGGGCAGCCAGATGGTTAAGGACGAATGGAGCGCAGGCTCGATGGGTTCGGGCGGTGCGTTCGACTCTTACCTGGCTCAGCAGGGTTTCATCTGCGTATGCGTTGACGGACGCGGAACGGGCGGACGCGGTTCTGAGTTCGAGAAGTGTACATATCTGAACATCGGCGACCTCGAGTCGAAAGACCAGGTTGAGGCTGCCATCTATCTCGGCACGCTGCCCTACGTAGACAAAAACCGCATCGGAATCTGGGGCTGGAGCTACGGCGGATTCAACACGCTGATGAGTATGTCGGAGGGTCGTGGCGTGTTCCGCGCTGGTGTGGCTATCGCGCCGCCTACCAACTGGAAGTTCTACGACTCGGTTTACACCGAGCGCTACATGCGCACACCGAAGGAGAACCCCGACGGATATGCCACCAACCCGATTGAACGTGCCTCTAAGCTGCACGGCGCTCTGCTCATCTGCCACGGCACAGCCGACGATAACGTGCATCCGCAGAACGCATACGAGTATTCGGAGGCTCTCGTACAGGCTGACAAGGACTTCCGCGAACTCTACTACACCAACCGCAACCACAGCATCTACGGAGGCAACACACGCAACCACTTGCTCAGACAGGTGGCGCAGTTCTTCCAGACCGAACTTCGATAATTCTGATTATCGTTGAGAATTTAGAATTGAGAGTTTAGAATTGAAAATTTAGAATTGAGAGTTGAGAGTTATGATATGCAATATTGCTAAATATTATGCTATTAAAGTATATCAATAAAGGTAATCATAACTTTCAATTTTCAATTCTCAACTTTCAATTTTCAATTCTCAACTCTCAATTTTCAATTCTCAACTTTCAATTTTCAACTCTCATTTTTAACTTACTTGTAAGTCACTTTTTTTAATAACCTATCAATAATGAACTTTAACCCAAATCGGTCATTAGAAAAAGTTTCTTGTCATTTTCTAATGACCGATTTGGGATCAACTACGCTCTCGGTGCAGAGAACTCGGTAGGCGAAGGTCCGCGCGCAATGTCGCCGGGCATCATTGTGGGCAAGCCGTACGACTTGCCGTTCGAGGAGCACTTCAAGGGCGGCAAACTCGACAACAGCATGTGGTTTATCGAGGAGAAGGGTAGCGAGAAGTCTACATTCAGCCTTATGCAGGACTTCTCTGCTGATGGCGACGGTGGCTGCGCCGGCTATGTATCGGCTTCTGCCAAGGATGCTGCGCTGCTCGGTTCGGGTAAGATTTCGCTCAAGGGCGCCGCAAACCCGACGCTCGTGTTCTCTACGAAGTCTACACTGGCTGACGCCAATGGCAAGGTGGTGGTTTACATACGCAAGCCCGACCTCTCTGAGAAGCAGCTCTGCGTTGTCGACTACAGCAAGCTCGACAATTCTGCCAAGGATTGGCGCACAACGTCTGTAACATACCTGCTGAATATACTTCTCTGCCTTACGTGATGTTCACTTTCGTCACTTCGGCTGCAAAAGGCGAGAGCGTTTACTTCGACGTCTTCACCGTAGACGGCAAGCGCATCGCCAAGGGCGTTAAATCGCTCGACGGCATCGCTCGCGGCTCCTACATCGTGAACGGAAAGAAGGTGGTTCGCAAGTAAAGCCCCTCCCAACCCTCCCCGTCGGGGAGGGCTTAGTTAGCCTTCTTCTTCGGTTTGGAAAGGCTGAAAGCGGCTTAGTTTGCCTTTCCCCTCGGTTTAGAAAGGCTTAAAGAGGCTTAGAAAGGCATAGTAAGGCTTAAAAACAAAAAAACACGAGTTGGAAAATCTTTCCAGCTCGTGTTTTTTTGTTTCAACTAAAGCGGTTAGCTTCTGCTCACTTGGAATCCGTTCTTGCACAGGCTCATCTCTACGAAGCGTGCCTTGTCGTTCGGTCGGTTCTCGTTGAGAATGCTGCGTATGCGTGCAGCTGCTTCCAAGTCCTTAGCCACCATGTATAGGTAGCCGCCGCCACCTGCGCCAGGCAGTTTGTAGCCGAGGCAGAGGTCGTCTATGAGTCTTGTGAGTGCTTCTACGGCAGGCGGATTGGTGCCGGCGTCGAGCAGCTGGTTCTGCTGCCATGTCTTGCCGACGAGACGTCCCATGCGTTCGAAGTCGAGGCGCTGTATTGCGTCGAACATCTCAAGAGCGTGCGCTTTCATCTCGCGCAACTGCAGCAGTTCGTCGTGCTCGTTGAGGAACATGCGGCGCACAATCTCGGCGAGGATAGTCTTTGCCGTGCGCGTGATGCCTGTATAATATAATAGGTGGCATTCGCGGTAGTCGGGCTGCTGGAAGAGATCGCCGGGCAGATAGCGCACATCCGGACTCTGACCGAATCCGCGCTCTGTCTGCAGCAGCTTTATGCCAGGCAGAAGTCCACCGTACTGGTCTTGCCAGCCGCCGCCGGTGGTGAGCAGCTGTTCGAGAACGAGTGTGCGGTGGCCAATCTCGGTCTTGTCCCAGCCGAGTCCGCAGAAGTCGCTGAGCGCTCCGAGCACCGTCGACGCAAGCAGCGAACTGGTGCCGAGTCCGCTTCCGGCTGGTATCGCCGAGAGCAGCGTCACCTCGATGCCGCAACCGAACGCACGCAACTGCTCCTCGAGTGTGCGGTAGCTGTCCTTGCAGAATCGCGGCAGGAATCCGGCGAGCGATAGGGCTGCCTTCGGTATTGAGAACGGCGAGCCTACCTTGTTGTATGCCGACAGTTCGTCGTATGTGGTGATAATCTCAGATGCGCCGAGGTCGATACTTCTGAGTATGATGTGCGGTTCGGCGCAGGGCTTTACGTAAGTCTGCAGAGGCGGCTGTCCGTTCAGGTTGATGGCGAGGTTCACCACGTTGCCGCCCTCCATGAGGCAGAACGGCGGTGTGTCGGTCCATCCGCCGGCTATGTCGATGCGCACCGGCGAACGGCCCCATACAATCTGGTCGGCATATACCGACAGGTGCGGGCGCTGCTTCACGCGCAACGCCTCTGTGGTGAGTCCTTCGCGGAGCAGTGAGAACGCTTCTGCCTCGAATTTCTTTGCATTATCGGCGCTCTGTGCGTTGCCTCCTGAACGCAGACGCTCGGCTTCTGAGCGGAACATGGCGTCGCAGGTGCGCGTCAGAAGCGGTGCCTGCTCGGGCAGGGCGTCGGGTAATGGCACGTTGTGCTTGCCGTACTCGCGTGCTACGGTCTGCAGGTCGCTCTGGTAGAACACGCTGTGCTGCCAGTTCTTCGCAATCATCGGCAGGTTTTTCAGGCGGAACTTGGTGCGTTGCTCCACAAGACGGCGCAGGTTGGCTTCGGCGCTTATCTCGTCGGCGCTCATGCGCTGTGCCTTCTCCCATATAGCCTTGCCCTCTGCGAGTGTTCTCTCGCCGAGCATCCAGCGCAGCACGATGCCCATGTCGTCGGTGTTGTCCACAACGGGGAAGATGCGTGCTGCCTGCAGGTCGTGGCGACCTTCTATCGCGTTGATGTCAATGCCGCGCTCGGCTGCCCACTCTGCGAACGGACGGCCGAGGTATTCTACGTCTGCCAGGTCGCCGCGGAACTTGTCGTTGAAGCCGTACGGACGCACAGCCCAGCTGTCTGTGCCTACAGGCACTACGTCTACGCACTGACCCTCGGCGAGCGTCAGTGTCCAGTCGTTCTCCGGCACGCCGGTCACGATGTTGTCTTGCGTCAGCGTCCAGTTCTCGCCTACGTATGCGTTCTCCACCCACTCGTTGCGGTTCTGCTGTGTCCACTTGGGCTTCAGCTCTGTGTTCTGCACGAAGATAGACGGATGGGGCTTGCGGTCGTGGTGCATAATCTCGCGCTGGTCGTTCACGATGTTCTGTATGGCGAGCATAGACGAGAGCAGCTCGTGCGATGTGCCGAAATGGTAGAACTCGCCGCCCGGCAGCGGCAGTATCACGGTCTTCAGCGCGTTCACTGCCTCATCCTTCACGCCCGGCTCGTAGCCGAGAGCGCAGCCGAACTCGCCGTACATGTCGTAGTTCACCACCTCGTCCTTGGCTATGTCAGTTCCGTTTGTAGAACGCTGCATGAGCACCTTCACGGCGCGGTCTGAGAGAATCCATACGCCGATGTCGGTGAGGTAGAAATGGTCGGTGAGCAGCGCCGAGAGCGTCTCCACCGAAGGCTTCTGAAGCATGCATTTCAGTTCGGTGGGCTTCTCGCGGGTGCTTACGAACACGCCGTGGTCCTTCGCAATCTCGGGGCCAAGCCACAGGCCGTAGCATACGATGTCTGCGTCCTCGGGTATCGGCTGCAGCGGTTCTGTGGAGCGTATGTACACGTCGCCACTCACTATCATCGTGTTCAGACCGCGCGGGGTGATGTCCATGATGCGCTGGTAGAGCGGCACCTGCAGCGACAGCAGGTTCTGGTTCAGACTCTGTCCGCGCTCCCAGCGGAACACCGGCAGCGGCGTGAGTATCTTGCCCGACGGAGCGTAAGACGGCAGACGTCTGCTCTGTCCGCCGGCGTGCAGCAGCAGTCGCTTGTCGGCTGCCAGCCATTCGTCGAAGCTCGCAGCGTCGGCGTTCTGAGCTTTATAGTCCTCGTAAGCTGCGCGCAGCAGCCATGTTGTGCCGCCGCCCGAACCGAGTTTCTTGCCCACAGGGTCGTTAGTACAGAACCACTCGCTCTGCGGCAGTTCGGTTATGTCGTGAAAACTGCCCACAAGATTTGGGGGCAACGATAAAAGTTTCTTCATTTGCTGTCTGTATTTTGTGTTAAGTATTTATATATATAATAAGGTGTGTGTTGAGATGGTGAGATGTTGAAATTTGCATATGTCACCATCTCACCATCTCACCATCTCACCATCTACTCGTACAGATAGAACATGCGTTCCATCATCTGCCACTTCTCGTCGCTTGTGGCGTCCGCCGAGCAGTTCTGGAACTCAGCCACATGCTTCTCCCATTCCTCCTGGCGTGGCAGGGTAGCGAGGCGCTCCATAGCCGTATCCCAATCGAAGTCTACCGGCGCATCCACTATCATTACCAGTCGGTTGCCCAAGATGTATATCTCCATCTCAAGAATACCCACCGTCTTGATGCCTTCCTTTATCTCATCCCAGAAATGCTCCCGGTCGTGAGCCTCGCGGTATTTGCGAATCAGTTCGCTGTCGTCCTTCAAGTCCATGGTCTGCACGAAACGCTTCGTCGGCACACCATACTCCTTACTCTTATATCCTTCTGTCATAACGATACAATTAGTGAATACATGTCTTTATCCTACAAAGTTACTGAAACAATTGAACAAAACAATAAAAATGCGCAAAATTGTGTTCCGAAAGTAGTTGTTTGGATATTTAATTGTAACTTTGCAAAACTATTCTTAGTGCTAAGTGTTTGACAAAACAAATATACTAAAATGTGGTTCAATTTTTTTAAGGAAATTATCTTGTGGCTTGCCGATCTCGATGCCCATCTTTTGCTAATCGTCAACGGTGCGCACAGCCCTTTCTTCGATGCCGTAATGTGGTGTATCAGTGGGCGTTGGATATGGGTGCCGTTCTACATAGTGCTCACGTATATGCTCTTCCGTCGTTTCTCGTGGAAACGCGCAACGCTATGTCTGATCACCATCGGATTGATAATACTCGCAGCCGACCAGACTTGCGCATCTCTCATTCGTCCCGAAGTGTGCCGTCTGCGTCCAGCCAATCTCAACAATCCGTTGTCGCATTTGGTGCATGTCGTCAACGGCTATCGCGGAGGCAGATACGGATTCCCCTCATGCCATGCAGCCAACACCTTTGCTCTCGCTATGTTCATGTCGCTCGTCTTCCGCAACAAGCGGTTCACGGTGATGATGTTCTCCTGGGCTATCGTAGTGAGCTACTCGCGAATGTATCTCGGCGTACATTACTTCGGCGACCTTTTCTGCGGAGCCAGCGTCGGCTCGCTCTTCGCCGTCCTCTTCTATTCGCTCCTGAAGTTCCTATGCGAAAAGCTGAAGATATACCCATTCTCCAATCCCCTCATGTCTTGAACATTCTATCCAATCATAGTAAGGTATGGCGCTCGCCATACCTTTTTTCATGCCTTAACCGCAGCTTTTGTCCTTTGGTGGCGTCCGCCATCCGATCAGATTCCGTCCGCCGTCCGATCAGATTCCGTTCGCCATCCGATCCGATTCCGTCCGCCATCCGATCAGATCCCGTCCGCCGTCCGATTGGACATCGTACGCCATCCCCCTTAGTAGCGGAGGTCTCCGGCCTCCGCAGCACCACGTCGAGTGCAAATAAAATAGCGCAGTTGGCAATGCAAATGTAGGAGGCTACGGCATTCCTACAGCTGATTTTAGCATCGTCTGTTGCTATTTTTAGCATAGTCGGGTGTTTTTCTTTACATCCTCTACTGCAAATCCTCCCGCTTTCTGCTGCGGAGGCTTTTACCTCCGCTACTATTTCCCCCTCGCTCGCGTATAATATTATAATGTGTACGCCCACAATTATGTGTTTTTAATTGTAAATATCTGTTAAAATCAAACTGAAAATCCAACTTTTTCCTGCAAAAGTTTTGGAGGTTTGCAAAAAAGCTATACCTTTGCATCCGCTTTCGAGAAGCAACCCGATAAGCCAAATGAACAGAACGAAGCTTGCTTCGGTTATGTCATGGCGAGGGTTGGTATCTAACGAACGAAACCTCAAGCAAAACGAGAGGTTGAAAAGCGAAACAGGAAGCGAATAAAGAAAAAGAGTTCTTTGAAAAGATTTACATAAG
>ERZ1673734.874-NODE-874-length-21790-cov-7.258247_pt1 | contig 21790 bp, 22 predicted proteins | sample MGYA00580199_ERZ1673734 | MGnify/ENA primary metagenome ERZ1673734 (study PRJEB41218, sample SAMN15661742) | gut metagenome | host: Homo sapiens | place: Canada: London | collected 2015-08-20/2019-03-30 | study: EMG produced TPA metagenomics assembly of...
TACACGAGCTACGAGTAGAGGAAGTCGTCGTGTCTACCATCCTCATCGTTATCAGACCAGGAGCCTTCCAAGTCGTCGTCCTCAACCTCATGACCTATCAGGCCGCTTTGATAAAGGCCAATCTCATACATCCTCGACTTCAACTCTTCATGAGCGCTGCGAATCGCCAACACGGTAGCCCCGAGATGCAACACACCGTTGAGATCCCGCTGTAGCTTGTTCACGCGCAACAGACAGCCCAAGGTGTGCACACCTAGAAGCCACTCGGTACGTGCTGAGCCGGACGTTCCTTCATTCCTATCGAAGACGAACGTGATTTCGACTTTGTTGACGCGTCGTCGCCCCCGAACCATGTCCGCGCCGGAGCCGTCACTAGGCATATCCGTGAAATGATAGGAGCCCTGTACGAACACCAGGTCACCAGGAGTGACCAGAATATCGAGCGTGCTCCGATCCAAGTCATCCGAGATATTCCTGACACAGGCATGATCCATGGCAGCCCGCAACATGTTACTCATGTAACGGTGCAGGCTGTGCGATGGTGCCTGGCCGACGTACAAAAGACCCTCTCTGGTGCAAAGGTAGCCGTCCTCGTCACAGACCCCATTGCGAAGAGCCGCTTGATATCCCTGGAGCTGAGTAACATCCACTCCGACGTTTTCGGCAATTTCGAAAACCCTGAGGTGATTGAAGTACCACCACTGGCAACTCATTAGCTGAGTGGCTTTGAATATGGCCAAAGGATCGAGCCGGCTCACATCTTGTTCCCACGCCGCCTTTTCCGCCTTGAGCCGATCAGCGGTGAGCGTAAGCTCCAGAGCATGCGTGGAGTGCGCCTCCCCATGGTGGATAGAGCAGAGGACTGCGAGGTTGGCAGGCGAGTGGTCTCGGCTTTCCGCCCATGATTTGATGTGGTGAACGATGACCGGGCGCTCAGCGTTTCGACAGACACAGCAAACCCAGCGATTGTCGTAAAGGGTCTTGATGAGGACATCCAGTGGTATCGGCGGCCTGCCTTTCCCGAGGATTTTGGGCACGACCGATTCACTGAGCCCCAGCTCCAGCAGTTTCTCCGGACGTTGCAATTGAAGCTTCGCGAGTGTCCATTTCTCTTCCCTCAGCCTCCTGGCCAACCCACTGTCTATCCCTCGTGCCATGAGGGCCCGTTCAACTGGATTTCTAGTCACGAGCTCGATTCCGTTTTGAGATCAGTGGAAGATTAACCCATGGCAACGTGCGCCACTGCTTGAGCTATCGAAGGTCATTTGCAGTACCAGAAAGCGCCCCTACACCCATGGAGTTAGCGGACATGATTCGCGGCCAGTCGCTACCCCTCGTAGGCTGGGATACCCATGCGCCACAAAGCATTTCGATGCTTCGCACGCACGAGGGCTGTGATGGGAGCTTTCAGCCCCCTGTTGTCTGACACGGGTGTGATTTCAGACGGACTGATCCCAGCAAAAAAGCCTTATTGGTTTGACGTCAAAGCATAAGCAGCAGCCTGCGGCTGCAAAGGAAAGCGATTTCTCCTTGTCCCCCGGCCCACCCGTTCCAATCTCAGCTTCACACCAGACCCGCAAACCGTGTGATCTAGAAGCCGTAAATATCAGATGAAAAAGCCGTCGTTATCCTGTGCCTTACTGAGGTGTCTGGGCCAATGCAGCTTTTCTTTTGCTCTCAAATATAAAAGCTCCGTCTCGCTTGAAAAATTTCAAGAGGGGGGGTGGGCTGAAGTCGTCGCAAATCCGAACATTATGTCGCCTAGATGAAAGGTTGTACGACACTGGACGGCGATATAGTCAAAATTGGTTCAAGACAAACTCAGTGAAGGGCTCAAGCGGCTCGACCAATGACCCAGGTGGCCCGGCCAAGGCACTCGAAAATCGCGTCACTACCCTACTTAAGGTCGAACCGAGATGAGCGTACCTTCAGACGAATGACGGAGAGGCGGGCAGGTCACGTTCGCCAGGCTCTGCCACAAAGAGCTCATAAAGCCAACTACTGGCCGCTATCGAGGCTTGCAAAAAGATTAAGAAGATAGTCTTTTACAAAAATCAAATTTGGTGCCTTCAAAGAGCGTTTATTCCACACGAGATACAGGTTATTGCAAGGCGCCTCATTTAGCGGGGTAGGTGATAGCAGCGCACCGGTCTTTATCGAGTCTTCACAAATGAAGTCAGGTAAAACCGTCCACCCCTGCCCTAGTGCCACAACCTTAGTTATCATTCGGAAATCCGGTATGGTCAGAGCTGCTTGAATCTGCAATGGGCTCGCGAACATGGAGGCCCACAGCGTCCTAATCAAAGGCAAATCTTCGTCGTAAGCTATGAGAGGGACATCTAAAAGCTGCTCGCAGGTTGGTTGATGACCCAGCAGTTCCAGATGTTTTGGAGCATAAACGAGCATCATTCGCTCTGTGAGTATATGCATGTAGCCATGTGATTGCTCGTCAGGGAGCGACGCTGTAATTGCAAAATCTACCGAACCTGCCGCAAGCAGATCGTAGATTTTTGCTTTATTTCCGGTACTGACTCTCACTCTATACCCCTGCTCCATCAGAGGAAGTAGCTGGTGAGCAAGCTTACAATGAATAAAATCAGGCGGGCCGACGATATGGACAGTTCCGCCACGGACATGCCCTAACTTCATTGAGTTCACCTTATTTTCAAGCAAGTCGAGGGACGGGGCAACTGATCGGTACAATTCTGTGGCAGCGGCAGTAGGCTCTACGCCCCTAGGCACTCTTTCGAATAGCTCTTTACCAATGAATGCCTCTAAGGCCTGGGCATGCATTGAAGCTGCAGGCTGAGTAATGCCAAGGTGCTTTGCGGCCTTGGTGATTGACTTCGAACGATAAATTTCCAGAAAACTACGAAGATAAATTAAGTAATTCATAACACTTAACCTACGCTCCCAAATGAGCCTTGCAATCTGACTGTAAGGCCGCGATTAACCGCCTGATATATTCGTCGTGGATATTGTTGGCCACCAGCCTTTCGTATAGCTCACGCACATAGTCTGAATTGCTACCTATTGGGCCAACTGCCATAGAAATCAGAGGTGCCACCGTCTCAGGGGAACTATCAGATTCGTACATCGGGTGTTCGGGGTCGCTTACGAACGTAATCGCCCTAACCGTTTGGCCGTCGGCGAGATCCACCCAAGCCCATGTCGGTCTATAGAATCCAGCTACCATCTCTCGAATCCACACAAGCGTTAACTCATGCTCTAGATTGTTCTCCGATAACCTAAAGGCCAACCCCTTAGTTAAACCTCCCGGCTCAAGCGCAAGCATTCGGCCAGGTAGGTCACAACTGGCCCGCCCGGAGAGCAAACGGATGCAAAACCTGCGCTGCCAGCCACTCAATATCCCCCAGCGCGACTCCTCGAATATCAAGAGCGGGTTCCAGATAAGTGAGCCATAGGTAAATAGCCAGACAGGAGCGCCTGGATGGCGCTCCTCCAAAGTTTGATACATGGATTCAACAATCTGATCGAGAGTCCAACGCGTTCCCATAGGTAAACTTGCCTCTACGGCTTTAAGAAAGTCACCATTAGCGAGACTTTCGCGTGTCAACATCTCATAACCTCCATATATCAGCTTGGTGTCGCCTTTGCAGCATGCATAGCAGATTTAGCCGCTGAAATTTGCATGATCACCAACAGTATTCCCAGCGACGCCGCTACCGCCCCGATGAGCCCAACGTACTCAAGACCAAGCTTGGTAATAGTGATTCCACCTAACACCGAACCCAGGGCAATGCCAGAGTTAAAACCTGCAATATTCAAACCTGCAGCGACACCTTGGGCATTGGGTATATGGAGTTCAGCCACTTTGATCAAACGAGCTTGCAATGCAGGAACAGCTGCGTAGGTGAACAAACCTAAAAGGGCGACCAGAATGGCCATAGCAAATGGAGAAGAGGAACCGATCCACATAGCCAACGAAACAACGGCAACCCCAACTACGACAATTGTACTCGCGGCGTTCGTACCTAGTCTGTCCGTGACTTTGCCGCCCAAGACGTTCCCCACAGCTGCCGTGACCCCGTACAACAGCATAAATGCGCTAATTGAGGTCATTTCAACGCCCGTGACCTCATTCAAAAGAGGGGTAATGTAGGTGTAGGCGGCGAACGAGCCGGCATACGCGAAAACCGTAACCAGAGCTCCGAGAAGCAGCTTCCCGTGCAAAAGAGTAGCCAAGTTCACCCATGGGGAGTTCTTTCCGGCAGACAAAGTCGGGAGCGGATCGCGCATCCCAAAGAGCAGACCAATGAAGCCAATAGCCCCAAAAATACCGACCGCTCCCAAGATCAAACGCCAGGATACGGTCTCACTGAGGTAAATGCTGATTGGCACGCCAACCGCCAGTGCAAGCGTAAAACCACCAAAAACCACCGCAACAGCGCTACCGGCCCGGTGCGGCCCTGCCAGTCGCGCCGCAGTACTTGACGCTGCGGCCATGAACAAACCATGTCCCATGCCCGCTGCAAAACGCGCCAGAAGGATGATGCTTATGTTTGCGGTTATAGGAGCCACCAGTGCGCCCACAGTAAATACGAAAGCTGCGATAAGCATGACCTTCTTTCTCGGCCAGTTGGCAGTTAGCGCAGTCAGTACTGGTGCTGCGAAGACTGCACCTAGCGCATAAGCTGTCACTGTAGCGCCTGCGGTTTCAACCCCGACGCTTAATTCATCAGCCATGATGCTAGTCAAGCCAATGGGCACAAACTCTGCAAGCCCAAGCGCAAAAGCGCTCACTGCAAATATGTAAATCACGAAAGGCATTGTAAAACTCCGGGAAATTAGCACGAAGATCCGGAGTTTGAGTTATAAATAAATAGATTAAAAATCAACTCTTGGTTGCATGCCCATAATTTAAATTATGGGTAATGACAAAGGCCTTCAAGCCCTATCAGCTAGCCCGCTCAGAGTCGCTCACGAAATACTCGAAATAATTACTTCCCTGAGCTTATGAGCATCAAGCATTCCAGAGTAAACTTTTTGGCCAATCGCCATACTAGGCACGGCACGGATACCGATCCGATGAGCGTATTCGAGTTCTTTGTCGTGCCGCTGGCCACGCATTGCGGACTCCAGGATCTCCTGCAGCGATTCTGTGGGCAAGCCTACAGACGCGGCCACATCGCGGATGACAGTAAAATCTCCGATGTTGAGATTTTCCTGGAAGAAAGCTATCAGCATAGCTTCAGCGTATTCGTTTCCTAGGCCATGCTCTTTTGCATACTGCAGTACTAACAAAGGATCACGCGTGTAGGGTTGCGGTGAAATGCTGGGTAGCTTAATAGAGATGCCCATTTTTTCCGCCGCAGGATACACGCCATATTTCCAAGCAGAGGGGAGATACTCGTCCTCAGGACGGAGGGTTGGCGTGGGATATTCGCGGAGCTCGAAAGGCATCATTTCGATATCCACATCAAGCCCCTCAACTGCGGCCTCCAAGCTTTTTTTACCAAGCAGGCAGTAAGGACACACGAAGTCGATCCAAACTTGTATCTTGAGTTTGGAGCCCTGGGGCTGAGCACCTTCAAGCATATTCATAAAAAACCTCTGTAATCACGCACCTTGCGAGAGCGATTTCAACAGCCGCTGACAAGTCCTGATATCAGTAGAAAAAACGGCACCCATGGTGAGTGAGTGCCGCTCGGCTAGTTAGCCGATAAAAACGTTAGGCGAGTTCACTATCCTTGATGTCAGCGACCGGGCCGAGGATAGATGGGTCGAAATCAACCAGCGACTCACCACGGGCGAAACGGCTAGGGAAGTCCGGGTTCGCCAGCGCGCCTTTACCCAAAGCGATGATATCTGCGCCATCTTTGATGACATCTTTGATGTGATCTACCTGGTGCAGGCTGCCGTTGGTGATGATGACCTGGTTAGGGGCGTAGCGGCGTGCGAGCTTGACGAAGCTGTCGCCCCCTGTCGCAAACGCAGGTTGCCAGGCCTCGAATTCGGTAACGTGAATGAAGTCGACGCCGGCATCTGCCAGTGAGCCGAATACCACTTCCGCACCAGCCTCACCTTCAGCCCACTTGTGGAAGAAGTCGTTAACCTTGCCTTGGGAGATACGTACGCCCACAGTCGCGCTGCCAACAGCTTGGCGTACGGCCCTGTAGACCTCCAGAATCAGGCGAACACGATTCTGAACGTCGCCACCCCATTTGTCAGTTCGCTGATTGGAGAAGTCAGTCAGGAACTGGTCTAGCAGGTAGCCGTTTGCACCGTGAATCTCGACGCCGTCAAAGCCTGAAATCTCCAGAGCACGCAGAGCCGATTTTGCGAAGCCATCGATAGCGTCAGCGATATCTTCTTCGGTCATAGCCTTGGGAGTTGGATACTGGCCGCTCCCGTAATAGAAGCCCATTTGCTCACCCTTGGGGGTGACAGCCGATGGGCCTGCGGTGATGTGCGAGAAGCGGTTGCCTTGACTGAGCGCACCGGCATGCATCAGCTGGGCGAAGATTTTGCCGTCATGTTTATGAACCGCGCTGGTCACTGCACGCCAAGCCTGAGCCTGCTCAATATCAGTAATGCCTGGCTGGAACTGGTAGCCCTGGGCGAAATTCTGATCGGTATAAATGCCTTCGGTGATGGTCAGCCCGAAGCCGCCCTTCGCAAAACGCTCGTAGTACTCAACCTGGCGCTGGGAGGCGAGACCTTCTTCGCTTGCACTGATGCGGGTCATCGGCGCCACCGCGAATTTATTCTTCAGATTTACCTGACCAATATCGAAAGGAGTTAGAATCTGTTGGATGTTCATAGTCATCGCAAAACCTCGTCAGTTAGGATGGAAAGCTAGGTTGCTGACGAAGGTATCGCCATTGCGGGGCTAGTAGAAGCCGCGCCACGCGATAAGGCGGCATAACGAAATAGGATATTAAGATGCAAGTCGCTGAAGTTGAAGCCTTTGTTGCGATCGCGGCCAGTAACAGCTTGTCAGGCGCCGCCAGAAGACTAGGCGTTTTGCCAATGACCATCTCCAGGAGGCTAGCCTCTCTCGAAGAAGAACTGGCGGTGAGGCTAGTTCATCGAACCACCCGGTCTGTGTCACTGACACCTGAAGGCGAACTCTACCTTCCTTATGCCCAAGCAATGCTTGACGCAAACGAAGCAGCGAGGGCAGCTATCCTTACCTGTGCTGGGGCCGCCAGTGGGCTTCTAAAGGTAACCGCCCCCACGGTGTTTGGGCAGGCTGTCATCCTTCCAATGATTCCGGAGCTCCTTGAGGAGAACCCTGCATTACGGATAGACCTGACACTATCAGACAGCATTGTCGATATCGTTGGCCTGGGTATCGACGTAGCCATCCGGATCGCCACACTCCGCGATTCAGCCCTAGTCGCTCGTCATCTGGCGCCAAACCCTCGCGTGATCTGCGCAAGCCCATCCTACCTACAGCGTAAGGGCATTCCCGGCACACTGGAGGAATTGAGGACGCACGACTGCATAGGCCTGCACTCAATGCCATTTTGGCCACTCATGAAAGATGGAGAAGGGTGTTCGGTCAAGGCCGAGGCTGCGTTCAGCGCCAACAGTGTGGAAGCTGTGAGAAGGGCTGGAAAAGTCGGACTCGGGATTGTGATGCTCTCCTACTGGGATGTCCGCACCGACCTGGCAGACGGGAGCCTGCAGGAGATCAAGCTGGCGGACGCTGTCCCGGAAAATTTGTCCATTACAGCGCTCCTGCCCACACGGCAGCAGGTACCTTACCGGGTCAAAGCCTTCCTCGATAAACTTAGCCAGGTACTTGCCGTTGCTGAGTGATGGTGGGAAACCGTATAGGCTCAATCACTTGCCCGCCCTAAGGAAATCAGCCCATTTGCGAACAAGGTAGTTATGCTCATCCATCACTGAGTTCCAGACACTGATACGGCTCACCCGCTCGGCATAAGAGCCACCCTCTCGGTTTTCTCCAAGTTCAATGAGCGGCTCACCATCACTCCCAAGCAACTGTTCGCGGGCGGGCTTGCCTTCATACCAATAATCCCACTCCGCAGACGACAGGTGATCGCGAGCTCGCAGAGGATTGGAAATATAGAAGCCTTGTCGAGCCATCATCGCGCCTGGCCAACCTGCCAACCACCAGTTCAGATAGGCGTAAGCCGCATCTTTTACTGCACCATCTACAGCACGAGACAACGACAAGCCGCCGAACCAGCCCCTGTAGCCCTCTTTGGGGACTGCTTGGCGATACTGAATCCCTTCGCGATGCAGTTGCATCAACGCTGGAGACCAAACACTCTCGATGTGAACGTTGGGGCCAAGCATGAGCTTGCCTGCATCACGATCATCAGACCAGAAGGCGGCAAAATGGCCTTGGCGTTGAAGCTTGATCAGCACATCAGCAAGCTGGTCAATCTCATCCAGCCGGAGGTTGGCAATGCAGTCGAACTTGGCCAGGCCCTTCGCCTGGACTGCCAACGCAGCGTCCAATGCCCCGATAGCGGCATCACTCTGCAAAGCCACATGGCCGCACCAGCTGGGATCAACAAGCCACGACCAACTTTCGTTCTCGATGGCAAACCCTGGAGGAAGAAGATCTGGTCTATAGGCAAAGCTGTCCGCGTTGTGCGTGAGCGGTAGCATGCTGATGGAGTCGGTTGGGCGATTGGCCAAGCTACGATCATGCTGAACATACAAACGGTCGCAAGGCAGACTACCGCCCGCCAGCTCATCGTCAGCGTGAAGTCTGCCCCGCTTGGCCAGATCATTGATCTCATCCCACAACGCGACTCGCCTGATATCGATGGGTTGGATAGCGCCGGCAGGCCAGACAAAATCCATGCTATGGAACCACTGATCGTAAAGGTCGTAGCTTTCGGGGTGCATCAACGCAATGCGCTGAACCGTTTGCACGTCGTGGATTTGGTATTCAACCCGGATGCCCAGCTCTTGCTCCGCTCGTAAGCGAATGGATTCCAGCAAGGTGACAGAGGTACCCAGTACTCTCAACGTGACAGGGCCGCTCATGCAGCACGCCCAAGACGATTCAAGAAGGCTTCAAACGATCTACGCAGAAGCTTGGTGTCCAGATCACGCACGATGATTACCAAACGGGATCGACGCAGTCCATCAGGCCAGCTGCTGAGGTGAACTGGCGAATGAAGGCAGTGCTGCACACCGTGAATCACGATAGGTTGCTCAGAGTCGATCACGCTCAAGATCCCCTTGACCCGAAGAATTCGTTCTCCGTGGCATCTTAACAGCATGGAAAGCCAGACCCCGAAGGCAAGCCAATCCAGAGGCTCATCGTACTCAAGTGCACAGACTTGTGCGCCGCCGTGCTGAGGTTGCTTGGTGGGTGCAAAAAGTTGCCACTTCGCAACCTCCTCGTCGGGCTCCTGGCTTTTGAGCCCTTCACCAAGAAGCTGCTCATCACCTTCCACCACTGTACTTGCCAACTCTATCGAAGCAGATGGGTTGAGGGTCTGCAGGTGTTCCAATAACTGATCAAGCATTGCTGCGCTAACCAGATCCGCCTTACTCACTAGAAGCCGATCAGCAGCTGTCACCTGGCCCAACCACTCGGGATGAATCCGCTCCTGAAGAGAGGCATGCAGCGCGTCGACAACCGTCACCATCAGACCTACGTGATACCGACCTCGAAGTTGGGGATCCCGCTGCAAAGTTGCAAGAATCGGTGCAGGATCCGCAAGGCCAGTCGTCTCCAATAGCACTCGACGGAAAGCAGGGATGTCCCCGCGACTTCGCTTGTCATTCAGATCGATGAGCGCTTGTTTGAGATCCCCACGCACTGAACAGCAGACGCACCCACTTGGCAGAAGCACCGTGTTGGGAGCGATTTCCTGCACGAGAAGATTATCGATCCCAACCTCGCCAAATTCGTTAATGAGCAGAGCGGTCTCGCCCATGTTTTCATTGGCCAGCACCCGTTGCAGCAGGGTGGTTTTCCCACTGCCCAAGAAGCCGGTCAGCACATTGATCTGAAGGCTCATGCCGGCGTCTCCAAATGATCGAGAATCCTCGGATCAAGGGGATCAAGCTTACGTCCAAGAATCTCCTCGGCTGTCTGCCAGAGCTGTTCCAAGCCTGAGGCAATACCTTGTTTCCCAGTGGGGCCCTGAACCAAATACGAAGCGCCCTGGACATCACTGACTTTGAGCCTGAAGGGTGCTACCACATGATTAATCGAGGCGATTCGGCGCAAGCGCTCGCGGCGACCGGGGAGACTTGCGTCTATAGGATCGCTCCAGTGAACGTCCTCACCGATCAGGCCACAAAGTCCACACATAGCTCACCTCAAGGCATTACGTCGCCCGAATTTGGGTTAAGAGTTTGGCCTACGAACAAGTTCCCACCAGGCTCAGAGGCAAGCAACACCGCGATCGGCGCCACCTCTTCAGCCTTACCGAATCGACCCAATGGCAACTCTTTAGCCTTGGCAGCCTTCCACTCCTGACTGATCCCTTCGACAAGCGGGGTTTCAATCGGCCCTGGAGCCACGCAATTGACCAGGACGTTGTCCTTGCTCACCTCCAACGCCAGAGACTTGGTGAAGCCGATCACCCCTGCTTTGGCTGCAGCATAGTGAGTCAGTTGAGCACCACCTTTGATACCGAGCTGAGAGGCGATGTTGATGATGCGACCCCATTTCTGTTCCAGCATATGAGGTAGAGCACGCTGGCTTGCGACGAATACGCTGGTTAGATCCACCCGCAGCATTTCGTCCCACATTTCCTGGGTGAGATCCACGCACGAAGCCTGAGTCAGCATACCGGCATTATTCACCAGAATATCGATGCCACCGAGGGCATCGACGCAGGCATCTACACCAGCTTGAGCGCCCTCCCTGCTACCTACATCAGCAACACACTCGATCACCAACACGCCTCGGTCACGACACTGGTTCGCTACGACAGCCAAGCGGTCGGAGTTTCGGTCGCACAACACGAGCTTGGCGCCTGCATCAGCATACGCATAGGCGATCGCCGCGCCGATACCGCTACCTGCTCCGGTGATGACAGCACGTCGGTTTCGCAATGGTTTCATTCTTGTTCTCCTCGCAGCCGCAAGGAGACCTTGCGGCGTTGTGATTTTTTACTCAGGCCAGCGTACGGTCAGACCGCCGTCGATGATGATGCTCTGTCCAGTGATGTAACTCGACTCCCGACCGGTCAAGTAGCAAACGAGGTCAGCAACCTCGCTTGCTCGACCGACCCGACCCAGAGGAATCGCTTTACCTGCTTTGGCCAGACCATCTGCCCCCAGCGAATTCTTGCTGTCCAGCGATTGAGGGGTTTCGATCAAGCCAGGAATGATGGTGTTGCAACGGATGCCTTTGGATGCGAACTCCACCGCAAGGGAGCGGCAGAGACCTGGAACGCCGGCTTTGGCAGATGCGTAATGAGAATGCTCTTGCCATCCGTATACACCACCAGCGATCGACGAAATGGCAACCATGGCCCCGCCCTCGCCGATATAACGGCTCGCGCTGCGGAAAGTGCGCATCACCCCTGTAAGGTCGACATTGAGCATTTCATTCCACTGCTCATCCGTCATCTCCAGCAGCGGTGCTTTGCGCAAAAGCCCAGCGTTCGCGACGGCATAGTCGAGCCTGCCGAAGTGTTCAACTGCAGCTGCGGCAATTGCGTCCATCGAGGCGCTATTGGTGACGTCCATCGGTACCATCAAGCACTCACCGCCCGCTACTTCTACGAGCCGCTGAGTCTGGGATGGGTCATGCGGGTCACCTGCCAAGTAACCCCCAATCACGCGCACACCTTTCTTTGCGTACGCAATTGCAACCGCTTGGCCAATGCCACTGGCAGCTCCGGTGACCAACGCTACGGGTTGAGACATAGTTACAATTCCTTATTATTTGACTGAATGGGGTTCTACGTGGCGGGCTGCGAACATCACTAGTCCCGATAGGAAGCAAGGCAGCGCGCCAAACCAAAGGGCAGCACTGTGCCATTCGCCCCCGGTGGACAACACACTGGTGATCCCCAGCCCAGCAACAATGGCGCCGATAGGGCCCATGGCATGGACGATTGCGCCACCCGTAGCACGAATGCTGGTGGGGAAGCTCTCACCCATGAAGAACAACATTGCGGAGTACGGGCCGGTGAGGAAGAAAAGGCCCAAACTGTACAAGGTGATAACCGTGATCAGATCACTTGGCGCTTGGATCATCGCGAAGAACGCCAATCCACCACACATCCAACCGAGAGCAACGGTGTTGCGCCGACCGATCCGATCGCCCAGCCAACCGTGAACGAGGTAGCCAATGAATCCAACGAGGTTGGACAGGACAAGGATCCAAAGCGAGTTCTCGAAGGACAACTTGTGAACGCTCACGATGACTGAGGTGCCTAGAACACTGAAGACTTGAATGGCCGACCAGTTGAGGAGAATCGCTAAGCTCAGAACTAATGTAGGTCGCAGTGCTGCGCCACGAAATGCTGCCGCAACGCCTGCTTTGGCATGCTCGTCATAGTCGACCTGATATTCACGAGCCAGGCTGCGCGCTGCGGACTCATCCCCCGCCTTGCGCAATTGGTTGATCCGCTGATGCACCTGGAACTGAGGGCTTTCTTTGAGTTTGCGTGCCAGGATCGCCACAATCAGCGCAGGCACCGCAGCAAAGATGAAGCAACCCTGCCAGCCAATGTGGGGCAGCAGCAGCGCAGTAAGACCTGCTGCAATCAAAGCACCTACCGGCCAACCACTTTGCACCAAGCTGTAGACAAACCCCCGACGCTTGATCAGCTTTGGATCGGTCGAGGCCGCATACACCTCGGTAAGGTATGTAGCGTTGACCCCTTCCTCGGCATAGCCCAGACCTGCGACTGAGCGAACCGCAATCAAAGGCCCTTTACCCATACCTGCACATACTGCAGTGAGTGCTGAGCAGAGCGCAGTACCACCGATGGTAAAGATAATCCCTCCGCGTCGACCGATCTTGTCTACGAGAGGGCCTACGATGAACGCGACGACCGCGCCGCCAACCGCTACCCACGTGGCGATTTCCGCCTGTTCAGTTTCGCTCCAAGTGAAATGCCCACCCATGACCGGCAGAAGGGTGCCAAACAAGATGAAATCGTAAACTGCAAAAACCCAAGCAAAGAAGGCAATCCAAGTCGCGTATTTGACGTCTTTGGATTCAAGTTGTATTGGCTTCCATGCACCAGACTCGGTGACTGGCGTCGTCGTGGTGGCTTGCGTAGTGGTCATATCGGCATTTCTCTTGTTTTTTGATGCGCTTATAAACTTGCTAACCGAAGCATTTAATCAACGCTTACGCGGTTGGCGCCGGATAAAGTCGTCAGCGATTTCGTCCATAGTGACGAATTTCACGCCTTCATGACTTTTCATGTGCTCGATAAAGCGCTCAAGCATGAGCAGTACTTGAGGTCGACCAGAAACATCAGGGTGAATCGTGATTGGGAAAACTGCATAGTCATTTTCGCGGTAAACCCAATCAAATTGATCGCGCCACATTTCTTCCAAGTGGCGAGGATTTACAAAGCCATGGCTATTAGGCGACTTTTTGATAAACATCATCGGTGGAAGATCATCGAGGTACCAGTTGGCTGGAATTTCAACCAAGTCGGTCTCTTCACCCCGAACCAGCGGTTTCATCCAGGTATCAGGGTGTTGGCTGTAATCTATCTTGTTCCAGCTATCCTTCACCCGAACGTAGTAAGGGTGGAAGTCGTTATGCATCAAGCTGTGGTCGTACTTGATACCCTTCTTCAGGAGCAGCTCATTGGTGACATTGCTGAACTCCCACCAAGGTGCCACGTATCCGGTAGGCCTCTTGCCAGAAAGCTTGGTGATGACTTCAATCGACTTGTCCAGAACGATCTCTTCTTGTTCTGGCGTCATCGCGATCGGGTTCTCATGGCTGTAACCATGAATGCCAATTTCATGGCCTGCCTGTACCACCGCTTTCATTTGCTCGGGGAAGGTTTCCACCGAGTGACCAGGGATGAACCACGTTGTACGCAGGTCATATTTTTCAAAGAGTTTTAAAAGACGCGGAGAACCAACTTCACCAGCGAAAAGACCACGAGAGATATCGTCAGGCGAATCCTCCCCACCATAGGAGCCGAGCCAACCTGCTACCGCATCGACATCAACGCCAATTGATACAAAAATTTCTTTCGCCATGATCTATACCTCTTTGTTATTCAAATATTCGCAGGCAAAAATTGCCCACACTCCGATTGACCTGTTACTTCTCGCCTCGAACATAAGGCTCGATTGCCAGTGCAGCTCGGAGCAGTTCCTCATCATTTCCACTAAAACTTGAAAGAAGGAAACTCGTAGGAAGCCCTGCGACTCCTGTTCCACTCGGCAGCGCAACGCCAGGCATGTCCAGCATGCTGCCAGGCATCGTCAACCTCAGAGTTGCCAAGTTGGTAGCAACAAACAGGTTGACGTCTTCTTCGAGCGGTGCCAGAAGCGGAGCGACATGACCTACCGTCGGTGTCACCAGGAATGCGCCATCCAACTCACGCGCGATTTGTGTTTTCAGTACCTCGGCAGCTTGGTACAAACGCACCTGCTTACTCGCTGGATAGGCTCGCGCAGCCTCAAGCCGCTTACGAACTCGCGGGTCTAGTTGTTCGGCATCCGGGCTATCGAGAAGCTCTTGATAAAGGGCAAAAGCCTCTGCACTCCCAAGCCATCCCATCTGCTCGATGACGTCCAGTGCCTGCTGAAATGCCTTGACCTTTTTTTGCTCAACCACTGCTCCTGCAGAGGCCAACCGCTCCAGTGCCGCGAGAAGATTTGCGCTGACCTCAGGCTGAATGCGCGAATCGCTGAGCAGGTCGACATCTACACGCAGCTTGAGACCAGCGATGGCAAGACCCGTGGTGTCCAGCGGCATGCCATCCTGATCACCTAGCAGGAGGTTATCGAGAACGATGGCATCACGAACGCTGTTGGTGATAGGCCCCAGCGAATCGAGAGAACTCGCAAGGGGAGTGACGCCGTCAAACGAGTAACGCTTTGCACTGCTTCGATAACCCACAAGACCATTGAAAGCAGCTGGCACTCGAATGGAGCCTGCAGTGTCAGTTGACATGCCGATCGGAGCGACGCCCTGCGCAACAGCTATAGCCGAACCTGAGGACGATCCTCCAGGTGCACGTACTTCGCCGGCAAAGCTGATATTGGTAGGCGTTCCGAAGTGGGGATTGAGGCCTAGGCCCGAGTAAGCCAGCTCGCTGAGGTTGGTCTTGCCGATACTCACCATCCCCGCCCGGCTAAGTGCTACGGCCAGTGAGCAATCCCGCGGTGCTGGTTGGTCGTGCAAACGCACTTTTGCACCAGCGGTCGTTACGCAGCCAGCCAGGTCGTAGAGGTCTTTCCAGGCTACCGGTACGCCATCGAAAGGAGACAAGGGTTGGCCTGCTTCCCAACGTGCCTTGGCAGCAATCGCTTCGCGCAGCGCTCGCTCCTCACACATGGTGATGAATGCTGCGGGAATCCGCTCCGCCTCCTGAAGCGCCTGCTCAAGGGCTTCTAACGGATCGGTTGTTCCATCGGCGAATCGCTGAGCCAAGGAATGAGCATCGGCAAACATGGCACACCTCTAAAATGTACATTTCAAAAATACATACATTTCATAAAGCATCGTCCGTGCCAAGTTTTTCCTTGAGAATGGCCAAAGATCGAGGGAGGGCTCTAGGGCTTGGGCCAAATCTGTCTCACACAATGCCTGGCATCGCTTTGGCTCGAATAATGTATCTTTTAAGAAATGATCCATTTTGGGTTGTTCGGTAACAAAGCGCCCCAAAATCGTTCATGGAAGTGTTACCGGTGTTCGATCACATCTCGCCCCGCTTGTGAGAAACTTACCCACCACGCTTCATGAGAGCCGTTTGATGTCTGCCATACTGCCATTGGAAGACCGTCCAGCTTCACGCTACGAGACAATCCGCAACACCCTGCGCGATGCGATCCTCGGCGGGCAGACGGTTCCCGGTCTCGTATTGGTAGAGGGGCCTTTAGCTGAGCTATTCGGCACGAGCCGCGTGCCGGTTCGTCATGCTCTCAACTTGCTCCATGAAGAAGGACTCATCCGCCGATTCGATGGCCGGGGTTTCCTCATTGATCCGGAGGGCACCACCGAAACCCCTCTGAGAGTTCCACTCACACGCAAGCTCTTGGGTTTAGAGCCGCAGGAAGACCTCATTGACTATCGTCCACTGGGTGAGCGCATTTACGATCACCTCGCGCAGGCGGTGATTCGCTTTATGGTCTTTGGTCATTACCGAATCGATGAGCAGAGCGCTGCGGAAGAGCTAAACGTCAGTCGGAATGTTGTCAGGGAAGCTTTGATGCGGCTTCGGGACAAAGGCTTGGTAGAAAAAGAACCCTACTCCCAATGGCTGGCCGGGCCATTGACTGCCCAGGCCGTGAAGCAAGACTACGAATTACGGATGCTCCTTGAACCTGATGCCCTGCGCCAAGGCGTCGAGCATGTTTCTCGTAGTGATCTTGAAGAGATGTTGGGCCGAGTGATCAGGGCTCAAGAAGCAGGTCGCCGTGTTCAGCGAACAGACATAGAACAGCTTGAGCAGGATTTGCATGTGACCTGCATAGCCGGGGTGAGCAATACCCGCATGGCAGCGGTCATTCGCCAATGCCAGATACCCATGAATGTCGGACGCGTCCTGCATGAAGCACTGCAGTCCAGCAACGACGAAGCGATGCTGGTGGAACATCGTCTGGTCTTCGAAGCCCTGCTATATGGAACGGTTGAAACCGCCTGCTCATGCCTGCGTGATCACATTTTCAAAGCCCGCGAGCGCACACTCCAGCGGCTCAAAGTGCTCTCAGTTCTTCCAGAGCCTGACGTACCAAGCTATCTCGAAAGACTTGCCTGAATGAAAGTGGCGCGCATACGCTTCGGCGATGGCAGAGGTCTTCAACATCCTGTCTGGGCCCCGCTGAGCTTTCAGCTCTGGGCATATCGTCAGTAGGCATAAATGCCGTGATCCATTCGCAGTAGCTCGCCACGGACATCTACGTATCCTGTAGAGGTACACAGCACCCTGCAGGCTGCCTGACGGCCCACACCCACCTGTACAACCTGATAACGCTCCTCACGCTGAACCTATAGGCCTGCAACCACTTATGGCTTCCGCCAACGCCACCGGAGTCGATCGTCCTGATCCATAACCCACATGCCCGACCAGATCGCCAGCCAAAATTGCGCCGTTACCAGCCACGGGATGCTCATGACCCAACCAATGGCTTTAGCACCCGCGCGCACCCAAGGGGCAGCGTATTTGGGCCCGCCTTCTGCGACGGGGACGTACATACCCGAACAGGAAAAAGTGCCAAACCACCGCCAGTAAATTTCTAGCTCCTGCTTGGCAAACTTCACCGCATCCAAATTCCAATGCATGTCCCAGCGCTCAGTCCACTGGGAGTTGAATGTCGACGTTTGGGTCAAGGTCTGGGTCATACCCTCCGGGATGAGGATAGTGCGACCATCACTCAATTCGATGCTGCCGTGACGAAAGCGGTAGGTGTCCAAAGAAAACCGCACCCTGTCATCCGCCACGTCGACAAGCTCGCACACTGGCTGGTTGTGCAACTTGAATACGGCGGGTGTCTCGTCTACATCCACTGCGATGATCCGATCTTGGTATTTGACCCCCATGCCTCGACCTTCGAACACACATTCAAAACGGTTGACGGTGTCTTGCTTTGCTCTCAGAGCAATTTTGGACACCTGAGGATGTGGATCAGTGGACTCCGCTAGATAAACGCTGAACTCCAGATGTTCGCCAAGCGGCTCCCAAAATGAGCCAAGGCCATGCCTACTCGTCCAGCGGCGATGTGAGTGGAGATACGTTTTGTAGAACAGGGCCTTCTCGACCCTCCTCCAACACCATCCAGCCGCGAAAGCCACGACTCCCCAGGGAACTGACAGGTTCATTCACTCTTCCTTTATCTAAACCATGCATAGCAGAGGCCGCGTGCGCCGTTGAGCACCTTGAATGGCATGATCGCCAACCACTGTCCCGGTAGGTATGGGGGCCAAGGAGCGGGAATACAATCAGGGGGAGGTCGCCGCGAGATTGACCTGATCTTGCCCGCCAACGCGCCTTGGGCGGCGGTTGGGTTGTAAATGCATTAGGAAAGGACGAACATTGATAGCTCAAAGCCACCACCATTGTGCAAGGAAGCTCTGCATGCAAGCCAAAACGCTCAAGTACCTAATTGCTGATCACGGCGTTTCCTTTGATGCCGCGACCATCATGAACGCACTAGTCAAAACCGGTCATGCAGAGGTATTCCAGTACGCAAGCACCACGGGTAACGGTGTGATGAAGTCATTCAAGCGGCTCACCGATCAAGCTGAACATCTCGGGTTCAACAAAGCCTCAATGGGCCATCCGTTCAAAACTGAGCCAAAGTTCTTCGCCGAAACCTTCGCTGACTTGCTGGATGTAGTGGTGCGTCAGCTCCAGGACGAAACGGCGGCGCTTACAGCAGCACGGGTCGGGTCAGTAGCCGTTTAATTGCATCAGCCACGCTAACCCAGTGCTGCAAGGTAATCATGGGAATGGGCGTATGAGTCCGGCACTGGCGCGCGCAAGCGGAGCGCGCAGACGTGAGGATGGAAGCCCGAAGGGCCTAGACCGGTCAGCATGACCGGGCTAGGTTCACGACAGCCGGCCCGGAACGGGCACGCCACACCTCATCATAAGCAACTCCCACAGTGCCCTTCCTAGCCTGACTCCCCCCTGCAATGGCTTTACGCCAAGAGCGCCCGTCATGAAATCGACCGAAGGAAACAACTGCGATGATCGACACCCAGCACAACCAGCGCCTGGTCAAGGCGTACGAACTCATAGATTTCATAGGCCAGGCGACTGACCTTGAAAGCCTCGTGCTGCTATTTGGCAGAGCTTACGGGTACATAGAAGCGCTCCGCGACGCCAAGATCTTGCCAGTAAGGCGTTCACGAGCATGGAGCAACAAGCCCGTGCGAATTTCCAAAAGACCAATGCCAAATTAGGCGTCAACGCAGGACAACCAGAGCTTGTCGCCCCGACATGGACAGCGACGCGATAAGGGTTTCCAGATACCGCGATAAGGCCCCCGAGATACACTAGAAGCATGCCCTACACGCAGCTAGATCTCCACATAACGATCTTCACGCGATCGCGTTACGGGCAGTCGCTAGGCGCGTCGAATGAAATTTAAAGCCTTCAGAGAAATCAAAGGGCGCACGTAGGGTACGCCCTGGGTTTGTCGCGATTAGTCGCCAATGCTCCAGCCTGAAGTGATCGGATATCGACGATCTCGTCCGAAGCCCCGTTCCGTCATTCGTGGCCCTACCGCTGCCTGCCGACGCTTGTACTCATTCAAGTCAACGAGGCGGATAACCTTGTGCACGATTTCCTTATCGAAACCCTGAGCCACGATCGCATCAGCTGAGTAGTCGTGCTCAACATACAGGCGCAAAATTTCATCCAACACCGGGTATGGAGGAAGCGAGTCCTCATCCTTCTGATCTGGCGACAGTTCTGCTGAAGGTGGACGATCAATGACGCGCTGCGGAATGACGTACCCGAGAGTGTTGCGGTATTCGCAGAGACGGAAAACCAGGGTTTTGGGGACGTCTTTCAGGACATCAAAGCCGCCAGCCATATCGCCATACAGCGTTGCGTATCCGACTGCCATTTCACTCTTGTTCCCGGTTGTGAGCACCAGGTAGCGTTTCTTATTGGAAATCGCCATCAGCATCGTGCCACGGCACCGGGCCTGGAGATTTTCCTCAGTGGTATCTTTCGCCAGCCCTTCAAATGCAGGCGCGAGGGTCGCAAGGAACGCCTCTACCATTGGAGCGATCGGCAGTACGCTGTATTTGACGCCCAGGATATCCGCTTCTTCTTTGGCATCGTCCTGGCTCATCTGAGCTGTGTAGTGGTACGGCATCATCACCGCTTCGACGTTCTCAGCGCCCAACGCATCCGCCGCAATCGCCAAGCAGAGCGCCGAATCGATGCCTCCTGAAAGTCCGAGGACAACCCCTTTGAAGCCATTGCGCTGCACGTAATCCTTCACCCCGGCGACCAAGGCTTGGTACACGCTTGCTTCGACGCTGAGCAACTCACTGATTGCAGCAGGGACTGGGGTCAGTGATTTGTGGCTGTTATTGGTCTCAAAATCGCAAACGAACAGGCCTTCCTCAAACGCCGGGGCACGCTGAGTGACCTTCCCGTATCCGTCGACTACGAAGCTGTTCCCGTCGAACACCAACTCGTCCTGACCGCCCACCTGATTGACGTAGACCATCGGGATCGAACACTCGCCTGCACGCCTAGCGAGGAGCTCTTCGCGCTCGACTTGTTTGCCTCGGTGGAATGGTGAGGCGTTGAGTGTGAGCATGACTTGCGCGCCGGCATCGCTCGCTTGTTTGAGCGGCTCGGAGAACCAGATGTCCTCGCAGATTGTGATCCCAACCTGTACTCCGAATAGGTTGACCACCGTCGGGCCGCCTCCCGGTTCGAAGTAACGCTTCTCGTCGAAAACTCGGTAGTTAGGCAGACGCTGCTTATAGTACCGCGCTACCTCCTCCCCCTCAGAAATGACGGCGCAGGCGTTGTAGCGAGGGCTGGTGTCACTGCCGAGGTCTTCCACCCAGGGGAACCCAACTACGACGGCGATACCATTAACCTGTTCTTTGATCTGAGCGAGAGCTTTCTCGATTCGGCTCTGCATGCTGGAGCGCAAAAGCAGATCCTCGGGCGGGTACCCGCACAGAGTGAGCTCTGGGAAGACGATGATTTGAGCCTTGAGATCATCGCGGGCCTTGCGGGAAGCCTCGATAACCTTCTCGACGTTGCCGAAGACATCCCCAACACGGATGTTCAGCTGGGCCATTACCACTCTCAAATGCTGCTCCATGGATCCTCCAGATATGCCTAATTTGGGATCTGCAAGATGCAGTGAAACTGCGGTTGGATGGTGCCGGCTTGGTGCCAGTCAACGGTCAGTCCGCTCTGGTGATTGGGATCAGGACAGGGAGCTTGGGACTGCAAAAATATGCAGGCGCTCAAAGCTGACGAGATACCTGTACCTGCCAATAGCAGCATCTTGCGATATCAAATCATTATGCCCTAACCACCCAAAATTCATGTGCCAAATTTGAAGGGTGCTTTCTGTGGGCTACCTCATTGCTACACAAAAAAAAACTTGTTTTTTTTCAGTGTGCAGGATTACAGTTTGCACATGGTTCGCCATACGAAAGTTCCGCTTATTTTACTGTGTAGTGTGCAGGTTTTAAGGGGGAGGAACCTGTGGGGCTTTTTCACCAAGTTTGGCGATGGCTCGTGCGACCTGGCCCCGCTCAGCGGGCTGGTGAAGAACCAAGTACGGGCCATTGCCCGTCACTTGGGTGCGCCAGAGTTTCTGGTCGAGAAAGTCCCCACCGCCGACCTCGAAGACCTCGCGCCGGGCAAACCCGACGAAGTCTCCCATGGCGTGACGTATGCCGAGATTGACGCGTTCCTGCACGGCGAGCCGGTGCGCGAAGAGGCGTTCAACATCATCTGCAGCACCTATGAGAAGACCCACCACAAGCGTGAGATGCCGTTCGCGCCGTGAGACCTTCTGCGCAGGCTGTGATCTTTACATCGCAGCCTGCGTACCTTGGCAGCGACTACGGCCATGCGCGGTCAGGCTGTAGGGGGGCGCTGACGGAAGTACTGGTCCACCCCGGCAAAGATCGCCTCGGCGATTTTGCGCTGGTGGCGGGTGTCATGCAGCC
>ERZ1673734.875-NODE-875-length-21774-cov-9.525669_pt1 | contig 21774 bp, 16 predicted proteins | sample MGYA00580199_ERZ1673734 | MGnify/ENA primary metagenome ERZ1673734 (study PRJEB41218, sample SAMN15661742) | gut metagenome | host: Homo sapiens | place: Canada: London | collected 2015-08-20/2019-03-30 | study: EMG produced TPA metagenomics assembly of...
CTGCAAATTTACCATTTCTATTTCAGTTTCGGTTTGCCGCTGCAAATCTAAGGTAGCGCAAAGTTCGACTTATTCCGCCGTTTTAACATTGGCCAATCTTACCTACTCAAAATCTACTGAGCCCCCAATGGCTCCTTCTTTTTGGTATTAAAAAAACGCGAAGCGTGGCGCTGCTTATGCCATGCATCTAAGTCGGAGGTCGTAGGAAAAACCTTATTCAGAAGATACAGCAACGGCAGCCCACGCTATTGCGTGGGAAGCCATTACGCTTTCCCTCTGAAAAGTCTTGAATTTCCTACGTTCCCGACTTAGAGATAAGCATAACGCTTCACAGTTATCGATATGTCACATGACAGTTTTTCTGTCTGCAATGCAAAGATAGCAAACCAGGAAACCCAAACAAAATTTTTTCATAAAAACAGTCGTTTTTTATTATACTCAAATATTTACCTGGCCTATCCCAACCCCGTCAAATCGATTTTATAAAACTCAGGCGCATCATTGTCGTGCTCCAGAAACATTGTCATATAAACCGGGGCATAGACAACACGCCCGTCAACACGCAGATTGTCATTGTTCAGCACAAGCGCATACGGAATGTCATAATCCGCACAGGCAAGGACATTGTTCAATGCCCGATGCTGCGCATAGTCTTTTCCCGACTTCACTTCTATCGGCAACACACCGCCTTGCATCTCTACGACAAAATCCAATTCACCGCGTTTCTTGTTGTTGTAGTAGTATGTGTTGAACCCGTGCGCCGTCAATTCCTGCGCCACGGCATTCTCATAGACCGAGCCATAATTGATGTCGCTTCCCCCTTCAATAATGCGCAACTGGATGCCTTCAGCATATTGTGCGGCGAGCAACCCCACATCACTTTGAAATAGCTTGAATAAATTGCGCGACCGCGAAAGCAGCAACGGAACTTTCGGCTCTTCAACATTATACACAGGCAACGCCACGCCAGCGTCTGTCAGCCACAGAAAACTGTTCTGCAAGCGCGAGAATTTAGCATTTTCATTTAAATTCTTGAGAACGAACCTCTTGTTCTTGGCATTTAATTCCGGAGGAATTAGATTGAAGATTTCTTCTATATAGAGTTTGTTGCCCGAGTCATATTTTGAAATGTCGCGCTTGTATAGATTTATTATGTCGCGCTGTATTCTTATAACCGTCTGCAGATTGTTGGTTTCCAGATATTGCCGTACAGCATCGGGCATTCCTCCAACAACAAGATACAGGCGATAAAGCTCCATCATTTTAGCGTGGACAAAACTGTCGACTGAGGTGCGGTCAAGCCATGCTTTCCTAACTGACTCCACTACACTGTCGCCAACACCCACATTCCTTATAAACTCCTCAAAATCCAGCGGATACATATTCTTAACACTCATATACCCTACAGGAACAGACCGCAAATCCTTCAAATCCACACCAAGCAACGATCCGCTGAGCACATAGCGATAAGAACCCTCTTCTACAAGAAATTTTATTGCCGTGACAATCTCCGGACATTCCTGAACCTCATCAAAAAATATCAAAGTTTCGCCTTTGACAAGTTCTGCTTTTGTCAAAAGCGACAAGCGCAACAAAATGTCGTGCGCCGACAAACCTTTGCCAAACATCTCTGCAGCTTCGGGATTGTCGACAAAATTTATCTCGACAAAATGCTTATACTCCTTGCCATACTCACGAATCGAGAAGGTTTTTCCTATCTGTCGCGCACCACTGATAAGCAAGGCGTTTCTTGACGTCTTGAAAAAATCTCTTAAAAATCTGTCAATCTTTCGTTTAAGCATCGTCTTGTCGTTTTTCCAAGGCAAAATTATGCATTTTTGTCCGCTTTTCCAAGCATTTTTACATTATTTTTGTCCGCTTTTCCAAGATTTTTTCTAATATTTGAAGCTGCTGCCACCAAGGAACTCGCGCAAAAGGCTTGTGGCTGGGATTTGACGGTTGGGGATGGCGTTGAAGTAGCTGAGGAAACTGAGCAGACGGTATGCCTCGGCATATTCCGGCACGTTGTGCGGCACCTGCTTCAATATCGGCTCGGCAAAGTCCTTCATGACACCAAGCTCGAATATCAGCGACGAGTTAAACATTGCGTCGGCGTTCTCCTGATACGGGAATATCCATTTTCCTTCGCCACGGCGCACGCTCGGCCAACGGCGGATGGTGTCGAGCGCCGACGTGCCGCGATACTTGAAGTCGCGCACAATGCGGCGCAGCAGTCGGTTGTCGGTTGTCGGCACCCAGTTATGGTTGTCGATGTTGAGCGTTGTGAGCGCAGACACATACACCTTGTACTTCATCTCGTCAGGGATGCTTGCCGTCAGCTCTGGATTAAGTCCGTGGATGCCTTCCATCAGCAGTATCGAGTTGTCGTCGAGACGGAGCTTGTTGCCTTTGTATGTGCGTTTGCCTGTGGTGAAGTCATACGACGGCATCGCCACCTCCTTTCCGGCGATAAGGTCGGTCAGGTCTTTGTTGAACTGCTCGATGTCGAGAGCGTAGAGCGACTCATAGTCATAGTCGCCGTTCTCGTCGCGCGGCGTGTGCTCACGGTCTACGAAATAATTGTCGAGAGAAATCATCTGCGGGCGCACCAGATTGGCAAGCAGATGGATGGACAGGCGTTTGGTTGTGGTCGTTTTGCCCGACGACGACGGTCCTGCCACCAGCACCACGCGCGCGCCTCCCTGCCGGAAACGTTCGGTAATCTGGTCGGCGATGGCTCCGATTTTCTTGTCGTGGATGGTCTCTGCCACGGCAATCAGCATGCCCACGTTGCTCTTGTCGGCGACGGCCTTGTTGAGCATGCCCACGCTGCCCACTCCCACCGTCTTGTTGAGCTTTATATAGTCGGTAAACGCCTTGAACAGTTTTGGCTGCGGATTAATCCCCGCAGGCTTCGTGCGGTCGCCGTCAAAGTCTGGCGGCAGCAGGAGCAGTCCGCTCTCGTAGGGCACAAGGTCGAACACCCCGACATAGGATGTCGACGGCACAAGGTCGCCATAGTAACTGTCTACAAACCCTTCGAGGCTGTAATATGTGGTGTAGAGGTCGGTGGCTGTTTCAAGCAGCGTCACCTTGTCAGCCATCCCGGCGTTGCGAAACAGCTTGATGACATCGGTCGTAAGCTTAGTGCTTCTGACAAACGGAATGTCGGCGGCAATTATTTCCTCCATGCGACGCTTCACGGCAGCGATAGTAGCGGCGTCGGCAGTCTGCCGGTCGATTGTGGCATAGTATCCGCCGGCGATGGAATGCTCTATGCACAGACTGGCGGCAGGATACAGGTCGTGGACTGCCTTGGCGAGCACCATGCAGAGCGAACGCACATACATGCGCTGTCCCGACGGATTGCCCTCATCGATGAAGTCCACCATCTTCGGCATAAAAAGCGGATAGTTGAGACCCTCGGTCTTGTGGTTGACGTGGGCGCAAATAGGCTTCACGCTGATTTCATCCTTTATGCGGTTGTACACGTCGAGCAGTGTCTCTCCGCCTTTGACATCCATATATTTGCCTGTGTTCTCACAGAAAATCTGTATCTTGTCGTTCATAGTCGATTCGCGTTTTAAAGTTCAGCGTAAAGTTACGCTTTCTGACGCGATTATCCAATAACAACCCTGTCACAATTTGTTTTTGAGCGACAAATGCACTAAGTTTGCAGACAGTATGGCTAACATCTATGACAACAGACGGATCTGGAAGACTGTGTTTCTGGCGGTGTCGCTGGTGCTTGTGGCTTTCTTCCTCCACATTTCCAACAACTTGGTCGACGACCTTGCCGACCAGGAACGCGAGCGTATGGAGATTTGGGCCAACGCCACAAAGGCGCTGACATCGGCTCAGTCGTCCGACATCGACTTCTATCTGAGCATCATAAAAAACAACAACAACATCCCGGTGCTGCTTGTCGACGACAACGACAACATCCTGATGTCGCGCAACTTCAAGATGCCCGAACCCGTCGACTCGCTGACGCCCGACCTGCTGTCGGACGCCAACCGCGCGTTTCTCGCCAAACGGCTCAAGGCTCTGAAAAAAACAAACAACCATATCCCAATCAAAATCGACGGCGCCACAACGCAACACATCTACTATGAGGACTCCACGCTGCTCACAAGCATGTCCTACCTGCCGCGCATCCAGATTGCCGTGATGATAATCTTCGTGATTATCGTATACCTTGCCGTGATGTCGACAAAAAAGGCTGAGCAGAACAAAGTGTGGGTCGGACTGTCGAAAGAAACCGCCCACCAGCTCGGCACACCGATTTCATCGCTAATGGCATGGGTGCAGATGCTCGAGGCATCGGGCGTTGACAAAGAGATTGTCGAAGATATGGACAAAGACGTGAACCGGCTGTCGATGATTGCCGACCGATTCTCGAAAATCGGCTCCAAGCCGGAAATGAAGCTGGAGCCCGTGTGCGAGTCGGTAAGGCAGGGACTTGACTATATGCGTGCACGCATCTCCACGAGTGTGGCACTGTCGGTCAACCTCCCCGACGACGACCGCAACGTGATGCTCTGCCGTCCGCTGTTCGCATGGGTGATTGAAAACCTGTGCAAGAACGCTGTCGACGCCATGCAGGGCAAGGGAAGTCTCAACGTGACCGCCGGCTACGACCACCGCACGGCATTCATCGAAGTGACCGACACCGGAAAAGGCATTGCCCGAAAAAACTTCAAGACGGTGTTCAGCCCCGGATTCACCACCAAGAAGCGCGGATGGGGACTCGGTCTGACGCTGGCAAAGCGTATAATTGAGGAATATCACGGCGGACGCATCTTCGTCAAGTGGTCGGAAATCGGCGCCGGAACCACGTTCCGCATCGAGCTGCCGATAAAATAGCGACAAAAGCTCTGAAATTTTTTTGTAGTATAGTCGGTTTTTGCGTACTTTTGCGCTGATAAAAAATCATTTTGTCATGGTTCGTAAATATGACTATCTCGTAATCGGGTCCGGAATAGCGGGAATGAGTTTCGCGCTGAAAGTGGCAGAGACAGGCCGTGTGGCGCTAATCTGCAAATCGGACATAGAAGAGGCCAACACTTTTTATGCACAAGGCGGTGTGGCTTCAGTGACAAATCTCAAAGTCGACAACTTCGACAAGCACATAGAAGACACTATGATTGCCGGCGACTGGCTCAGCGACCGCGCTGCCGTGGAGAAGGTGGTGAAAGGCGCTCCCGAACAAATCAACCAACTGCTCAAGTGGGGCGTTGATTTCGACCGCAAGGAAGACGGTGAGTTCGACCTGCACCGCGAGGGCGGACACTCGGAGTTCCGCATCCTGCACCACGCCGACAACACCGGCGCCGAAATCCAGCAGAGTCTCGTGCGCGCCCTCAAAAGTCACCCCAACATCGACGTGTTTGAGAATTTCTTCGCCGTTGAAATCATAACCCAGCATCATTTGGGTAAAATCGTGACGCGACGCACTCCCGACATCACTTGCTACGGAGCATATATCCTCAACCCCGAAACCGGAAAAGTGGAGACTTTCCTGTCGAAAGTGACAGTGATGGCAACCGGCGGCATCGGTCAGGTCTACACCACGACAACAAACCCGATGGTGGCAACCGGCGACGGCATCGCAATGGTGTACCGCGCAAAAGGTACCGTAAAAGATATGGAATTCATTCAGTTCCACCCAACTGCACTATACCATCCGGGCGACCGCCCTTCGTTCCTCATCACTGAGGCTATGCGTGGCTACGGCGCCGTGCTGCGCACAATGGACGGCAAGGAATTCATGCAGAAATACGACCCGCGCCTGTCGCTCGCTCCACGCGACATCGTGGCGCGAGCCATCGACAACGAGATGAAGATGCGAGGCGACGACCATGTGTGGCTCGACGTGACCCACAAAGACCCGGAAGAAACGAAACACCACTTCCCAAACATTTACGCCAAGTGTCTGAGCCTCGGCATCGACATTACGAAAGACTATATCCCTGTGGCGCCAGCTGCACACTACCTGTGCGGTGGCATCAAGGTGGACCTCAACGGATGCTCTTCAATCCAACGCCTGTATGCCGTGGGTGAATGCTCATGCACAGGCCTGCACGGAGGCAACCGATTGGCTTCCAACTCTCTGATTGAAGCCGTGGTCTATGCCGACGCGGCGGCAAAGCATTCGATGGCAAACATTGCCCACTACTCGCTGCGCGAAGACGTGCCGGAATGGAACGACGAGGGCACGCAGCACAACGAGGAGATGGTGCTGATCACACAGAGCCTCAAGGAGGTGAACCAAATCATGAGCACCTACGTGGGCATCGTGCGCTCCAACCTGCGACTCGACCGTGCATGGAACCGCCTCGACATCCTATACGAGGAGACCGAGCGTCTGTTCAAGCAGAGCAAGGCATCGCGTGAAATCTGCGAGCTGCGCAACCTCATCAACGTGGGCTACCTGATTATGCGACAGGCAAAGGAACGCCACGAGTCGCGCGGATTGCACTATTCAATCGACTATCCGCCTGAAAAACGCCGTTTGTAAGCGTTTCAACAAACAGACAAAACAACACAGCGACGCCATCCAGTGTCGCTGTGTTGTTTTTGCTTATATTACTGATAAAGAGACTCACCCCTCCCCTATTTTTCTCTTACAAACCGCTTGAGCAGAAACGCAAGAAAATATGGGAAGGTATAGAACCTGCCATTAAATCCAATATTCTTATTACATAATTTAATGCCGTAACGGATATCCGGATATTTGCCGTCGTTAGCCGTCAACTTTGACAACGATTTGGTTGCATTGTCCGATGCCTTCACCTCTATGGGTATCAATGTTTGAATGTCGCGTATGAAGAAGTCCATCTCTAACGTTGATTTTTCATTGCGATAGAAATACAGATCATAGCCTTGCTTCGCCAACATATCACCTACAACGTTTTCATAAACAGCACCCTTGTAAGTACCATAATTCTTATTCACCCGCATATCCTCCTGCGACTCCTCGTCGAGCGAGGCAACAAGCAAACCCGTATCCTTGTAATAGAGCTTATATGATTTCGGATCGTAGTTGCCCTTAAGCGGCAGGGAGATATGCGCAAGACAATGGCACACATTGACTATTCCGGCATCACTAAGCCATTCCACCGTGCCGACATATTCCCGGTTTCTGGCACCATGGGCAATCTTGCTGATCTGAAATTTCTTATTGTCTTGCCCCAAGAACACAGAAATGTGGTTGTAGACATTCTTTATCTTACCCTTGTCAAGACCTTTCGCATACTTCGTTATGTCCTCCTCATAGTCGAGAAGAAGTTGCCGTTGCATCTTGAGCGTGCCGCTGAAATTGCCCTTCTTTACAAACAAACTGACCACCGCCGGCATTCCGCCGACAATCATATAGTCGCGAAACAACCCTCCCAACACATCCATCTCCAAGCTCGACAACGGTGTGACTGACACCATCTTTTCGAACAGTCGCTCTACAAACGCGGAATCATAACCTTTTGCCCACAGAAACTCCTCAAAATCCATGGAATGCATTGTATAATCCTCTTTGTAGCCTACACTGTTCGACTCTATTTCCTGATAATTAATGCCCATAAGCGAGCCAGAGCAGACCACGTCATACCTACCATCTATTTTGAATGCCTTAAGACTTGTGGCGCAAACAGGGCAGTCCTGCATCTCATCAAAAAAGAAAATCGTGTTGCCCGGTTCTAATTCTATACTGGGGTCGATAAGCGTGATGTTGCGCACAATGCTGTCCACATCATAGCCGTCATCAAATATCGACTTGAATTTCTGCTGTAAAACAAAATTGATGGCAACCACATTCTTATAGTTGTCATTTGCAAATTGCATGATGGATGCCGTCTTGCCAATCTGCCGCGCTCCTTTGACGACAAGAGGCAATCGATCCTCGTTTTCCTTCCATTCTTTGAGAAAGTCGTCTATTTTTCTCCGCATTAATCTCATAATCAACACATTTTTCTTTTGCAAAGATAGCGTTAAATCACAAAATTCCAAGCAAATATATGCGAAAAATCACAAAATTCCAGACTCTTCAGCCTCTTTTATCACAAAATTCCAAGGAGCGACACGTGGAAAATCACAAAATTTCCAATTTCTACCCCTTACGACCTTCCTTCTTTTTGCGGAAACGGCCAAGGGCATAGCCCAGCACTTCGCGCTGAATTGTTGAGTTCAGGAAGCGGTTTGCCACATAATAGAGCGCGAAGCACACAGATGTCTGCGCAAGGATGTTGAGCCACGGATTAGCAATGCCGACAAGCACAAGGCACTGAACCGCAGCCACAGCGCCCGAAATGACGGCATACGGAAGGATGTCGCCCACCACGTTGCGCGTCGGATAGCCTACGATGCGACCAGCCACAATCACGGCATAGACAAAGAACAGCGCCGATGCCACAAGCTGTCCCCAAATCATCGCCGTTATGCCCATGGGGATGGTCACCACGATGGCGACTATCATCAATGCGTCTTTGACCGATTCGTAGACCACAAGCGAGCGCGAACGCCCGAGTCCGAGGATGTAGTTGTTGATGTTGGTGGCAAGCACTATGAAGATGCCGCGCACGGCGAGTATCTGAAACAGGATTATGGCTTCGTCCCACTTCGTGCCAAAAAGGATGTGGAATATCGGTTCGGCACACGTCGTGAGCAACAGAAGCAGAGGAAAGACAAGATAGGCGGTGAAGCGGTTCATCTTGCGCATGGCGCGCAGCAACCGCTCCCTGTCATCCTGAAAACCGCTGAGCACCGGCAGGAACGACGCCGTCAGTATCTGCGCTATCGACTGTATGCCCATCTTGCTCCATTTGTCGGCTTGCGTGTAGCATCCGAGTTTGGCAAGGTTGTAGTAAGCACCGATGATAAACGAGTAGGCGTTGAGCGACAATGTGTTGAGAAATGAGCACACCATCACTCCGCTGCCAACGGAAAACACCGACCGCAGCGACGCCATGCTGAACCCCGTGCGCGGAAGCCAGCCTGTTGTCGTCCACAGGAAGACCGATTTGACGGTGGCGAGCACAATGGTCTGCCACACGATTGCCCATGCGCCGTAGCCTTCCACGGCAAGCCAGATGCCCACGGCTCCCGACACGACAAGCCCCAGCGAGTTGGCTATCGCCACGCGCGCCATCGTCATCTGCTTCATCATGCGGTTGGTCTGCACAAGGGCGGTGGCGTTGATGATAAACGACAGGAACATCACCCTCGACAGGCTTATCAGACGCTGGTCGCCGAAGGTGTCGGCAATCAACGGCGCACACGCCCATAGGATGGCGTAGATGGCAATGCTGATGCCGAGGTTGAAATAAAAAACCGTACAATAGTCGGTTTCAGTAGGCGATTTTTTCTGTATCAGCGCCGCGCAGAATCCGCTGTCGACAAACAGTGATGCGAACGCCTGAAACACAAGCATAGCGCCGACCAGCCCGAAGTCTTCCTTCGAGAGCAGGTTGGCAAGCACGACGCCCGTGACGCCGTAGAACACCTGCGACGCGAATTTGTCGATGGTGTTCCACTTCAGCGTGCGCGCTGTTTTCAGTTTAAGTTCGGTTTCTTCCACGCGCCTATTCTCGGTTTACGACTGCCGGCTCCGGCACTTCCATCAAGTCGAGCAGACCGGTGCCGTTGTCGGTGGTTTCCGAGACTTCGGCAGCCTCTGTTTCCGGCTCATTGTCTTCAATCACGTCGGTGGCTTCTGTCTCGGCGCCGCCTTCGAGCTGCACGATTTTCACATTCGACAGCTTGCTCTTGGTGATGATAGGTTTCCCGATATAGTACACCTTTCCTGAGCCTACGCCCTTCACGGAGAGCGTTTCTTTAGGGGCGCAACCTATTGCACCAGTGCCCATCAGCGTGCATTTCACGTGTTTCGCCGCCACCTCGTCGGCTTGAATCTCGCCGGTGCCCACATTCTTTATCGACAAGTTCTCACATTTGCCCGATGTTATGATTTTACCCTTTCCCGTGAGCAGTTTAAGGTTGATGTTGATAGCGTCGAGACCGTTGGCAATGATTGTGCCGTTGCCTTGAAGCTGTATGTCGATTTTAGCCCCAGGAGCCACTTTACGCAGCGTCAGGGTGCTGTCTTTTGTATTCTCTGCCTTGTACAGATACGACGAATAGACATAGACCGTAGGCAGTGTCTTGACAGTGATTGCTGCAGGGTCGAGCTGTATTTTCAGTCTGCCCTTCGAACGCTCTGCCATGATGTAGGATGTGTATTCCTTCTCGATGTCAAACGCCACGATGCCCACTGAGTCGGCATTGTTGGAATAGACCACGTTGATGCCGTCGTTAACCACCAGTTCGTTGAATTCGCCCACATTGATGGTGCGTGGAGTGGCATTTGCCGCTGCCGCGCAGCAGAGGGTGATGATAGCCAAAAAGAATTTCTTCATAACGTCGCTTGTTTCTAAATATGTAAATAATCAGTTTCTATGCGTTGCAGCACGTCGTCGAGCTCTGCCCACGTCTTTGCCTGAAGCATTGCGATGCGCGTTTCCCTGAAATTGGGGATACCCTTGAAGAGCGGCGACGCGGCAAGATGACGGCGGATGTGGAGAATGCCTCTCAACTCATCGATGCCTTCGATGCTCTCCGCAATCTGGCGGCGGAGCAGCGCCATCTTCTCCGACGCCGGTATCTCTATCGCGGTGCCGTGAAGCAGATAGTGCTTCATTTCGCGGAAAATCCACGGAGCGCCTATCGAGGCGCGGCCCACCATCACGGCATCCACTCCATAGCGGTCAAAAGCCGTTTTCAAGCCCTCTGGCGTCGTGATGTCGCCGTTGCCGACAATCGGTATCGTGATGCGGGGATTGCGCTTCACCTCGCCGATAAGCGTCCAGTCGGCGTCGCCGGTATACATCTGGCTGCGGGTGCGGCCGTGGATTGTAAGCGCACGGATGCCGCAGTCCTGCAGCTGCTCGGCGAGCGTGGTGATGATTTTGTTTTCGCAGTCCCACCCCAGACGGGTCTTGACCGTCACGGGCAACTTCACCGCATCGACCACCGAACGCGTGATTTGCAGCAGCTTGGGCACGTCGCGGAGCATTCCTGCCCCCGCGCCTTTCGACGCCACCTTCTTCACCGGACATCCGAAATTGATGTCGATGACGTCAGGACCGGCCGCCTCGGCGATTTTTGCAGCCTCCACCATAGGTTCCACCTCCTTGCCGTAGATTTGTATCGCCACAGGCCGCTCGGCGGCGTTGGTGTGGAGTTTGCGGGTGGTGCTGTTGATGTTGCGCACAAGAGCGTCGGCCGACACGAATTCCGTGTAGACCATATCGGCTCCCTGCTCTTTGCAGATGAGACGGAACGACGGATCAGTCACGTCTTCCATCGGTGCCAGCAGCACCGGGCGCTCTCCCAAGTCAATTGTTCCTATCTTCATTCGCTTCTTTCGTTTTGTGTGCGCAAGTTACGCATTTTTATCTGTCTTTCCAACATTGCCGGAAATTGAAATGTTCATTCTTAATGTCCTATTTTCTGTCTGTTTTGTCGGTTGCGCGCAGACGGGCAAGCATTTCTGCAGCCGTCAGCAGGCTGACGGGATGCCGCCACCCGGGCGACAACTCGCAGAGCGGTGCCAGCACAAACTCGCGTTTGTCCATCCGTGGATGAGGCAGGACGACAGCGGCGGTGTCGACAACCTCATCGCCGGCATACACGATGTCGATGTCAAGCTGACGGTCGGCATAACTGCCGTCGGCATTGCGGTGGCTGGAGCTTCCCGCCTCGCGCTCGATGCGCTGGAAGATGTCGAGCAGACGCCCGACGGGCAAGTCGCTCTCAAACTCGACAGCGATATTGAAAAAGGGGTTATCAGACTGATAACCCCATGCTTCAGATTCGTATATGCTTGAGACTCGCGGGGTGCTGCCAACGCTGCGGGCTATCTCGTCAACGGCGCGGCGCAAGTTTGCCTCGCGGTCGCCGAGATTAGTTCCGATGTTGACACTCACTGTCCGCATTGCCTGCGTTTACAGCGTTTTTGAAACCTCTACTTCTTCGTAGGCTTCAATCATGTCGCCTTCCTTCACGTCGTTGTAGTTGGCGATGTTAAGACCGCAGTCGTAGCCCGACGACACTTCCTTGACATCGTCCTTGAAACGCTTCAGAGAGCCGAGCTCGCCCGTGTAGATGACAATGCCGTCGCGGATAAGGCGCACTTTGCTCGTGCGTTTCACCTTGCCCTCGCGCACCATACAGCCTGCAATCGTGCCGACCTTCGATATCTTGTAGGTTTGAAGCACTTCTGCCGTACCGGTAACCTCTTCTTTGAGCTCCGGCGAGAGCATTCCTGCCATTGCGTCTTTAACCTCCTCAATTGCATCGTAGATGATTGAGTAGAGACGGATGTCGACGCCATCGTTCTCTGCCAGACGGCGGGCGGCTACCGACGGACGCACCTGGAAGCCGATAATAACGGCGTCGGATGCGGCGGCAAGCGTAACGTCGCTCTCCGAAATCGCACCCACGGCCTTGTGGATTACGTTGACCTGAACCTCTGGTGTCGACAGCTTGATAAGCGAATCGCTCAACGCCTCGATTGAGCCGTCAACGTCACCTTTGACGATAAGGTTCAACTCGTGGAACTCGCCCAATGCGCGGCGGCGGGCAATGTCGTCGAGGCCAGGCATACGACGGGTGCGCTCCTTGACCTCGCGCTGCAACTGCTCGCGGCGCGTGGCTATCTCGCGTGCCTCACGGTCGGTGTCCAGAATGTTGAACGTGTCGCCGGCGGTCGGCGCACCGTTCAGACCGAGCACCAATGCCGGTGCCGCAGGGCCTGCCTCCGTGATGCGCTGGTTGCGCTCGTTGAACATGGCGCGGATCTTGCCATAGCTTGTTCCTGCCACCATGATGTCGCCCACACGCAGCGTTCCGTTGCTCACAAGCACGGTTGCCACATAGCCGCGACCCTTGTCGAGCGACGACTCGATAATCGAGCCTGTTGCCTTGCGGTTGGGGTTGGCTTTAAGGTCGAGCATCTCTGCCTCGAGAAGCACCTTGTCGAGCAGTTCTTTAACGCCGATACCCTTCTTGGCTGAGATTTCCTGCGACTGATATTTTCCACCCCAGTCTTCCACGAGGTAGTTCATATTGGCAAGCTCCTCCTTGATTTTGTCCGGGTTGGCGGCTGGCTTGTCTATCTTGTTGATTGCAAACACGATTGGCACACCGGCTGCCGAGGCGTGGTTGATTGCCTCGATGGTCTGCGGCATCACGTTGTCGTCGGCGGCAACGATGATGATGGCGATATCCGTCACCTTGGCTCCGCGGGCACGCATCGCCGTAAATGCCTCGTGGCCCGGGGTGTCGAGGAACGTGATGCGGCGGCCGTCCTCAAGCTTCACGTTGTAGGCTCCGATATGCTGCGTGATGCCACCAGCCTCGCCGGCGATAACGTTGGCGTTGCGGATGTAGTCGAGCAGCGATGTCTTACCGTGGTCTACGTGTCCCATCACGGTCACAATCGGCGGACGCGGCAGCAAATCTTCCTCGGAGTCGGCCTCCTCGTTGATTGCCTCCGACACTTCCGCACTGATATATTCTGTCTTGAAACCGAATTCTTCTGCTACAAGGTTGATGGTCTCAGCATCGAGTCGCTGGTTGATGGAAACCATCACGCCGATATTCATACATGTGGCGATAACCTTGTTGACCGGCACATCCATCATCAGTGCCAAGTCGTTGGCTGTCACGAATTCTGTGATGCGCAGCGTCTTGCTTTCCTTTGCCTCCAATGCGGCTTCCTCGCGCTCGCGCTCTTCAAAAGCCTCGCGCTTCTCTTTTCTCCATTTAGCACTCTTCTTCTGAGGCTTGTTGGTGAGGCGCGCAAGTGTTTCCTTAACCTGCTTCTGCACGTCTTCTTCGCTGACCTCTGCCTTTATGTGGCGCTTGGCCTTGTTGTTCGGACGGTCGGCGTTCTTGTTCTTGTTGCGGCGGCTGTCGTTGTTGCCTCCACCTTGCTTCTGTCCGCCGGCTTGCTGTCCGCCCGGATGCTCAATGTCGACTTTCTCCTTGCCGATGCGTTTGCGCTTGCGCTTCTCGCTGTCGGCGTTTGCGCCTCCGTTGGCTTGTTTTTCCTTGGCGATGCGCTCTTTACGCTTTTCCTCCTTCGACTTCTTCTTCGGACGGGTCGACTGGTTGATGGCGTCAAGGTCGATTTTGCCGAGAATCTTAGGAGCGGCGATTGTTGCCACGACAGTCTTGATTTCGTTGGATTCCGAAACCTCAGGCGCTGCGGCTTTCGGCGCGCTCTGTGGCTGCGGGGCTGGCTTTGCCTCCACTTTCACCTCCGCCTTCTTCACCTCTTCCTTAACCACTGGTTTTGATTCCGGCTTTGGTTCCGGCTTTGGCGCAGGTTTCGGTGCGGGCGCAGGTGCTGGCTTGGGCTCTGGCTTCTTCTCTTCAACGACAGGGTTGTTGTGCTTGTCGAGTTCGATTTTGCCGAGAATCTTCGGCTTCTGCACGGTTTCCACAACAGTCTTTATCTGCTCCGGCTTTTTAGGCTCTTGCGATGCCTTGTTTTTCACTTTGTCCTTCTGACGCTCCGAGGCATAGCGTTCCGACTTCGACTTCAAGTCTTTGTCGTTTTTAAACGCGCGCACCAGCATTTCGTGCTGCTCGTCGGAGATGCGAAGGTTCAGGTTGCCGGGATCGCCGACCTCCTGATTGTGTTTCTGCAGAAATTCCACCAGCGTAGGAATCCCCACATTCAAATCGTTTGCTACTTTGCTTATCTTTATTGGCATATTGCTTGTTAAGTTTCCTGTTGTTAATCCTCAAATTCCGCTTTCAATATATCGAGCACTTGGTCGACGGTGCTTTCCTCAAGGTCGGCTTTGTCGATTATCTGCTCGCGTGGCATGTTGAGGACGGCTTTTGCCGTGGTGCAGCCGATGCCTTTGAGGGCGTCGATAACCCAGCTGTCGATTTCGTCGCTGAATTCATCAAGATAAATGTCGTCGCTGTCCTCTGTGAAGCGGTAAACGTCAATCTGGTAGCCGGTCAGCATTGTGGCAAGCTTGATGTTCAAACCGCCTTTTCCGATGGCAAGCGACACCTCTTCCGGAAGCAGCATCACCTCGGCGCACTTCTCTTCCTCGTTGATGCGGATTGACGACACCTTGGCGGGGCTGAGGGCGCGGCGGATGTAGAGTTCGGGATTCGTTGTGTAGTTAATCACGTCGATGTTCTCGTTGCGCAACTCGCGCACAATGCCGTGGATACGAGAGCCTTTCACGCCGACGCATGCGCCGACCGGGTCGATGCGGTCGTCATACGACTCTACGGCTATCTTGGCGCGCTCGCCAGGGATGCGGGCGATGCCTTTAAGCAGGATGAGTCCGTCGTGAATCTCCGGCACCTCAATTTCAAACAGACGGCGGAGGAATTCAGGGCTTGTGCGCGAAATTATCACCTTCGGGTTGTTGTTGGCGTTCTGCACTTCCTTGATGACGGCGCGGATAGTTTCGCCCTTGCGGTAACGGTCGCTCGGAATCTGCTCTTCCTTCGGGAGGATGAGCTCGTTGTGCTCCTCGTCAAGAACAAGCACTTCGCGTTTCCAGATTTGGTAGACCTCGCCTACTACAATCTCGCCTTCCATTGCCTTGAACTTGGTATAGATGGCGTCTTTCTGAAGATCGAGTATCTTGGATGCGAGCGTCTGACGGAGTGTCAGGATGGCGCGGCGGCCGAATTTCTCAAACACGATTTCTTTCGTAACGTCCTCGCCAATCTCGCATTCCGGGTCAATCTCGCGGGCGTCGGTAAGACCGATCTGCATGCTCGGATTCTCTACAGCGCCGTCGGCCACTACTGTGAGGTTTTGATAAATCTCGCAGTCGCCCTTGTCTGGGTTCATGATTACGACGAAATTCTCGTCCGATCCAAACATCTTTGCCAGCACGTTGCGGAACGATTCCTCCAACACGCTGATCATTGTGGTCTTGTCGATATTCTTCAGCTCTTTAAACTCCGAAAAGCTGTCTACCATGCTTATGGTTTCCTCTTTCTTTGCCATAATGTCTTAAAACTGGATTACGTATTTTGTATATTTTATTTCGTTATAACCGAAGCGGAGGTCTTCCTCCTGCTCCACCGGACGCTTGGCGCCTTCGGGTTTCACTTTCTTGACCACCGTAAGCACGAAGCCGTCGGCGTCGGCACTCTTGAGGATGCCTTTGAGCTTGCGACCGTCGGCGGTAAGCACTTCAACCTCGTTGCCTTCGTTCTTGTGATACTGGCGCTCTACGCGCAGTGGCGATGTCAGTCCGGCTGAGCCGATTTCAAGTTCATAATCTTCCTCGTCGCGGTCAAACTCGCTCTCAACAAGTCGGTTAAGGCGGATACACTCATCTATGTCCACACTTGTGTCGCTGTCGATTTCCACCACGATGTTGTTGTCCTTGCTGATTCTGACGTCGACGAGAAAAAGGTCGGTGCCTTCCATTCCTCGCTCCAAGACTGCTGTCAGCGCGCTTTTGTCAATCATTCTTCAATTGTTGATGTATTAATAAAACAATGGAGAAGACTTCCGCCCCCTCCATTTCCGTCTGCAAATATACTTATTAATAGACAAATGCACAAACATTTGGTTTCAACGGCTCAAAAACTGTCTTATAATTAGCGATATTTAACACTGCCAAGCAAATTATACGTTTTTTTAGCATCCTCAACGCGTTTTTTTGACGTTCGCCTGGGATGCCTGTTCCGTTACCGCGGCAGTTGCCACTCATTCTGTGGGTTAAATAAGTTAAAAACTTGTTCCCGATGCTTGTTTCTCAAAGAAATTTCATATCTTTACGCAGTTTAGTAATAACCTAACCGAAAAAGAACAAAGAAAAATACAGAATACACATCATTTATTAACTTAAAATCTTTTTTATGAGAAAGTCTTTTAAACACATTCTGTTGGCTGGCTTGACCATTGCATCGACAGCCATGGCTATGAATGCACAGACTTTGACGCAGGACTGGAAGGTGACCGAGGGTCTGCCTACAGCCGGCAATGCCCGTTGGGGCATTGGTTTCGACGGAAAAGTCTACACCAACGACAAAAGCGTGCCTCAAATCATCGCTATTAATGCCGAGGGGAAAACCACTGTAGCAACGAGCGCTGCAGGTACAGCAATCACTGTCGATGGAGCTGGAAACTTCATCGTAAACGATGGTTTTCCTAACGCCGCTTCTTCAACAACGTTCAAGATTCTCCCTGCTGGAACAACGGAGATGATTGCTTTGACAGTCACTCTTCCTGAAGGCGTGACAGCCGGTCGTCTGGACTTTTTGGGTCGCGCTGTCGGCAATGTTATGTCGGAAACAGGCGGTGCTTTCTACATCACTCCTGCCAACTCTGGAAAAATTGCAAAAATCTTTGTTGCAAAGGGTGTTCAGGTCGCTGAAAAGTCAAAAGCTATCGCTGCTGGCATCGCTTGCGCTTCCGACGGACATGTTCAACCTGCCGACAACAATCCTGAAACCGACAACATCTTTGTGCGTCCGGCACGCACGCAAGCTTTCTTTGACGGCTTGACAAAGGTCGGAACGGCAAACACTACCGCTGGTGGCGACGCTGTCACTCTCGACGGAACTTTGTTCACATTCGAGCCTTGCGGAACAAACTACGTTGACGGCTTCCAGGTTGTGAACCGCACAACAAACGAGGTGGTTGCAACTCACGAAAACGAATTCTCGAAATCTGCCGCCGCTCCTAACCAGAACGCGATTTCTGTAGAGAAGGTAGACGAATACACTGCTGCAATCTACCAATACGTTCCTGGTCAGATAGCTGCAAAGTACACATTCTCTATTCCTAAGCCGCTTCCTGCTCTTGAGGCACGCAACGCTTACGCTTATGACATCAAGGTGGAACCTGCCGCTGAAAACTACACTGTTTCTTATCGTTTGAACGCTCCTGCTGAATCTGTAAAGGTTCAGATGTTTGTCGACGGCGAAATGACAAAGGAATACGAAGGTACTACTGTCGCTACCTACGGAGACTATGAAATGACGACCCTCAAAAACCTCAACTCTGTTGAAGTCCCGGGTGCCGACGTTCCTAAAGACGCGTTGGTGCAATTCAAGGTTGCCGTTACAAGCGCCACTGTTGCCGAGCCTACTGTAAGCACTAAGAAATACAGCTTCTACCACCCGTCAAGCGTGGACGTAGACAACAACACCGACAGCCCTAACTTCGGACGAATCCTTGTTGCCGAGGCTATGGCGGCGAAACCTACCGGCTACCACTCTTCTGGCGAAAACAATGGTCTGTATGCTTTCGACCCGACTATGAACCCTATCAAAAACGCTGAAGGCAAATATGCGTTCAAGGGCGGTCAGACTTTCCAGACTACATTCCCTAACGGAAAAACTTCCTACGATCCTCGAAAAGTGCGTATCGCTGCCGACGGACGTATCTTCCTGAGTGGTCAGAACTCTAACGGCATCGCGCTCTGGCAGGTTGACCCAACCGACCTCAACGCTGCGTTCAAGCCGGTGATCAAGGGCACTGCAAACCCTGACACTTACGAAATCACAAACGAGGCTGGCGAATTTATCGCTGCGCCTAACGTAAGTATGGACCTCGCTGGCTTTGGCTCTGGTCTCAAGATTCTGATGCTTTCTACAAACGCAAGCGGCACCAGCTTCTCTTACTCTGGCTACCGCACCGACGAGTACTACATCGGCAAAGCCACGACTTGGGATGCCGCTCCGACACAGGCCATCGACGCTTTGACTGGTCAATACACCAGCTCTCACACCAACACTACTGCAATCTACGACAACGAGGGTGGTATCTGGTATGCCAACTCTCGCTCTAAAGCTACGGAAGCGGAACCTACTTTGGTTCACATCAACGCTGAGGGCGTAGAGGACTACAAGGTTGACTCTAACGACAAGGGCGGCTTCTACGGCGGTGGCGGCATCCGCTTCAACGCCGACTTCTCTCTCCTCGCTATCGGTACTTCTGACAAGACTCTCACTGTATTCGAGGTTTCTAAGGACGACAATGGCGCTCCTGTTTTGACTGAGAAATACAAATTCGCCACTACTATCGGCCGCAACCTCAACGACATCGCTTGGGACTGCGCAAACAACCTCTACATTGTCAGCAACAGCGGTGAGTTGTTGAAAACTGTCGCTCTTCCTCGCGAAAACGGTGAAGTTGTCGTTGCCGCTCCAAGCAAATACGACATCAACATCTCAAGCGACGAGTATCCTGCTTCTGTTTACATCATCGGTTCTAATAATGTATGGAACCCTGAAGACGGCGTGAAATTGACCAAGGGGGAAAACGGTGTCTACACTGGCACTTTAACAGGTCCTTGCAACTTCGGTATCACTACAGTGCTTAACGCTGACTGGGATGTTGTCAACGCCAACCGCTACGGTTTTGAGGTCGACAACGCTGCCGTTACTCTCAACCAGGCTATGCCTATCGTGAAGGCTGCCGGCGCTATCCGCGTGGCTGAGGAAGGCGAATTCGAACTCACTGTCGACCTTAAGAATATGACTGTCCTCGTTGCTGGCGAAGCTCCGGTGGTTTATCCCGAGAAGCTTTACCTCCTTGGCAATGTTGAGCCTAACGCTTGGGATCCTGCCGACGAGACTCACGTTGCCAACCCGATATCTGAGGGCATCTATCAGATTGATAACGTCTCGATTCTCGCTGCCGATGAAAACGACTATGGCTACTTCGCATTCACTTCAACTCCTGGCACTTGGGACGATGTCAACGCTCATCGCTACGGTCCGGCTGTAAAGGATACTGAGCTTGCCGACAAGACTATGTCTGCTATCGGCTTGAACGGCGACACTTCTTACAAGATCAAGAGCGGTGCATACAGCATCACTGTCGACCTCGGTCTCAACACTATCTATGCTGTCCGTCTGGGCGACAACGTCAACGACGCTGCCGTTGAAGCGGCTAAGGCTGTTGCTGGTATCGGCGAAATCCGCATCATCGGTGAGGCTAACGCTGTTTCTATCTTCAACGCTGCCGGACAGGCTGTCGCTGTAAACAGCAAGGACGCTCAGTTCTTCGTTGCAAGCGGCATCTACGTAGTTGTTGTCGATGGCAAGACTACTAAGGTTCTCGTGAAATAACATTTCACTTCAATAAATCTAAAAAGGCGAGTCTCTTTCGGGACTCGCCTTTCTTTTTCGCCGTCCTCGCCGGGACGGCTTGAAAAGACACTTCGTTAATTCTTTCATCCGGCGCACTGCGCCATAGCGTCGGCTCGCTTCTTGCGCGTGCAAAACCGCTCGCACTGCAGGCAGATGTCGTAGCCAAGCAGTGCTCCGAGGATGAAATCCTCCTCGGGCGACAACTGATGGAGCGGGCGCACGATAAACTGCCTTACCGCCGCAATGCATTCCGGCTTGCCGAAATACAGATTGACGTTGTTCTCGTTGGCCGACTGCTCGAAGTGGCAGATGCCTTGATCGTCGAGTCGCGCCACGGCTGCCGCCAGATAGCGGCGGTTCAGCGTGCATAGCACCATGTTGCGCACGCCTTTCTTATATTCGTACACATAGTTGAGAAACACCTGAAGCTCGCTCGACAGCATCGTGTTGGCTATTTCCATCATTGTCGTTGGTCGTTTTTTATTTTGTCATTGACGTTTGTTTCTGTCTCTCGGTTATTCTACGCCCTCGTTCTTCAGCTGTGCGGCCCAGGCGTCGATGCGTCCGTCGGTCTTGTCGTCTTCGTTGACTTCGTCGAGTGCCAGACCGACAAACTTGCCGCCGCTCTCTGCCGCCGAATCATCGTAGGTATAGCCGGAGGCATCGACCTGACCGACAAACGTGCAGCCGGTGGCTGCCAGACCGTCGTGGATTTCGCCCATGGCGCTGCAAAACGTGTCGCTGAACGACGAGGAGTCGCCGCAGCCGAACAATGCTACTTTCTTGCCTGTCAAGTCCTGACCCTTCAGCTGGTCGAGAAAGTCGTACCAGTCGTCTTGTAGCTCGCCGGCACCCCATGTGGAGGTGCCGAGCAGCAACGCATCGTAGCCCACGGCATCGGCGGCTGTGGCCGACCCTACATTGTGCACGTCGGCGGAGGCTACGCCGAGTTTCTTCGCTATTCGCTCTGCAACAGCCTCGGTAACGCCTGTTGTTGAGCCATAAAAAATACCAATTTTCATCTTCGTGTAGTTTAATTGTTCATTGTTGTTTTTCTGGTCGTAAAATTACGTCGGCGCATTGCCTTCCGCAATACCTAAATCAGCGTAATTTGACCGCTGCGGCATACCTATCATTTTGTGAAAATTTGATAACAAGGCAGTCTGTCAACACTTTACAGCCAACAATCGACCCTGTCGGAGAGCGTGGCGGCAAGGCGCAAACCGGATAGCGTCCGGGCGGCGTTGTCGCGGAATTGCATGGCAAGACTCTCGCGGGCGGCATAGCAGCTGGCAAGCACCGACTGTGCGACGTAGCGCTCTGCATAGCGGCGCAGGCTCTGGGCGGTGCCGACACCGTCAACGGTCAGCGACAGCGTGTAGGTGGTGTCGCTGTCGGAGGGAATCGAAAACGATTGGCTGTCTACGATGCTCGCAAGTTCGCCGGCAAGACATAGCCAGGCGTTGAGGCAATAAACGCCGAGCAATCGGCGGTTGTCGGACGAGATTACTGCCGGACGGCTGTCGCGGCCGCTCATCAAGGCGAGGCACGCACTCTCGGCATAAACTGTTTTAAGGGGTCAAACCGAAATTGCGGTGCATATGTTAAATTGAGCCGGATGGA
>ERZ1673734.887-NODE-887-length-21673-cov-50.080303_pt1 | contig 21673 bp, 11 predicted proteins | sample MGYA00580199_ERZ1673734 | MGnify/ENA primary metagenome ERZ1673734 (study PRJEB41218, sample SAMN15661742) | gut metagenome | host: Homo sapiens | place: Canada: London | collected 2015-08-20/2019-03-30 | study: EMG produced TPA metagenomics assembly of...
GTTAATTAACTCCCTCATTTTCAAACGATTACGTTAGAATTAACAGAGTATTGATTCTTATCATTGTAGCCAATCCCGAGAAACTCCATGTGCGTTTGATGCGCTTTTGTATGACCATGAGAAGGAAATTTGCTGTCAGGGTGACCCAAATTTGTGTTTTGATGGCATTTGAACGCTCTCCATAGAAATACCTTAGGGGAAAGTTCTGTCTATATATCTACAGTTATCAGCGGGTTGACACATCTTGTAAATCAGCTATGACCTTATGCTATAGCGTATCCTTCGATGAGTATGGGAACATGGTTAGGGTCTTTCTATTGAATCGTCTGATCAAACTTACCGTTACAATCTCGAACAACTATTTTTCGACGATATAACTTCTTCATGCGGATTTCATCCCATAAATGATTTTTAGCATCTTTCCATTTGATTAAGAAGAAATAGCAGGTATCGGTATTGTTGAATAGATAATTGCCATCTATGGTAAACAACGAGTCTGGATATACGATGTCACCTTGGACATCAATACCATTCCACAACGTCACCTTAGAAGGATAGAGGTCACTATCAATAGGCAAATATGCAGGTTGCAATAGACAATCCACACTATCAATCGTATCGTAGTGGGAGGCACCTATAAATAAGGTGTCATTCGTACGATTCGTGAAAATGGCGATAGTCCTTGAATCACATATAGGGATGCATGAAGAGACCAAACTAAGAATGATCGCAATACCACCTAACAAATTTCTATATTTCTTATCTATTTTCATATATTTTAGTAAGTGATCAAAGACACATAAAATGTTAAACCGCCAAATAATAGCTTTGTTATTCTCTGAATATCAGAGCATTTTATTTATTCAGTGAACACTAAATAAATCCACGTGGTTTAGCCATCATCATTCCCTGCATTTGAGCAAGTTTCATCTTCCACCAATTAAAGGTACTAATATTTTTAATTGGATAATCAACTCCCCCTATCCAGAGACCTCTAAAATGACCTTTTGCAAGGTAGTTGGCCCATGTTTCTGTCCAATATTTGTGATGGGAAGATGGGAAGAATGTTGCATTGGCGAAACTTTCTGGAGCGATTACATGCCAATATGCTGCAGGACCAAACATACGATATTGAAGAATATGTCCAAATTCATGTTGCATCATAGCTTGACCAGCCCTTAGACCACTAGTGAAGACACCTTCTCCAGCAATGATTCCACGCTCAGGGACAGTAACTGCCCGATAATGATAGTATCCATCAGATTCTGGAGTAACTAAACTACCAAGATTCTTGGTTTCAAACACATTTACACCTTCGAATTCTCCTACGTATTTTCCAGTAACGGTTTTTTCATTGAGATTAAAGCCTGATGAATTACAATTTGGACAGGCATAGGCACCAGTTATTTCTATGCTTGTATTCCCTGTCCAGAAGCTCGTGCCTTTGTCTAAAGCATCAAGACCACCAATTAGACCTCCAGCAATACCGCCTTCCAAAGTTCCTAAGCCTCCAGAGCCTAAGCCAGCAAGAAGACCTTTTCCAAAACTGGAGCCACCTACCCATGAATTGCCGGCACCAGATATAAAACCTCCTGCAAATCCTGCGCTTGCACCCGAAGCAGCGCCTGCAAGGAATCCTGTAGAAGCTATTCCCTTGGCTAATCCTGCTGCTCCAGTCCAGAAATTGCCTCCTGCCATGGCAACGTTCACTCCTGACGCCAATCCTGCACCGACAGCTCCAGCGACAGCACCAGTGGCGAAATAGCCAAGTCCCTTCGCATTAAGCTGGAATCCGTGTGAGGCCCAATTGAAAATTCCTCCAATAGCCGCACCTATGATAAGGTTCCAAAACTCCCCGCTTGGGTCGGTGTACTTCAGCGGATTGTTCAGGCAGTAGCTGTAACGGTTGAAGCTCTGGCTGTTGTCGGGCGCCTGCACGTAGTTGTCGGGACTGAGGAAACGGCCAAGCGTGGGGTCGTACACGCGCCCGTTACTTTCCCCGCTTCGCGCCAGTGACCTTCGGTTCATGTTGATCAGCCCGAACTCTCCCATCATCTCGTGTCCCGTGTAGCCGCGGCGCAGGCCGATGGTGTTGAGCGTCACCGTCTGTCGGCCCCAGGCGTCATAGGTGGCGTCGAAGACCCTCCAGCCGTTTTCGTCCACCACGGAGAGAATGTTGCCTTGCTGGTCGGTGAAGCGCTGGTAGTCTTTTCCCATTCTGTTCATTACCTTTCCTAAATTTATGTCTTAAAAACATCTCATAACAGATGGTCTATCCCCCACATGGCCAAAAACCCCATGATGGTGAAAATAATAGAGCCCATAATAAATAGAATTGTTATTCCTCTCCATTTTTTATGCCAGTGCTCATCTTCTTTCTCAAATTGTCTGAAGTATTTCGAGTAACGGTCGTTTGAAAAGACCGCTGAATATGCTGGTATAAAGCACACTTCAATCGGAAGTGCTAATAGCAGTAAATCAATTAATAAATGCAAATGCCCCCAAATTTTATCTGCTATACCAATTAGCACAAATGAGAGAAAAATAGAGTAGCCAGAATAAAAGTAGGCAAAGCAGTAATTTGCACAACCTATGTAGTATCCACTTTTGCTATCATGTAAAAACTTCTCTGTTTTTTCCCTCTCTGTAGGCAAACGTTTATAATATTTTTCCTTATAAGATTTTGAAAAAAAATATTTAGGGACCGGAGAAAGGATTGCTCCCACAATCCGTCCAATGAAATCACCAAATTTCATATTTATAGTCCAAATACCATAATAAACAGCATTTAAAAAGTATATAATCTGATTTTTTCTCATAAGTGTATATCGTTATTTTTATAAAAATTTATCAATCATCCACTCGCTTAATGCACTTCCACTAAGTGAACCTATAATTCCACCTGCAGCACCTCCTATAATAGTAGAAGGTATGACGCCAACACCAAACCAAACACCTATCTCAGCACCAGCTTTAAGGCCGACGAAAACACCTACTCGGCCTCCTGCCCATCCACCTGCTACACAGGTAGCTGCTTTTATTGAGTGATAGCCAATTTGATAATCGTCATCTATGTAGCCTTTGCCAAGTTCTACGCCATTCATAAACATGTTAGCTTTACCTGTAAACTTGGTAATTCCTCGTCCTATATTGGCTAATTTTGTTGTTCTCACATATTTGTTCCCATAGAATCCATGTTCGCTTGCACCATGCCAATAGAAATGGCCGTTGCTTCCCCATGTGGAGTTTCCGCCATGATTCTTCAGTGAAGAGCCAATGTTATCTAATATGGTGTTAGTTGTCTCCGCAACTGGCACCACCCATGATTTGTCGGGTGTTACAACAACCTCGGAGATGTCTCCGCATTGGTTGCCATTCATCCAAGCCACCATTCCGCCCATGGCGGAGGAGGATGCGCCCATCAAGCCTGTGCCCATTCTTGCGGCTTGGGCGTATGATCCTATCCCTGAGGAAGACGCACTGGATACAAAGGAACTGAAGACGCAATCATTCATTCGGTTTGCCTGGGTTAAAGCAACCAATGCGGATAAAAGATGTTCCAAAGCCTAACTTGCGCTTTTTGATTTCCTTATATACCTTTGCAGATATGTTGATGTCGCTGATAATTGGCTGCGAGTTAAACACATGAAGGTTTTTAACCTTATTGTAATCCAAACACACTTTTATGATGCTATCTCCAGGTCCATACATGGTGTGTTCTTTGTCTATTACATCATATATTTTTGTAAAATGAACGATGTAATACTGCCGATCACCATATTCTTTACTGTGTACAATCACAGGGAAAAAATCCACGTACTCTTTCTCAACATACTCGTCAAGAAGGGTTTTGAGATTCTCGTCTACCAAGTTGACTGCCCATGGTCCCATCAGGTAAGGGCAGTATTTGCCATCCCTTAGTTCATAAACAAATATCTTACCACGTTCCACGTCCTCGCCATCATAAACATGGGGGCATGCATTCACGTCGGGAGAAATTACGATACCTCCTTCTTCCTCGTAAGCGTTAGGCATTACTCTAAAATAACGACAGTTCATGACATAAGCATTTACTCTGCAAATATATCTCATTTTTCCCATACGGCCATTATATCACTGCAAAATTTTCATCTTTAGCTGGGCGCATGGAACAGGCAGGGCTTCTTCGTCCATTCCAATCTCATTCCACGCCGCAGAACTTCTGCAGCACGTGGGCCACGCCGTCCTCCTCGTTGGAGCGGGTGATGTAGTCGGCTTTCGCCTTGGTGGCGTCGGCGGCATTGGCCATCGCCACGCCCAGTCCGGCATATTCGATCATGGAGATGTCGTTGTGGCCGTCGCCTACGGCAATGATCTCCTCGCGTGTCAGGCCGAGGGTGGGCAGGAGGCGTGCGAGCGAGGCAGCCTTGTCGATGCCGAGCGGCACACACTCCAGGAAGAAGTCGGCGGAGCGGTAGACGCTGCACTGGCCTTGCAGGGTCTGGGCCAGATGGCGTTCCAACAGGGCGAGTGGGGTGGGGTCGCCCACAATGAGACACTTGTTGATGGGATATTGCACCTGATGGACGAAGTCGTCGTATTGGGTGAGGGGCATCTTGTTGATGAACGCCTCGTGGCGCACATACTCGTTGCTGATGTCGGTGGCGGCTATGCCCTCGCCCTGATAGGTGAGGATCTCAAAGTGGCGGCTATCTTCTTTGGCTGCCCGATACAGGATGGGCACGAGGTCGGCATTGAGCGTTTGGTTGAAGATGATGGCTTTGCTGTCCCATTGGGTGACGCAACCGCCATTGTAAGCCATGACGTAGCCACCCTGTTGGCCTATTTGCAACTCGTCGGCAAGAGGGCGTATGCCGTAGGTGGGGCGTCCCGATGCCAGGATGACGTGCATTCCATTGCGTTGGGCGCTCAGCAGGGCTTCGCGGGTCTTGGGTGTTATCTCTTTCTTATTGTTTGTCAGTGTTCCGTCGAGATCGAGCACGATTGCTTTGTAAGTCATTTGCTTGGTGTTGTGATAAGGTTGTGTTATGAATGAATGATATTTATTGTTGGGCTGTGATATGTCGCCTTTGTATGGGAGGACCGATGGTCAGGCCCCGCCTTTGTTGTTGGGCTTTCGCTTCACACCCCTTACCGCCTCGGCTTCCAAGGGGTTGTCGGGCCAATGATGCTTGGGATAGCGGCGCTTCAGTTCCTTGCGCACCTCGAAATAGGCGTTGTTCCAGAAACTTCGCAAGTCCTTGGTCAACTGCACAGGCTTGAATCCCGGCGACAGCAGTTCCATCAGCACAGGCCGTGAGCCATTGTCAACACAAGGCGTGTCGGTCATGCCGAAGCACTCCTGCAGGCGGACGCTGAGCACCGGCGCGTCGGCCCCCTCACGATAGTCGACCCTGATACGACTGCCTGTGGGCACCACGATGTGGGAGGGTGCCAGCTGCTCCACCGCTTGTTGCTGCTCATAGGAGAGCTGCGCCCACAGCACCGCCGCCATGTCGATCTTTTTCAGTTCCGTTGCGTTGGCCGACCTGCCAACGTACATCGGCAGCCACTCCTCCGTTTTCTGAAGCAAGCCGTCGGTAGACACGTCGGGCAGCGCAAGCTCCGCATGCCAACTGGCGCAGGTGGCTATGCGTCGTTGTAATTGTTGGAACCCGTCGGAGAGGTTGAGCAGGCTGCGCCCCTCCCGTTTCAGCGTTTGCGCCACGATGGCTACGGCCTTGTCGTGGGGCACCGCCTCCAACGGCTTGGCGGACAACAGGATGCTTCCGATGCGCCGTTCGCGTGTGGCCGTCACCCGTCCCAACGCGTCGTCCCAAGCGATTCGGTCGTAATCGCTTGCCAAGGGGTCGACCGTCGCCTCATCGACTGGCGAGGCAAGGAAAATTTTTCGTCCCACAGCGGCCACGGCCAGCAGTGGGTAGCCATGCAGGCTGTCGTTGGTGTCGAGGGCGACATGCTCGCCGTTGGCCATACGGTATGTGCCGTCGGGGTCCGCCTTGGCTATGCGCTCGGGGTAGGCCACGGCCACCAGCATGCCCGTGTCGTAGGCCGACGACGCTTGGTTGTCCTCGCCCACGCGAACCATGCGGCGGTATTGCTCGGCTATCAGGGCGATGCGCTTCCAACGCCCCAGTGCCCGCCGGTGTCGCGCCTCTCTCAACTCGATGACGCGCCGGTTGAGATCGGCGTCGTTGTCGTTGGAGAGCGGGTCGCGCTCCTCAAGCAATGCGGCGATGTCGGTGGCCAGCGCCTTCAGGGCGTTGCTGTTGGCCTTGACCAGCATCTGCGCTATGCGCGGGTGGCAAGGCAACTTCGACAGGGCCTCGCCATGCGTCGTGATGCGCCCTCGGTGGTCGATGGCGCCAAGATTTCTTAGCAGCTCCTCAGCGCGCCGTATGTGGTTGGCGGGTGGCGGTGTCATCCAAGGCATCTGCTCCATTGCGGTGCCGCCCCACGCCGCTATGTCGAGGGCGAGCGCTGTTAGGTCGGCGGTCATGATCTCGGGAGTCCTACACGCCTCCAGTCGGGCCTCGGCGGCTTTGCTCCACAGGCGGTAGCATCGGCCCGCCGACACACGTCCGGCCCGTCCGGTTCGCTGTTGAGCCATGTCCATGGAGATGCGCACCGTCTCCAGATGTTCCAGGGCGTTGCACTCATCGTAGACCATTCGGCGGCACAATCCCGAGTCGACCACCACCGTTACGCCTTCGATCGTTATCGACGTCTCGGCAATGGGCGTGGCCAGCACAATCTTGCGCTCCCCGCTCCTGGGAGGGGCGATGGCCGCCCGCTGCTCGCTGGGCGACAGGCGCCCGTAGAGCGGATAGAGCACCGTGTCGCTGGTGAAGCTGCCCGCGAGCATCTCGCAGCACTTGCCAATCTCGACCTCGCCCGGCAAAAAGGCGAGAATGCTTCCGTCGGTATCGCGCCACGCCTGGCACACCGTGGCCGCCACCTCCTCAGCACATTGGTAGGCGCTGATGTCGTTGCCATACACCACCTCCACGTCGAACATCCTTCCGCGGCTCTCCACCAGGGGCGCGTTCAGCGCGTGGCAGATGGCGGAGGTGTCGATCGTGGCCGACATGACCACGATTTTCAGGTTGGGACGAATGGTGCGTTGCGTTTCGCGCACAAGGGCCAAGGCCGCGTCGGTGATGATGCTGCGCTCGTGAAACTCGTCGAAGATGATGGTCGATATGCTGCCGAGTGTCGGATCGTCCACCATCATCCGCGTCAGCACACCCTCGGTGAGCACTTCTATGCGTGTGTGGGTCGACACCTTGCTCTCGAATCTCACCCTGTAGCCTATCAGGTCGCCCACGGCCGTGTGGGTCATCTCGGCCATGCGCTCCGCTATCTGCCGGGCGGCCACGCGCCGAGGCTCAAGCAGCACCACCTTCTCGTCGGCTTTGGCCTGCCCTTGGTATAGGGTCAGCGGGAGCAGGGTCGATTTTCCCGCTCCTGGAGGTGCGGTGACAACCACCGCCGAGTGGTCGCGCAGCGCATCGTTGACGCTTGGCGCCACCTCGCCAATGGGCAGCGTGTGCAGGTATCTGTCGAAACTTAGGTTGGTCATGGATCAATGATGTGGTATGTTGTTCACACAAATTTAGCCATAAACCATCAGAAACAGGCGGAAACAGGCAGAAATCTTTGGCAAAAGGGCCAAATAATCCCAAATTGGTCATTAGATTTCAATTCTTGTTAGTGTTTGTTACATCCTACTATTTCCCCAATTTCGGTCTAATGACCAATTTGGGATAATAGCGGATTGTGAACCCAAAGCCCTGCAAAATCCATGGGTTCGGCCTTCTGAGGCCAACGGGCGGTCGGGGTTGCGCGAATGGGAGGGCGTGGCGTGAGGCGGCGGGGGGCGCAGTTCATGTAGTGTGTGGCCAACAGGTGGGTAATGTTGGGTCTTTTGTTTTTTTGACTTCACTTAACTATCAACCATTAGGCGTTCTTCTTTTTTTTTAGTATTTTTGCAGCCAAATCGGAAATTATGACAGAGACAACAAACGTGGCCGAGAATCAAAGGCTGGAACGTGCTGAAATAGAACGCATGAGTCCTGAGGAGGTGGAGGCGCATCTCGACAAGCGCCTGAAGCATAAGATGCTCCATACCGAAGGACTGGTGAAGCGCTACGGCAAGCGCACCGTGGCCAACGGTGTGACCATCAACGTGAAGCAAGGCGAGATAGTGGGACTGCTCGGACCCAATGGCGCCGGAAAGACCACGTCGTTCTATATGACCACCGGACTGGTCATCCCCAACGAGGGACATGTCTACATCGACGACGAGGAGATTACCAAATACCCCGTTTACAAGCGTGCCCGCGCAGGTATCGGATACCTGCCGCAGGAGGCCAGCGTGTTCAGAAAGCTCAGCGTGGAGGACAACATCATGTCGGTGCTCGAGATGACGAAGCTCACACACCAGCAACAGCTCGACAAGTTGGAAAGCCTCATTGCCGAGTTCCGATTGCAGAAGGTGCGCAAGAACATGGGAGACCGCCTCTCGGGAGGTGAGCGCCGACGCACGGAGATTGCGCGCTGCTTGGCCATCGACCCGAAATTTATCATGCTCGACGAGCCCTTCGCCGGTGTGGACCCCATCGCCGTGGAAGACATCCAGCACATCGTGTGGCGACTGAAATACCGCAACATAGGTATCCTCATCACCGACCATAACGTGCAGGAGACGCTCTCGATCATCGACCGAGCCTACCTCTTGTTTGAGGGACGCATCCTCTTCCAGGGCGACCCAGAGAGCTTGGCGGCCAACAAGATCGTGAGAAAGAACTATCTCAGCGAGAACTTCGTGTACAGAAAGTTCCAGTCGAACGAGGAAGACCGAGCCTTCGCCGTTGGCGCCCGTCGAGATCTCTTGGCCGAGACGCAGGGCTGACCGAAAGCGCGCTGAGGTGCCCCGCCACAGGCGCAAACAGGGCGAAAACACAATTTTTACCTTTTATATTAGGCATATTCGTGAAATTTGCGTAATTTTGCAACTCGCATTGCATGATTGCCAATCGCAGATTATTCATAAAAACAAAAATACAACTTAAAAGATGAAAGTTTCATTTGAGAACCCCGACAAGATCAATGGCCTGTTGACCATTACCGTTGAGGACGACGACTACAAGGCAGAGGTTGAGAAGACCCTGAAAGAATACCGCAAGACCGCCAATGTGCCTGGCTTCCGCCCCGGCCAAGTGCCTATGGGCATGATTCGCCGCCGCTTTGGGTCGGCTGTGAAGATGGACGCCATCAATAAGGTTCTGGGTGATGAGTTGCAGAAGTATATCGCTGACAACAACATCGCTATGCTCGGCGAGCCCCTCGCCTCAGAGAAGCAGCAGCCCCAAGACCTCGAGAAGGACGGTCCCTACACATTCATGTTCGACATTGCCGTGGCTCCTGAGTTCGACATCAAACTCGACGCCAACGATACAGTCGACTACTATGAGATCACTGCCGACGACACGCTCATCGACTCACAGGTGGAGATGTTCGCATCGCGCATGGGACAGAACGTGGAGGCCGACCACTATGAGGATGGCGACGTGCTGAAGGGCGACCTGCGCCAGCTCGACGCTGAGGGCAACACCTTGGAGGGTGGTCTTACCGTTGAGGCTGCTTCAGTGATGCCTAAGTACCTCAAGAGCGACGACCAGAAGAAACTCTTCGACGGTTGCAAGCCCGGAGATATCATCACCTTCAACCCCAGCAAGGCTTACGAGGGCAGCAACTATGAGCTGTCATCACTGCTGAAGGTGGACCGCGAGAAGGTGGCTGAGTACACTGGCGACTTCAGCTATCAGATCACAAGCGTGCAGCACTTCGAGAAGCACGCCGTGGACCAGGAGCTCTTCGACCTCACATTCGGCAAGGACGCCGTTAAGGACGAGAAGGAGTTCCGCGAGAAGATCGCTGAGGGCCTGAAGGCTCAGCTGGCTCTCGACAGCGACATGAAGTTCCTGATGGACGTGCGCAAGTACGCTGAGGACAAGGTGGGGCAGCTCACTTATCCCGACTCACTGCTCAAGCGCATCATGAAGCAGAACAACAAGGATAAGGACCAGGAGTTCATCGACAAGAACTATGAGCCCAGCATCAAGGAGCTCAGCTGGAGCCTCATCCGCAGCAAGATCGCTGTGGCCCTCGGTGTGAAGATCGAGGACGAGGACGTGAAGAGCGCCGCTCGCGAGATGGCCAAGGCTCAGTTTGCCCAGTATGGCATGAGCAATGTGCCCCAGGAGTACGTCGACAACTACGCCGATGAGTTGCTCAAGAAGAAGGAGGCACAGCAGCAGTTTGTTGACCGCGCCATCGACGCCAAGCTCGTTGAGGCCCTCAAGGGTGTGGTTACACTGAACAAGAAGAGTGTGTCGCTCGACGAATTCAATAAGATGATGGGTGAGTAAACCTAATCAGATAAGATAAAAAGCCTCTGGGGAATCGTTCCTCGGAGACTTTTTCTTTTGGTTATAGGGGAATGTCGATCCTTGGCTCGGGCATAAACATAGGGCCTCATGGCACGTGTCGCAGCCCACGCGAAGGCGAACGGGAAGAAAAGAATAGCGCGATGGCAGGAGAAAAGGTCTCCTAAAAAAAGTAAAAATTTGTGCAAAGATTTACGTTTTTTTGTATTATCTTTGCAAAGATAGGTTGCTTCGGCCCTTTGAAAGCAAGGTTTCATGGTGCTCGTTTGCACTGTCATTCGTGGAATGAAGGGGGAATGTGGTGGAAAACACCAAGAAGAAGTAAGAGACGATTGTAGGAGGAATACCATATTATATTATACGTTGCAGACAGGAGGACGACAGGAAAATATACCATACAACTGCGTTGCGAAGCGCAAACCATGTGAAGATAGATTATTTTTTTTATTTTTAATTTTACCGATATGCAAAAGAACTTGATTATGGGTCTGTGCAGTTTGATGCTCTTGTTGGGCATTGCTACTGCCGACGCACAAAGGCTCTTAGCTACATCTGAACCCCATTACGTAGAGGGTAAGGTTCGCGTGAAACTCCAGCCGGAGGTGGCGACGTTGCTCCAGCAGGTAACCCTGCCGAATGGAAGTGTGCAGAAGAAGGCAAAGGCTCAGTACGTAACGACCGGTGCGACAACGCTCGATCGCGTTGCGCAGAAAGTGAGGGCTGTGAGCATGAAGCGTGTGTTCCCGTACGCAGGTAAGGATGAGGCCAAGCACAAGGCTGCTGGCCTCGACCGCTGGTACGACGTCACCTTCGTGGAAGACGGTATGACAACCGCTCAGGCACGCAATCTTTACAAGTCGACAGCTGGTGTGGAGTATGCGCAGCGCATACCCATCTACCAACCTTACGGAGGCGAGAGCTTCCGCGCCGTGTCGCCAACCGATGTGACATGGGTGCAGAAGGCGCTCTCTACCATGCCGTTCAACGACCCCTTGCTGCCTAAGCAGTGGCACTACTACAACAATGGGTCCATCGAAGGAACCGTGGCGGGGAACGACATCAACGTGTTCCCTGCCTGGGAGAGTGGTGTGGCGGGATCGAAGGATGTCATTGTGGCCATCATCGATGGTGGCTTCCAAATCGACCACCCCGACCTGAAGGACAACCTCTGGGTCAACGAGGCTGAGCTCAACGGTGAACCCGGTGTGGACGACGACGGCAATGGATTCGTCGACGACGTGTATGGTTACAACTTCGTGATCAACTCTTCGAACATCAACGCACATTCACACGGCACACACGTGGCCGGTACGGTGGGCGCCACCAACAACAACGGCATTGGTGTGTCGGGTGTGGCCGGTGGAGCTGATGGCACTGGTGGTGTGAAGATGATGGTTTGCCAAGTGTTCGACTCACGTGCGAGTAGCTCGGCAGAGGCCGACTTCGCAGGAGCGCTCGTCTATGCTGCCGACCGTGGCGCAAGCATCGCCCAGTGCTCATGGGGTATGGGTATGGCTGACGAGGAGGATAAGGCCGTCTCGGAAGCCGTGAGATATTTCACGAAGAACGGCGGCGGAGAGAAGATGAACGGTGGACTCTGCATCTTCGCAGCTGGAAACAATGGCGAGGAAGGCAATTTCTATCCTGGATGCCTCGACGAGGTGGTGGCCGTGGGTTCTATGGGAGCCGACGGTATGGTGACCAGCTATTCCAACTATGGAAAGTGGGTCGATGTAACCGCTCCTGGTGGACTGGAGGACTATGGTGAGCAGTATGGCGTGTTGAGCACATTGCCCAACAGCAGCTATGGCTACAACGAGGGTACATCAATGGCCTGCCCGCATGTGTCGGGTATCGCAGCGCTCATCCTCTCGAAATATGGCAACAAGAACTTCTCTAACGAGACGCTTCGCACGCTCCTCACCACGTCGGTGAACGATCTCTATACCAAGAACCCCACCTATGCGGGACTGATGGGATCGGGTTACATCGATGCTTACAAGGCGCTGCAAGGCAAGGAGGGTAGCGTGCCTGAGGCCGTGGCCGACTTTACGGTGACTGCTTCGCACGACAACGCCCTCATCGAATGGATCATCCCCGATACTGAGGAGAAGAGCATCGACCACCATGTTATATATTATAGCACGGAGCCGTTTACAGCCAGCGATAACCTCAATAAGCTCAACTCGGTGTCGGTGGACACTAAGTTTAAGTACTCTGGCGAGCCGGTGGCTTACGAGCTCGAAGGACTGAAGGCTTCTACGAAATATTACTTCGCCATCGTGGCTTACAACCGTTGGGGTAAGGCTTCGGCCATGTCGCCCGTGAAGGAGGCTACGACCAACGCTGGTCCGAAGGTGCAGGTGGATAAGACGACGCTCAACATGACGGTCGACGCTGCCAACGCTCCTACGGCAGAGGCTTCATTCAACATCAAGAACGCTGGCGAGGGTATGCTGAAGTACCAACTCACAACTGCCACGACACGTGCCACGATGTCGACCAAGGCGCGCGCTGAAAAGCCGACGCCTGGCCAGGTGGTGCCCTTCAGCGGAACCGTGGCTCCCACGCTTGCCAAGAGTAACGTCGTGGCGACAAGCGACTATCAGGCTTCTGATTGGCCCACCACTCTCACCTACTCGGAGTCGCTCTATAGCTATCTGGGTGAGTCGGACGTGAAGATGCCTAACGCATTGGCTCAGTATTTCTATGTCGACAAGAAGACCTATCCCAATGGATTCAACCTGACGGCCCTGAAGTTCCAAGGCCACAATGGTGAGGATCCTGTGATTGAGATTTACGACGGTTCGCGTTCGATCTCAACGGCAAGCCTCATTCAGAAAGTCGACTATAGCCTGTGGGCTTACAACTATAACATCACGCTGGGCGAGCAGATCTACTTCGCGCCCGGCACAAGCTTCTGGGTGGTGGCTAAGTTCCCTGCCGGAGCCAAGAATCCGCTCGGCGCTGGTAAGACAAGCCGCGACGATGTGGCGCAGTATAGCTTCTACAGTACCAACAACGGTGCCACATGGACACAGCTCACCGAGGTGCTCAAGGGCTCAAGCTTCGAGGCCGTATCCGACCATCTCACATGGGCCGTGCAGGCCATCAGCGCAAATCCCGATTGGAGCCAGGTGCTCAACCCGGAGCCTATAAGCGGTGAGGTGCGCCCAGGCGAGAGCCAGGCGGTGACGCTTAAGAACGACGGACAGAAGCTCGTCAACGGAACCTATAAGTTCAACATCCATGTGAAGACCAACGAGGCGGTCGACTCGAAGAAGAAGGTGGCGCTCACCATGACGGTCAAGGGCTACCTGCCTGAGTTGCACAGTCAGCAACTCATTGATTTTGGCAACCTGCTCGTGGGTCAGAAGAAGACCATCGATGTGGAGCTGACCAACAGTGGATACGGCGTGTTTGGTGGCGAATATGGCTACCTGCAAAACAAGAAGAATGTGGTGTCGTCGTCCGATCAGTTTGATGTGTCGAAGGGCATGCGGGACATCGCGGCTCGTTCTACCGGCAAGCTGCCTGTGACATTCAAGCCTACAAAGGCTGGCAATTTCACCAGCAACATCACTCTGACCGACAAGAACGGCATCAAGCACACGTTCGTCGTGCGCGGTGTGGCTTCGGCCACGGCAACCCTTGAGGTGGCTAACAGCGAGTTCGACCTCGGCGACCTGAAGGTGGGCGGTGAGACAAAGACCGCTACCGTGACGCTGAAGAACACGGGCGAGTATCCGTTGCAATACGTGTTCCCGAAGTATTCGTCGGCCAAGATCGATGGTTCTACGGCACGTGTCCACAAGTTTGGTTATACCATTAAGTCGAATGTTGGTGATGATGATTCGTTCGAATATGAGCCGGCGCCTGAGTTGGCCGACGAACAGGACATCACCTCGCAGTTCAATAGCAACAACTGGCAGTCGGGTCCGATCAAGGTCGGCTTTAAGTTCCCGTTCTACGGCAAGGAGTACGATCAGGTTTACATCTCGTCTTACGGCGGTTTGAGCATGTTGCCCATCGAGGGACGCATCTCGTGCATGGTGCCGACGGGCGACTGTGTGCAAGGTCTCGGCTACGTATCGGCCTATACCAACTCTGGTTGGATGGACATGGGCGGCAACAGTAAGATCTCTTACGGCCACAAGGATGGCAAACTCTATGTTAAGTTTAAGGATGTGGTGACACCGGCCACCGAGGGTGGCGGTGAGACAACAACGCTCAGTTTCCACATGGCCCTTTGTCCTGACGGTAGCGTCGAGGTTTATTACGACGACTATAATCCGGCAGGTGTGTTTGGCAGCGGTGGCAACAACTTCGTGGGCGTGAGCAATATCGAGGCCAACGACGCGTGTGTATTCACCGACGCCAGTCTCGTACACTCGGCCAACGAGGGTGTCGACGCTCCTTATTATGATATCATGACGGGTAGCGCCATCAAGATTGTGGCTCCCGCCAAGTCGATGGTCAAGAGTCTGTCGAGCACCGATGGTTACATCGGAAACGGCGACAGCAAGGACATCACCGTGACGCTTGCGGCCGGAGACGACCTCTACGCTGGTGAACTGACCAACTATCTCACGGTGCTGACCAACGATCCGAAACACGCCAGCAGCAACATCACATTGAAGGCCAACATTGTGGGCGACAACCTCAAGGCTGAGGCTGCGACCGACGTCAAGTCTGTCGACTTCGGCGATGTGTTCCGCACATCGGTGCAGAAGCGCCAGGTGTTGTTGAGCAACAACGGTAAGGATGTGCTGCACGTGAGCGGTGTGAGCGTGAAGAATGGCAAGTTTGGCGTGGCCGACGAGCTTAAGGAGGCATTCGATGTTCCAGCCGGACAGGGCAAGGATATCTCTGTCGTTCTGCCTACTGAAGAGAAGGGCGCCGTAGAGGATGCGCTTGTCATCGCATTGGCCGACGGCACGTCGCTCGAGGTGGCTCTCAAGGGTAATGTCATCGGCGCACCGCTGTGGAGCGTTAGCCCCGAAGCTATCGAGGAGGAGACTCCTTACGGCGTGAATGTCGTGAAGAACGACATCAAGGTGACCAACAATGGCGACGAGAACCTCACCTTCTCGGCCGAGCCCGCCACATGGTATCGTGCGCTCGATGTGGAAGAAGAGGGCGACTCGCAGGTCGACTATGTGTTCCATTCTAAGAGCGATGGCTTCGACGTTCCGTTCGAGTGGGTGGACATCACCTCCGACTACACGGAGCACATGCCTTACTCTTACTACATCGACAAGACCGACTTCAAGAAGGTCACATTGCCGTTCGAGTTCCCGTTCTACGGCAAGAAGTACAAGGAAATGTACATTTACAACACGGGCTTCGTATCGTTCGACGCCCCTGTGGAGGATTACAAGCAGTTCCCCGAGCCGCCGGCAAGCCTTCCTACAACAGAGACGTTCTACAGCAACATCATCTGTCCGTTCTGGGGTAACCACTCTATGAACACTCCGTCGACCGACGGTGTTTATTACAAGGCTAACGAGAACGACGTGGTCGTGTCGTACAAGAACTATGGCAACACCATGATGCAGGGCATGAACTTCCAGGTCATCCTGCGTAAGGACGGCTCGTTCAAGTTCCAATACGACCTCGACCCCAATGGCTTCCAGCTGGGTGTGTTCGGTCTGTGCGGTATCATGGACCACAGCGAGACGCGCGGTATCACACCGGCAGATATGTACATCAACGCTGGCAACGCACTCGAGTTCACTCCTTATAAGAACTATGTGCTGGCTCCGGGTAAGAGCGCAAGCCTGCCTATCGAACTGTTGGCTGATAAGTTGGCCGACGTTTACAAATACGAGCTTAACGTGAAGACCAACGCTCCCGCCAACGAGAGCGTGAAGATTCCTGTTACACTCAACATTACCGGCGTTCCTGAGCCCGTGTTCCCCGAAGTGGTGAACGTGGAACAGGTGGTCGACGAGAATCCGATGAACCCCGTCTACCATGAGTTTACGGTAGAGAACAAGGGCTCGAAGGCATTCACCATCGACGATGTGGCTTCCGAATTGTTCATGGCTTCCGATCCCGACGATCCTTGGGCAATGCCTGAGGCTTTGCTCGAGGTTTACACCAACGCCAACAATGGCGGTGGCGACTTCCCCGATGGACCAGACATTGGTCTTGACGCCAATGGCACCATGGCTTGGACGCGTTACCAGTCGGGCATGATGGAGCCGATCGTTGTGGGCAAGGAGCCCGTGAAGTTCCGCATCACGCTCTATAACACCTATGAGGTTCGCCAGAAGGATTATCCGCTTCTCTTCACCGTCAGCGGACTCGATGAGGAAACCCACGAGTCGCTCATCAAGGTGAATGTCACAGAGGCGCCTGCCCTTTCGTTCGACCAGGATATGCTGTATATCGAGAATGTGGCGAGCGATTACGCAGGCGAGGCTACCGTCAACATGAAGAATGAGGGCGGTTACAAGCTCAACTACACGTTGCGTCTCGATCCGTCGGGCCACGATGAGGCTTCCGACGAGTTTGGCGGCGACAACCCGTCACCGGCACTCAACGTCATCGCACATCCCACAAACGACCTCGCCAAGCAGTTTGCCGAGGCTTGGGTGGCTCCCTTCAAGGGCAAGAGCATGCTCAAGGCGTTGGGCCTGAGAAAGGTGAAGGACGATCAGAAGTTCTTCTATGATGTGCCCGAGGGCTTGGAGGACAATGTGCTCTACTATCCGGTGCTCAATCCTGTAAGCAGCGCTATCGCTGCCCTGATGGGTACAGGTGCCAGCGCACTCGATGAGAACTTCTATGCCGCCACACGCTACGAGGCACCTGCTGAGGGCTTCAACCTGACGCATCTCTACTTTGTGGGTACTGTGGGCGACTTGGAGAATGTGGACATTGAGGCTTCCGTGATTCTCGGCAACGATGTCACGGCTACAGAGAAGACCATCGGTCATGGTAAGATTCATGTCGATGTCGAGGAGCCTCAGGCCAATGGCAGCTATCAAGGTGTGCCGCGCATGCTCAAGTTCGACAATCCGATCTATATCAATCCTGCCGACACGTTCTACGTGGTGCTGAAGTATCCCGCCGGCTTTAAGTCGTCGGCACTCATGGCTTCGAAGGACGGCGACATGGAAACCAACCGCTACATGGCTCACCTGAAGTCGCTGGGCGGATGGGTCGACATTGAGGCGCTCTACGATAACGTGCAGAACACAGGTGCCTTCGGTTACTTCATGACTTGCGTGGAGCATGAGAAGGGCGAGCCTTGGATCAAGTTGCTCAACGAGCAGAAGGAGGGAACGCTTGAGGTTGGCACATCAATGCCGCTGAAGTTCCATGTCAATGCCAAGAGCACTTACTTTGCCAAGGGCAACAAGGCCACACTTGTGGTGAAGAGCAACGACCCCGCAAACGCCGTCGTCAACTACCACATCTATCTCGACCGCAATGCGGCTCCGGCCATCGAGGCCCCCGAGGCTGTGGTTGCAGCAAGCCAAGGCAAGACCACTCAGGTGAAGGTCGTTGTGGCTGATCCTGAGGAAGAGGAGTTCACGGTTACCTTCTCCGACAACAAGGAGTATACCACGGTGGCTTCTTACAATGAGGCTGACGGTGTGACTTATGAGAATGGAACGTTCAATGTGCCTGAGGGCGAACAGCTCGAGGCTACGTTTGCCATTACTCCTGAGTATGGCTACGACAATGTGGGCAGTGGTGTGATTGCCATCAACGCCACCGATGCCAGCGGCAACGCTTCGACAGCCGACGTCAACTACAATGTGGTGTTCACCAACCGCGCACCCGAGTACATCGGACAGGAGGAGTTGACCTACGAGGTAGGACAGCAGTCGGGCGTCATCAGCTACATCACGCTCTTCAGCGATCCTGACGGCGACGACTTCACCTGCACCGCTTCTTCAAGCGATTCGAAGGTGGCAAGCGTCTTCGTCTCAGAGGATGGTCTTATCATCAACGCCAAGAAGGCTGGCACCACCGTGCTGACCCTCACGGCTACCGATGCCAACAACGGCGTGGCAAGTCATCAGGTCACAGTCAATGTGGTGCCTTCGACGGGCATTGCAGGCGTGACAGCCGACGGTGGCGACGTCACGGTCGACGCTGACGAGAACGGCAATGTTGGTGTTGTGGTCAATGGCGATGTGGCCGAAGCCACCTTGCGTCTCTACAACAACGCAGGCCAGCTTGTCGCTCAGAAGACCGCCCGCAACCTGCACGCTGGCGATAAGGTGATCCTCGTGGCCAATGGCAGCGCAGGAGTTTATCACCTCAACGCTGTGCTCGACGGCAAGACGTCGAACGTGAAGTTTGCTGTGAAGTAAAACGTTCAATCTCTGGCGCGGCCCATTGCCGTGCCTAAGAGATTCGCATAACAAGAGGGTGGAATGCCATTTGCGTCATTCCACCCTCTTTTCATATATCATTGATGGTTCCTCCTCTCAGAGCAGGCGGTGCTTTCTCTCCCAAAAGGTAATGGCTCCTCTCAGAGCAGGCGGTGCTATCTCTTACAAATGCAAAGAGCTTCTCTTGGTTCAGGCGGTTCTTTCTTTTACAAATGGCGATATTTCCTCTCGCGGGGGGACGGTTCTTCTACTCATCATCGAAGATTCTCTCTCTTCCTTCTCGCATGTCCTTGATGGATATTTATTCCATTGTCCAAATTTGATAGATGTCTCTATCCCTGCCTTCCCGCATGCGATCGATGGGTGCTTTTGTTCTTTCTCAAACACGAGTAATAGGCGTTTTCGTCTTTGGCTTTTCTGCCAACGTTTTTCTGTGTGCGTTCACCAATAGGTTTTCTTATCCGATTTTAGTTAATTTTTATATGTTATGAAAAAAAGATAGGCTAAATCGTAAAACATTCGGGATTTATTCATATATTTGCTGCGATTTAAGAAACAAAAAACTCTATTAACCTAATCTTTATTTATGAAATCACGTTTAGCTATTGTTGCCGGCTTGTTGTGTTTGGCTTTGCCCATGTTGGCAGATGACGACAAACCCACTCTGAACATTGACCTGCATTCGCGTGTGAGTTTTATGAACGACCGCGTGGGCAATGAGATTCGCCATGACGCTTCGGGCTTCAAGGGCGATTACTTCTTCCTGATTGCCAATGGACAGGTGGACGACCATTTCTCTTACTCTTGGAGACAACGCATCAACAAGAAGATCGACCGCAACGATATGTTCGACGCCACCGATTGGTTGTATGTTTCTTATCAGGCCGACCGTCATTGGGGCGTGGCAGGCGGTAAGCAGGTGGTGATGATAGGTGGCTACGAGTATGACCGTTCGCCCATCGATATTTATACATCTTCTGAGTTTTGGAACAACATTCCTTGCTTCCAGTTTGGCGCCAGCGCCTCTTACACCACAACCAACGGTAAGAATCGTTTTGCGTTTCAGGTGAGCCAAAGTCCGTTTAACATTCCCCAGCATCGCGACATGCTTGCCTACAATGCTTTTTGGGGAGGCAATTTCGGTTTCTTGAATACGCTTTATTCGCTCAATATGATAGAGTATTCGCCGAGCCACTTCATCTCTTACATGGCCTTGGGCCATAAATTGAATGTTGGCAACGCTTCGCTCGAACTCGACTTCATGAATCGCGCCGCCAGTGGCCAGACCTTTATGTTTAAGGATTGCTCGGTGATGGCGCGCGTTGACTATCGTGTGCTGCCTCAGTTGAGCCTTTATGGCAAGTTTACCTACGACGTGAACCGTGCTGAGAAGGAGGCCGACAAGTGTGTTTTGCCGGGCACGGAGCTTACCGCCATTGGCGGTGGCGTAGAGGCTTACCCATTGAAGGGCAAGTCGGATGTGCGCGTCAGCCTGAGCGTGGCCCATTCTACGGGCACCAACTCGAACCCCGCGGGGACGATGTTGGACGACCAAACGACGGTGCGACTGGGTCTTGTGGCTAAGTTGCATGTGTTATCATGGAAAAAATAACCATTAAGCGAATATTGTTATGGCAAAGTTTAACATGAATGGCAAAAAGCTTTTGCCAAGTGGCGTTTGGTGTTTAATCTGCGTTGTTGTGTTGTTCGGCTATTTGGGTTTCGTTATGGGCGTTCCCAACATGCTCAACACCATCATGAAGACAGCCCACGACCTCTTGCTCAACACCGTGTTCTACCTGATGAGTATCTGTGTGATTACGGGTGCCTTGGGCCGTGTGTTCGTAGAGTTTGGCTTGGTGGCCTTGCTCCAGCGCGCGCTCCGTCCCCTGATGGGTCCCATCTTCAATCTGCCGGGTGTGACGTCGTTGGGAGCCGTCATGACCTTCCTTTCCGATAACCCCGCCATCATTTCGCTTGCCAACGATAAGCGTTTTGCGAGCTATTTCAAGAAATACCAATTCATCTCACTTACCAACTTCGGTACCGCTTTCGGTATGGGCTTGCTTGTCATCGTGTTCATGGCGAGCCAGGGGTTCTATGCCGCGCCGCTCATCGGTTTGCTGGGCGCTTGCATTGGTTGCGTGTGCTCCACACGTCTCATGCAGCGTTTTGTGCTGAAGGCTTATCCCGAATATGCCGTTGAGGATGCCGTTTCGCCCGAGGAGATTGCCGAGGAGGAAGAAGAGGAAGACGAGAATCACAAGAAGACGGTGTTTATTCGCTTGCTCAACTCCATGCTCGACGGTGGCCGAAGTGGTGTGGAGGTGGGTCTGTCCATCATTCCCGGTGTGCTTATCATCTCTACCTGCGTGATGATCTTTACCTTCGGCCCTGTCGAGGACGGCACTTATTCGGGCATCGCTTACCAGGGCGTAGAGTTGTTGCCTTGGCTTGCCAACAAGATCGATTTTGTTTTTGAGTGGCTCTTTGGTTTCCACGATCCTCATCTTGTGGCGTTCCCCATCACGGCTCTCGGTGCGGTGGGCGCTTCCCTGAGCTTGATTCCTGGCTTCATCGCCCATGGTTGGATTGATGGCAACGCCATTGCCGTGTTTACCGCCATTGGTATGTGCTGGAGCGGATTCTTAAGCACCCACACCGCCATGCTCGACTCACTTGGCTATCGCGACCTGACTCCTAAGGCCATCACCGCGCATTTCATAGGCGGATTGGTTGCAGCCGTTGCAGCCCACTGGATGTTCTTCCTGTTCACGTTGGTGGCGTGATAGGGCAAGACAAAGCATAAAATGACCGGCGCACCCGACAAACCCTGTGGAGTGCTGTGCAGATGCTAACCCAAAAACT
>ERZ1673734.903-NODE-903-length-21410-cov-6.256193_pt1 | contig 21410 bp, 13 predicted proteins | sample MGYA00580199_ERZ1673734 | MGnify/ENA primary metagenome ERZ1673734 (study PRJEB41218, sample SAMN15661742) | gut metagenome | host: Homo sapiens | place: Canada: London | collected 2015-08-20/2019-03-30 | study: EMG produced TPA metagenomics assembly of...
GGTTGCGCTCCAGGGTGCTGGCGAGCTGGTTAAAATCCTGCGCCAGGCGGCCGAGCTCATCGCCGCCGGTCACCGTCACGCGGGTGGAAAAGTCGCCTGCCGCCAGCTTATGGGTGCCTTCCACCAGCCGCTTCACCGGCGCCAGCAGACCGCGGGCCAACGGGAAAGTGGCCAGCGCGGCAAGCAGGGTGGCAAGGGCGACGATCAGCCAGCTGGTGCGCTTTTGCTGCCGGTCGAAGTTAATGTCGGTATTGCGCGTCAGCCGCTCTACCGGCGAGGCGATAACTTTGCCCACCTCCGCGCCGTTGACCACGATGCTGCGCTGGGTGCCGTCCTCCGGGACGCGCTCACGCGGCCCCACCAGCACGCGCCCCGACTGATCCACCACCCAGAACATGGTGCGCCAGCCGTGGGGCGGCATTTCCGGCCTCGGGCGCGGGCCGTCAGGGGGGCCATCCGGCGGCGGCCCGTCCGGGGCGGCGTCCGGCTTCATGGCGTGCCCCGGCGGCGAGCGGTCGTCGTTATCCCGTTCGAAGGTGCGCAGCAGCTGGAAGATAAAGCGGTCATTATTGCGCAGAAACGCCCAGCTGCCATGCTGGGCATACTGCTCGCTCAGCGCGTCGCTGAGTATGGTTAAGCGTTGCTCATTGCCGCGCTTGATATAGTCGATAAACCCGCGTTCAAAACTAATGCGCACCGCCCAGTGCATGCTGATCAGCAGCACGATGCAGGTGGCGAATATAGCGAGGAACAGCTTGCCGGTAATACCCGGGCGCCAAAATTTCACGATCCACTCCTGTTGCGTCGACGGAGGACGGTATTGCTGCCGACGTCATCCGGTACCCGGGAAAAGATGAGCGCCGGCAGGGCGATGATCGCCGCTATGCTCAGATAGGTGTAGAGAAAGACCTGATGGGTGCTGGCGGCGTCGAGACTCATATGCTGCTGGCCATACAGCCCCAGCAGCAGCCCGGCGATGGTCACGCCGATACTCATCGACAGCTGCATCACCATCGACAGCAGGCTGTTGCCGCTGCTGGCCAGATCGTCCGGGAGATCTTTCAGCGTCAGAGTATTCATCGAGGAGAAGCGGCTGGCGTTGATCATCCCCTGCAGAAACAGGACCAGCGGCAGCACGTAATACCACCCGGCCAGGGCGCTAAACATAAACAGCAGGCTGACCGCCGCCAGGCCCAGGGTGCTGGCGACCAGCACCCGACGGTAGCCAAAGCGGTTGACCACCTGGACCACGATCCGCTTCATGCCCATGCTGCCGAGCACCATCGGGATCATCATCAGCCCGGCGTGAAAGGGGGAGAAGCCGAGGCCGATCTGCAGAAACACCGGGGTCATAAACGGCAGCATGCCGCTGCCGATGCGTCCGGCGAAGCTGCCGCCGAGGCCGAGAGAGAAGGTGCGGTTGCGAAACAGGTTAAGGCTAAACAACGCTCGGGCGTTGCCGCGGGCGTGCCACAGGTAGAGCAGCAGGGCGCAGAGGCCGACGGCCACCAGCCCCGCCAGCCAGGCAGGGGAAATGCCGAGCCCTTTCTGGCCGTCGAGTGCCAGGGTCAGGGTCGCCATTCCGGCGGCCAGCAGCAGAAAGCCGGAGAGATCGAAGCGCCGGGTCTGCATGGTGTAGTTGGGCATCAGACAGAGGGTGGCGATCGCGCCAACGATCCCCACCGGGATGTTGATGAGGAAGATCCAGTGCCAGGAGGCGTACTCCACCAGCACCCCGCCCAGCGCCGTGCCGAGCAGCGGACCGACCTGGCCCGGCAGGGTGACGAAGGTCATCGCCGCCATATACTGATCGCGCGGGACGATCTTCATCACCGTCAGGCGGCCGACCGGCACCATCATCGCGCCGCCGACCCCCTGCAGCACCCGCGCCATCACCAGCTGGTCGAGGGTGCTGGCCTGGGCGCAAAACAGCGATCCGGCGGTAAACAGCACGATGGCGGTGAAGAAGATATTGCGCACCCCGACCCGGTCGGCCAGCCAGCCGCTGGCCGGCAGCATCACCGCCACCGTTAACACATAGGAGACGATAATCATATGCATATGCAGCGGACTCTCCCCGAGGCTTTTGGCCATCGAGGGGAGGGCGGTGTTAACGATGGTGGTGTCCAGCGACTGCATAAAGAAGCCGAACGCCACTATCCATAGCTGCCAGCGCACGCTGGCCGGGAGGTCTGTCATGTTATTCGCTTACCGGTTGAGAGGAGTGACGCGAAAAACGCAGCCGCAGACGGTCAAAGAAAAGATAGACCACCGGCGTGGTGTAGAGCGTTAACAGCTGACTCATCACCAGACCGCCGACGATGGTGATCCCCAGCGGCTGGCGCAGCTCAGAGCCATCGCCCCCGGAGAGCACCAGCGGCAGGGCGCCGAACAGCGCGGCGAGGGTGGTCATCATAATCGGCCGGAAACGCAGCAGGCAGGCCTGGAAAATCGCCTCTTCCGGCGTCAGGTTGCCGTTACGCTGCGCCTCCAGGGCAAAATCAACCATCATGATGGCGTTTTTCTTAACGATGCCAATTAATAACATAATCCCAATCAGGGCGATTAGGCTGAACGGGGCATCGAAGATCTCCAGCGCCAGCAGAGCGCCCACCCCGGCGGAGGGCAGCGTCGAGAGGATGGTCAACGGATGCACATAGCTCTCATATAGCACCCCCAGCACGATATAGACCGTGGCGATAGCCGCGAGGATCAGGATCACCTGCGCGTTCATGGTCTGCTGGAACACCTGAGCGGTACCGGCAAAGGAGCCGCGCACGCTCGACGGCACCCCGAGCTGGGTCATCGCGCGGTCAATGGCCTCGCTGGCTTCCGACAGCGAGCGGCCGGTGGGCAGGTTAAAGGAGATAGTGGATGCCGCCGACAGCCCCTGGTGGTTCACCGACAGCGGGGCATTGGCCGGCTGCCATTTGGCGAAGTAGGCCAGCGGGATCGGCTTGCCATCGCTGTTAATGACGAACATCTTATCCAGGGCGCTGACGTCCTGGGTGTAGGCCGGATCCACCTCCATCACCACCTTATACTGGTTGAGCGGCTGGTAGATGGTAGAGATCTGCCGCTGGCCAAAGGCGTTGTTCAGCAGGTTGTTGGCGTCCTGGACGCTGATGCCGAGGCGCGACATGGTATCCCGGTCATAGACCAGGTCCATTTCGGCGCCATTGTCCTGCTGATCCGAGTTGACGTCCGCCAGCTCCGGCAGCGCCGCCAGCGCTTTGCGGATCTTCGGCTCCCACTCGCGCAGCGCCGACAGGTCGTCGGACAGCAGGGTGTACTGATAGCTGGCGTTCGACTGCCGGCCGCCGACGCGGATATCCTGCACCGCCATCAGAAACAGGTTGGCCCCGGGCTCGTTGGCCAGCTTTTTGCGCAGCCGGTCGATCACCTGCTGCGCCGTCTCGTGGCGCTGGTCGCGCGGCTTGAGGGTGATAAACATCATCCCGCTGTTGACCCGCGAGCCGCCGGTAAAGCCGGTGACGTTATCCACCGCCGGATCTTCGCGAATGATCTTCATAAAGTCCTGCAGCTTGCCGCGCATCGCCTGGAAGGAGATGCTCTGGTCGGCCTGAATGCCGCCCATCAGCACCCCGGTGTCCTGCTCCGGGAAGAAGGTTTTCGGGATCGAAATGTAGAGCCAGACGCTGAGGGCGATGGTGCCGAGCACCACCAGGCCGGTCAGGCGGGTATGCTTCAGCACCCATTTTAACGATTTACCATAGCCGCCCTGCACGGCCACCAGCAGGCGGCCAAAGCCGCGGTTGCGCGTCGGCTGGTGGGGCTTGCCGCTTTTCAGCAGCCAGCCGCACATCATCGGCGTCAGGGTGAGGGAGACCGCCAGCGAGATGCCGATCGCCACCGACAGGGTGACGGCGAACTCGCGCAGCAGGCGGCCGGGCAGGCCGCCCATCAGCAGCAGCGGCAGGAACACCGCCACCAGCGACAGGCTCATCGACAGCACGGTAAAGCCGACCTCGCGGCTCCCCTGCAGCGCCGCCTGCAGCGGTTTCATCCCCGCCTCCAGATGGCGGGAGATATTCTCCAGCACCACGATAGCGTCATCCACCACGAAGCCGGTGGCGATGGTCAGGGCCATCAGCGACAGGTTATTGAGGCTGAAACCGCATAAGTACATCGCGGCGAAGGTGCCGATTAAGGAAACCGGAACGGCGACGGCGGGGATCAGCGTGGCGCGTCCGGAGCGCAGGAACAGGAACACCACCAGGATCACCAGCGCCACCGAAATCACCAGCGTCTGCTCCACCTCCTCCAGCGAGGCGCGGATGGTCGGCGAGCGATCCTGGGCGATCTGCAGGTCGATGGCCGCCGGGATGGTCTGCTGTAGCTCCGGCAGGCGGGCGCGGATGCTGTCCACCGTCTGAATGATATTGGCTTCCGGCAGTTTGCGGATCATCAACAGGATCGCCGGCTTGGCGTTGGTCATCCCGGCGTTGCGCACGTCCTGCACCGAATCTGAGACGGTGGCAACATCCCCCAGCCGCACCGCAGCGCCATTCTGGTAGTGGACGATCAGCGGCTGATAGTCGGCGGCGGTCTTCAGCTCATCGTTGGTCTGCACCTGCCAGCGGTGCGCGCTGTCCTCCAGCGCCCCCTGCGGCTTGCGCACGTTGGCGTCGCTGATGGCGGTGCGCACCGCGTCCAGCGACACGCCCTGGTTGAACAGCGCCTGCGGGTTGAGGTCGACGCGCACCGCCGGCAGGGAGCTGCCGCTGACGTCGACATCGCCGACGCCGTCAATCTGCGCGATGGTCTGCGCCAGCTGGGTGGAGGCGAAATCATACAGCTCACCCTGGGAGTAGGTGTCCGAGGTCAGCGTCAGGATCATGATCGGTGCATCTGACGGATTGGCTTTGCGATAGGTCGGCCGGCTGGGCATTCCGCTCGGCAGCAGGCTTTGCGCGGCGTTGATCGCCGCCTGAACGTCGCGCGCCGCGCCGTTGATATCGCGGTCGAAGTTAAACTCGAGAATGATGCGGGTGCTGCCGAGCGAGCTGGAGGAGGTCATCTCATTGACCCCGGCAATCCGCCCCAGGGAGCGCTCCAGCGGGGTGGCCACCGACGAGGCCATGGTCTCCGGCGAGGCTCCCGGCAGCGAGGCGCTAACCATGATCACCGGGAAGTCCACCTGCGGCAGCGGGGCCACCGGCAGCAGCCGGAAGCCGAGAATGCCGCACAGGGTGATGGCCAGCGAGATGAGGATCGTCGCCACCGGGCGGTAAATGAAGAGGGCGAAAAACTTCACTTACGCCTCCTCTTCCTGACGCGGGAAGCGGCGCTTCAGGTGCAGCGACAGGCGGTCGAAGAGCAGATAGATCACCGGGGTGGTGAACAGGGTCAGCACCTGGCTGAGCATCAGACCGCCGACCATGCCGATCCCCAGCGGACGCCGCAGCTCGGCGCCGACGCCGGTGCTCAGCATCAGCGGCAGGGCGCCGAGCAGGGCGGCGAGGGTGGTCATCAGGATCGGCCGAAAACGCAGCAGACAGGCCTGGTAGATCGCCTCCCGCGGCGGCATGCCCTGCTCGCGCTCAGCGGCCAGCGCGAAGTCGATCATCATGATGGCGTTCTTCTTCACGATGCCGATCAGCAGAATGATGCCGATGATGGCGATCACGTCCAGCTCGCTGCCCGCCAGCCACAGCGCCAGCAGCGCCCCGACCCCGGCGGTGGGCAGGGTGGAGAGAATCGTGATCGGATGGATAAAGCTCTCGTACAGCACCCCCAGCACGATATACATAGCCACCACCGCGGCGACCACCAGCCATACGGTGCTGCCGTGCGCCGACTGGAAGGCGAGCGAGCTGCCCTGGAACTGGGTGCGAATATCGGTCGGGAAATCCAGCGACTGTTCGGCGGCGAGGATCGCCTCCACCGCTTCGCCCAGCGAGTAGTTGTCCGGGACGTTAAACGAGATGGTGGTCACCGGGAACTGATCGAGGTGGTTCACCGACAGCGGGGTAAAGCGCTGCTCCACCGTGGCGATGGCGGTCAACGGCACGATGCCGCCGTCGCTGCTGTTGAGGCGGATATTCTCCAGCGCCGCCAGGCCCGGCGTCGCCTCGGTATCCTGCTCGAGCACCACGCGATACTGATTCGCCTGAGTGTAAATAGTGGAGATCAGCCGCTGGCCGAAGGCGTTGTACAGCGCGTTATCGACATCGGCCATTGAGATGCCGAGGCGGCTGGCGCTGTCGCGATCCACCTTGATATAGGCGGCCAGGCCTTTGTCCTGCCAGTCGCTGCTGACGTCGGCCAGCTGCGGCTGGGCCTGCAGGCGGCTGAGCAGCGGCGGCACCCAGGTGCTCAGCGCCTCGAGGGAGTTTGCCTGCAGGGTGAACTGATACTGGGTGCGGCTCACCGTGGTGTCGATGGTCAGGTCCTGGGTCGGCTGCAGGTAGAGCGCCACGCCGGGGACGCCGTCCACCGCCTGCTGCAGGCGGCTTATCACCGTCTGGACGCGGTCGTCGCGTTCATCCAGCGGCTTGAGGTTGATCTGCAGACGGGCGCTGTTCAGCGCCGGGTTGGTGCCGTCGACGCCGACGAAGGAGGTCAGACTCTCCACCGCCGGATCCTTAAGGATAATGCTGGCCACCTGCCGCTGGCGCTCGGCCATGCTGGCGAAGGAGACCGACTGCGGCGCCTGGAGGGTACCCTGGATAATGCCGTTATCCTGGATCGGGAAAAAGCCTTTCGGGATAAAGACCCACAGGATAATCGACAGCGCCAGGGTGCTCAGGGCGACGCCGAGCGTCAGCCACGGATGATTCAGCACCCGGCTCAGCCAGCGGCCGTAGACGGCGATCACCCGTTCGAAGAAACGCTCGCTGGCCCGCGAGAATCGGTTCTGCTTGCGCAGCGATTCGTGGCTTAGCATACGGGCGCACATCATCGGCGTCAGGGTCAGGGAGACCACCGCCGAGATAAGAATAGCGACGGCAAGGGTGACGGCGAATTCGCGGAACAGGCGGCCGACGATATCGCCCATAAACAGCAGCGGGATCAGCACCGCGATCAGCGAGAAGGTGAGGGAGATGATGGTGAAGCCGATCTCCCCCGCGCCCTTCAGCGCGGCGGCCAGCGGCTTCTCGCCTTTTTCGATATAGCGCGAGATGTTCTCGATCACCACGATGGCATCATCCACCACGAAGCCGGTGGCGATGGTCAGGGCCATCAGCGTCAGGTTGTTGATCGAGAAGTCGAGGAACACCATCACCGCGAAAGTGCCCACCAGTGACAGCGGCACCGCGACGCCGGGAATAATGGTCGCCGGCACGTTGCGCAGAAACAGGTAGATGATCATCACCACCAGGGCGATGGCCAGCATCAGCTCAAACTGGGTGTCGCGCACCGAGGCGCGGATGTTAGTGGTCCGGTCGGAGAGGACCTGCACCTTCACCGATTTCGGCAGGCTCTCGGTGAGCTGCGGCAGCATCTGGCGAATGCTGTCGGCGGTGTCGATGATGTTGGCCCCCGGCTGGCGCTGGACGTTCATCACGATGGCCCGCTGCTGGTTGGCCCATGCCCCGAGCCAGCTGTTTTCGGCCCCTTGTTCGACGCTGGCGACATCGCCGAGCCGGATCGGCGCCCCGTTCTGATAAGCGATAATCAGGCGGCGATAATCCTCAGCGGACTGCATCTGATCGTTAGCGGAAAGCGTCACTGCGCGGGCCGGGCCGTCGAGGCTGCCTTTCGCTGAGTTAACGTTGGCGCTGGTGATAGCGGTGCGCACGGTTTCGCTGGTCAGGCCGAGGGCGGCGATGGCCTGGGCGTTAAGCTTCACCCGCACCGCCGGGCGCTGGCCGCCGGCGAGGGTCACCAGACCGACGCCGGAAACCTGGGAGATCTTCTGCGCCACCCGGGTCTCCACCATGTCCTCAACCTGGGTCATCGGGATGGCGGAGGAGGTGACGGCGAGGGTCATGATCGGCGGATCCGCCGGGTTCACCTTGCTGTAGACCGGCGAGTTGGGCAGATCGCTCGGCAGCAGATTGGTGGCGGCGTTAATGGCCGCCTGCACTTCCTGCTCGGCGACGTCCAGCGGCAGGGTCAGCTGGAACTGCAGCGTGACTACCGAGGCGCCGCCGGAGCTTTGCGACGACATCTGCTTAAGGCCGGACATCTGGCCGAACTGGCGCTCCAGCGGGGCGGTGATGGCGGAGGTCACCACGTCCGGGCTGGCGCCCGGATAGAGGGTGACTACCTGAATGGTCGGGTAATCGACCTCCGGCAGGGCGGAGACCGGCAGAAAGCGGTAGCCGATGATCCCGGCCAGCAGGATAGCCACCATCAGCAGAGTGGTGGCCACCGGACGCATAATAAACAGCCGGGACGGGCCGCCGGTGCGGCCTGGAGGTAACACCTGCATCAGGAACGCGCTCCGTGTTTACCGCTCTGGCGCGGGGCGGGCTGCGCCTGCTCGCCGCTGCTGGCGGTGACAACTTCCACCTTCGCCCCCTCGGTCAGGCGGTCAATCCCGTCGGTGACCACGCGATCTCCGGCGGAAAGCCCGGCGCTGATGACTACTTTCTGGCTGTCCTGGATGCCGGGCGTCACGCTGTGTTTGCTGACCTTATTCTCATCGTTCAGCACCCATACGAAATGCCCTTCGTTGCCCATCTGCAGCGCGGCGGCAGGGATCACCACCGCGTTCTGCTGGGTGTCCACCAGCAGGCGGGCGTTAACGAACTGATTGGGGAACAGCGCGTCGTCCAGATTGCTAAAGCGCGCCTTCAGCTTGATGGTCCCGGTGGTCGCATCGATCTGGTTATCGAGGCTCAGCAGCTCGCCGACGCTGATTTTCTGCTTATTGGTGCGATCCCAGGCTTCGACGCTGAGCGTTTTGCCCGCTTTCTGCGCCTGCACCACCGTGGCGATGCTGCTTTCCGGCAGGGTAAAGACCACGTCGATCGGGTGCGTCTGGGTAAGGACCACGATCCCGGTGGTATCCCCGCTGGAGATCTGGTTGCCGATATCGACCTGCTTTAAGCCGACGCGGCCGTCAATTGGCGCGGTAATGCGGGTCCAGTCGAGCTGCAGTTGGGCGCTGGCGACGGCCGCTTCATCTGCTTTCACCGTGCCGGCGGATTCCACCACCAGCGACTGCTGAGTGTCGAGCTCCTGGCGGGAGACGAGGTTGGTCTTCACCAGCTGCTGGTAACGAGCGAGATCGCGGCGGGCGTTGGCGAGGGTGGCCTGATCTTTCGCCAGCTGACCCTGCGCCTGGGCGAGAGCGACTTTAAACTGGCTGGGGTCGATCTGCGCCAGCAGGTCGCCGGCTTTGACCTGCTGACCCTCCTGGAAGTGAAGGCTCAGCAGCTGGCCGTCGACCCGGCTGCGGACGGTGACGGTATTGGCCGCCGTTACCGTACCCAGCCCGGTGAGATAGCGCGGGACCGCTTCTTCGGTGGCGGTGGCCGCCTGCACCGGCGCCAGCGCGGCGCCAAAGCGGCCATGGCGTGCGCCGCCCGGCCCCTGCGGGCCCTGTCCGGCGGCGGGAGCCCCGCTGCCGCTCGTCCCGCGATCGTGCCAGAACCAGTAGGCGGCCCCGGCGATAATCACTACCGCCAGCGCGGCGCCCCAACGACGTATGTTACTGCCTTTCATTAGTTTACGGTCTCATCCTGAAGCGTTTCGCTGAATGATACTAGTTTAGTGAGGGAAGGGGCCGTAAAAATGGAGGAATTATGAAAAGAAGGTTGAGAAATGTCTGGATAACCGCCGCGACGCCGGGCGCTCCCGCGGCCGATATCCGGGGTGATATCAACTTTTAGTTTAAAAAAGCAAAAAATAGTTGTATCCGCGGGGGCTTTAATTAGATTTATGCGGTGAATAAATCAGTGCATTCTCATAACAATAAAATATGCACTTAAAAATCAACGTGTTAAATAATCAGGGGTCAGAGCTGTGGCAAACGCAAACAAACTCACGCTCTTCATCGTCATTTTTATGCTGATGGGGATCCTATCCGGCGCGGCTATCCATGCCTACGCGACGCCAACCACCGTCTCCGCCTGGGCGGACAACATTACGCTGCTCACCGATCTGTTTCTGCGGTTGATCAAAATGGTCATCGCGCCGTTGGTGTTCAGCACCCTGACGGTCGGCATTATGCGCCTCGGCGAGACGGCGACCATCGGCCGGGTAGGCGGCAAGGCGATGGTCTGGTTCATCACCTCCTCGGTATTATCCATTCTCGTCGGGCTGGTGATCGTCACCTTCCAGCACCCGGGCGCCGGGTTAAACCTGGCGGTGCCGAAAGAGGCGGTGGATACCGGCCTGGCGGTCAGCGGCATGAGCCTGAAAGGGTTCCTGTCGCACACCATCCCCACCAGCATCACCGAGGCGATGGCCAACAACGAGATCCTGCAGATCGTGGTGTTCTCGATGTTCTTCGGCATCGCCGGCGCGTCGCTGGGGGAGAAGTTTAATGCTCCGCTGGTGGCGGCCCTTAACGTGGTGTCGCACATTATGCTGAAGGTGACGGGCTATGTGATGTACGTTGCGCCGCTGGCCATCTTCGCCGCCATCTCGTCGGTGATTGCCTCCCAGGGGCTGGGGATCCTGCTCAACTATGCTTCGTTCATCGGCGGCTACTACCTGGCGGTGCTGTTGACCAGCGCGGTGCTGATTGCCGTCGGCTATATGGTGCTGAAAAAAGAGGTTTTCCGCCTGCTGAACATGCTGAAAGATCCGGTGCTGGTGGCCTTTACCACCAGCAGCTCGGAAGCGGCCTATCCGAAGACCCTCGAGCGACTGGTGAAGTTTGGCTGCTCGCGCAATATCGTCTCGTTCGTCCTGCCGATTGGCTACTCGTTCAACCTCGTTGGCTCGATGGTCTACTGCTCCTTCGCCGCGATGTTTATCGCCCAGGCCTATAACGTGCCGCTGAGCTTTAGCGAGATTACGGTCATGATGCTGACCCTGATGCTGGCCTCGAAAGGTATCGCCGGGGTGCCGCGTTCGGCGCTGGTGGTACTGGCGGCGACGATCCCCAGCTTCAATATACCGGTCGCCGGGATCCTGCTGCTGATGGGTATCGACCATTTCCTCGACATGGGGCGCTCCGCCATCAACGTGCTGGGTAATGGCATCGCCACCGCGATGCTGTCGAAAAATGAAGGGTTGCTGACCGACGAGGAAGCGCAGCCGGACTGGGAAGTGGAGAAAGCGGAAGCCTGATCCTGCCGCGCCCTTTCACTGAGGGCGCTATTCCACACGGAAAAAAAGACCCCTGACAGGCACGTCAGGGGCAATGTGACGAAGTATCAGTTTTCCTCGTGTAGCGTGTTTTTTATTATATAAAGACGGGCGGTAACGTCTTTATAACGAGGAAGCGTCAGAGTTTAACGTTATGTCCGCCAGCGCTGGATATTTTTTAGCATCCTGCGGCTATTTTCGGATTTCCGACAATATAGCCAGGTCAATATCTTATTTTTTTTGTGCTGCTGTTTGCCTACCAGCGCTCACGTAAAAGATTCATAAACTGGAAAAATTCATGATTATTATTCAGGCTGTATTTTTCCATGATCTTATTCTTATGATAGGCGGCGGTGCGGGGACTCACACGCTGCAGGGCGGCGATTTTACTCATATCCAGCCCTTCGAGAATACCGTGCACTACGGCGGTCTGCGAGCGCGACAGCACGCGATGCGGGCAGCTGGCGCAGCTGAGTTCCCGACTCGCGGCGTCGGTGGCTGACGGGCTCATACAATGCTGGAGCTCGCTTTTAATGATCGTCAGCAGTTGCGGAATACTGGCGGTTTTTAGCGAAACAAAAATAACCCCTTTCAGGCAGTTAATCATGAAATCATCTTCCGGCAGCTGGTCATAGCTATGGAGAATAATCAGCGAGCTTCCTCTTTTTCTGTTCTTAATCAGGGTATTACACAGGTATATTTCCCCGGGGATCACTTCGCAGATAATGATATCTTCAGCTGACAGATCGGTGTTACGCCAGGAAAAACGCGCCCGCAGATCGCCCCGGGTGAGGTCATTGACCATGGCTACCAGCGATTCACGGACAAAGGCGTTGCGGGTGTTGATGGTGACATTAATGTTTCTCATGGCGTTATTTCCTTACGCAAAACATAACGCCATGCTGTGACAAATCCTCCGGGCGTATGCGGTGTGTTGAAGATATAAAAGTACCTACAATAATTTTTTATTATTTTAAAGTGAATTATTTACGACGCATCGAACGCTTATCGTTAAAAGTAAATTTCTGCCGCCTCCTGTCTTTCAGATAGGAAATAAAACTGTATACAGAGATGCTGAAGAAAAAAATGCATAGCAATAAAACTAACCACGTTTGCATGGCCATTGTTTATACCTTGTTTGTGTTGCATGGTGTCAGAATTTGCCGCGAACGGCTAATACGTTTTGTTATATGCTTTTCTGTCCGATGAAAATCATACGACATCATCCTGATGTAGTAGCACTATAAGAAAGTTCTTAAGGTCATCGTCAGTCTCATTCCTCTCATTTCTCTCAGAAAATGACAAAAATTAACACTTACGAGTTTTTTATATTCCGCACGGCCGCCGACGCGCCCCGTCGTTCAGGAAATAAAGGCCAGTCCCTTACCAAAGATTGCGCGAACGGGCAGGTGGATCCCCTGCTGGCGTGCCTTGTGACGCAGGCGGCTAACCACCACGTCGATCCGGTGCAGGTCAGGCTCGCTTTCATGGGAAAACAGGCAGGCATGGAGATCCAGTTTGCTGCACACTTCGTTGCGATTGCGCATCAGGAGCTCCACCAGGCGATATTCCTGCTGGGTTAATTCCAGCGTCCGGGCGTCGGGTGAAATCAGTTTATCCTCTTGCAGACGCCAGCTGCCGGGGGAGACGGCCGGCGGCGTGCCGATCGCCTCCGCAGGCGGAGCCGCCGGACGGTCCTGGCGCAGGCGCGCGCCGAGGGCGGTGAGGGTCTCGGCAAGATGGGCGAAGTTTACCGGTTTGATCAGATAGGCATCGGCCCCAAGGCTCAGCGCCTGCAGTTTATCCTGTTGCTGACCGCGGGCGCTGACCACCACCAGACCGTAGTGCCCCAGCTCATGCAGATAGTTCAGTACGCTGAAGCCATCCTCGCCGGGCAGGCCGATATCAACCAGCACGATATCCACCGGATGGCTGTGCAGTTGCCGCCAGAAGGCTTCGGCGCTGCGCGTCCCCCACACCTCGAAGCCGCGATAGCCCAGCCAGGCCAGCAGTTTATCCAGCAGATCGGCGTTATCTTCAATTATCGCCAGCCGTAAAGCCATACGTCGTTCTCCTCTTAAGCAACCGTGGGGAGGGTGAGAATAAAGGTGCAGCCGTCCGGGCCATGCTCGGCCAGCCACAGTTTGCCATCATGAGCCTGCACTATCTGACGCGCAACATACAGTCCGAGACCGGTGCCGCCTGGCACCGGCGATGTGTGCTCGCCGCGGCGGTAGCGCTCAAAGATCAGTTCCGCCTGTCCGGCGGGGAGTCCCGGGCCGTGGTCGCGAATGCGTAGCTCCGTTTGCCCGGCATCGGAATGAATATCGATGGCGATTTCACCGGGGGGCGAATACTTGACGGCGTTATCCAGCAGATTAGCGATGGCGATGCACAGCAGGCCGGCATCGGCCTGCAGCTGCGGGCTTTCCACCGCGCCGTGCTGGCGGATGTTCAGGTAGTGATCATGGGAGATGGCCACCACCGAGGCGGCCATGTTGATCACCGTCAGCAGGGCGGTCTGCTGGCGCTCGACGTGCAGATCGTGGGAGGCGAGCCGGGCGTCGGCAAGGCAGTTATCGGTGAGCTGCACCAGGCGGGTGGCGGCGCGGCCGATGCGATCGAAGCGCGCCTCCTGGCTGGTCGAGGCCGCCGAGAGGCGAAGATTCTCCAGCGCAGCCTGGATCACCGCCAGCGGGGTGCGGAATTCGTGCGCCACCATGCCCATAAACTGCCGCTGGTGGAAGCTGGCTTCACGCTCAATCTGCAGTTCGCGCGCCAGGCGCTGCTTCTGCTCCAGCTGGCGGTTTTCAGCACGCACCCGCAGGATGGCAATGATCAGCACCGTAATGATGTGGACGATCAGCGCGTACTGCCAGAGGGAATAGATCGCCATATGGAACGGGATAATCCCATGGATCGACAACTGCACCAGCACCGCGGCGACGACATAGAACGGCGGCAGCAGACCCAGCAGCAGGGTGGTACGGTCGATAGCTTTTTTGCGCCACAGCCACCAGGAGGTGAACAGCAGCACCGGGGTGATAATGATGAATACTACCCCTTCAATCTGCATCGCGAAGCCGTAAAACCCGAGCGGAATACTGACCTGCAGCACCAGGTTGAGTATCACGGCGGCGATCAGCAGCTGATGAAGTCGCGGCATATTCTTCTTCAGATCAAAAATCTCGCTATGCAGCCAGAGGGCGGTGGCATAGCTGAACAGCGAGAGGCTACTGATCATAAAATCCTGGAAGGGCAGCGCGGCGTGGCCGAAGAACCACTCCGGGAAGCCGTGCAGGGCGGCCACCAGCGGATAATTGAGGGAGAAAAGACAGATGCCCCATAGCAGACGCCGGCGCAGGGCCAGCGCCAGCCAAAGCGCCACACCGCTGGCGACAGCGGCCAGGCCGAAGTAGAAGCTCCAGAAAGCGGTGTCAGCGGTGGCCCGCTGCACAAACGCCTGCGCAGAGGAGAGCGAGGCCAGCAGGATCAGGGTGCTGGTGCTCTGCAGGCGAAAGACCAGCTCATAGCCGGCGGCGGTTGGCGGAGGGGGCAGTATCAGCACCCTTTCCCGATAATGCAGATCGCTTCCGCGGGCGCCGTCGCGATCGCCAAAGATGCGCTGCGTCCACGGGCCATCGCTGCCCAGTGGCCGGTAGTAAATGGTCAGATGGTCGACGAAAGTGGGGCCCAGCTGCAGCCAACGCGGCTCCCCGGCAAACCACGTGCCCGGCAGCTCGCTGCGCAGCCACCAGGTTTTTCGCGAATAACCAAAGGAGGGGATCTGCCGGGTGGTGGCGAGCTGGTCTGTGGGCAGGGCGGCAAAGCGATCGAGGGTCATCTGGCCGCTGTCGTCGGCGTACCACTGGACCGGAATATCAATCCCCACCTGGCGCGTCGCCGCCTGCGCCTGCGGGGCGACCAGCAGCAAGAGTAATCCACAGCTGAGCAGCCAGCCTGCCAGGAGCCGCGGCCGGCAACGCCGGACCGCCGCGAAGATCGCAGACACCCTTTTCAATCACGCCCCCTTGCGGCATGCAAAGATTACTGACCGCAGACGTCTGGCTACGGTATGGATAATACGCCCCCGCAGCGGGGGAGAGTGGACAGGCCTGTCCGGACGAACAGGCCATTTTGCGTGGGAGACCAGGAATATTCCAGCGTAATCTGTAGCGTCAGGATCAGGACAGACCTGCTGCGCGGCAGCGCCGGGCGAGGGCTAGCGGAAAACCACCTGCGCCCAGCGGGCCAGCCCGGCGGTCACCGAGCCAAAATCATCGCCGCCGGCCAGCGGAATACCCGGCAGCTGAGCGGCCAGCGCCTTTTTGATCAGCGGCGAACGGGCGCTGCCGCCGGTAAGATAGATCACATCTGGGGTGGTCTGGCTGCTGTCGAGCGCGAGCCGCACCTGTTCCATAATGCGAGTCAGGGGCTGATCCAGCGCGGCTTCCAGACCCTGCTGGGCGATGGCGGTGACCAGATCGTCCTGAATAAACGGCAGCGCGGTTTCGACGCTGGCGGCGCTGGAGAGGGCGATTTTGCTCTCTTCGGCGCTGCGCACCAGACGATAGCTGAGACGCTGGCGCCAGACCTTCAGCAGCAGAGCCACCTTGTCGGCATCCCGGGCGCTGCGCAGCAGATCGTTCAGCAGGCGGCCGTTGGCGGTGCTGTAGAAATCGCTCTGCGCCGGCACGTCGTTGATCGCCACCGCGTTCCACCACGGGAGGATCGGCAGCGCGGTGCCTTTCTCCGTTTCACCACCCATGCCGAGAAGGGGCATCAGGCATTTGAAGGCCAGGGCAATGTCGAGATCGTTACCGCCGATGCGGCAGCCGCTGTGGCCGAGCAGGCTCTGCTGGCGGTCGGCGCGCTCCCGCCACTGCGGGCCCATCAGCAGCAGGGAGCAGTCGGTGGTCCCGCCGCCGATATCGACGACCAGCACCCGCTTTTCTTCACTGAGGGTCGCTTCGAAATCGAGCCCGGCGGCCACCGGTTCAAACTGAAAGACCACATCGCGGAAACCGGCGCGGTGGGCGGCCCGCTCAAGGATACCCTGCGCCTGGGCGTTCGCCTCATCGCCGCCGAGGCCCTGGAAGTTAATCGGCCGGCCAATCACCGCCTGGTCGATCTGCTCGGGCAGCTGGCTTTCGGCCTGCAACTTAATATGCAGCATCATGGCGCAGACCAGGTCTTCAAACAGGGCCACCTGCTGCGGCTTCAGCCCGCTGGCGCCGAGGAAGGATTTGGGCGATTTAACGAAGTAGACCTCTTGCGGATCTTCAACATACTGCTGCAGGGAGGCGAGACCGAACTGCACGCTGTTGCGCAGCACCTCGATGTCTTCGTCGCGGTTGGCGGCGATGGCCCGACGCAGCAGCGCCTGGTTTTCGTCGCTGTGGGTGGGGACATCATGATGGCGATAGAGCCACTCGCTGACCGCTTCGCGCGTCGGCGCGCAGAGCATGGAGGGCAGCAGGGCGCTGCCGTTTTCCAGCGTTAACAGCTGGGGGGTATTTTCCCGCATCACGGCCACCGAACAGTTGGCGGTGCCGTAGTCAAAACCAATAAACATCGTCTGCAAAATCCCCATGCCGGTGAAGAAGGGGGGCGACTTTAGCGGATCGTCGCCATGCCGACAACCGGAATTTAAAAGCAAGGCGCTGATGGTCAAGGGCGACTATCATTGAAACGCTATATAAAGGAGAGCTTATGGTGCTGTTACCCTGGACCCCGCCCTATGACTGGGCATGGATGGTTAGTTTTCTGCAGGCGCGCGCGGTCGCCGGCGTCGAGCGTTTTCAAGATGGGAGCTACAGCCGCAGCTTTGGCGTGGAAGGCCACCGCGGGCTGATTCATCTGGCGCCGGACGAAGAGGTGCAGGGCCTGCGGGTGACCCTTTCCCCGGGGCTGCAGCCGGTGGCGGAGATCTGCTATGCGCGAATTGGCCAGCTGTTTGATTTAGCCTGCGACCCGCGGCAGGTCGCTCGCACGCTGGGCGATCTGGCGCAGGCGCGGCCGGGGCTGCGCCTGCCGGGGGCGCTGGATGCCTTCGAGCAGGCGGTGCGCGCGGTGCTGGGCCAGCTGGTGAGCGTGGCGATGGCCGCCCGGCTCACCGCCAAAGTGGCGGCTGGCTGGGGCGAACCGCTGGCGGAGGCGCCTGGATATGTCTTGTTCCCGACGCCAGAGGCGCTGTCCCGGGCCGATCCGCAGGCGCTTAAGGCGCTGGGGATGCCGCTGCGACGCGCGGAGGCGCTGATCCACCTCGCCCGGGCGGCGCTCAGCGGCGAGCTGCCCCTGACGGCGCCGGCGGATATTGACGCCGGGCTGCGTCAACTGCAGACCCTGCCCGGGATTGGCCGCTGGACGGCAAACTACTTTGCCCTGCGCGGCTGGCAGGCGAAAGATGTCTTTTTGCCGGATGATTACCTGATTAAACAGCGCTTTCCGGGAATGACCCCGGCCGCCATCGCCCGCTATGCCCGCCGCTGGCAGCCGATGCGATCCTACGCGCTGTTGCATATCTGGTATACCGATGACTGGGCGCCGGCGGCGGAATAGCCGCCCGGGGCGCATACCACTGGTATCGGGACGCTGAAATCCCTATAATTGCCGCGTTTGGCGGTCCGCCGCCACCCTCCATCTCTATCCAGGTTAATCAGGTCGCAAAAATTTATGACTGATATGTCCCATCAGTGCGTCATTGTAGGCATCGCCGGCGCATCGGCTTCTGGCAAAAGTCTTATCGCCAGTACTCTCTATCGCGAATTGCGTGAACAAGTTGGCGACGAACATATTGGCGTCATTCCGGAAGACAGCTATTACAAAGATCAAAGCCATCTGTCGATGGAAGAGCGCGTCAAAACCAACTATGACCACCCGAGCTCAATGGACCACAGTCTGTTGTTCCAGCATTTGCAGATGCTGAAAAGCGGCCAGCCGATTGAACTGCCGGTCTATAGCTACGTCGAGCATACCCGCACGCCGAACACCATTCACGTCGAGCCGAAGAAGGTGATTATCCTTGAAGGGATCCTGCTGCTGACCGATGCGCGCCTGCGTAACGAGCTCAACTTCTCTATTTTCGTCGACACCCCTCTCGATATTTGCCTGATGCGCCGTATTAAGCGCGACGTTAACGAGCGCGGCCGCTCCATGGACTCGGTGATGGCCCAGTATCAGAAAACCGTGCGCCCGATGTTCCTGCAGTTTATTGAACCGTCGAAGCAGTATGCCGACATCATCGTGCCGCGCGGCGGCAAAAACCGCATCGCTATTGATATTCTGAAGGCCAAAATCAGTCAGTTCTTTGAATAACCTGGCCGAATTGTGTAACGTGCAAAGAGTAGCCCTGTTGCCCTCTCCGCCGCGAAGCGTGCGGGAAGCAGCCTTATAAGGAGAAAGCCCATGCGTCTGTGTGACCGAGATATCGAAGCCTGGTTGGATGAAGGGCGACTCGCCATCAATCCGCGTCCGCCCGTTGAGCGTATTAATGGCGCGACGGTTGATGTACGGCTGGGTAATAAATTCCGCACCTTCCGTGGCCACACGGCGCCGTTTATCGATTTAAGCGGTCCGAAGGCCGAGGTCAGCGCCGCGCTGGACCGCGTGATGAGCGAAGAGATCGTCCTGCCGGAAGGGGAGGCCTTTTTCCTGCATCCGGGCGAACTGGCGCTGGCGGTGACCTACGAGTCTGTCACCCTGCCTGCCGACCTGGTAGGCTGGCTGGACGGACGCTCCTCGCTGGCGCGCCTGGGGCTGATGGTGCACGTTACCGCGCACCGTATCGATCCAGGCTGGTCCGGCTGCATCGTGCTTGAGTTCTACAACTCCGGCAAGTTGCCGCTGGCGCTGCGCCCGGGGATGCCCATCGGCGCGCTGAGCTTTGAACCGTTATCGGGCCCGGCGGCCCGGCCGTATAACCGCCGTGAAGACGCCAAATATCGCGACCAGCAGGGCGCGGTGGCGAGCCGAATCGACAAGGATTGATAACGTCAACGGGGTGTTGCTGAGGGTGCCATGAGACGAATACTGACAACGCTGATGATCCTGCTGGCGGTCATTGTCGCCGGGCTTACCTCGTTGGTATTGCTGGTCAATCCCAACGATTTTCGCGCCTATATGGTGCATGAGGTGGCAGAGCGCAGCGGTTATCAGCTTGACCTTGATGGCCCGCTGCGCTGGCACGTCTGGCCGCAGCTCAGCATTCTCAGCGGACGGATGACGCTGACCGCCCGAGGCGCCGAAGAGCCGGTGATCCGCGCCGACAATATGCGCCTCGACGTGGCGCTGCTGCCGCTGCTCTCGCATCAGCTGCAGGTGAAGCAGGTCATGCTCAAGGGCGCGGTGATCCAGCTGACCCCGAAAACCGAGGCGGTTCGCGACAGCTCAGCGCCGGTGGTACCGCATGATAACACCCTGCCGCTGGCCCCGGAGGATCGCGGATGGTCCTACGATGTGCGTCAGCTGCAGGTGGCCGACAGCGTGCTCTTCTTCCAGCATGAGAACGGCGAGCAGGTGACCGTGCGCGATATCCGTCTGCAGATGGAGCAGGATGAGAATCACCGGGCCACCGTGGATTTCTCCGGCCGGGTGAACCGCGACCAGCGCGACCTGGCGCTGAACTTCTCCGCCACCGTGCAGGGCGGCGATTATCCGCACTCCTTAAAAGCCGACTTTACCCAGCTTAGCTGGCAGCTGCGCGGCGCCGAGCTCCCACCGGACGGCATTAATGGTCAGGGGAGTCTGCAGGCCAGCTGGCAGGAAGATGACAAGACCCTGCGTTTTGACAACCTGAATCTGATGGCTAACCGCAGCACCGTTACCGGCAGCGGCAGCGTGGTGCTGGGGGATCGCCCGGACTGGTCGCTGGATTTGCACGCCACCACTCTCGATCTCGATAGTCTGCTGGCGCAAAGGTCGCCGGCGACGGACAGTAGCGCCAGTCAGCAGGGCCAGAGTCAGACGCGACCGCTGCGCCCGGTGATCGCCGACAGCGATGAGCGCGAAGATTACCAGAGCCTGCGCGGCTTCAACGGCCGAATGGCCCTGAGCGCCGACCAGCTGCAGTGGCGCGGTCTGAACTTCACCCAGGTGCAGAGCGAAATCAGCAACCAGCAGGGGCTGCTGACGGTCAGCAAAATGCAGGGCAATCTTGACGGCGGGCAGCTCTCTCTCCCTGGCACCCTGGATGCCCGCGGCGACACGCCGCTGGCGACGTTCCAGCCGGCGCTGCAGAATGTGGAGATCGGTTCGCTGATCAAAGCCTTTAACTATTCCTTAAACCTGACCGGCAAGCTGTCGCTGAGCGGCGAATTTTCCGGAACGCGCATTGACGCCGATGATTTCCGTCGCCATTGGCAGGGACAGGCTCAGCTCCAGATGGCCGATACCCGCACCGAAGGGCTGAACTTCCAGCAGCTGGTGCAGCAGGCCGTGGAACGCAGCACCAACGTGCGGGCGCAGGAAAATTACGACAATGCCACCCGCCTGGATTCCGTGAGCAGCCGGCTGACGCTGGATAACGGGCTGGTGACGCTGAACCGCCTGCAGGGGCAGTCCGACGTGATGGCGATGACCGGCGAAGGACAGCTCGATCTGCAGAAAGAGAACTGCGATATGCGCTTCAACGTGCGCGTGCTCGGCGGCTGGAAAGGGGAGGGCAAGCTTATCGACCGCCTGAAACAGACCGCTATCCCGCTGCGCATCTACGGCGAGTGGCAGTCGCTGAGCTACAGTCTGCAGGTCGATCAGATCCTGCGCAAACAGCTGCAGGATGAAGCGAAGCAGCGCCTCAACGACTGGGTTGAGCGTAATAAAGGCAGCAAAGACGGCAACGATGCCAAAAAGCTGCTTGATAAGCTGTAATTCCTACCACCGCGGCCCGGAAGTTTCCGGGCTGTGTGCTTATCGTCAACGTTTGATGTCACAATGATGCCGGGTGGCGGCTGCGTCTGACCCGGCCTGGGATGTACGCAATATCATTCGTTAGCGTCGCCACTTAATGTAGGCCTGATAAGCGCAGCGCCATCAGGCAGTGTGGCAGCTACGCCTGACCCGGTCTGGATTATACGGTGGGTGTCATACCCCGATTAGTTCGCCATCCCGTAGGCCTGATAAGCGAAGCGCCATCAGGCAGTGTGGCAGCTACGCCTGACCCGGTCTGGATTATACGGTGG
>ERZ1673734.909-NODE-909-length-21338-cov-11.440445_pt1 | contig 21338 bp, 24 predicted proteins | sample MGYA00580199_ERZ1673734 | MGnify/ENA primary metagenome ERZ1673734 (study PRJEB41218, sample SAMN15661742) | gut metagenome | host: Homo sapiens | place: Canada: London | collected 2015-08-20/2019-03-30 | study: EMG produced TPA metagenomics assembly of...
CAGAAGCAGAAGCGGAACGCAAGGCAGCGGAAACGGCAAGACAGAAGGCGGAAGACCAGCGCATCGCCTCAGAGCAGGAGCGTACCACTGCCGAAACCGCACGCGACATGGCGGAACAGGCAAGGCAGGGCGACGAGAACCTGCGCAAGACCGCAGAGGAGAACAGGGCGAGCGCCGAGACTGACAGAAACGATGCCGAGCAGAGACGCACTGCAAATGAAAACTCACGAGAGACAGCGGAGCAGATGCGCAAGAGAGACGAGGCAGACCGCATCCGCGACGAGAAAGAGCGTGAGGCAGCGGAGACGAGCCGCAAGGCAGCAGAAAATCTTCGTGATACAGCAGAGAACGACCGCAATGATGCCGAGCAGGAGCGCCGTCAGCACGAAGATGCGAGAGCAGACGCTGAAGGCAAGCGTGACGCTGCCGAAACGCTGCGCAAGCAGGCGGAGACGGGCAGGGATAATGCCGAAACAGAGCGCACCACTGCGGAACAGACGAGAAAAGACAGCGAAGCCTCACGTGTGGCTGCCGAGCAGGAACGCACTGCTTCTGAACAGACGAGACAGGAGAACGAGACTGCAAGAGTGACTGCTGAAACCGAACGCGGCAATAATGAGACCGAGCGCATAACTGCCGAAACAGAGCGCACCACTTCGGAACAGGCGAGACAGGAGAACGAGACTACAAGAGTGTCCGCCGAAACCGAACGTGTAGTTGCCGAGCTCTCACGACAGCGTGCAGAGGCTAAGCGAGAGCAGGCAGCGAAAGACAACAAGGATGCCAACGATGCTGCGGTGGCTGCCGCCTTTGCAGCAGCAGATGCTGCCGACACCGCTACGGGCAAGGCTAACACCGCAGCGACAAATGCCGACATGGCAACGGCTAATGCCAATGCCGCCGCCGATGCAGCCGGGAAGGTGAACGCTGTGCTTGGCGACGACAACGTACTGACGGTGACGGACAGAACTGGAGCCGAGAAATCGTTGGAGCTGGTATCGCAGGCTGCGGCAACAGAGATGGCGAAGAAGGTGGAGCAGAACACGGCGGAGATAGCTGGCGTGCAGAAACGTCTTGATATGTTCGGGGATGCTTATGTCGGCTTTGCCCGTGTGTCGGGCGATGCCGACCCCCAACCTCCGCAGACCTACATCTACGGCACACGTCAGTTGGTGCGCGAGATTGGCAAGCACATGAAGATTGGCACTGTTAAGCGTGTGGGCAACGAGGCTGTGTTGCAGCATGAGGGTGCGCCTGGACGCATAACCAAGGCGAGCAACGGCGAGGCTATGGCTGTGGACGGCTCGGAGGGCGACCTGCTGGTATATACCGACATCCCGTTGTATCTTCTTAAGGCTAACGAGATAGTGGAGACACAGGAAATGAGCTGTATGGGCATCGGCGTGGTGCCTTGCTACTGGATGGGCCATGCCGCCAAGAGACTGGAGCCATTCGCCTTTGCTCCTTTCTACACCGTCAACGCAAAGATATTCGACGATGAGCGTTCGTGCGCACATTGTATTATCTCTGATGCTGTAGCTGGTACATCTCATACGCTTAACGGCTTCGTAAAAGAGTCGTTTCGTCCTAATGCTAACGGTTATTATCATACGGGCACATCGTCTTTAACCTCAATACACAATGCGCAGAATAAGAATGCCGACCCTAACACCAACCGCCCGTATATGGGAGGCTATTACGAGTTCTATGAGCTGTGGATGATGATGATGTACATTGAGTGTGGAACTTTTGACACTACCGACCTCTACAGCATGGGCGTAGGCTTGACATTAGCAAGCCCGGCGACAGCCGACACATGGAACAACGATCGTATTGCCGCCAACTCGGGTATAAAGATTATAGCGGCAGACGGCACTGTGGCAGGCTATGCCGGACTTATGTCACGAAGCATGCGCAATGGAGCGAGCGGCAACGACGATTACAACTTGGCTGCTGTTATAGGCAGCGGCTACTATAGCGCAACCAAGTGTGGAGAGACGCTTATGGTGCTTGACGGCATTACCAAGGCAGGACTGCAAGCCAAGGTAGGCACAAATACCAATGTGTTCTATTTTGACGAGACGAACAATCTGGTATGCTCTACAGACATAAATCTTGACACGGGCGAGGGTATGACACCCAACAAGCGATACTTCGTTGTGCGTGACGTGCCTAACTGTCAGGGTATCGGCGAGGGAGTGCTTACCGCAGTAGTAAACACTTATGCCAAGTTCTCGGTAGCTGACGGCATATATACAGGCAGTACCGACCTTACAGGAGGCACGGTAATATACAAGTTCTCGCATTCGGTGTACCGTGGCATGTCTATTCCCATGGATGGTGCTTTTATGCAGCTTAGTGGTGCGCATTACGTCTCGGGATGTACAGCCGAGGGAACTGTCTACGGCAAGTTCTACTGTGCCGACAAAGTGCAGGATATGGCACCGCTGACAAGCGACATTGCCTACGGTGACATCGGTACAGAATTCAATATTCTTAAGGGACTGAACAACGTGAAAAACGTCAGTGGTAACTCAGGATGGGTAAGCAAGGCAGACTATTCGCTGTCATTGTTCTGCTTTACCGAGCATAGCGGCGGTATGCACACTAAGGAGTGTCGCTATACGTGGAATAATAATCGAATTTGGGGATCAGATGATAGCAATACTGGTCTGCCCGCTACAGGTAAGGAATGTGTAAAGGCTCTCGTTGCGGGGTGTAATGCGGACAACGACAATGCGTCGGCTTGTACCGCTTTTTGCAACATTGGCGTTAGCAATGGCAATGGCTTTTACGCTGGGGCTTTGGCTGTCCCTCAGCTCATCATTAGCTCCAACACGGCAGTCTAAAGAAAAGGCTGTCGGCCGTTAGACAACAAGCCTTGAGCAACGCCACCAGCTGAGGGGCGGCGGCTGTTAGCCGCTCCGATTGGCGCCCTCGGGGCAGGCAAATAATCAAGAAATTCAAGAGACTCTCAATACAGACAATAAGGAAATTATGACTCTCATCGGACAGAAAAATATCGACATAACGAAGCAGCCATCATCGGAAAATGGTATGATGTACGGCTGTTCGGTGGGTGCGTCTTGTCATGAAGCACACGGTATGCTCTCTCCTGCGGTGGAAGGCAATGTGCCGACCGAGCCGTGTGTGACGGTTGACAAAGACAAGAGCGCAGGTAAGGAACAGGCTCTCGTTGCGGGGTGTAATGCGAACAACGACAATGCGTCGGCTTGTACCGCTAATTGCAACAATGGCGTTAGCAATGGCAATGGCAATTACGCTGGGGCTTTGGCTGTCAATCAGGTAGATGATAGCAGGAAACACCTTACAGCGCGACCAACAAGGTTAAACATAGCGAACACTCATACCGCCACTGGTGGGTATGGATTGGTAGACTGCAACGAGTTGCCGTTTTGGGAAAACGACGACATGGCAGACGGCACTATCGGGAATGGTGCCACACCGATGAAGGCTACCCATGAGGGAAATATTCTCGATGAACTAAGACAGCGAATCATAAGCGGAAATTGAGAAACTTGAAGAGATTTTTGACTGACCCTGCGATTGTGCGCATGGGCGTGGACAGATGCCTTGATAGGGCAAGCGACTCGCCAGAAGTGAGACACGTTGTGTATCACAAGGAGGCTGTGATACAACGCATAATACGTGAACTGAATGACGAGACCTACCAGTGTCAGCCTACAACCCGACGCATTATCACGAAGAAAGGTAAGGGCGACAAGAACCGCAATGCCGACATATACACGGTGTATGACAGATGTGTACAGAACGTGCTCTTCTTGGTGATAAGGGAGAAACTGACCAATATCATTTCGCCTCATTGCTATTCGGGTATAGAGGGCAGAAGCCTGTGGAGTAACAACAAGCGAGGGTGTATGGTGAACAATATCCGTACATACGTAAAGAATCACCCAGAAGCGAGCGCGGGACTGACGGACATACGCCGCTTCTACGAGACGTTGAAGTCGACGGTGGTGCTTGGTGTGGTGTTCGAGACCGTCACTTGTCCGTTCACACGCCGACTGTTGTGCGAAATACTTCTTCAGAACGAGACGCTTGTAATAGGCGGCACGCTGTCGCAGTTATTCGCTATGCTGACGTTGACGGAAATGGACAACGAGATGATAAAACTCTTCAATCCTCAGTTTTACGGTGGCTTTGGCGACAACCGCATCATTATGGATGATGATAGGAAGAAAGTCGTAAGGGCTGTGCATTGGGAAATGAGTTATCTCGAAGGTCGTTACGGCATGGAGATGAAGAAGGACTGGCAGATAGTTAGAGTAAAGCACGGTTTTGTGTTCTGCAAGCAACATTTCAAAGGCTCGTTTGTGAACGTAAGGGCTGAGATTAGGCGCAGGGCGATACGTGCGGCAGGCAGAGGCAGACAGAACTATGCCGGGTATCACGGTATGTTGATGAAGACGGACAGCCGAAGATTGGTAAACCTTATAAAAAAAGATATACGTAAATTGAAAAGAATGAAAAACCAGAAAGGAATGTCGGTACGCCCGATGGCAGGCGACCAGATTAAACTCGACAAGCTGGATGGCGCAACGATAGTGATAACCGACTATTCGGTGCGTCAGAACCATAAGGACAGCGAGTTCTTTGTACGCTTCCAGTTTATCGTCTTGAACGACGATGGCACCCGACATCTGTATGTCACCAACAACGGCAGCTATGAGATAAAGGAGTTCTTTAAGCTGGCTGAGGAAGGTAAGGTGGAGTTGCCGCTGAAGACGAAGATTTGCGTAGAGGGCAAGTCGTTCTACTTTGAGGGCTTTCACACTACGAGCCAGGAGGCTTGCGAACTGCTGTGCGCCAAGCTGGGAATTTAGAGTTAGGAGTTACGAATTAGGAATTAGGAATTAGGAATTGGTCGCCTTTGGCGATTTTGAATTATTCACTTTTGAATTTTAAATTATGGAATTAAGAAGAATGATTTTTGAGCAGAAGCAGCCGATGGTTGTGGTATGCAAGAGTGGCAGAGCTATGATTGCCCTTAACGAGCAGGTGGTGAAAACCATGGAGAACATGCCTACGGGAATGACCGACGAGGGCGAAATGCGCTATGAGGAACGTGAGAAGGAGCAGTATGCGTATGACGTGTGCTGGATAGACGGTGTGAGCTCGGAGGCTGACGTTCTTCAGCGTGCGAAGGAGACTGTGTTCGCCGCTATTGAAGCCTACGACACTTCCCCTGCTGTCAACGGCTTTATCCTTAATGGGGAGCGTGTTTGGCTCGACAAGGCTACACGAGTGGGACTGATGAACTCAACTCAGATTGCCAAGGCGATGGGAAAGACGACGACAACGCTGTGGTTCGGAGGGATGCAGATAGAAGTGGACTGCGACAAGGCGATACAGCTGCTCTCTGCACTGGAAATGTATGCCCTGGAGTGTTTCAACGTTACGGCAGCGCACAAGAAGGCGGTGGCGGAACTGAACACCGTGGAGGAGGTGCTTGGGTATGACTACACCAAGGGCTATCCCGAACAGTTGAAAATGGAGGTGAGCCTATGATGTGGATGGTCGTATTGAGTTGCGTGATATTCACGGCATACGTGTCAGTGATGGCAATGAAGTATGGAGCCAAGGAAGTGGTGAGCGAATATGCCTACGAAGGTGGGATGACGCTCTTCACTGCCTGTATAGGGGCGAGCGCAGCACTGCTGATGCCGGTGATGATTACTGTGGCTCCCGACAACTGGAAATTCCTCGGCTTCCTCGCTGCCGCGGCACTGGTGTTCGTAGCGGTTGCTCCCCACTATAAGGGTGACGAGGCGAAGCTTCACAAGACTGCTGCGAAGGTGGCAGGGGCGTGCGCTGTAGCCTGGGGAATGGCAACCTGTTGGGAGGTAGTTGCCTTGAGCCTTGTGGCGTATATCGCTGTGATGCAGGTGACTGAAAGCCGCTGGGCATGGATAGCTGCGGAGCTTACAGGGATGGCGATGGTGTATGCGGTGTGTTTTTATAAGTTGACGGTTTAACCTTATAAATTAGAATTGAATGGGAAAGATTGTAAAAAAGGATAACGGAAGGAGGTGCGCATGAATGAGGGACTGGCGAGAGGAGGGATTTTCCTGTTCATTAGTAGCGGAACATTCTCAAAGGAAGCACTGGGCGTACTGTATGACCTGCGGTGGATGCTGATACTGATAGCAGTGCTGATAGTGGCGGACTTCTGGTACGGACTGAGCGAGAGCCTTCAGAAGAAGGAGCATTTCAGATTTTCGAGAGCAGGAAGAAGGACGTGCAACAAATTCATGGACTACATCGGCTACCTGCTGCTTGGAACATTCTTCGGTCTCGGCATCTTCGAGCCGCTGGGTATCGCCAACCATGTGACAACGGCGGCAATCGGCTTGGGCTTCGGGTGTATCTGGGAAGTGGACAGCATCGTGGGGCATATCTGCTCACTGCATGGAGTGACAAACAAACTAAGTATAAAAAAATTCATCATCTACCTCATTCGCAAGCGCAACAAGGACGTAGGCGATGCGATCGAGGAGGCACTTGAGGAAGAAGATAACAAAAAACAGAATTAAAATGAGAAAGATAGAAAGGATATTCGTGCATTGCACGGCAAGCAATCAAAATTGGGGAACGAAGGAGCTTTGGGCAGAGTTCAAGGCGAAAGGATGGAAGCAGCCCGGCTATCACTATGTAGTGACTGCTGACGGAGGCGTACATCAGATGCTCGCAGTAGAGGAAGTGAGCAACGGAGTGAAGGGCTATAACGCTACAGCCATCAATGTGGCTTATGTGGGAGGAATAGAGCGACCGAACAAGAAGATTGTGGCAGTTGACAATAGGACTCCTGCTCAGAAAGCGACACTGAGGAAGCTGCTTGGCATACTGCACAAGAAATACCCTGCCGCAAGGATAATGGGACACCGCAGCATCTGGGGAGAGGACAACCCTAAGAAATGGGAGAAGAGCTGCCCTTGCTTCAATGCGGTGGAGGAATATAAGGATATTTAGTTTTTTTCTTCATAGTTTTAAGTATTAGTTAATTTTTTTTCAAGCCTCGGTCCGTGAGGATAGGGGCTTTCAAATCAAAAGAGGATATTATGGCTTATTTAAGACTGATAGGACTGATAGGACTTATAGGGGTCTGTTTGGTTTCATGCAGGAGCGTGAGATATGTGAGCGTGCCCGAATATCATACGGAATATAAGGTGAGGACGGACAGCTTCATCAAGAGAGATTCCGTGTGGGTGCATGACAGTGTGAGCGTGTGGATGAAGGGAGATACCGTGTTCAAGGAGAAACTGAAAAAGGTGTATAACGACCATTACATATACACGAACAAGACGGACACGGTGACGAAGACGGACTCCGTGAGAGTGCCGTTCCCTGTGGAGAAGAAACTGGGGAGATGGGAGCAGATTAAGGTGGATTATTTCGTGCCAATCTGTTGTGTATTAGCAATAATTTTACTATCTTTGCTATGGCTAATAAAGAGACGGTTTTGAGCGTTACGTTACAGATGATACGAGCGTTGCTGCAAGAGCTGATAGACCGCATAGACAGCGGACGTTGCAGCACTACGGAAGAGCAGAACGAGAGGTTTCTCAGCTGCCTGGAGATGTTTGCCGGCAGCAGGGAAAAGACGTACAACAAGACCGAAGCCATGAGGTATCTCGGAATGTCGAGGAGCAAGTTTGACAAGCTGCGGCGTGAAGGCAAGATACCGCAAGGGAAAAAGGTCGTCGGTGATGTCAGCCGCCGATGGACGAAAGAGGAACTTGATACTTTTCATCATATAAGTTGAATATGTTTTTATAACTACTATTTCTTTCTAAATTTAAGGTAATTATTGAATTGTTTTTCAGGAGGACAGTTCTGTCGGGAGGCAGGACTGTTTTTTGTGCCGTAATGTGGCAGGAGGTTGCCATGAAAAGCAATGTTGTGTCTTTGGCGGAACATTGGCTATCTTTGCGTCAAGTTCTGATTTTGGAACGAAACGACACAAACACATTTTATTATGGAAGCAGAGAAGATTATATGTTGTGACGGAGCGAGGAACAATGACGCTCTGGCATGGGCTGCGATGGCAAACAAGGGGAACGACCCTATGGCTATGGCGGCGATGATGAACGGAGGTATGAACAGCTGGAACAACTCCCCATGGATGTACCTTATCTTCCTCGCCCTGTTCGGTGGCGGCGGCTTCGGTTGGGGCAACCGTAACGGACAGGTACAGGATGCAGAGATTCAGTCGAAGCTGAACCAGTTGTCAACTCAGATGCAGGACGGCAACAACACCAACCTTCTGATGGATGCCATCAAGGGCAACAACGTGGCTCTTGGGCAACTTGCGAGCAACCTGAACTGCGATTTCAATCAGCTGCAAAGCGGTATCTGTGCGGTACAGGCTGCCATACAGGAAGTTGGCGGCAAAGTGGGCTACTCGGCAGAAAGAGTCATCAATGCCGTGAACCTCGGTGACATGAACATCGTACAGCAGATGAAGGACTGCTGCTGCCAAACTCAACAGAACATCATCAAGATGGGTTATGAAAACCAACTCGGTCAGAAGGACATCGTGAACGGAATGCAGCAAGGAAGAACTGAATGAGTTTAAGCGTAGGCAAAAATGAGTAGATTAATACTCAGTCTAACGAATTGATAAATAGGAAGTTGTAAAAAGTGTGAGTAACTTGGCAATGCTCACACTTTTTAGCTTTATATTTGCAGCAGATTAATTTTAAACCTTACTGTTATGAAGAAAGAAATATTAGAAAAAATAGCTTTTTATCAAAATGAGCTGAATGCTGTTAACAGATATTTGGATACAAGTGATGATGTACTACTCGATTTATATATCGACATTGCCAATAGCTTAAATGATATTATCTATCATTATACACAATTAAGCGAAAAAATATGAGGCTTTACATTAAATCTAACGTAAAACCTTTTCGGGCAATGTAAACAGGCTTTCCAGTGGCTATCCTCATTTTGTCGCAAAACATCTGCTTGTTGGCATTATTTTCACTGACATGTATTAGTATGATAGCTTTAGTATTTGAAAGCTGACACTCTCTTAAACATTTCAGACATCTATCCAGACTCATGTGCGTCGCTTTTGCACGGATGCCAACACTTTTGGGTATTACACCATTAGCAATATTGGTATCAATCAGTGTATTTGTATGATTGCACTCAATCAGAATATAATCGAAAGGTATTGTAAACTTATATCTAATATGATGCGTATCGGTTAAGAACAGCATATATCCCATATCTTTATGATGTATGATAAACCCACAAGGTTCTTTGGTGTCATGGACTGTATCAAACGCTTTAATAGTAAAGTTGCCCAAACGGAACTCTTTTAATAGGGGTAGGGCGTGATAATGAAAATTATCAGCTTCTATTCCTTTTTCTTGATATGTTCCTTGTGTCGCATAAACATTAAATGCTTGCGCATATTGAGAAATATATCTTGCATGGTCTCCGTGACTGTGTGTTACAATACAACCAACGATATTCTTAACATTGCCTTTGAGCACCGTAACAACATCTTTGAAAGGCATACCGCATTCGATAATAATCGCTTCATGTTCACTCTGAATTATATATCCATTGCCAGAACTTCCGCTACCTAATGTAATTAATTGCATATTTGCACCTTTTATATAATATAGGGGAAGAAATACATCCTCCCCTACACTTATTTGATATTATAAATATTACTTACATTTGTTTGAACAAATCGGGCATTTCCTGTTTGCCCAGTGGCTGAGCTTTAGGTTTGTTCTGAGTCGTTTTCTTTTCGCTGACTGATGATTTGTTGTCACCTTCGTTATTAACACTGTCAGCGTCATTATTCATGTCAAGAGGCTGCGAATTTGCTTCTTTCTCCTCCTGTTGCTGTGCTTTTGCCAGTTGTTCTTCACCAGACAGTTTGTCTATGTTCTCCGGAGTTACTTCTGTGTATTGAGCATCTTCAATCTCTTCCTTTATGGCAAGACCGCATGAGATTTCGGGGCAATAGGCAGTTTGGAAACGTGTAGCAGCACGATAACGAAGCATCTGTTCCGGCTCTTTCTGCCACATAGAATCTTTCTTGGTGAGCCATCCGCTTGCTCTTGCCGTGCCTATAGTTACGACAGAACCTTTAAGCACTTCCCCTTTCTTATCAATAGCGTATGCGAAACATCCCCAATCGTCTTTTCCTTTTTCTCCGACAAACTCATAGCGTAAAGGAGTTGCGAATAAGCCACTGGCATTGATACAAGCGATAAGAAACTTGGCAGACCAAGCTGGTTGGTTGTAAACTAAATAAAGGTTTTGCATCACCATCAACGGGTTAGTGCGCATACGCTGAGCCATATCTATTGCAATCATCACATTACCTATATTACCCTTAAATGTAGGCGGTACGATTGTAGATTCGGCAAGACATTTTGCCATGGTGTAACCTGTGTTAAAACTCTCTTTGTTTGCGAACATGTTTAGTTCGCCTTTTTTCGGTTGAGAAACCTTGATTTCATTTTCATTCATATCTTATTCGATTAAAACGTTTGTATTATATTGCTTTTATCTCCAATGGTTGCCCATAGACACATTGCAAGTAAATTGTCTGTTGCTCGACAGGTACGATATATTCCGCAGATTCCTTGCGGTCTACAAACAATGGAACGAATATATTTAACGCTTTTGAAATTCCATTAATAATATCTACCCCTATATTGATTACAGTTCCATCATTGGTATTATCATAGTCTATACCATCAACATCAATAGCCTTGCATACGTCTTTTTCATCATCGTTAGTCTTATTCTGCTCGTAAAATTTCCAGCGTACAAAAGAAAAGAAAGAATTAACTTTTTCTTCAACAAGTGTAATCTTCGCTTTCTTATACTCCTTGATTTGACGAATGACCTCACCGCATTCAGCAATCGTCTGAGCCAGTTCCTTTGAACGTTTATCGAGTTTTTTCTTCTCACTGTCAATATGCTTGTTCACTTCTTCACCTGCTATTTGTGTTATTAAATTGTCGCGCTGGGCAAGAAGCGTTTGTTTTCTTTGTTTGCTTTCTTCAATGGAAGCGTCAATTTTAATAACAGGCTTACTGGCTTCAATTTTTGACAATTCATTATCTAATGTTGCTTTTTCTTGCGAAAGTTCCCATGTCAGCTTCTGAACATCATTGCGTTTTTTTATCAAATCATCGTAAGATGTTTGGGCATTGCTGATATCTTTTTCACACTGTGCTTTCGTGATTTTTTCGAATGTGTTTATATTACCTCTAATAACCACTATTTGCTGATTTATGACACTCGCTTCTGATTGTAATGAGGTAAGTCGTTCGGATTTGTTTTTGTTAAATTTCGCTACCGCATTATCATACTCTGCTGCTTTCATATCGTCCGTATAAGGACGACCACAAACTGGACAAACATCTGTTTGCTGATAGTCAAATTCCTTTTCGTTAACATCTTTCCACTCTTTGATTTTGTTATTAAATTTGATAGTGTTTTCAGCCAATATAATCTTATTATTCTCGTAGGTTTTAATGTCGGCATTGAGCTGATTTCTCTTGTCTTGTAGAATTGTTGATACCGATGATATTTCCTTTGTTAAATCATCAATTGTCTTTATTTTCTTGTCCTGCCATTCCTTTTGCGCTTGTACTGTCTTTTCATTGTGTTCTTGAAGGTTCTGTAAATAAATATCCATTGCTGGATTTTTCTCAGATATTCCCTCCAGTTTCGCATCGATTGCGGATAATTCAATATCCAATGTCTCTTTCTGCTTCCTAAGAGTTTCAAAGTCTACTTTAACCATTAACGCTTCTTGTGCCTTGATTTTCTCGGGAATCAACACTAATTCTTCCTCCGCTTTCTTCTTTGTCGTGTTCTGCTGTTTAAGCATATCCGACAATTCTTTCTTTTCCGTAACAACACCTTTATAAACCAAAGGATATATCTTCATTAATTCTTCTTCGTTAATGTTACCGGCTAAAGACATGAGCATTTTTCTTCTATCTTCAACCTTGTACGACATAAAGATATTAATATTCGATAAAACCAGCCATTTATTGAGTGGGCAGAGTTCTTCAAGTTTTGCGTTAAAACTTGCTTGTGAAAGCGGAATGTCATTGATTAATCTTGTCTGCTTAACGCTTTGCAATTTTTCTTCTGTCGTACCTTTGTCTTTCCAATTTTCGGTAAGTATTCGCTGTATCTTAACATCACGCTCATCATTGTAATTAAGCACAATGGTAACAGATGTATCATTATAATGTATCACATCATTATTAACATCAAGAGGTTGCACTGTTGCATTCTTCTTGCTTGTCGTTCCAAAGATAACCCAAAGATAAGCATCATATATGGTAGACTTGCCTACCTTGTTAGCGCCACTTATAATCATGTTGTGGCTAAAGATAATTTCTTGACTCCGAATTTTTTTGAAATTCTGTAAAGTCATTGATTTAATTTCGATTTTCATGATAATCGTTTTTACATTTTAAATTTAATCCTGGCAATTTCGTGTTTTTGCGATGTGTTTTCTCGCAATAACGATACCAAGCCTGTATTCCTATTAATCCTTGTTTCTCTTTTTCTTTGTCTATTTTATTTTGTCTTTCCCTTTCTTTGTTTAATTTTTCATTATACACTCTTTCTCTCTGTAAAATCGCGTCGTCTTCAAATTTCTTAATCGCTTCCATAATATTTTGGGGATTAACAGATTTTCCGACATAAAAAGTCCCGTATGTTCCATCTTCAAAAGCTTCGAAAAAATATGAAAGTTCTGCCAGTGTTAGATAATAATATTTATTACGAATATGTCTGGCAAGTGTTACTATCTGAAATTCCGAACAATTTTCAAACGCTCCGAAAAATGAGAGAACTTCTATTAACTGAATCTTAACCCAGCGTAAAGCTACACCATTGCCCATAGTCTTGTCAACCACAGATAAAGCGAGACTGTTTTCTTTTGCAGCATCGTAGAGGGATAGGAATGTTTCTTTTCTCTTGCTTATAGGTGGGTATTGCTTATAAAGTTCCGTTTCAGTCGGAATTGATAATGCTTGCCGTTTTGTTGAATAATCCAATTTCTCTTCTTTCGTCATAATCAGAAATTATTTCGTCATTCCAAGCTTTGTTGTTAAGATATGTCATAGGATCTTTCTGGAACTGTTTACTGGAACATGATGCAACATATCTTGGTGTCGCTTCCAAACACTTTTTCCTGTCTCGTAATGACAATCTTTTCCATTTTTTTAAGCAAGCGTCACGACCTCTTTTTTTATCGTACATATTCCACCACTTTTCAAAATCGTCTATATCAGATGACATTACTGGAGGAATAATATCATAACCGTTTTGTTGTAAAAAATCTATTGCTTCTTGTATCTCCATAAGACTAACTAATTAATTAATTCTACACCCCAAAATCGTATAATTTCCGCACCCGTAAAATATAGGCGACCATTACATGGACGGACTTTTGCGGAAATGTATTTTTCCTTTATATATCGGTACAACGATGTACGGCTTATTCCTAAGATAGAAGCTGTTTCATTGATGGAAAATTTAGCTTTCCGAGGAACATCTGGCACTTCTTTAACCATTATCTTCCCTCCTTTCTTTTACACGCTTTAGAATGTTATAGATTGCGCACTCAGTAGAATACATGTACTCCACCATTACTTTCCGAACTGCGACAGATTTTTTTACTCCTTGCCGCAAGTATGCGTTCACTTTGTCGTAAACGGCATCTTCTTTTTCTTTTTGAGTTCTGTAAACCATTTTTAACTATATTATTATATATGTATTAATATATTATTACCTTTGCTTATGTAAGAAGGTTTGTTATTAATCGTAGTGCAAAATTAATAATAAATTTTTAATGAGATCAATAAATATATTATTTTTAATATAATTTTAAATATATTATGGAAGTATTGATTGAAAGAGCAAAAAAAATTGCAAAACATTATGGGTTGCCTGTTGGTGTATGGCAGGAGACGTTGGGTTTGAGAAATTCCCATTTCTATAACCTAAACACAATTAGCAAAAAGGTAGCGGACTTGATTGAAGAAAAATATCCTGATGTCAACATTAACTGGCTTATGACAGGCAAAGGGGAAATGTTGTTAAGTCAGAGCGAGAAGGCGGATATTAAAGGATATGTGGTTCCGCTTGTGCCTGTCGTTGCGCAAGGTGGAACACCAGATAATCTCGAAGTACAAGTGAGGGAATATGAATGCGAAAAAATCATATCGCCGATTAAAAACATTTCTCTCGCAATTACAGTTAATGGAGATAGTATGTCACCGGAATATCCGAGCGGCAGTAAGGTGTTTTTGCAAAAGATAAATGAAAAATCATTCATCGAGTGGGGGAACACCTATGTGCTTGATACCAATAACGGAATCATAATCAAGAATGTGTTTATGAATAAAGATGACGAAGACTCTATTGTATGTCGTTCAATCAATCCGAATTATGCAGACTTTACTGTCATGAAACAGGATATTCGAGGATGGTACAGAGTGCGCTTATGTATGATTTTGAAGTAAAAAATAGCAAGAAACGTGTAAAAAGCGTGCAAATTAAAAACTGTACAACTTGCAAATCGCTTGTAATGAATTATTTATAATGAATATAACATACGTCTGGGGGCGTGAGGTCGCTGGTTCGAGTCCAGTCATCCCGACAAAAGAAAACAAGCTATAATAGAGTTAGTTAGCTCTTTTGTAGCTTTTATTTTTTTGTTCTTTTATATTCTAAGATAAGCTATTTTGCAACATTCTATGCTATAAAGTGTGCAAAAACCGTGTAAATAACATGTAATGATATGGTAAAGGTCTCGTTGGTGTTGGATAAACGATATAGGTTTAAAGACGACTTATATTTGATAAAAGTAAAAATATACAGAAATAAAGAAGCGATGTATATTTCTACTGGATATAAAGTGCATGAGAATGAATGGAATAAGGATAGTCGAAAAATTGTATTGCGTAGAGATAAAAGTTATTTAAATCTCAGACTCGCAGATTTGTATGGGAATATCTTACATAAATTGCATAAACTGCAAGAAGACGGAAGATTAAAACTCTACACGAATAAAAAGCTTTATGATTATTTGACGGATAAATCGGAAGATGAAAAAACTTTGTTTAAAGTACAATTTAACGCTTATGTAGATAGCCTCAATTCAAAGCGAACAAAAGAAATATACTTGTCAACATGGAAGCATATAGCCTCATTCTGCGATATAGACACATTATCATTAACTGATATTGATATTCCTTGGTTGACAAAGTTCTCGCATTATATTAAACAAGAAGGTTGCAAATCTATAAATACGATAGCAATACATTTAAGAAATATACGTGCTGTTATTAATTATGCGAGAAAGTTGGGCATTATATCTCAATATGTATTTGATAATTTTCATATTGAGAGAGAAGAGACAGAAAAAAGAGCTTTAACCATTGAAGAAGTCAGGAAGCTTCTTCATGCCGAATTACCTAAAAGGCAATCAATGTACCGTGATATATTCTTCCTTATAATATATCTGATGGGAATTAATATAATTGATTTATCACGTCTAACGGATATAGTTGATGGAAGAATATCTTACAGACGAGCGAAAACTGGGACATTGTATAATATAAAAGTAGAACCAGAAGCATTGGAAATCATTAATCGCTATAGAGGAGAACAACACTTACTAAATGCATTTGACCGGTATAAAAATTATAATGATTTTAAAAAACGTCTCAATGAAAATCTAAAGAAAATATCATATAATATTGGTATTAATAAAGATATAAGCACATATTGGGCTCGGCATACATTTGCGACACTAATGTACGAGATAGGTGTGTCTATGGATACCATTGCGGATTGTTTAGGTCACAAATCTTTTCATAACGAAGTAACCTTGGTTTATGTTAAAAAATCAACTGAAAAAATCGATGCTGCAAACAGAAAACTCATAGATTACATATTGTGCAAATAATAATGTAAAGAAAAACGTAGTATAAATATGATGTAACACACAATACACGCTTTACTATATATTAAATCCCCACCAGGCTGCATCAGACAACTTGATGAGGATTTTTTTTAGAATGAGTTGTGTTTGTTGATTTCCTTTATCTTGTCTTCAAACTCCTGCCGAATGTCTCTTAGCTTCTGCAGTTCTTCGGGAGAGGAGCGTGGGCATCCGTGGAGCCAGTGGTGGAAGTTGGGAGTGGTGAGGTTGAAGAGAGAAGCCTCCTCGATATAGGAATACCACTCAAGGAGCTGCTCTTCGGGAGCATCCTCGTCTATGTCGGTACGGATGGTTGACATATCGAAAGTGTAAGACTCGTTGCAGTCAGCTATCTCGCCCACCCTGTCGGCTATCCAGTAGGCTTCGGAGAAGCCGTGCTTTTGACAGAAGGCTTTGAGGTAGGCATTGCAGGCGTTCTCGTAGTTAGAGCGGAGGAGTGCGATGTGTGATTCGTTCATAAGCGTTTGGTTTAGATGGTTAATGTCCTGTGCTGCCGTAGCCCTTGTTTCCCCTTGCCGTGGGGGTAAGCTCTTTGACAGGTACGAAATTCAGGCGATAGGTGGAATCGAAATGAAGCTGGCAGACCTTGTCGCCGACGCGATAACGGGGCATATCCGGCATAACGTGGTAGAAGACGCAGGAGAGCTCGCCGGTGAAGGGTTCGTCTATTGTTGCAATACTGTTGCTCATCACCATTCCTGTCTTCCATATAGAGGAACGTGGGCGGAGCGTGAAGGCGGCGTTGAAGAAATCTGTCAACGGTTCGGCATTTTGGATGGCGAAGCCAAGTTTGTATTTCCACACATTCGGCGCCAGCTCTTCTTCCGAGACCGCTATGCAGTCATAGCAGTAGTCTTCTTCGTAGGTCTTGAAAGGGATTTTTGCATCGGGATGCAGAAGTTGGATTTTTACTTTTATCATATTGTATTTCTTTAGATGTTCTGGATATTCTGGACGTTCTGGATTTTTTTTTAGATAAACTCGTCTTCCTTCATAAGGGCGATGTCCTCGTCGGTGGCGTCGTAGGAGACAAAGTGTGTTGGGACTTGCAGGTCCTTGTCGGACAAGGCTACAGTGTGTAGGACTACGGAACGGTCTTCGATGATGTCCTGTATCATATTCAGACGTGTTTCGTTTATTACTTCCGCCTCGACAAGTTTCCTGGCGGCGGTGAGGATGACGGAATGCAGCATGTCGGCTTCTACGAAGGGAGCATCCATCTTGCTGAATGTGCAATACCAAGATGCAGGAGCCATGAGGATATTCCACAGGGCTTTGAGTTTGTAAGTGAGTTTTTTCATTGTTGTTTTGTTTTAAATTTCGATATTTCTTCTGAACTAAGCAATAGTGGAACGCCGTGTTCTTTGATGTTTATATTCAGAGGTTGTTGTTTAATCATATTCAATCATTATACAGTGTGGGCATTTCATTCATCCGCTTCCACCACCTTCAAGCCATACTTTTCAGCTGTTGCCTCGCGTCGTGCTGACCGCTGCGTCTCGCTGTCGTAGCAGATGATGTGAGGGTCGCCTAATGGGTCGGCAAAGTAGTTGCAGCATCTTATCATGGCGTGCTTATGGGCAGATGCGCTGTGCGATAGCGGAGAGGAGGGGGATGCGGAGATTGGTTTGACGCTCCAGTCCGTAGAAGGCACGCAGCTGTTCCTTGCGATATAGTTCCTTGCGCTGCTCTCTCTTCTTGCGCATGAGTTGCCTGTATTTTCTCGGGTTGTTTGCTTTGAGTTGCTTCAATGGGTGGAAGCCTGCGGCACGGAGCTGACGAGTGGCTTCCATACAGGCCTCGGAGGGTTTCTTGCCTCGGATGGAGGCATAATAGCCGTTGCGCTCGCAAATCCTCTTCGTGTCTTTGGCCTGCTGCTTGCGGACGGCTTGCATGTCTTTCTCAAGACCAAACTCACGCTTGAAGCGTTGCAGGGTGGAGAAGCTGATGCCGAACCATGTCATCATGCGGCGGTTGGAGTTCTTGGGGAAAAGTTTGCAGAAACGCTCCTTCAATTCACCTTCAAGGTAATACTCCTTCACGCCGCTTTTCTCGTTCGGTCGCATGGGTACCTGCCACTTGGCTTCTGTGGTAGGCAACTGGTATAATATGAATTGTATTTCGTTGTTCATATATTATTCACTTTGTTTCATCTTTCAAATAATGCTTTATTATTATCTTGCGGAAGTAATCACGCATTTCCTGCTCTTGTAGCAAATCCCAAAAGGCATTGTCAAGATAAGCATATTTTACGTTATCGCGAATATACTTTGCCGAGGGTGTCTGAGTCTCTTGTCTTCCATTTAGCCATTCTAAATGCCAAAAACCATCATATTGAAGATAGTAGAAAGGTTTGAAACAAGGTGTTATTCTTGCTCCAAAATAAATGAACGTGTTTTTGTATTCGTCCTCAGTTGCTACATCAAAAGGAATCCTGTTATTGAATACAACATTGTTCTCTATCAGGTTTATTACAGAATACAATAGAATAGGTTTGGCCAGTATAACTCTTCCATGATACGAGCCACACCTTATCTTCCGAATAAAGTCGGAATATAGTTCCTTTTGAAAAGTATTTGTCATAGGCCAAACATGATTTGTACAATATTTGAACTATTGATATCTTCTCGCAGAGTGATATGCTGTAATCCCATAGACAGTTCCGCAATTAGAACTCTATTTTTTTCCGAATTAAGAGACCTTAATCCTTTTTCTAAAGTTGTTTTACTTAATCCAAAAATATTAGCACTACTTGCATTGGAATCTTCACCATAGAAATCAGACAATCGAAGGGATTTCGTCCCTATTTGTTCTGCAAACCTATAAATACTATATGCCAAGCCGATAATGGATAAATCTAAATATTCTCCTCTTTTATATGAATTCTTGCTTTCGACTTGAGCACAAAGAAACTGTTCTCCGACAGGAGAGTAAGTAAATGTTTGAACCAAGGCTGTTACCGCATTTTCAACCGTTCTTGGTGGGACACTTGGAACTTCTGAACAGATGTTATCAATTATAGTTCTCTTATCATACAATTGCCCCTCCTTGATATGGTTTACGAACCAATTTGTGATAAAAGAGTTTCGTGAAAGATTAGTCCATATTAATTCCCATGCAAGATCGCTATCATTTGTATATATTTCGTGTATCAATTTTCCAAACGATGTGGGATTATTCTTAGCATCTGTTATTTCAGCATCTTTTAGCCATGCCTTAAAACCGTCAACTTGAGCAGTTCCTAAAGAATTATCTTTCCAGAAATCTTCAGGTCCCATTAAATACTCCTCTAACCATTCTTCTCTAAATCCGAAGGTCTTATATGCTTGAACCTTCAACGAAATTTTCTTATCGGTGTCATTAATCATACGTATACAGTCTGTTGCAATACATCCTCTGTCATGTGATTTTAAACATTTTTGGCAGCGGATACATTTTTGTTTATCAATCTTTATTTGTGGTACAACTGTTAATGCTCCGGTGGGGCAATCAACTTCGCATGCCTCACACTTCACGCAATAGGAAGCTTTATAAAGGACTCTCCTTAATAGCAGGGATAGTTTAGTACTTGGACTATGAAGAATAAATTTGATATTGCCTTTTCCCGAATACAATGTCTCAAAGTGATAAATTGCTTTTTCAAATTGCAACTCTCCTTCATCCTTGTTTTCTGCTTTTACAATGATATAATCTCCTAAAGTATCAAACCATGTATATATAGAATCTACAGGATTATCTATGCTCGCTATAAAGTTTGCAGAGCTTTCTTGGAAACTAACATCTGTGTTTGTTTTGTTTCCGAGAGCTTTAATCTTCCACTTCCTGTTTTTAATGTAAACATCTACATCCTTTATTCCAAGCTTGGTTGACCATGCAATTAACCTGTCCTCAAAAGGCTTAATCTCTACGGGATAGTTTGCTTTGACGACCATGTCATCCCATGCTGTTGAAAAAGGACAAACAATACATCCGACCCTAGCTTTTCCCAATCGATAAGCTTTATTGATTGGAAGATTGTGCTGAAACAAATAGAGATAAATCTCTATCGTGTTCCAATTGATAATTGGGTGAACGTTTGTAATGTTGGTATGCTTGCCTTTACCGATTCTATCATAATTCGAACGTCTTACACTTTCTTCTGCCCGAACACCATCAATGGTCAATACTTTTGCCTGTTTATTCGTTCCTGGCACCTTAAGCATTCTATATAATGGAGCTGTTTTCATAATTGTACAGCACCATCTATGAGAGTCACTTGGCGAACCAATCTTATCCCAGTAGTTAAGTACCGACTCGTGATTTCTGGCAAGGCTGAACTTCAAGGTTGGAAACAATTTGTGGTAATGTTCCTGTACCAGCTTATACAGTTCCAAAGAACTAGGAAGCTCATAACCTGTATCTGAATATATCACTTGGAATGAATCAGGAGGTAGCGCACGAGTACACAGGTCGAGTACTACCTGACTATCCTTACCGCCAGAGAAAGAGGCAAGGAAAAAGTCAATCTTGGTAGCCTTAAGTACTTTCTTTCCTTGTTTCTCAGCTTCACTTAGAGGCATAATGTCAAAGCTGTCGCAATCTTCCTTCACTATGGCCATCTTCTGCTTTTGCTGTTTCTCCTGTTTCTCGGCAATCACTTCAAAGTCCAACTGATTGGACTTGTATTTCTCAGATAGGCGATTAGCGCCACTATAAGTATCGAACACGTCACGGATAAACTCTATAGCTTCGCTCTCGCACAAGAACATTTGCTCTTTATTGCGCTCCAACATCTTCTTCACATCCACAGGCTTCAGTTTCAATTTCTCTTTGCCCTGCTGGAAAACGATGGTCGCCTTATCATAGATATTGGCATCCTTGGCCTCAAAAACCATGTCGCCTCGATAGTAATACTCCTTGTTGCATGCCCATAGCAGTGGCTCTTCGCACTCAGGGTATTGCCATCCCAGAGTGTTAAGTCCAAGAAGATTCAACTCTTCATAGAACACTGGACGAGGAGAGATATTTACCGTATCCTTCCCAACCAGCGAGCCCAACTTCACTCCTCCTGTTTCTCTATCCCATGAAACTTTGAACATATTAATTCTTTCTTACAAGTTCAGTCAGTTCAACATCAAGCAATTTTGCAATTTTCAGATAAGTCTCCATCGGAGGTTGGCAAACATTGGTGCACCATTTTGATACTCCTTAATTCCGCAACACTTTGATTTAACTTTATTTATAAGTACCTGAGCAACAAAAAGTTGCTCAGGATTTTGCCATGTCAGATTTTTCACCTATC
>ERZ1673734.923-NODE-923-length-21140-cov-208.079203_pt1 | contig 21140 bp, 21 predicted proteins | sample MGYA00580199_ERZ1673734 | MGnify/ENA primary metagenome ERZ1673734 (study PRJEB41218, sample SAMN15661742) | gut metagenome | host: Homo sapiens | place: Canada: London | collected 2015-08-20/2019-03-30 | study: EMG produced TPA metagenomics assembly of...
GCTCCGGATGAATATGATGATCTCATATCAGGAACTTGTTCGCACCTTCCTTAAGATAATATTTTTATTATTAACATTATCGCCTGAAAGCATTAAATTGGTGACAGCCTGCCCTAACACTGCTGATTCTTCTTCTAACAAATTACCCGAACTGCGAAAGTAACTTGCTAACGCTTTATCAGTTATTGCATTATGAATTGTAGTATCTTCAAGCATGGTAACCTCTCATCTTACTTATGAAATTTTAATGTATTCTGTTTATTTTCTTACCATTGAACATACTTTTATTGTCAGCTGTCGCTGTTCTTCGGTTTGGCCCTCCTGAATCACTATTGCTAAAATCACGAATTATGCTGTCAATTAAATCGCGTCGGAAAGCATCTTCCTCAGCCGATTTCATTACGAGTAATTGCTTAATAAGAGTCTGCAATGAAAAATTTATCTTCATGCGCAGTATCTGGAGCACCGCCTGGCCAGTAATTTCATATTTTATACGTTCATTATCAGATGTCTTCATAACGACTTCATAGCTAACCTGTTAAATAATCAGGCTGTTGCATTATTCAAAAAGCAACCCAATTAGTGCATTATAATGTTTCTGTTCCTCTTCCCCAGTCGCGTGTTCCAGTCGGCAAAGAAGTTTGGCACAAAGCGACTTTCGACTCAGATTACGTCCATCTTTCAAAATCTCAGTCACAATTTCCCCGAGAGTTTCCTGCTGAGTATGCAAGTTAGCTTTTGCAAAGTAACGAGTGATTGCTCCCGCAGAATCTAAAGTCACTGAATTTTGATGCATGCTACGCCTCTGTTAAAAATGTTAATCAATGTTAAGTGAGGTAACAATAGCAAACTTGTACGAAATATGTGTACAGAATGATAAATTAATTTTTTGCAATTAGTGCTAATGCATATAAAACAATGTGTTATGATAAAACATATTGCATCATTTAACTGACAATCTATACAAGATTTTTCGCCAACTAGTGTTCAACTTTTTCCATTTTTTATCAATGTAAAGAAACGGTTATGTTTTGGTATTAAAAGAAAGACACAAGAAGATATGTCTGTTACCGTCTTACTCTCGCCTCACCCATTACCCTGGATTGTTAATGCTTACCACCCTTATTTATCGTAGCCATATACGTGACGACGAACCTGTCAAAAAAATCGAAGAAATGGTTTCGATAGCAAATCGCAGGAACATGCAGTCTGACGTAACAGGGATCTTACTGTTTAATGGTTCTCATTTTTTCCAGCTTCTGGAAGGTCCGGAAGAACAGGTTAAAATGATATATCGGGCTATATGCCAGGATCCACGGCACTATAATATTGTTGAGCTGCTGTGCGATTACGCGCCTGCTCGCCGTTTTGGCAAAGCGGGAATGGAATTATTTGATTTGCGCCTGCACGAGCGAGATGACGTTTTACAGGCCGTATTCGACAAAGGCACATCAAAATTTCAGCTAACTTATGATGACAGAGCGCTACAATTTTTTCGTACTTTTGTCCTTGCAACCGAACAATCAACCTATTTCGAGATCCCTGCCGAAGACTCCTGGCTTTTTATCGCTGACGGATCTGATAAAGAACTTGATTCCTGTGCCCTTTCACCAACTATAAACGACCACTTTGCCTTTCATCCTATTGTCGATCCCTTATCGCGGCGGATAATCGCTTTTGAAGCCATTGTGCAAAAAAATGAAGATAGCCCATCAGCCATAGCGGTTGGGCAGCGTAAAGACGGGGAAATCTACACAGCGGATCTCAAAAGTAAGGCGCTTGCATTCACGATGGCACACGCACTTGAGCTCGGTGATAAAATGATTTCAATCAATCTATTACCTATGACCCTGGTTAACGAACCTGACGCAGTCTCTTTTTTACTTAATGAAATAAAGGCCAATGCTCTGGTGCCTGAACAAATCATCGTTGAATTTACTGAAAGTGAAGTCATATCTCGGTTTGATGAGTTTGCCGAAGCGATTAAATCGCTAAAGGCTGCTGGTATCAGTGTAGCAATTGATCATTTTGGCGCAGGTTTTGCTGGTTTGTTACTCCTGTCACGCTTCCAGCCTGACAGAATTAAAATCAGTCAGGAATTGATTACCAATGTTCATAAAAGTGGGCCACGGCAGGCAATTATTCAGGCGATCATAAAATGCTGTACATCACTTGAAATTCAAGTCAGTGCTATGGGCGTGGCAACACCAGAAGAGTGGATGTGGCTTGAATCCGCAGGAATTGAGATGTTTCAGGGAGATCTGTTTGCTAAAGCTAAATTGAATGGTATCCCTTCCATAGCGTGGCCAGAGAAAAAATAATTTTCAGCACATTCTTTCACATGATTTCAGTAAATCATCGTGAAAATGAATACGTTACGTTTAAATTTAATCCACATTAAAAATAATGTTTCATCCAATTTAGCTGAAATCTTATTTATACTTTGTACAATTTTAGCGTATATTGTACAAAGTATTATTGGGTCGTGTACAGGCGACGGAGATTTGTGACCGCAAGGAGGAATTGTGGCTTATTACAGCATTGGTGATGTTGCTGAACGTTGCGGGATTAATCCTGTCACTCTCCGGGCCTGGCAACGCCGCTACGGTTTGTTAAAACCACAGCGCAGTGAAGGCGGACACCGACTCTTTGATGAAGAAGACATACAACGCATCGAAGAGATCAAGCGTTGGATAAGTAATGGCGTCCCTGTAGGCAAAGTTAAAGCATTACTGGAAACCACCAGCCAGGATACGGAAGATGACTGGAGCCGCCTGCAAGAAGAGATGATGTCAATTCTTCGCATGGCTAATCCTGCCAAACTACGCGCGAGAATTATTTCACTGGGTCGAGAGTACCCAGTAGATCAATTGATTAATCATGTTTACCTTCCTGTTCGCCAGCGTCTCGTGCTTGATCACAACACCTCCCGCATTATGAGCAGTATGTTTGACGGCGCATTAATTGAATACGCAGCAACCTCGCTTTTCGAAATGCGCCGTAAGCCCGGTAAAGAAGCCATTCTGATGGCGTGGAATGTTGAAGAGAGAGCACGATTGTGGCTGGAAGCATGGCGTTTATCATTGTCAGGATGGCACATTTCTGTTCTTGCTGATCCCATTGAATCGCCGCGCCCGGAACTGTTCCCGACGCAAACATTGATTGTCTGGACAGGCATGGCACCAACGAGAAGGCAAAACGAACTTTTACAACACTGGGGTGAGCAAGGTTATAAAGTCATCTTTCATGCCCCCTAATTTCACCTTTATCCCGCCCCTTAGACAGAATGTTATAATCTGAACCCACAACAACGTTTGTACCGGAGCTGGTCCGTTGCAAAATGCTCACCGGGAGAATTCAGATATTCCCTCTATCACACTCTGTACATATCACAGCCAAAGGACAGACCAGATTGAAGTGGTAAAACCGATCGTGCACACTACGCAGTCTCACAACTAACAAGAGGTTATTATCCTGATGGATCAGGTCGTTGTTTTTCAAAAGATGTTTGAGCAAGTGAGAAAAGAGCAAAACTTCTCCTGGTTTTATTCAGAATTAAAACATCACCGTATTGCACATTACATTTATTATCTGGCTACGGATAACATCAGAATTATTACTCACGATGATACGGTTTTGTTATTAAGAGGAACCAGGAACCTGTTAAAAGTTAGTACGACCAAGAACCCTGCTAAAATAAAAGAGGCCGCATTGCTTCATATTTGCGGAAAATCTACATTTCGGGAATACTGTTCAACACTGGCAGGCGCGGGCGTTTTCCGGTGGGTTACTGATGTTAATCATAACAAACGCAGTTACTACGCCATTGATAATACGCTTTTATATATTGAAGATGTAGAAAATAATAAACCATTAATCTAGCTAAAGTTGGATACTTAAGAAATGCTTCATAATTCAGTAAGGCATTAGCATAATGGAAATAAAAGTGCAGAGACTATCTCTATGGATGATTAATACTGTCTTTTTATTGTCACCCATAAATAATCACCAGACTAATACTATCAACTTGATATTTGAAATGTGATCACTTGACTTTTGATACGTTATTTTATAACGGTTAACATATTTATAAAAACAACGGCCGTGCCACACGTCCGTTTCAATACTTAACGCACATGTATTTTGGTTTAGTCATCATCCGGTTATATGTATTTTAGCCAGGAACAGGTTAAATCATTCCTATATAACTCAAAAATTGAAACCTTATTCTCATGTCATGCTTATATTCATTATTATCGTTATATAAAAAGGCAACCATAATGTTTAGCAAATTGGCACAAAGTAGCATAAAGGCTATGTTTTAATTACAGGATGTTCAGTCATTTGAATGTATAACATTATAGCTAAACAAATCTAAAACGAAGTCAATAATTTATTGCTTTCACAAAATCTCATTTTGTTTAACATCCATTGAGATTCCTTGCTTTAAATTTTATTTTATATAAGCCATCATTTTAATTAATTTATTTTTTTGAGGGGGGGGGAATATACTCATATGCAAAATCAAGAAATAAACATCCTAATGAACCATATTAAATACCGTGGGATAAGACATAACAAATGAAGTGGATAGTAATTGACACGGTAATTCAACCTACATGTGGTATATCTTTTTCAGCCATATGGGGTAATATGAAAATGATCATCTGGTATCAATCTACTATATTTCTCCCTCCTGGCAGTATATTTACACCGGTTAAGTCTGGTATTATCCTTAAGGATAAAGAATATCCTATTACTATTTATCACATCGCACCATTCAACAAGGATTTATGGAGTTTACTCAAAAGCAGTCAAGAGTGTCCTCCAGGAGAAAGCAAAATAACAAATAAATGTTTACATAATAGTTGCATTATAAAAATATGCCCATATGGGCTCAAGTAATGGGCTTCATATAAATATGCTCGATATGCTATTAATAATATCCACATAAATAAAACAACGGGCGTGTTATACGCCCGTTTCAATATTTAACACATGGAGAGATTACATGTTTTCGATGATCGCTTCACCAAACTCTGAACATTTCAGCAGCTTAGCGCCTTCCATCAGACGTTCGAAGTCATAAGTTACGGTCTTGGCATTGATTGCGCCTTCCATACCTTTAACAATCAGGTCAGCCGCTTCAGTCCAACCCATATGGCGCAGCAGTATATAAAAACCATGAATTCAAGTCATTGATATTTAACGATAAAAATTATTTTATTGTCTTTTTATTAGCCAAAATAAACTTTATTCAACCGTTTGATTTCATTGACGTTCGTTTTTATTTTGGGGAAAGGTTTTCTCTACCATTTATATCCAAATTACAAGTCTACATTTTATTAACATCTCAATACATGTGAGGCCTTGCAGACCTTTGTGAGACCTTATGTGTCTCTGTTTTGTCCCAACTTATGTTAAGAGGCACATAATTAAAAATAAGATAACGATGCCGCCAAGCAGTGCAAAACCTTGTTTACTCCACGACTGTCTGCCCCATTATCTGCATACATAATTATCCTCCATAACTGAGATAAATGTCGGTTATGAGCGAACAACAGACGTTTAGTTTATGATGGCTGTGTCTATACATTAAACATAACATCCATTACCGGCACCGCTTATTAATTGCTATCTGATATTGTCACTAAAAAAATAGGCATTCCCCGATATAATAATCACAAAGAAGCTTTTGGTGCTGGCAATCGGTATACCTCATAGTGGACTGCGACTTTCCGGGCACGACAAGGATATATCAATGTATGAGCAGGAAAATTAGACCGTGGTGCGTCATATGATGACTAAGCACGGATAACAGCTACTTAATTGAAACTATTGATTATATTACAGCCAGTGCCTTATAGGATGGTTAGTCATCAACCGCGACTCCTGCACAATCATGGGCTATTGCCAGCAATTGTTTTTTAATTGCTTTAGCATCTACCGTCATATCTACTGTAGCAAAATGGATCTTATGTCCCTGAGTGACAACATACTCATTAAGCATATAGCCAACAGCTGGATGAAGTAGAAGACCAGCGGCATTGAGCGAAAGCGGATCCGTCTTGTTCTCCTGTGTTCTAAGGTAGGTATATAGCTGATAAATATAGCCATTACGTAGTGATTGCTCCCGATGCCAACCCTTTGTCAGAATCGAATTAAATTTGGTATCGATAATAATACGCCGCTGGGCAGTCTTGTGTTCCAGAATAATGTCTGACTTCATTGTCGGGAAAATCTCTGCACTACCTGCACTTTGATCGCTCAACGCCCATTTCAGCTCTTTCCCTGCAGAGACCTGCCAAGTTGTTTTGGCAAGGTGTACACGATATAAGCCAGCGATACCTTTTTCAAATAGTCTTCTCATCCAGTAAAGGTTATTTGAGGGCGCAGGTAAAAGATATTGGCCTTGATCTTCGGTCGGCATCAGCAGTTCAAAAGCTAATCGTGCGGCATCGACCATCGGTTTATCTGCGGCATCATGGCGTCCAAAACGCCACACTGAGGGTAATTCGCGGGGGGCAGGATATCCTCCATTTATCCCCTCACGGCGAAGTGATATTGCCATAAAATGGCAATCTGCCGCCAAAGACGGTTTCACTATGATTGAGGCCAGACGTTCTAACGCACAGCGAACATAGCGATTTCGGGGGGTGTTGAGGGTTATGTCTTGAAAATGGCAGGCAACCTGTCCCCGTTCCAGCAGTTGATGACTGGCAGTATACAGTATGTCAATGCGCCCTCTCACCCGGTTCAGGGCCGCATGACAAGTTTGGTATCCCATATTTAAATTGCGACGTCGGCGCAGCGTAATCTCATGAAGGAGGATTGTCGCCACCAGGTCGGGGATTTCTGCTGGGTTATCTTCTACTGCGATCTGATTGCGCCCTAACTGGCGAAACAGATCTGAAGCGTACAGCATCAGCATCCAGATATTTCGCATGGGAATACGTGATGCTGTATGTTGCTCACTCCCGGTTATTGTCGTCATTTTGCTAATAACACTTTTCTGGCTTCATCGACTTTATTTGGAGCATCGAACCAATATTCGGCGAGCAAAGGGCAGATCTCTGTATCAACGACTTGTTCATACCAAGCCTGGGCATCGTTGATTTTTTGGCCGATAGCTGGGGTGACATAGCTGTGACCGATACAAAACTGTGGTCCTAAGGTAACATCTTTTGCCAGCATATCGTTTAATACCGTCAGTCGAGATTTGATGAATGCTAACATGTCAAAATCAATTGCGTAATTATAATTTACCCAGTTTCTCCACGCGTCATTAAAAGCTGGCTTTAGATCGATAAACGCGAAACGACGGCGCAGCGCTAGGTCAAGTAGTGCGAGTGAGCGGTCTGCAATATTCATCGTACCGATGATATATAGATTCTCAGGAATGTATATTTTTTCATCAGCATTTTTAGGATAGGAAAGAGATAATGCCTCAGTCGGCGTGCGTTTATCTGCTTCCATCAACGTGAGTGTTTCACCGAAGATTTGCGCCGGATTGCCACGATTAATCTCTTCAATTATCACCACATATTTCGAGGTAGGATTATTGACTGCAGTTTTGATTGCATTTACAAAAGGTCCATCAATTAGCGTCAATTGCCCTTCTTTACCTGGACGCCAGCCTCGAATAAAGTCTTCGTAAGAGAGGTTCGGGTGAAATTGCACCGCGCTAATACGCTCAGGTGCTTTTTCTCCCATCAAGCAGTACGCCAGACGTCGCGCTAACCAAGTTTTTCCAGTTCCGGGTGGTCCTTGTAATATCAGGTTTTTCTTGTCGATCAGGCGCTGAAGTGTGAGTTGGATCTTAGCCTCTTCCAAGAAACAGCCATCCTGCACCAGATGACTGATGTCATAAGGAACGTGGGTGAGTTTTGGCAACAGCGCACTCTCTTCGACAGTTTCCTCAGTTATCGTCTGGGATTCGTTTTTCTCAAAATTCAGGTATTCATAATTTCCGGACTCGAGGGACTTTAACTCATCATCATTGCATAGTTTCTGTAGATAAAAGTAGATTGAGCTTGTAACAGTTTTGCTCTCAGGATGCTCTACCTTGAATACGTCCAAGTAGTTTTCTTCCAACTCCGAAGCAGTGAAATAAGGGCCATTTTTTTTCAGGCATAACGCCTTAATTTTATTCAGTAAAGAGGCTTTCCACGTTCTATTTGCCACCTCATCTTTAGACTGGCTAAGATCTGTATTCCACGCTGATAAGGAAAGTTCTGGGAAAGAATGAACCGGATAGTTTGGTTGGGTAAAGACCTCGTTCAGCGCCCGCATAAGACTCAGGTAACTTTGTCCACTACAGCGACCTTTTGCCCCGTTTTTAATGATCTTAATGTTTAACACTGTCTGAATGTAATACTGCGACTGGCTATCTAAAGTGGGGTAGAACCAAGGACGGGTCCAGTACAACCCCATGGTGAGATTCCAACCGACATTCATTACTGTAGAAGCGATGTCATATGCGGCAGTGAAGTCTGCAGAGTTAGTATTCTGGTTATCCGCAAAGATCATTGCCTGTGAGAACATTTCCCACAAGCATTCAATGTCATTAGGGTCGCGTGACTTTTCATAACCAAAGAACCAAGATTTTTGGTTATTCAACAGAGGGATTCCGGCAAAGGAGTCAGGAATCGGTTCGTTCACGCCCAACAAATTCGCTAGCTTGGCAGCAATAATTTTGCGATTGCTGTCGGTCAAGTTACGATTGAACAAGCCCATAGTAGTAAACGGACAAATGTCTTTTAAGGGAAAGATCTCTCCCATAATAGATTTGTCCTGCAGATGGGACATTCCTTCCACACCCGAGGCAATTAGATGAATACCTTTGACTAATTCATCTCTACGATTTCGCCAAGTCAGTAACGCGTTGGCAAAAGCCTCATAAAAACTAGCCCAAGCAAACTTGCCATCATGTTCTGCTGTATCCACGGGAACTCCATTATACTTGTTGAGCAATGATAATTTATCTGTGTGAGTTTTAACATATTACTATCAGTTATAGAAAAATTTAACTATCCGATACAGAGAGCGGAATGCTGAATTTGACCTGACTTGCTTCCAACCAATTAAAATCAACTTATTTATCAATTGGTTATTTTGGCACATGGCGGTCATCAAGGCAATATCGCGTTGTCATAAGGTGTCGAGGCTCGGAGGTTCAAATCCTCTCATACAAAAAATAAATAAAATTAATGACGGTTGGAAATTATTCAATACACTCTCGAAAGTACATCAGCCAACCGCAGCACGTTATTGCATATAACGTTTCTGCGGCATATCACAAAACTATTATTCCATAACAGGGATTGCAGGCCACTCAATATCAGGTGCAGTTGATGTATCAACACGATTCAGCAACACCCGATACTTCTTCCAGGCTTCAAGCAACGAGGTTTCTTCCTCCGTTGCGATTTCCAGATCTGCAGCATCCTGAAGCGGGGCAATATGCTCACTGGCTACCTGCATCAGGCTGTTTTTTGTTTCTTCCGCCTCCCGGATCCGGAACAGTTTTTCTGCTTCCGTATCCTTCACCCAGGCTGTGCCGTTCCACTTCTGAAACTCCCCTTCCGGCGATAACCAGGTAACATTTTCCGGTAACGGACCGAGTTCAGAAATAAATAACGCGTCCCCTGATGCCACGTCATAAACCGTTTTACCCCGATGGTCTTCAACGAGATGCCACGATGCCTCATCACTGTTGAAAACAGCCACAAAGCCAGCCGGAATATCTGGCGGTGCAATATCGGTACTGTTTGCTGGCAGACCTGTATGAGGCGGAATATATGCGTCACCTTCACCAATAAATTCATTAGTTCCGGCCAGCAGATTATAAATTTTTATGGTCCGTGGTTGTTCACTCATTCTGAATGCCATTATGCAAGCCTCACAATATAGTTAAATGCGATGTTTTTGACGGTGTTTTCCGCGTTACCAGCAGCGTTAACGGTGATGGTGTGTCCATGTGAGCCAATCGCAACGGAGTGCGTATGAGCACCAATACCGACAGTATGTGCATGTGCGCCTGCGCTTGCAGCAGTGCCGGACAGCGAGTGGGTATGAGCACCATCTGATGATGTCTTCCCTGCATTACGAGTCTGGCCACTACCGCTTGTTGTGCTCATAATCCCCGCGCTTAGATTTGAAATCGCGGTATAACCATTAGGGAAAATGCTCGTGTTCGTGCCACCAAATGCACCGGAACTCTTGTGTTGGTGCGCACCGGCACTATTTGCGGTCCCGCTAATACTATGGGTATGCGCCCCGGTGTTATTCGTGGATTTGGTTCCGTAATCAAACGACGATGTGGTTTTCGTCCCCAAATCCGTACTGGATGCGCTGGCGCTGTGGGTGTGCGATTTAATGCCGTCCTGTTCCTGAGACAATACGGCCCGACCACTGGCAGGTTTGCCCTTAATCGTCCAGCCACGCATATCAGGGATCACGCCTGACGGATAAGCGGCTGCAAGTTTCGGGTAAGCAGATTTGTCAAAAGTCTGCCCCTGCATCAGGGCATAACCAGACGGAACGGTATCTGATGGCCACGGGATTGGTGCGCCGACTGGGTAGCTTTCTGGTGGAAGATTTTTCGAGGTATAAACTTCTGCCCAGCCTTCCTCAAAACCATAACCGTCTCTTGAAGAACGGTAGAACAGACCACCATTTCTGTAATGCGCCTTCATCTGCAGGGTCCGGCAACTTCCGACTCCGGTATAGAAGTTAACCAGAATATAGCTGTCGCCAGAGCGGGTGACATTGTAAGCGCCTGATTCGGCATTCCAGGGAACGCCACCATCCGCATCGGCATATGTATCCGTTGCCCTTCTGGCAAAAGCAGCCACATGCGCGGCGGTTAAAGTAATATCTTTGGAACCATCAAATGGAACACCGGATATTTTTCTTGCAGTCTGGAGTTTTGTAGCAGTTGCAGCATTACCAGTGGTGTTCTGATTACCCGTAGTGTTTACACCTGGAAGGTTAATATTTGCAGAACCGTCGAAAACAACTCCACCGATAGATCTTGCCGTCTGCAATTTCGTGGCTGTACTTGCATTACCATTCAATGAACCAGTTAATCCACCTGTAACAGACAACGGACCTGAAACTGTTCCTCCGGTTGTTGGCAGTGCTCCAATATCTGATGGTGTAGGTTTCTGATGTGAGCTATACATCGTATAAACAACACCATAGGTAACGCTGGAAGGCTTACTCGCTGAATATGTTGGCGAGGTATAAACAGAAACTGACGCATTTGCAGTACAATCCCAATGGATATTTACACTCGTCGCATAATTGCCAATCTCAACGTAAATATCATATGTATCGCCGGATGTGTTGATCCAGGCGAAATTCGTTAATCCGACGGCTGTACGCTTCCACAAAGCCCCGGTAATTCCTTTGGGGTTTCCATTGCCTGCTCGTAGAACCAGTTCTGAAATGCCTGCCTGATGTGGGGAACCGACGTTGTAACCAGCGCCACCAATCAATGCGATGTAAACGATGGAACTCGCTTGTGGCATGGTAACCGTAGCCAGTTTGAACCACCCAGCCCCGCCAGAGAAAGACATCGTTACTGAATTTAAAGTACCAATATCTTTCGGCGTTAATGTTATATCCGCAGTCAGTGCTTTTCCGTTAACTTTTCGGTTAGATGGCACCCTGCTATTCGCATTGTCATTGGCTGCTTTAACTGCTTTTGGCGTTGCGGCCAGCGATTCACTGGTGCTATCAACAGCACTGCTAAGTTTCACAACACCTTTAGTTGTAAGGCTTGCGTCTTCCATCGCAACTGCACCGGCAATCTCTTCAGCACGATCAGCAGCAGCTTCCGCACGGGTCGCAGCGGATTCAGCAGTAGTTTTGCTCTGAGATGCCGCCGTCGCACTGCCAGCTGCCTCTGTCGCCTTCGTGGATGCTGTCGTGGCGCTGCCTTTCGCTGCTGATGCCTGTCTGCTCGCCTCATCTTTTGAAGCAGACGCAGATGATGCCGATGACGCCGCCGAACTGGCGGACGATGCAGCTGCCATTTTTGAGGATTCTGCACTGGTTTCCGAGGCTTTCGCGTTCGTTTCGGATGTCTTCGCTGCGGATGCAGACCTCGCTGCTGCGCTGGCCTGTTCAGCGGCTTCGCCAGCCTTCGTTGTGGCTGTTGAAGCAGACGATGCGGCGCTTTCTGCCGATTTTCCGGCGGCGGTGGCACTGGCTGAGGCCTGCCCGGCACTTGTTGACGCGGCACTGGCAGACGACGCAGCCGCTGTTTTTGAGCCTGCCGCAGCCGAGGCGCTCTGTCCCGCTGCCGTTTCAGAAGACCTGGCGTTTGTCTCAGACGTCTTTGCCGCCTTCGCGGAATTGCCTGCCGCCGTTGCCGAGGAAGCGGCACTACTGGCGCTTGATGATGCGTTCGTTTCTGATGATTTCGCTGCCTCTTTTGAGGCCGCCGCATCCCGGGCTGAGGTGGCTGCTTCTGACGCCTTCGTGGTCGCGGCGGATGCAGAAGTGGCTGCTGATTGTTGTGACGCTGCCGCATTCGTTTCTGACGTTTTCGCCGCACCGGCACTGGTAGCTGCCGCGCTTTTTGAGGACTCTGCAGCAGCAGCACTTTTTGCTGCTTCACGGGCCTTTGTCGATGCCGTTCCTGCGCTGGAAGACGCTGACTGAGCCGACGACGCGGCCTGTCCGGCTGACGTGCTGAGCCTGCAGCATCGGTTATTACCACTTCCCGGATCGCTATACGCTATTCCGTTAAAGATAATGGGCGGAATAATGATTTGACGGTCAAAGTTATGATCATCGCTGATGGTGACTGTAACCGTCCCGTTTGGTGTTTCCGTGTTACCCCACGTACCAGCCTGTTTCGGGAATGATTTGGATACAGCTTTAACGAAGTCACCTCTGACCTGAGTCGCCTCCAGCATGCCCTTAATCGTACAGTTTTCATTTACCGTGACATTGTTGAGCGTCCCGGCGTTCGCATTCACACTGCCACTGATATCCGCATTTTTAGCGGTCAGCTTTCCGTCCGGTGTCAGGGAAAATGCCGGTGGATTTCCACCGCTGGTAATGGTGGGGGCCGTCAGGCGTTTCAGGAACACGTCGTTCATGAATATCTGATCGCCCTGACCAACAAACATCGGCTTTGTGTTGCCATTCGCAGGATTAACCATCGCAATCCTGTCCGCCGCCAGCAGCACCTGACTCTGCATGCCGTCAGGGGTGTTCTCAATATCCACGATGGCCTCTTTTTCCGGTACATGCTGCACGGCGGTGATGGCATACGTGCCGTCGTCGTTCTCACGGATACTCACGCAGCGGAACAGGCGCTGGCGCAACGTCGGCAGCTTCAGCCCCCATACGCTGTATTCAGCAACGCCGTCAGGAACACGGCTCACTTTCACCTTCACGCCGTCGGTGACGGACTGAACCTCCACGCTGACCGGATTGCCACTTCCGTCAACCAGGCTTATCAGCGTGGTGCCGGAGGATGGCAGCGTGATTTCACGGTCGAGCGTCAGCGTCCGGGTCTGGCTGTTTACCGCCAGCACGCGCCCGCCGGTGCGGATACCCAAGCTGGAGTGGCGAACGTTTTACCCTTGCTGATGAGGTATTCACTGATTTCGCTGTACCACATGTGGCTGAGTGCATTCTGGGAAAGACTGCGTCTCTCGCGCCACGGTTTAAGCACCATGCGAAAGCATTTGCCGTCCTCCAGATAAGGCTGGATCTGCCGACCGATAGCGGTGAAGTTACCGCGATGCAATTTGATACCATCTTGTGGGAGGTTCACGCTTCACCTCCGCAGAGATCAAACGCTGGATGCAAAATATCGCAGGTGCATTTCTGCATCTGTGAATGGAGAAGAGAGGTTGGATTGTATGTGCGCATAAACGTCCCCGTTTAGCGCAGAAGTCACCGGAGTTGTTCAGGCCCCAATGGCATGATTATGGCTGGTTGATTATTGGAAATCAAATGTGCTGAAAATTAGTCTGCCAAGTCTTCCTCAGTCGCAACTGGGTAATTCCAAATATCAAAAAAAGCTATAGCCTCCTGCCATTTGCTCCATAAGTTATCAAGTACTTGTGTAGGTTCCGTACTTTTAAAAACAGAATCAGCCGCATCACCGTTATGAACTTCCTCGTACAGTTCCATTATTAGCAGATTAACAAAGTACTGTTTCAACATTAATGCCTGATTACCTTCTTTCTGCTGGCTATCCTGCTTGATGATCTCCATCGCCCGTACTAGGCACCTGATGATATCCGCTGCATCATTAACGCTCCATTCAGATCCGCGCTTATCTTTAGCTGATGAATTGGCTCTCTCAGCGCAAGCCTTTAAAGACTCATAAAGGTAAACTCTATTTTGTAGCTGCAGCGCTTTTTTTGACGTGTACCAACTTGCAAGCGCCGACCCCGCTGCGGCTAATGTGCCAAACGCAGAAATACCTGCTGCTATTGCACTTAAGTCGGCACTGTCAAAGTTCCACATCATCGTTACACCTTATATAAATACCCCTCAGTAATATCCAATAAGGTATGTGCACAATCAATATAATTTTATCCGTATCGGCACATAGCGATTTGAACGCTACTGGTAATGGTATATTTTAGATTATATCGTCCAGTTTACAGCACCCGTATTTTATGAAATGGACTCGCATATTACCCAAAAAATGCCAGCACTTCCGTCATCGTAGAATGCTGGCAGTATTTCTAACTAGTGACTTTATTGGAACAGATTCTGACGGAATTATGGTAACACTCGACTCCACTTATCATCCAGCCACGGCTGGAATTTTACATGTGCCGTTTCTCTGGCGAGGATTGCTCGCGCTCTGTTGAGTATCTGGGGATATTCTTGCTCGATAGAAGTAAAGCGGCCGGCTTCGCGGTGCTCCGCAACCTGAAGTAGTGGAGTAACGTTCTGGCAGGCAGTTAACATCACATCACCTGCTCGCCATAACCAAGCACGTGCACAAAGTTTGTTATCAGTGAATTGTTTTGTGATTGGGTATTGTTGAACTGCTAGAACGAGAACGCCAGCATCCATTGGCAGTCCCTATAGTAAAACCATAGCTCAGGACGCTTCGTTCAGGATAGATAATTTTATTGTACTTACCTAACTTTCTTACTATAGCACGGTTGAAAAAGTGATTATTACTCAAAAATAAACCTCACCATCAACCATATATTTGAGAGTACTTATCGCCTGCTGGGCGGATATTGTTTTCATTAAAGGATAGTGTTTAAAAATAATGCCATTCATAAAATAGATATCACAGGTTTTATTATCTGTATTGATTATGATTTTTTCGAATGTTTTATAGGCAAGTGTACGACATAGCTCTCGCCCATTTTTACTGGTTAAGTCAATAGCATGAAAATCACCAAGTGAACTCACCGCTTTACTCTTCAAAGTTTTTAATGATACAGAAGCCCTTCGTAATTCCTTATCTAATACTCTGATTTTTTCTGCTATAGCGGTAACTTCAGGCGCAACAGATAATGCAGCAATTAAATTATTAATTTTCATCTGGAGCTCAATAATTTTCAACTCTAAAGTTTCATTAGCATCTTTCTTGTTTTCAACTGGTTGGATTTTACTACAATTAAAAAGCAACTCATTAATGATATTATAATCAACCAAATCTCTCTTTATTGATGGCCTGTCACATCGATGCAGTCTTCTCATCGGACAAACATAATAGCCATGCAAACTTCCAGATACCGCATGAACAATCATGGTATTACCACAAGCCTCGCACTTCATAACTGTTCGAAGTAGATTTATCAACATAGGATTTTTGCTACTATTGCTAATACCAAAAGGTGCCAACCGAATTTCCTGCACAGCGTAAAACAAATCATCTGATATGACTCTGGGATAATAGCCAGCGATTTCACTTATTCCTTTACCTCTTGCACGATATGAAGGTACGCATATACCTATCAGAGCTTTATTCGCTAATAATTTTTCAATTACAGAAGGTCCCCATGCACTTTCTTTTCCTGAGAAATTCTTTACAGCATGATCATTTAAATACTTGGCTATTGCATTCAATGAGCGCCTTTCCATCCTGAGTTTAAAAATTAGCTCAATAGTTTTCACCCTGTCGGGGTCTGGAACAAAAGCCGTTCTTTTGTCATCCAATGAGAGCCATCTCGGACAAGACGCCGTCATAATCGTGCCTGACTCCAGTGCATCCTGCCGTTTTTTCTTCCATGATAATTTAACCCGACTTGACTTTATCTCGCTTTCTTCATTTGCCCTTTGTGCTATAAGTATGGCTTTTATTAATGAATATGGCTCATTCAATGAGTCAATATTATAGACTGTATTATCGCAAAGAGTTATAACATCAATACCGTGATTCAAAATCAATTTCAGACGCTCAATCGCCTCACCGACTTTTTCTCTTGAAAGTCTGTCCAGACTTTCAACTAACAATGTAGTCCCTGGCAATATATAACCATGTTCTATAGCATCTAAAAATTCCGAAAAAGCTCCTGATTGTGCATGCTTTCCATTGAATGCGCTTAACCCCAAATCTTCATACGTTACGGTATCAAGGTAATAATCACTATTTACCTTTAGCCATTCAGTAATAAGCCTTCTCTGGCGGTTTAATGAATCACCAGACATCTGACTTGGTGATGAAAATCGCATATATGCTATGGCTTTTTTCATGGTGACACCTGCTAAAGTATGCTTTTATAAACCTTAGTGGTGAGATATGATTTTTGTTTAATTTTTATTTAAAAAGACAATTAAGGTCACATTATCTTGAATATACAACAATAATCGTATTGCAATTTTCTTACACCATAATCTTGAAAGCACAAAAGAATGAATAAAAACTAAAGACATTAACAAAAAGCATAAAACGAGGCCCATATAAATATACGAGCCTCCATATTTTAGTCGTTTAAAAACAAATTATTTTTAATGTGGTGTGCTTCGTGACAATAAATTAATAACCAACACACCGGCACAAATCAACATCATGCCTATAATGGCTGGCAGGTCCAACCGTTGGCCGAAAAATCCCCATGATAGTAAGCTAATCAGGACAATACCGACTCCTGACCAGATAGCATAAGCAATCCCTGTAGGAATATAAGCCAGCGTCTGAGCTAATAACCAGAATGATGCACAATAACAAATAATTGTACCAACAGATGGCCATAACCGTGTAAAACCTTCTGAAAACTTCATTAAGGTTGTACCAATGACCTCTGCAAGTATTGCACCACCAAGATAAATATAAGGATTCATAGCATATTCTTTCCTGTTCAAACTGGAGAGAATTGTACTACAGTTTGAACTCAACTCACCTGTTTCATCATTGTGTACCCATTGATGTTCTTTTATATACCCTCAATACCCGTTTCATCGCGGCACTCTGGCGACACTCCTTAAAAATCAAATTCGTGCTCACCTTTCCTTCCCATTCTTCTCTGGTAGCGAACCGATAATACACCGTTCGCCAGACCTTACCATCAACGACTAGGATTCCTGCCCGCGCCATTTTAGCCGCAGCCTGATTTATGCTGGTTACCGTTGCGCCTGTTACCGCGGCAACGTCCTGCGCACAGAATTTCTTATGAGTCCCCAGGTAATGAATAATTGACTCTTTGCCCGTCATACCCTTGCTCCTTTCAGCCCAAACTTAGCTTTGATTTCTGCGATCTTCGCCAGAGCCTGTGCACGATTTAGAGGTCTACCGCCCATGACAGGAAGTTGTTTTACTGGTTCAGGTATAGCCTCACCACGGTTAATTCGTGCGGTCATACAGGACAGTTCATCGGCAGCCTTGCGCCGTAATTCCGCGTCAGTCAACGCATTGGCCCGCATGTTCTGATACAGGTTGGTAACCAGCCAGTAGTGCGCGTTTGATTTCCACGGATAAGACTCTGCATCCGGATACAGCCCGCGCTTCCGGCAATACTCGTAAACCATATCAACCAGCTCGCTGGCGTTTGGCAGCCCGGCGGTAACGGATGCTTCTTCCCGGCACCAGGCGACAAACTGCCCGGGTGATGGCAGGAATGGTCGATTCTGCCGACGGGCTACGCGCATTCCAGCGTTAACCTGTTCCATTGTGGTGATCCCGTTTTCCCGAAAAGCCAGCACCCACTGGCGGCGGATTTCGTTCAGTTCATTCTGGTCACGGTTAGCCAGGCTCGCCGGGAAAGTTGCCAGTAACTGGCTGAACACACCGTTGATGATCTGCGCTACCTGCTGTACGCAGTGCGGAATCACAGGGATCGCCACATGTCATCCAGGTGGTGTTGGTGGCGGCTGGCATGTTGACCTGCCAGTAATACCGCCATTCCGGCGCATTCACCGCGTCAGTACAGGCCGATGAGCAGGTGAACGTGCTTTTGTCGTATCGCGTGATGGTGGCGTCTGGTCTGCCCAGGGCAGCAAGCTGTGCAAGGTAAAAATCCTCATTGATGCCGCCCGCCAGATTAACCTTCGCATCCAGCCGTTGCTGACGCTGGCGAAGGGTCTGCGTTCCCGCCGGAATACATTCATCCGGCAGGCCGCACAGACGCTCCCAGCGGTTTATCAGTTCAGTGGTGGTGCGCGGATCCAGCTCCCGCATCAGGGCATCCGCACGCTGATGAACGCGGGTTAATGACGGTGCCGCACCGGCAATCGCCGGATCGCTGGCTGACCACGCCGGACCGGGGGGCAACAGTGCCGACAACAGACGGATGTAATCATCGTTTGTCACGTCCATGAAATCGTCCCCAGTACCGCCAGTTCATTTTTTGCAATGGAGATATTGTCTGCCGGTGCAAGCAACTGATGGCTGTATTCCCCGTTCGCACCGGAAATCGCTTCACTGATACGCGACACCTTCAGTTCTCCCTGCGGATAACCATCACGCAGCAGGAACGAACGCAACTCGGCGGTGATGGCAGCCCGTATTTCCGGTGTGTCCGGCGTCACGCGGATATGAAAATCCACTTTATGCGCCACCGGCCTGAATACATACAAATCAGAGCCTGCCACCGGGGCCAGTGGCTCGATATGTTGTCTTGCCGCCGTTTCCGTTGACTCTTCCGGAATGGGATTAATCAGGTCACTGCTGGCAATCATCACACCGACAGTCCCCGTTCCCATCCAGTGTCGGTATGTCCATGCGCGGGTAATGCCGGGCACTTCTTTAGCCCAGACGACATAGTCCCCGTCAGCCCCGCCCTGAGGCGTCCAGTAATACCGCTCAATGACGCGGGCGCGCCACGTTTCCAGCTCTTCAGTATCAAATCCGCCTGTCAGGGTGTCAGCCACACCGGAAGACGGCAGACCATTCACCGGCGTGACCAGGATTAATGCCGTACCGTCGTCAGCGTTACCGACCGCGCCTGTAGTTGAGCAAGTGATCGGCACACGCAGGACACCACCGGAGCTGGTTGCATCGGCAGTTGCCGTGTACTGAACCAGATCATCGCGCTGAATCACGCTCCCGGCAGTCACCTTCAGGCCATCGCTGACACCTTCCCAGCGCATATACCCGCTGGCAGCCGTGGCCCCCTTGCGCGGACACCGTTTCATCGCAGCATGTCGCGCCAGCCAGGACTCATCGCACAGGTCAGGCAGCATATTCATTGCCAGATAATCGATGTACCCGTAAACCGTATGCAGCGCTGCCGCATACACCTTTGCCCGCACGTCTTCATCCATGCGCCGGAGCGTGTCGCTGACGTCCAGCCTGGCGAATAAATCGTTACGGAGCATACTGATATTTTCTGCCAGCGTCGGGCGCTGAAATTCACTGTCCGCCATGCGTTATCGCACTCCACAGATCATCAAAAGAAATCATTACCGGTCCGTCACGACGCCAGAGAGTGATACTGTTACCCAGTTCATTAATCCCGGTGCGGCGGATATCCAGATCAATACGGGACACCACGCCGTCATCAATCATCCATTGCAGGCATTCGCGGATATACCCCCTTACCGTCTGCACCAGCTGATTGGTCAGTTTGCTGCGCTGAAGCAGCCACAGTCGGGAGCCGTAACGGTCATTCTGTACCGCAGGCCAGGTATCCCCCCACCATCCCATCGGGACGTCGGCGTTGTCATCAGGCTCCGCCCGCCGCCAGGTAAACAGGGAAATCACCACGGCGCGGGTCAGCGGATCCAGCGGTGCGCTGGCGCAGGTGCGTTTACCGTTCACCGTCAGCCACAGTTCCATCATGCCTCCATCGCTTTATCAGGTTTGTCGGTGTTACTGCCCTGACCGTTCTCTCTGTGACGATGCCCGTTATAGGCAAGCCGCATCGCTGACATGGTGGTGCCGCCGGAGTCGCACAGGTCTTTCACCTGTCCTGTCACTTCCAGGTCCATTTCAAAACGTGCTTCAGGTGCATTGCGAAACGTGATCGTTTTACCTGCACCGTCCACCACGATCCCCTCCCGGGTCAGCGTCACGGACTGCCCCTGATCGTCATAGACAGCCACCTCACCCGTCTGCAGCCCTTTCAGGCGGTAGCGCCGGTCCGACACCGTAACAACCACCGCATGAGAACGGTCGCCATCCGGAAACAACACCACCGCTTCCGCACCGCTGTTTGCCCTTGCGGTAAAACCGTAGGGTTCAAGATGTTCAACCCCGGCTTTGGGTTCACCGGCAATCAGGGACACATCCACGGTCTGACATTTCGTGGCGGCACTGATACTTTTCACCACGGCCCGCCCAATCAGGCCGAGGAGTTGTCGCTGCATGGCTTCAATCGTCCTCATCAGAACGGGTCCTCCTGTACTCTGGCTTTTTTCTTTTTCCGCGCGCCGGGGGCTTCGGGTTCAGGCAGATAAGCATCAGGCGGGCCGACACGGATTTCCGTCAGGGTGCCGTTCTGGTCCTGAGTAAACGTGACTTCCGAAACAAGCAGTTCGGTATTGTCGAAACCACAGACCGGATCAAAGACAATCACCCGCTGGTTGGGCTGCCACAGCGTACCGTTACCCTGTCGCCAGCCCTGCACCACATAGGTGGTTTCATCCGTCCGCGCCGCCCGTTGTCGGGCTTCAAAGTCAGCACGCGCAATACAGCCTGCCCCCGTACCCTGGCGACGCGCCTTACGCGTTAACCAGCCTTCTGCTTCCAGCCGTGCGAT
>ERZ1673734.930-NODE-930-length-21043-cov-29.250476_pt1 | contig 21043 bp, 27 predicted proteins | sample MGYA00580199_ERZ1673734 | MGnify/ENA primary metagenome ERZ1673734 (study PRJEB41218, sample SAMN15661742) | gut metagenome | host: Homo sapiens | place: Canada: London | collected 2015-08-20/2019-03-30 | study: EMG produced TPA metagenomics assembly of...
CCGGAAAAACGCCCATGGAATTCCGGGAAACATAAAGCAGAACAGGCATCCTGCGTTACCGCTTGGCGGTATCGGACGGGATGCCTGTTCTGCTATGATGAAGAAGAATGGAGAAAGATGGCTCAGTTGAGAAACTTCTCGTTCAGGGTCACACCAAAGTCGCGGGCGATGGCGCGCAGGTCGTCGTCGGTGATGGTCTGCCGGATGATGCCGCCGCCCATGGAGAGCACCTTGACGTAGATCTCTGCACTCTTTTCAATGGTGTGGGCCAGACCAAAGGTGATGTCAAAGTCCGGACCGGAAGCAAACAGACCGTGCTGTGCCCAGATGGCAGCCTGATAAGTCTTCATCAGCTCACTGGTGGCCATGGCAATATCTGCCCCGCCGGGCACCATCCACGGGCAGACACCCACGCCCTCCGGGAACACCACCGGGCACTCGGTGGCGCTCTGCCACAGCGCACGGGTGAAGTCCCGGTCGGTCAGGGGCAGGATGTAGGTCAGGGCGATCACGTTGGTGGCGTGGCAGTGGTAGATGACACGGTTTGCGCCATTGGTGGCGGCTTTGCGGACGCTGTGATTCATAAAGTGGCTGGGGAACTCGGATGTGGGCTTTGCGCCGCCCTCCAAGCCCCAGACGATGCGCCAGCTGTCGCCCTTGTCGTTGATCTCCACAATACCGATGCTGTGGACAGGGTCCGGCTCTACGTTGCGGAAGAACTTGCCGGAGCCGGTGGTGATGAAATACTCCCCGGCCAGATTGTCCGCCTGCACGCCCATGTTCACCCATTCCCGGGGCTGCTCGTCAAAGAAGGGGCGGCACTGCGCCACTTCCTCTTCCTTCATGCGGTAGGTCAGGTTGCCGCCGTTGCGCTCGTGCCAGCCCTGCAGCCAGCCATCGTTGCACATCCGCATAAAGCCTTTTACGATTTCAATATCCAGAATACCCATCTTCAAAAACCTCTCTCATTCAAATGCGCTTGCTCAGCACGTTCTGCTCGTACTTTTTGACTTCCTCAAACCATGCACCGTCCACCGGCACACCGTTCCGGCGGCAGTATTCGTCCCAGACCTCCCCAAAAGGCAGGGTCTTCAGCTCCTCTTGCCGCACCATCAGCTCGGTGAACTGGTTGGTGTCCTGCAGCTCCTTCAGTACTGTATGCGGGGTGCACAGGGCAGACAGCAGCGCCTTTTCCACGTTGCGGAAGCCCACCGTCCATGCGGAGATGCGGTTGATGGAAGCATCAAAGTAATCCAGTGCAATGTTCACCCGGCCGTCCAGACCGCCGCAGCGCACGATCTCCTTGCAGATCTCCTTCGTTTCATCGTCAAACAGCACCACATGGTCGGAGTCCCAGCGGATGGGGCGGGTGATGTGGAGCGCGATCTCCGGGAAGAAGGCCAGCAGGGCGGGGATCTTATCGCTGACCACCTCGGTGGGATGGTAGTGGCCGTTATCCATCAGCGGAATGCACTTTTCCCGGTTGAAGGCGGCGTAGCTCAGGGCAAACTCGGCACTGCCCACGGTGTACGCCTCCACGCCGATGCCGAACACCTTGCTCTCGATGCAGGGCTTCACCAGCTTGAAGTCGTAAGGCTCGCTCAAAATCTCGTCGATGCTGGCCTTGTAGCGGTCGCGGGGGCCTTTGCGGTCCGCCGGTACGTCCTTGAAGCCGTCGCCCGTCCAGATGTTCATGGTGCAGGGCTGCCCCAGCTCCTCGGCCAGATACTGACTGATGCGGATGCAGGCCTTGCCGTGCTCCACCCAGAATTTCCGGGTCTCCTCGTTGGGGCTGGCAAGGGTCAGCGGGTCGCACTTGGGGTGGGAGAAAAAGGTGGGGTTGAAGTCTGCGCCCAGCCCTCTTGCCTTGCAAAAATCTACCCATTTTTTAAAGTGCTTCGGCTCCAGTTTGTCCCGGTCTACCCACGGGTTCTCCTCGTCAAAAATGGCATAGGAGGCATGGAGGTTGATTTTTTTGGTGCCGGGGCAGAGGGACAGCACCTTGTCCATATCTGCCATCAGTTCCTCCGGGGTGCGGGCACGGCCGGGGTAGTTGCCGGTGGTTTGGATGCCGCCGGTCAGGGGCTTGGTGGGGTCGGTATCAAAGCCACGGACGTCATCTCCCTGCCAGCAGTGCAGGGAGATAGGCACGGTCTTTAACCGGGCAATGGCAGCTTCGGTGTCCACGCCAATGGCAGCGTAGCGGGCTTTTGCTTCTGCGTAACTCATACGGTTCCTCCTTTAGAAATACTCATCTGGATCTTCAAATTGCCGATGGCGGTGGCCTCGATGGGCAGCGCCACCACCTGTTTTCCGGTATAGTGAGCGGTCAGCTCGTTCAGGGTAGCGTTCTTTGCGCCGCCGCCTGCGATGTAGAGTTTATCCCAGTGCTGGCCGGTGAGGGCTTCCAGCTCCCGGAAAGCTTCCCCGTAGCAGTACGCCAGCGAATGGTAGATGCTGTTGATGAGGTCGGCATCCGTGGCAGGGACTTCACCGGTCTCGGCAAGGGCGGCTCTGATTTCCGCGCGCATGTCCTGCGGCGCGGAGAAACGGGCTGCGTTTACATCAAAAATGCGGGTATAGGGGCTGGTCTTGGCCAGCTCCACCATCTGGGCAAAGGAGATGCCCAGCTGTTTTTGCACACACTGGATGATCCACAGACCCATGATGTTTTTCAGGTAGCGGATGTACCCCACGCCGCCCTCGTTGGTAAAGTTTGCGCGGCAGCTTTCCGGGTTGGTGATGGGCTTTGCCAGCTTGACCCCTAGCAGACTCCATGTACCGGAGGACAAAAACGGCGCATCGCCCTGCTCCATGGGGATGCCCTCCACGGCGCTGGCGGTGTCGTGGGTGGCGCACAGCACCACCTTGGTCTGCCCGCCCACCTCGGCGGCAATGTCCGCCTTCAACGGGTCCAGCACCGTACCGGGAGCCGTCAGCTTGGGGAACATCGTTTCCGGCAGGCCAAGCGCCTGTAAAATTTCCGGATCATATTCCCCGGTCTGAGCATTCACAAGGCCGGTGGAGGTAGCGTTGGTGTACTCCCGCGCCTTTACGCCGCAGAGCTTCCACAGCAGATATTCCGGGATCATCAAAAAGTCCTCGGCTTCGGCCAGCCGCCCGACTTTTTTGTCGGCATACAGCTGATAAATGCTGTTGAAGGGCTGGAACTGGATGCCGGTGCGTGCATAGAGCTGCGCAAAGGGCAGGATGCTGTGGACTTCATCTAGCGCCGCCTGCGTCCGGCTGTCGCGGTAGGCGTAGACAGGGGAGAGGGGCTGACCGTTTTTCAGCAGCACATAGTCCACCGCCCATGTGTCGATGGAAAGGCTCTCAATGACCGGGTACTTTGCAAAGGCCTCCCGGATGCCCTGCTTCACGTTGGCAAACAGGCTGTCGATGTCCCATTCCAGATGACCGTCCACCCGTTGGACGCTGTTGGGGAACCGATACACTTCCTCGGTGCGGAGAACGCCGTTCTCCATCCATCCGACAATGTGCCGCCCGCTGGACGCACCAATGTCGATGGCAAGATAATTTTTGTGCATAATGCGTCTCCTGTGTGGCCTTGTCTGCTACCAGTATAGCGGTATAATGCGGGCAATTCTATCCGCAAAGGTGACGCATTCTTTGCGAAAAGTCTACTCTTGCGCTGCAAAGAGCGGTGCGCTATACTGAATGTGGAAAGAGAGGAAACGGAAAATGCTGACCTACAACATGGATGTGACCCCGGAGAGTGTATGGAAACGCACTACCCCCAGCGAAGCAGAGCTGGCACAGCCCTACTACTGCACCGAGGCGGGGGTGTTCTATGCCCAGCAGCATTTTTCCACCGCCCGGACAGATAAGGAAAGTTACATCCTGTTTTATACCCTCCGGGGTGCAGGGCTCATCGAGCAGGGGGAAAGCCATGTGGTGCTCAGCACCGGGCTGGCGCTGCTGCTGAACTGCCGCACCCCGCAGAGCTACTGCACCGCCCCGGGGCAAAGCTGCTGGCATCATTATTGGGTGCATCTGGACGGCGCAGGGGTTGCCGCCATGGAGCCGCTGCTGCTTCCTGGCAAAAAACTGACCCCGGTGCAGCTCACCGGGGTCAAGATGCAGGAATTGTTTGAAACACTTTTAGGGCAGATGGAGCGCAGCACCGTGGACAGCATGGTGACCATGGGGCTGGCGCTGCATGAGATGCTGGCGCTGTGCGCCCGGAGCATCCTTGCACAGGCCGAAGCCACCAGCGCACGGCAGGTCATTTTGCAGGCTGCAGAGACCCTGAGCAAGAATTACCAGAAAGAGCTTTACCTTGCCGACCTGCTGGCAGAGGCGCACATGAGCAAAAGCTATTTTCTTCGCCTGTTCCGGCGGTATATGGGCACAACGCCGTATAACTATCTGGTCAACTTCCGCATCACCCAGGCAAAGGAACTGCTTGTCCTCACCGACCACAGCGTCAGCGAGATCGCACAGGAGGTAGGTTTTGGCGATGCCAGCAACTTTTCCACCCGCTTTGCAAAAGCCACCGGGCAAAGCCCTCTGCAATACCGCAAAAGGGCGTTGAAGCCGCAGGAGGGCACAAGGTGAACAAAGGTTCTTGACCTTTTTGCCGGAGCTATGCTGTATGTGGTGGTGTAGGAACTGATCCCGGAAATAGGGCTTTATGGGGGCGGAATCTTTTCCGCAGGGGAAAAGCGTGGTATACTGAACGCAATGAACCGGAACGGATCAAAGAAAGATGAGGACTGTAAAATGAACATCGAAGAACGGGCAGCGCAGGCTGCCGCATGGAAAGCTGCCGGACAGTGCAATTGCGCGCAGGCGGTGCTGAAAGCATTTGAGGATAAGCTGCCGGTGGATGCCGACACCCTGATGAAGCTGGGCGCAGGCTATGCCGCCGGTATGGGCTGCATGGAAAGCACCTGCGGCGCACTCATCGGCGCAGTGATGGTGGCGGGTGCTGCCACCGACGGCAAGGGCACGCCCCGCATTTCCAAGGAACTGCTGCAAAACTTTCAGGAAAAATGCGGTGCTACCATTTGTAAAGATCTGAAGGGTGTGGAGACCGGTGCACCGCTGTGCCCCTGCCCGGAGTGCGTCCGTAACGCTGTGCTGGCACTGGGTGAGGTGCTGGGGGAGTAAGATGAAAAAGGTGTTGTTTGTTTGCCACGGCAATATCTGCCGCAGCCCCATGGCAGAATTTGTGATGAAGGACTTAGTGGAAAAGGCTGGGCTTTCCGCGCAGTTTGAAATTGCCTCAGCTGCCACAAGCACCGAGGAAATCGGCAACCCGGTCTATCCGCCTGCCCGGCGCAAGCTGGCGGAGCACGGCATCTCCTGCGCGGGTAAGACCGCCCGGCAGATGACCCGGCGGGACTACGAGACTTACGATTATCTTATCGCCATGGATCACAACAACCTGCGGAACATGGCACGGTTTGTGTGGGGTGACCCAGAGCACAAAGTCTCGCTGCTGATGGATCACACCCGCCGCCCCGGCGATGTGGCAGACCCGTGGTACACCGGGGACTTTGAAGCTACATGGCAGGATGTGCTGGAGGGTTGCACCGCCCTGCTGGAAGAACTGCGATAAAAAGGGGAAGGCTATGACAGAACGTTATTGCGAAGGTGAACGGTTTACCGGCCTGTCATTTGCAGGGGAAGCCTTTGAAAGCTGCGATTTTGCGGACTGCGTATTTGTGGACTGCTCTTTTTCAAAATGTGAGCTGGACCACACCACCCTGAACGAGTGTCGGTTCGTGCGGTGCGAGATCACCGGGCTGCGGAGCGTGTCCTCCTCAGTGCAGTCGCTGGATTTTGAGGACTGCCGCCTGCAGGAGATCGAGTGGGCATCGTTGCTGTCAAACGGCGCATTCCCGGACCCCATCCATACCCTGAAGGATTGCAGCCTGAAATACAATACCTTTACCGAAATGAACTTCAACCGCTTTGATTTTTCAAACGGCAACGAGATCGTAGGCTCCATGTTTGCCAAGTGCGAGATGCAACTGGCAAGTTTCAAGGGCACAGAGCTGCACGAAACGGAGTTCTACCAGTGCGATCTGCGCAAAGCGGATTTCCGGGACGCCACGGGCTATAAGGTGGATATTCTGGGCAGCCGCATGAAGGATGCCAGGTTCTCGCTGCCGGAGGCGGTAAATCTGCTGGCTGATTTGAAGATCAAGCTGTCCTGAACAGGGAGGGCAACGGCTACACCGCCGACAAGCTGACCTTGCAGGATCTGGAAGCCGAGTAAGACATAATAAAATAAGTGAAAAGGGAGCTCTGCCCGGACATTCGTCCGTGACGGAACTCCCTTTTTTGCTTTGTATTTCACGGAAAAAGACCTGATACACCGACAAGGGCAAGGCGGAAAAACACCTTGCCTATGCCTGCTGCTTTCGGCAGAACGACAGAAATTTTCTTTAAAATTTGTGCAATTTTCAACGGAAGCAAAGTGACCGGCAGTCAACACTTTATTATTTTAACACGGCAAAGGCTTTTTGCTGCTTCTCCTGCCGGAAATGTATCCAAAAGCTGTTCACACTTTAGTCATACTCATTTGACAGAAACTGCTTTTTTCGGTATCCTGTCCGTATCACGAGGACGGCGGGCAGAAAATACCCGCTTTTTTCGTTTATTCTGTATTTATAGGAAGGACAATCTATGGCAACCATGAAAGATATCATCCAGAGCCCGCTGCTGCTGGCGCTGGTCATCGGCGGTCTTTTGTACATTTCCGCATTCTCGCTGGTCTACCTCAAAAAGGCCTACGACCACTGTCTGGAGCTGGGCATCACCCGCAAGGAACTGAGCAACGTGATCAAATCCAGCCTTATATTTTCCGTCGTGCCCAGCCTTTCCATCGTGGTGGGTCTGTTCGTGCTCATTGCGGTGCTGGGCAGCGTGTGGGCATGGTGGCGGCTGTCGGTCATCGGTTCTCTGTCCTACGAGACTATGATCTCCAGCTCCATTGCGCAGGTGCTGGGCTACGCATCCTCTGCGGAAATGCTGGAAAGCGCCACCGGACGGCAGTTCGGCGTGGTGATGATCCTGATGAGCGTGGGTATGCTGAGCGGTTTCCTGATCCTGCTGCCCCTCGGCAAAAAGCTGTGCAAGAGCGTGGACCGCTCTGCAGCCGAAAACGGCGGCAGCACCTGGAAAAACGTGCTGTCCGGCGTGTTCATGCTGGTGATGTTCTCGGTATACATTCCCATTCTGCTGTTCACTGACAATGTGCAGGCTGCCGTTATGATCACCGGTCTTGTGATCGCCATTGGTGTGGGCGTGCTGGCAAAGCGCCCGGGTCTTGCATGGCTCAATAACTTCGTGATGGCATTCTCCATGCTGGGCGGTCTGATCTCGTCGCTGGCGTGGGTACGGATTTTCGGTTGAGGAGGGAAACGGACATGAGCAAAGCAAAGACTGAGACCAAAATGGACTCCTTCCAGAGCTGGGCGCACCGCTGGGGCCGTGTGGGTACCCTGATCGCCCTCATTTACATGGTGGCGCTGCCCTTTGTGGTGCTGGCTGCCTACGACAGCATCCCGTCTCTGGGCGAGGTGTTCAACGTGAACACCTTTTCCATCCTGCTCATCTACATCCCGGTGGGCTTTTCGGAAGCACTGAGCTACACCCCCATTCTGGGCTGCTCGGCCTATCTGGCCTTCATCACCGGCAACATCATGAACCTGAAGCTCCCGGTGGCGGCAAACGCCATGAACCTGACCAAAAAGCAGCCCAACACCCCGGAGGGTGAGGCCATTGCTTCGGTGGCTGTTGCGGTCTCCTCCCTGATGACGGTTGCCATCCTGACGCTGGCAGCGGTGTGCGTCTCCTTCATCAGCCCGGTATTCGAGCTGCCCGCCGTCAAGACGGCCTCCGGCTACCTGCTGCCGGCCCTGTTCGGCTCCATGGCGCTGGGTCTGTTCGCCAGCTCGTCCAGCGGCAGCAAGGTGGTCAAGGGTGGCATCAAGGGGGTGCTTCCGGTACTGATCATCATGACGGTGCTCTCCCTCGCCGCACGTCTTGCAGGCTATGGCTCCGTGCTGGGCGGGCTTGTGGGCATCTTTATCATCGTGATGCTGCCCATCGGCATCCTGACTTCCTATGTGCTGTGGAAGAAGGGCAAGATCCAGGTAGTGGACAAAGAGCAGAAGTAAAGCAATCGGAACGGTCAGCATTCTCAACGAGGCCATTGAGCAGATTAGTTTTCAGGCTGTGAAAGCCTGAGCCTTTGCCGCTGGCAGATAAAGGCATAGAATAACAAAAAAGTCTGAACTGAGGCATGAGCCACCGGTTCAGACTTTTTTCATACTATGAAAACACCAGCTGCTACGGATAGCAGCGTGCAGTTCAATTTGTTATCAGCACTCGTCGTACTGTTTTTGCAGATATTGCAGGCACTGGACTGCGTTTTCCGGGGTGGTGTTCTCCAAGGTGGCGAACACATAGGGCTTCTGCTCCTTGGCAAACCGCAGAATGGTGCGGTAGTCGCCCATACCGCCCTGTCCGGCACCGGTGGCAGCCAGCTGCCCGTCGGCGTCCTGCCGCAAAAAGTCCTTGAAGTGGATCATGGCCACATCCTTGCCCAGCAGCTCAATGGCCTCGGCGAACACTTCCTCCCGCTGGTCTACGTTTTCCATGTTCAAAAGGTTCACCGGATCCAGCAGAATCTGCAGATTGGGGCTGCCGATCTCGTCCAGCACGGTGCGGGCGCGGCGGGCGTCATACACAATGTGTCTGACCACCGGCTCAATGGCAATGGTCACGCCGTATTGCTCGGCGCAGCGCACCACCGGCTTGAAGTTTTTGATAAAGGTGGCAAGGGCGGCATCGCTGCGGCACTCCGGGCAGAACTTGTACTCCGCGTTGGGTGCACCGGTCTCGGTGCCCACCATGCCGCAGCCCAGCAGGCTGGCAAAGCGGATATGCGCATAGTACTTTTCCTGAATGGCGTGCAGGGCAGACGCATCCGGGTGCGCCAGATTCAGGTAGTTGCCCAGCACCGCAATGTCCAGCTCATTTTTTGCAAACAGACGGCGCAGATAGGCCGCGTAGCCGGGGGTGAGGGCAGAGGTGGTGTTGGGTACCTCCTTCAGGGATTTGCTCAGCGCCAGATGCACGCAGGAAAAGCCCTTCTGGCGTACCAGCGGCAGCACCTGTTCAATGGGCAGCTTTTCTGCGTCGTGCAGACGTAGACCGAATTGGATCATGGTAGGTTCCTCCTTTTGTTCCGGGGCGTGTTTTCTCTATTATACAACAAGATCCACCATTCGCAAACACCCGGACAGAGAAAAAAGTGCAGGTTTTATGCTTCTTCGATCCGGCCATCCTGCATCCGCAGCACCCGGTCTGCCTGCGCCGCAAGCCCCTGGTCGTGGGTGACATACACAACGGTCTGGTGCTGCTGTGCGGCTGCCTCCCGCAGCAGGCGGAATACCTCCACGCTGTTCTGGTGGTCCAGGTTGCCGGTAGGCTCGTCTGCCAGCACGACCGCAGGGCGGGTGATCAGTGCCCGGGCAATGGCGGCGCGCTGTTGCTGCCCGCCGGAAAGCTGGGTGGGCTGGCGCTGCAGCAGCGCGGTCAGCCCCAGCTGCCGGGTAAGCAGGGCAAGGTATTCCTCGTCCGGCTCCCGTTTGTCCAGCAGCAGCGGCAGCAGGATGTTGTCCCGCACCGTATACTCCGGCAGCAGGTGGAATGCCTGGAACACGAACCCCAGCCGCGTACGGCGCAGCCGGGCAAGTGCGGCATCCGGCAGCGCATACAGATCCTGCCCTTCCAGCAGTACCTTGCCGCTGGTGGGGGCGTCCAACCCGCCAAGTGCCTGCAGCAGGGTAGATTTGCCGCAGCCGCTGGCCCCGATGATGGCGGTAAACCTGCCCTGCTCGATCTCCACATCCACCCCGCGCAGGGCGTGGGTGGCACCGGTGCCGGTGCCGTAGGTACGGGTCACAGCCCGGGCTTCCAGTACGATCTCTCTCATCGCGTTACACTCCTTTTTTCAGATTGTCCATGGGCTGGCTGCGTGCCAGCCGCTCCAGCGGGGCCAGCTGCAGCGCCAGCACGAACAGCAGATAACCTGCGCATACCGCAAGGTGCAGCGCCCAGGGATACTCCGATACGGCCATAGGCAGGGCCGCAAAGGTCAGGATGCGGCCGCTCTGCCGGGTGACCAGGCTGTGCCAGCTCCAGCGCCACAGGCCCCATACGGCCAGGTTGCCCAGCAAAAGCGCACCCAGCACTGCAAGCACGCCCTGCCGGATGCCGCAGTGCCGCAGCATGGCAGCCGAGGTGCCCTCTGCCTGAAAGATACCGATGCGCAGCCGCTGGTGCTGCCAGTACAGCCCGAACAGGTTCCACAGTAAAAACAGGGCCAGTGCAGCGCCCACCACTCCGGCGACCGCCCAGAAGAACGCGCCGGTGCTGCCTTCCTGATACATCCGGCTGGCAGTTTCGTAGCTGTTGGTGCGCAGTACGCCGCCCCGGCGGGTCACCAGCCCTGCAATGGATTTCTGGGTAGCGTAGCTGGCGTTGGCTTTTAGTTTCAGGTTGATGGCGGTATACCCGTAGGGCGTGCCGTATTCTTCTGCCCAGAGGGCGCGGCCCAGCGCCTGGCTGCAGTACAGCTGGTAGGTGGTGGGGGAGCTGTCTGCAAAGGGCAGGCTGTCCATATCAATGCTTGCAATCACGCCGCCGATGGTCAGGCTCTTTTGGCTGTGTGCGCCGTCCAGGGTAGGGTACTCCAGCACTGCCGTGCAGCCCGCAAAGGGTGCGGCCTGCGTGCCCCACTGGGTCTGGCCGTTTTCGTCCAGTACAAAATCCGGCGCATACAGCAGCACGGCCTGCCCGCTGCGCAGTGCGTCCAGATCCACAGGGGTGCTGCACTGCGCAGCCAGCGCTTCCAGCTCTGCATCCGGCAATGCGGTGACAAGGGTGTTTACCGTGTCTGCATCCTGCATGGTAAACATGGTGTAGAGGCTGTCCTGGTGGGTATACAGTCCCCACAGGTCATGCGCCGTAAAGGCATCGCTGGAAAGGCCGCACAGATAGTTCATATCGGTGCGCATGGCGGCCTGCTGGACGTCCGGCAGGCGCAGCAGATCCTCCGCAAGGCCGTCGGTCAGGGTGTTCTGCCCGGCGCTTACCTGCACCGCTGCCGAAGCCGCCGTGCGGCGGTAGGGAAGCAGCTTCCAGGTGCTCAGGAACACACAGCACAGCGCCAGCGTAAGCCCCAGCGCATTGAGCACCACCAGCCGCAGCGGCAGCGGCGTAAGCAGCCGCACACGGCGCTGTAATCTTACCTTTTTCTGGGGCAGATGGGTCAGCTTTTGCCCGGCCTGCCGCAGGGCAGGCAGCAAAAAGCCCAGCAGCACGGCCCCGGTGCCGGTAGCCCACGCCAGCGCCAGCTGTCCCCACGGCAGGCTGAGATAGCGCACGTGCCCCTGCACGGCAAGGGTGGCGGCACACAGGCCGACCCCCAGCAGGCTGCCGATCGGCAGGCAGAACAGCAGCAGAAAAACGGCTTCCCACAGGCACAGCGCCACGAGGGCGGTTTTTCCGGCACCGATCATACGCAGAGTGACAAGGCTCTGCTCCCGGCGGCGCAGCTGCAGGGTGCACAGCACGAGCACCGCGCACAGGGTCAGCAGGGCACAGCCGCCCATAAAAGCCCAGCTGCCGCTCCGGGTCAGATCCGCTTCCGGATAGGCGTAGGTGTTGCGCACCCAGGTGGGATCCTGGCTGCCGTCTATATAAGGAGCCAGCGGCACGGCACCAGCATAGCAGCACAGCAGCTGTATTTTGCTGTCCCAGCTTTGGGGCAGACTGTCGGCGGTGACCAGCGCATCCACCGGCAGGTTGCTGCCCACCGCCCAGTAGGCATCGTAGGAGGGCAGCACCCCGCACAGGGTAAATTGCAGCAGGACCGGTGCATCGTCCCCATGCACCGCCTGCAGGGTCACGGTCTGCCCCAGCTCATAGGAGGCCCCGATGCTGTCCAGCACCGAGGTGGTCAGCGCTGCCTCTCCGGCGGTGCCGGGCAGCCGTCCGCTGAGCAGCTGCAGCTGCCCACAGGCGAGATATCCCTCGTCCACAGTGCCCAGCGCGCCAAAGGCAAGGTCCTTGTCGTTGACAAGGATCGCATACTGCGCCGCACGCCCCACCGCAGCGGGGGCTGTCTGCTGCACAAAGGCATCGGCATCTGCGGCGGTCAGGTCGTAACGGGCAAGCTGCCAGGCACCGTAAAGATCCTGGCGCTGCACCTCCATGGCGCGGCTGCCGCTCTGCTGATAGCACAGCACCGCTGTAAGCAGCGCAAACACTGCCGCCAGCACGCAGAGCATCATAGCGGTATCGCGGCGGCGGCCTTTCAGCCCGCGCCAGGCGATGGTTCCCAAAGAGTGACGCATTCCATTTTCCCTCCTGTTAGTTGTTGTTGCTTGTATTATACTGCTTTTTTTTACGAAGACAATATTTTTGCGACATCTTGCACAAATTTTACGAAGAAAGTCGTTCTTTGCGCAGGAAGGAGCCTGCGTTCGGCACAAAAAAATCCCCGGATCCAAATGGATCCAGGGATTTTGTATGGAGCTGGTGACAGGAGTTGAACATATAAGTGAAAGCATTTCCACAAAAATATGGCATTTTTAGCACAGAAATATGGCATAAAACCGTCATTCTGGTTTGTTTATGTAAATCACGTTTGCAAGGCTGCAAATAAAAGTGTGTTAAAAAGTGTGTTATTTTTCAGAGGTCAAAATCCGGTCAAAAGCTGCATTTACATCCTCTGCCGCAGCTGCTGCATCACCGTTCAGGGCGTGGGAGTAAACACCGAATGTGTCCATGGTCTGGCTGTGTCCCACCAACGTTTTTACTTCACCGGCGGGCAGCGTTTTCACCACGCTGACAAAGCTGTGCCGCAGTTCATATACAGAGATGGGGGGAATACTGTTTGATTTACAATACACTTGCCAGCGCTTGTAATAGTACGCTTCACTGACCAGATCAAACACGCTTTCTTGCGTGCCTGTTATTTGCCGCTGCTGTTCCAGCACGGCGCGGGCACGGTCTGACAGGGCAAAAGCCCGCACAGCATTCTGATTCTTGCCCTGCGTCTGTTCTCCCAGAACATTCACAGCGCGGGAGATATACACCATATCGCCCCGGATATCTGCCCAGCGCAGCCCCAGCAGCTCCCCCGGACGCAAACCGGTAAGCAGCTGAAAGCGGTAGGCGTGGATATAATCATCATGCACCCGCTTGCCCCTGTAAAGCGTTGTGTCAACGTTTAGCAGGGTAAGCAGGGCAGAGGGCTGCAGCACGGTCTTGCCCTTTGGACGCGCCCCGGCGGGCACCCGCAGCCCCTCGGGGTTGAAGGTGGTAAGCTTGCGCGCCCGGCAGTATTTGCAGAATGCCCGCATATCAGCGCAGAGGGATTGCAGCGTTTTCTTGCTCAGGCCGTCCGCAAACGCTTTGTTGACCACGTTTTGTAAGTCCTGTTCCGTCAAGCTGGTGATCCGCTTTCTTCCCACGGCGGGCAGTATCCGCGTGCGCCAGCGGCTTTCTACGTTCCTACAGTTGCCGGTGCCGGTGGTCTGTTCCAGTGCGGCGTACCAGTCTTTATACAGTTCCTCTATTCTGCTGCCCCGGGGATCTGTGCCAGTGTCAAGCCATTGATCTGCCTTTGCATTGGCTTCCCGCTGCCCAGTGCGCCCGGGTGTGCTGCTGTAAAACTGTTTGCGTACCCCGTCCTTTTGCACGGCTATGCGCCAACGCTGGTATTTTTCTTCCCAGACAGCTGTATTTGTCCGTTTACCCATCTGGCTGCACCTTCCTTCTTTTGTGCATTTTGTCCCCGGCGGCGCTCTGATCGTGGGGTGCTGCATCGCACATAACCGGCAAAATGCCGAAATTTAGCGCTCACAGTTCACGCTGTGGGCGTTTTTCTTTTTATTCCAGGTCGTCTTCGTCCCCAGTGCCCGCGCTCTGGGTGCTGTCCCCGGCGGCGTGTTTTTGATATTTCGGTATTTGGGATAGTTCTTCAATTCTGGCAACTGCAACACGCTGACCAACTTCGTTCAGCGTGTCCATCAAATCAATTACTTGCCGATGATGTTCAGGAAGATCATCAACTTCAGTTGCAAGGTGAATATCTGTCGCAAGCCATGCAAGCTTGTCAGAAGCATTTTTTAATGTTTCTTCTGGAAGTGCATACTTCTTTGAGATATCCGGCGCAAGATCAAAAATCCATTTTTTGATTAGCTGATTATCAATTTTGCTATCTGGATTGTTATAGCGTTCAAATTTTATATTACGTCTTATACGAGAAACTATTTCTCGTTCTGCAAAAAAAATCCGTTCGTCAATTGATTTCTCGGAATAAGAATCACCAGAAATGAAGTCGCTGGTAGACATCCCCAGAGCGCTGGCTATTTTGGTTATGGTCTTAATTTTAGGAACAATTCTGCCAGATTCATATTTTCTAATTGCAGAATCAGCCATTTCGCACTTTTCAGCAAGTTGCTTTTGGGTCAAACCTGCATCAATCCGTGCTTTTTTTAGCATTTCGCCTATTGTCATAAAATCACCCCCTTTTACTATACCAGTCTATGCGCAAAAAGTCCAGACCAAAAAGAATCTGTTCTCGCAGTTGACAGACCAATACATATCTGCTATAATTCAAGACACAGACCATTTTGGGTCTACTGATGGAGGTGATAACCATGAAAATTTCTAAAAGCAAGTTAAGCATTGCCCTTGCACGCAAGCAGTGGAACCAGCGCGACCTGCGTGACAACGCTGTTGTGTCCAGTCAGACAACCCTGAACATCAACAAGGGCAAACCTGTCATGCCCGCTACCGCTGGCCGCATTGCCGCCGCTCTGGGTGTGGATGTGACCGAGATCATCGAGGAGGAGTAAAACATGATTCATTTGATTGGCAGCTATTATATGACCGCAGGCAAGAGCGCTTACACCGTGGGAGAGGTAGAGGAGAGCCGCACCAAGCGTGTTTTCAAGCCCGGTGCAAGATATTACCCTACCCTTGCCCGTGCTGTGGCAGAAACCGCAGAAATCGCACTGCGCGACAAAATCGCAGCTGGCGAGATCACCACGCTGCATGACGCTGTGGAAGCGTTCCGCTGCATGAAGGATGAAATCATTGCCAGCATTGGTGACCAGAAGGAGGATTGACCATGTACAGACCATTCAAAAAACTGCGCTTGCGCATGGTTGAACTGGATTATAACCAGAAAGACCTTGCAAGGGCAGCGGGCATTGTGCCCAGCACGTTCAGCCTGCGGATCAGGGGAAAGCAGCCCTTCAACAGCGCCCAGATCGCCGCAATTGCCCGCGTGCTGAACATCCCCACAAGCGAGATCGGCGCTTACTTCTTTGAAGAACCTGGCAGAAAAATGAAAGTAGGGTGATGGCTTGAACGAAGCAGAAAAGACAGGCCCCGGCGGCGCTGAATCGGAAAGGTGCGTGATGACATATTGCTGACTATATGACCAGTGACACCAGTGTGCCGCAGTATATCCCTTTTCCTCGTTTCCTGCTTGATATGAAGCTGAGCCATACGGCCAAATTGATTTATTCTGTTCTGCTTTATCGGGCGAATCTATCAAAGATAAACGGATGGATTGACGAGCAAGGCCGGGTGTACATCACTTACCCCGTTACTGAAATTGCGGAAAATCTTCATAAAGGCGTTTCGGTCATAAAAGAAGGTCTTAGCGCACTGGATCGTGCTGGACTGACTGAGCGCAAGCGTAATTTTTCCGCACCAGATACGATTTATGTGAAGCTTCCAACAGAAGGTCTAAAAACAGACCCACAGACAGCCGGGAAACCGGCTATCAGTGAGCCGGAAAACCGACCCACAGAAGGTCTAAAAACAGACCCACAGACAGCCGGGAAACCAACCCACACAGAGCCGGAAAACCAACCCACAGACAGCCGGGAAACCGGCTATCAGACAGCCGGAAAACCGGCCACTAATAAAAAGAATAAGATAAAAGATAGAGTAATAGATAGAGATAATACGCAGCCTGCGGCTGCTGTGTCGCGCACCCCTCTTGATATTTTTCGGGAGTTTGCCCAAGAACAGGCACCCGGAAACAGGGAACTGCTGGAAAGCCTGCAGGACTTTGACAAGAACCGTCAGGACATTGCCAGAGCGAACAAGAAAAGGCGTTGGACGGAATCAGCTGCAAAGGGTATTTGCAAAAAGCTGGTGCAGCTGACCAATGAAGCCGGGGTAAAAGATCGCACCGGGTATATGTGCGCTTGCCTTGACAGCAGTGTTGCCGTAGGATGGTTATCCGTCTACCCTTATGAGCACTTTACAGATCACAACCCCATTATTCCTGATCCGGTTGCAAGCCGTGAACGGCTGCATAGAAGTCTGGTGCGGAAAAGCGAACCGGACAAGCCCCGTAAGATCACCAAGGAAACAAACCTGTCGGACTTGATCAACTGTGTAGGGATCCCGTTACCAGCGTGCAGCACCCCGGCGGCACAGAAAGAAGGTGGTAAACATGAGTAAGCAATACAATACCTGCCCCTATTGCGGCGCAAACCTTGACCCCGGCGAAAGGTGCGACTGCCCGCGTGCATCCCCCGGCGGGCACCAGTACGGAAACCAGACAGGCGCGAGGGTATACCAGAACCTGCCCGGCCTGCCGGAGATCGTATTTAGCCGCAGCAAGCAGCAGAAGGAGAAAACAGAATGAAGTGGAACCCATTTTATGCAGATGACCCCAAATTGAACAAGGTAAGGCCTGAACCGGGCACCAGCGTGCTGGTTACCTGTCTGGATAAGCGCGGCGCGCGCAAAGTGGTACAGGCGCATTGCTCAGACGATGCAGCACAACCGTTTTCCACAAGAAGCCCGGTGATAGCGTGGGCACCCATGCCGGAACCGTATAGCGGCGCTGCCGCACCTGCGCAAGGGCATTTATTCCGGGAAGCGAAAGCCGCAATTCTGAACGCAGTAAGGACAGCCCCGGCGGGGTATGTCGAAAACGGGAAGCTAAGACGGCACGTTATGCAGACGGTAGGTTGCAGCGAGGGTACATACCTGCGCGCTTCCCGCGAACTTACCCGCACCGGCCAGATCGTAAAGAAACAGGTCTTACTAAGACCGTATACCAGCGGATGGATCACATACTTGCCCGGAAACAGGAATTCAGCTCTTTTTCATCTTGAATTGAGCTGTCCCGAAATCGCCGATATCAAAATTGACTACCCGTCCCAGCTGAAAGACCAGCACTGACCGCATAAAGAAAGCCGCTCACACTGTTGGCGCAGCGTGGGCGGCAAACGGGCGGTAAAGTTTAGCCGACAATACCGCCCTCATTATATCAAAAATGGAGGATTTTTCAATGACTATGTATCATTTTCAGTGCCTTGCCCCGTTTTTCGTGTGGTGCCTGATCGGCATTGTTGGCTGCTGGTACAGCGGCAACCTGTAAGGGAGGTGGGCAAGATGGAGCAGCACCAGAGCGCACAGGACGAAGCACCGCACAGTGATTTTCTCATGCTGGTACAAGATGACAGCATGAAGAATGCCGGTATAAGAGCCGGTGACAGAGTGGAGATTGCAGCCTGTGACCATGTGGAACCCGGCAAGATCGCCCTTGTAAAGGTCGGGGAAGAGTATTTATTGCGTGTCTTGTGGGCAGATGGGCAAATCCTTGCGCCCGCAAACCCGGCATACATGGCCGAACTATTCACCCGTGACGAGCTGGCAGGCGTGCAGATCATTGGGCGCGCTGTTGCAGTCCGGCACACGCTGAAATGAAGAAAGGAACAAAACATGAAACGTAACGAATTAAGAAACCTTGGCTTGACCCCTGAACAGATCGATGCAGTCATGACCATGAACGGCAACGATGTGAACCGCGAGAAGGCAAAGAGCGCCGCCCAGACCGGGAACGAGGTGCAGCGCCTGCGTGAATCGTGTGTAACGTTGCTTGATCTGCTGGAAAGCCCGGAAGCTGTGCGGGGGGTTCTGCGGTGCGTTTCCCGCCTGTATAGCGAACAGGAACGCAGAAAAGCCAGAAAAGAATACCCCGGCGGGGTGCTCAAAACCACCACTCCCCAGAATGACCCCCGGGGGATGCTGGAATGAAAGTAACCATATCTTTCACCCCGGAAGAACGGGATCAGGCGTGGAAGGTGCGCGAGGTTCTTTTGCAGCTGCTTGGCCGCTGTCGCACGCACACAAGCCAGATCGGCGAACGCTGCATGATCTATTTGACGCTGGTTCATTGATGTGGTAAAATAAAAGCAGGCATAGAGTACCGCCAGACGTCTGGTAGCTATTAAGCACAGGGAAAACGCTTCGGCGGTTCTCTGTGCTTTTTTATTTTGTCTGCTGTACCTGTTCGCTGCATCATCTGCTTTTGCTGTCGCCCTCCTCGCGGAAGGGTGTGGATAGAAATCTCCTGATGAACTCTTACCCAGCTGCACCGGACGAACAGAGACAGGCAAAACAGCGCTGTGCCTGTGGCTGCATGATCGTGCCGCATAGCACCATGCACAGCGCATTCTGTTAAATCTTCCCGCGCTCTGATCGGCGTAAATTTATCAGCTTGCCAGCGGTCTGGCAGGGGGTGGGGGAGGGGTCCCCTCCCTATGTCCTCGGCGACTCCGCCTGTCCAGCGCCGATTTACACACGCGGAGTTTTTTAAAGGGCTGGATATGCAGCAAAGTTATAGGCTTTAGCGCCTGCCTTATATAGGCGCTTGGAAAATGCAACAAAACATACAGCTTTTTACTGCTGATTTTGCCCGAAAAACAAGTCAAAAAGGCATCTGCCTTTTGAAATAAACGTACACGGCCACGGATAAGGCCGGGAAAGGAATAAACCATGAATGAAACTGCAACGCAGGAAGCCCGTACCACTGCAGCCGGAGAGCAGCAGGAGCCGCGCACCTTCACGCAGGAGGAAGTAAACAGCATCGTTGCTGACCGCCTGAACCGTGAACGCGCAAAGTATGCTGATTACGATGATCTGAAAGCCAAGGCAAGCCAGTACGATACCACAAAGGCACAGCTGGATGCACTGAACAGTGCAAACGCCCGGCGCGATATGATCGCCCGCGTGGCAGCTGCAACCGGCTGCCCGGCTGAACTGCTGACCGGCGACACGGAAGAAGCCTGCACCGCACAGGCACAGGCTATTACGGCTTTTGCAAAGACCCAGCAGCCCGCAGGATATCCCAATGTTAAAGACGGCCCGCCGCTGCACCTGCCTACTCAGGCTAATACCGCAGACTCTTTCAGCCGCGCAATAAAGCATACCCCGAAACAATTCAAAAGCTATTGATCTAAACGAGGTTTAATATATGTCCGTTGAACTTACCACCAAATTTGCACCGCAGACTGACGACTTGTTTAAAGCTGAAAGCAAGGTTGGACTGCTGACCAATACAGACTATGATTGGACTGGCGCTCACGCTATCAAGCTGTATAAGATCAGCACCACGCCCCTGAACGACTACAGCCGCAACCGCGTTACTGCACAGGAAGATACAGAAGCGCAGCTTTCCCGTTATGGCAAGCTGCTTGACCTGTCCGCAACCACCGAGGAACTGCTGCTGAAGCATGACCGCTCTTTTATTTTCAACGTTGACCGGCTGGATCAGGACGAAACGCAGCAGCAGCTGGAAGCCGGCACCGCGCTGGCGCGCGAACTGCGTGAGGTGGTTATTCCCGAGGTCGATACCAACGTGTATACCGTGATGACCACCGGCGCAGGCCACAAGCCCGCAGCCGCAGCGCTCACCAAGTCCAACATCTACGCTGCTATTCTGGCAGCATCTCAGGCGCTGGACGATGCAGAAGTGCCCGAAACTGAGCGCTCTTTGGTCGTCACCCCGGCAACCTATGCGCTGCTTAAACAGGCCGTTGAGTTTGACCATACCGAGATCGGCGCAGAAATGCGCGCCCGCGGCATTGTGGCCGTGCTGGATGGCGCAAACGTTGTAAAGGTGCCGTCTGCACGCCTGCCGGAGAAGTTCGGCTTTATGCTGGCGCACCCCTCTGCAACTGTGGCACCTGTCAAGCTGGAAGATTTCGGCATCCATGATGATACCCCGCTTTCCAGCGGCACCATTGTGACCGGCCGTGTCTGCTATGACGCCTTTGTGCTGGATAATAAGAAGGTTGGTATCTACTATCAGGAAACCACCTGATTTGTGCATTTTGTCCACGGCGGCGCTCTGATCGCAGGGTGCTGCATCGCACATAATCGGCAAAATGCCGAAATTTAGCGTCCACGGTTCACGCTGTGGGCGTTTTTTCGTTGGAAGGAGACGCAGCGCGTGACAATTGAGCAGAAAAAGGAATGGTTATACAGATACCAGAACAGCCAGCGCAGACAAAAGATCATCTTGTTACAGATCGAGGACGCACGCAGCCGCGCAACGTCTGTGCAGAGTACCCCCGGCGGGGTGCGTGTTGCTCCTACGGGTCTACGCCCTGACCGTGTCGCAGACGCTGTGCAGCGCCTTGACGAACTGCAAAGAGCGTATGACGCAGAGGTTGCACAGGGCTGTCAGATCTATGCCGAGATTCAGACCGCAATAGAAGCGCTGCCGGATATCATGCAGACTATGGCCGTTTACTACCGATATCTGCAAGGCATGAAGATTGACCTTGTATGTGTTAAGCTGGAACGCTCTGCATCAACCATCACAAAGCTGCTTGCCGCAGCCCTTGACGCGCTGGAAGTGCCGGAGATCACCCAGTAAGCTGCCCGGCGGGGTGCATTGCACTGGCAAGCAGTGCGCTTTGGTACCAGCAAGCAGTGCTTTCGTATGTACAAAAGCGCCGTTCCGGTAACTTGTTGGGGAACACCCCAAGCCCCTTTTAGCGCTGCTGTTCATCGTTCAAAGTAGTGCCAGACAATGCGCACGATGCCAAAAGTGTGTTAAAAAGTGTGTTAAAGTAGAGAAAAGCCGCCTAGATTTCCACGAATCTAAGCGGCTTTTCTTGGAGCTGGTGACAGGAGTTGAACCTGCAACCCACTGATTACAAATCAG